>ENA-ORCZ01000714-ORCZ01000714.1-marine-metagenome-genome-assembly--contig:-NODE-714-length-11043-cov-2.969816_pt1 | contig 11043 bp, 10 predicted proteins | sample MGYA00237785_ERZ508519 | MGnify/ENA primary metagenome ERZ508519 (study PRJEB26189, sample SAMN06268790) | marine metagenome | isolation source: Bioluminescent Bay, La Paraguera, Puerto Rico | place...
CGAAGGTGAGCAGCACCAGTTCGCAGAGCGAGAGAGCCGCCACGAGCGCCACCCGCCTGCGGTAAGGAGCCACTGCAGTCCTCAGCACCGGCGCATCCAAAGCGGTAAACCACTTCACAAGCATGCGCCCACCCCCACCGCCGATCCGCAGTGCTTCGATGACCCTCTAGCGGAATGGTCGAGAACGGAGTAAATACCCACCTTCATCGACATTCAGGTGAATTGGCACAATTCAGAAGCAGGTTCGATGCGGTCATCCAAGAGGCCTTGAACGACCAGCGAGGCGTCTTGAATGTTCGAGAAGCGGCCATAGGGACTTGCGCCATTGCGAAACTCAACACGCCCGCTGCCGGCCGCCACACGTTTGGGAAGGAGGCGACGGGCCCACCGCTTGATGTTTCCCGAGAAAATGCGAAACCTTCCAGCCGGCACCGTCTCCGGCAGCGCCTCCAATCGCTTGTCGATCTCGGTCACGTAGTCAGCATAACCTTCGAAACCCAAAGCGTGGTTCGTCACGGCCTCTTTCCGGATGCGCTCAAGGTATGCGCGTTCATTGATTTTGATCGGCCCAACCAAAGGGGCCACCTGCGCCGCGGAAAGAGCAAAGGCATCGTAGTAGAGATTGCCGATAGTGTTGAGTTCCGGAAAGGGCGAATGCTCATGCAAACCCTCGAATTCCGGGTATTCTTCAAGAAGTTCCGTAGTTTTCGCGGGATCGGCCCGCGCGCCGGAGCCATAGCTCTGCTCGCCATGACCCCAAACCCTCAGCGGCAAGAGCAATGTGACGTATTTGCCGCAGAGTGCCGCGTTCAGGAGCGCCGCAGAAACATCCGGCGTATAGGTGTGGAATGCTTTTCCGGTCACCTCGATAACCCGGTCGTAGTGCTTCCTGCTTATGAACGAATTTTGCGGCCTCGGAGCAAGTGAATGGTAAGATCGATAGCACTCTCGGAAAGTATCGATCCCGTCGTTAACACGACAGCCACCCACCGCCGAACTCACGTCTACCACAAGCCGGTTCCCATCCGACCCGTTTACCGAGTCCGGGTAGTAGTATGTAGAGTTCTGAAAGCGAAAGATCTGTACGTCGGGATACTTCGCAATCCCGCGATCAACCCACGAAAGCGTTGATGGAATAAGCGCATCGTCGTCGCACAGAAAATAGATCCAATCGCCCTTCGCCCGCTCAAGAAGCCAGTTCCAGTGATGAGTAATCGCCATGCCTTCAGGAGGCTGGACGTAACGTATCCGACTATCAGAAAAGCTTCGGATCACTTCATCCGTGGCATCTCTGCTGCCATTGTTACTGATGACGATCTCCATATCGTCGTGCTGCAAACTCAGAGCTGAACGAATGGCATTCGGCAGCAGATGGCATCGGTTGCGCGTCGGCAAGAGGATAGAATACTTCATCACCTGCTTCGTCCTTCAGTTCCGGCGCCCTGCTGTCAAACGCCGTCAACACGCTGCAGGTAGCCGAAGGGCGCCGCGGAGATCTGCAGCTTGTCGTCCACCGGCACGCGTCGGAACCGCTTGTCCCTGGCGAGGAACTCCTGCACGGCCGTATAGGGATTATTCCCCTGCCCCCAGGGCCGATCCTCCAACAATTCAGGCGGCAGGAACTCGCAGTGCGTGTCAAAGACCACCAGGTAGCTGCCGGGCGTGACGAGATCGCCGTAGAGCTCCAGTTCTTTCAGGACATGGTCGTGAGTGTGGTTGGAGTCCAACAGCACCATGACCGGTTTGCGCGTCCCGACCCGTTTCCGGACCGCAGCGACGGTCTCGGCCGCAACCGAAGAGCCTTCGACCAGGGCGATACGTTTGAACATCGGGTGCGCCTCGATACGCACGCGGTTGTGGGCACGGATATCGATGTCGATACCGATAACCTCGCGCTCGCCGCCCATCAGTTCCAGCATGGAGGCGTAGAAAACGACCGACCCGCCACGGGCGATGCCCGTCTCCACAATGACTTCCGGCCGCAATGCCCAGATCAGCTCCTGCATCGCCACGATATCTTGTGGGTACTGGATGATCGGCATGCCCATCCATTTGAAGTGATAGGAGTAGCGATGCCGGAAAGAGTGGTTGAACCAGTCCCTTGTCAGGCTCGTCATCTCGGTATCGGCAGCCATGCCGGCAATCGAGGCGCGGTTCTCGCGCTCGAACTCCTCGTGGTCACTCATTTTTTTGGACTCCAACTCCCGCCGCTGCTGGCAGGTGGTAGAAATATTCGGAATGGAAGACTTCTCGTTGACGCCGGAGGCGGCCCGAATCAGGCCATGGCCGCACGAGCCTGGCGCAGAGCCATCCGCTTCGCCTCGGCTTCTTTCATTGTGTTGTCGTCCTGCTGGCCGGAGTGCACAACGACATTGTAGTTGTCGTTGAGATAAGCAACCGAATCGCGGCGAATGCGCTCCAGCTCTTCGTCGCTGAAGGCATCGTCCTTGTACTTCCAGGCCGGCAGATCGGGATGCAGTTCAATCGAATAGAGCGCGATCTCATCGAAATGGCGACCGGCGAAATCCAGGGTATGAAGGCGCTCGGCCTCGGTTTCCGTCGGCCAGCCGATGATCAGATCGGTGCGCAGGATGGCGCGGGTGTTGACCTTTCGCAGCTCTTCCATGAAAGGTCCGACGTACTCCGAATGCTCGCGGCGGTTCATCATCTTCATGATGCGCGGAGAGGTGGACTGGATCGGCGTCTGGATGTCACTCACACGCTTGTTCTTGAACAGCTCCAGGAGCTCGTCGTAGTAGCGGTAAATGCCCTGCGGCTGGAACTGGGCTACGTGAACTTCATAGGTGTCGCTGTACTCCAGGACCGCACGCAGCAGTTCAGGGTAGCTGGAGCCAACATCCATGCCATACATGGAGGTTTCCATACCCATGAGATTGACCACCTTGACGTCCTCTTCGACGCACTTGGCGATCTGCTTCATGATATCGTCGAGCGGACGGCTGCGGCGCTTTCCGAGACCAGGCTTGTGGGTACAGAAGCTGCAGTGGAAAGCACAGCCTTCGGCGATGTTGATGAAGCGTTTGGCTAGGTTGAAGTCGCGGTAGTCTTCTTTGCGGCGGAACACCGACTGAGCGGGCACGTCGGCAAGCTTGACCTCAAACTCGGGAAAGAGCTCCTCGATGCCGGCGAAGGAATACGGCAGGCCTTCGCTGTAGGTTTTCACCGTCGGCCCGTCGAAGATCTCGGCCACCTTCTTCGGATGGGCGTCATTGATGCAGCCCATCACGATCATCTTGTCGGCGTGCCTGGCGGCGTGGGTCCTGATCCGGTCATAGGAGGCCTCTTCGAGCAGCGACCAGCCATTGCAGGTCATGCAAAGGACACGGTCCGCCTCGTCGGGCGCGTCGACCACGCTGCCGCCGTTGGCCTCGATCCATTTTTGCACGCGCGCGAGGTTCAGCTTCTGCGTCGTGCACATGTCGTCTTCTGTAATGTAGAACTTCATGGACCCTCTCAGGCCGACTCGTCGGCCACGTCAGTTTTACGTGCCACACCGTAAAAGTAGTTGGCGTTCAATATACCGTTTTCAACATAGGTCTTGTCGACCATTGCCAAAAGCGACGCCAGTTCGTTGAGCTTGTCCTGATCGCCTCGCATACCACCCAGCATGCGATAAATAAAGGAAAAGCTTGGCTTGGTCAGGATTAGATCGAATTTCTTCTCAACTTCGGCGACAATTTCTTCCCTGTCACAAGACAGATCGTTGGGCGACTGACCGCCTTTTTCCTCCCGGTCGCGCTCCAGCACGAATTCCTCGTGGATCGCCGCTGTCAGCGCGTTCAATGCCGCCCTGTCGCCGACCCGCTTCAACTCCGGCTCGTACCAGAGATCGGCCTGGGCCAGCAGCAGCCGGACGAGGCCGGCGAAGGCCGCATCAGTCTGGGTCCACCGGCGGTGCTGCGGCTCATGCCAGACCAGGATCCCGCCCGGCCTCAAGCTGGCGTGCACGGCTGCAACCGCCTCCGGAAGTTCGGGAATATGGTGCATAAAACCGGAGGAAAGCACGGCATCGAAGGGACCAAGGCCCGGTGCCTCGCTGTAGGACCCCACGTGGTATCCCAGGCTGCCGAAGCCTTCAGTGACGTCATTGCCTGTGAGGGCCTCCCGGCCCTTGGAGACACTCTTCTCTGAGATGTCCATGCCAATGACGTCATAGCCATGGCGCGCCAACTCCAGCCCGAAGTAACCGGGTCCACAGCCGAGGTCTAGCACCCGGCCGCCGTCCGGCAGGAAAATATTAAAGAAATTTAGATAGTTACGACACATCTCCCCGACATAGAGATCGGCGTAGTGAGGGTGCCGCCAAAAGCTCTTATAGAAATAGTCGTTGGGCTGCAGCTTGCGCAGGTCCGCCACGAAGCCATGGTCGGCACGCTCGGCGATCCGCCGGTCAAAGGCTGCAGCCTCTTCCTTCAGCTCTGTCATGTCTGCTGCTCCCGGTCGCTTGCTTAAGTCGGTCCGATCAGACCCAGTTCAGGTCGTTGTCGAGACGCCCTTCGGCGATCAGCCGATTCAGGAAATTCAGCCGGATCAGGCCGCCGTCACGGAACGCCCGGTCGGCGAAGCCGATGGCCGTCAGCGCCTCAGCCAGTTCACGGACGGTCTGCGGCAACGTCATCCGCGGCTGGTGGTCAGGCGCCAACCGCTCAAATCGGCCGAAGTCTACCCGGTAGGACCGTTTGTCAGGGGAGGCGTTCTCGTTCACGGACACAGCGACATCACCCAGTTCGCGGCTGACGGCGCGGGCAAGGTCGATGATCTGATAGTTCCAGTCTGCGGAACCGACGTTGACCGCCAGGAAGGGCCCACCAGCCTCCAGCGGCCGACCACAGGCCCAGTCGATCGCCCGGGCCATGTCCTTCACATGGATCAGCGGACGCCAAGGCTCGCCATTCGAGAGAATCTCAATACGACCACTGGCCAGCGCCGAGGCGACGAAGTCGTTGAGCACGAGGTCCAGCCGCAGCCGCGGACTGTAGCCGCAAGCGGTGGCGAAGCGCAGGCATGTCACCGTGAAACCGTCTTCCGCCAGCGGTTTCAGGCGCTCCTCCGTCGCAATCTTGGAGATCGCATAGGCGGTTTGGGGAGCGAGCTCGGCATGCTCGTCCTTCGCAGCCGAGCCTCCGGCCCCGTAGACCGAGCAACTGGAGGCGAAGACGAAATGGCCGACACCGGCAGCCTTGGCCTGCTCGGCGATCGTCAGGGTGCAGGCGCCGTTGATCTCGTGAGTGGCCTGCTCGAAGCTCTTTCCCAGCGGGTCGTTGGACAGGGCGGCCAGCTGTACGACGGCATCAGCACCTTCAAGAAGTGAGGCCGGGAAATGCCGCACGTCGCCGAAGGCCTGCTCCGTCAGGCGAATCTCCGGCAGCAGTTCGCGGTCCAGCAGGCATCCGGCAAAGAAACCCGTGTCGAATCCGACCAGATTGGCTTCCGGATAGGCCTGACGCAGATGCGCGACCACAACCGGGCCCACATAACCAAGATTGCCGACGACAACAATTTTCATAACGGAGATTTCCAGGTTTTCAGGTTCAGGTCGACGCGGCTGCAACGAAGAGGTCTCGGCCGAGCTCCGCCAGTCCCGGCAGCGCGCGATCCTTGTCGGAGATCACCGAAGGATCGAACGGCCAGTCGACAGCCACCGCCGGGTCATCCCAGCGCAGGCCACCGGCCGCCCCGGCAGCGAAATCGGCGGAGATGTGGTAGCCGACCACGCTGTTGTCCTCGAGAGTAAGGAATCCGTGGGCGAAGCCCTGCGGCACATAGACGCTGCGCGCGTCCTCCCCGCTCAACTCCACTGCAAACCAGCTCCCGTAGGTCGGCGAGTCCCCGCGAAGATCGACGATGACGTCATAGATCCGCCCGCGCTCACAACGTACCAGCTTGGTCTCGGCATGGGGCGGCCGCTGAAAATGCAGGCCCCGCAGGGTCCCCTTGCTCACGTTCCGCGATGCGCTGATCTGCCGCCAGCGGGTCTCAAGGCCCGCCGCCTCGAACTCTGCCAGGCTGAACACCCGCGCAAAGGATCCGCGCGCATCGGAGAACGCATCGCTCTCGACCACGAATGCGCCAGGCTGGCCAGTCGGCTCGAACCGCAGGGTCATTCTAGAATCGTAACCTCAGGAATCGGAATGACGAAGCGGGCACCCCAAGACCGCGCTTCGCTAAGCTGATCGATAATTTCGTCACGCAGGTTCCAAGGGAGGATAAATATGTAATCTGGCCGCGTTTCGGGGATCGCCTCCGGTGCCCTCACGGGAATGTGGGAGCCCGGCATCAGGTGGCCCTGCTTGTGGGGGCTGCGGTCGACGGCAAAGGAGACAAGATCGCGGGTGATCCCGCAATAGTTCAGCAGGGTATTTCCCTTCGCCGCGGCGCCGTAGCAGGCGACGCTCTTGCCAGCCTCGGACGCTTCCAGAAAGAACCGCATGACGCCCTGCTTCACCCGCGCCACCTTGGCCTGAAAACCGCGATAGACATCGAGCCCCCTCAGGCCCGCACACTCTTCGTCCTCGCGCAGGCGGCTGACGGCCCGGGTCTCTTCGTGACCGGCCGAACTGTGGGTTGCGAAGAGGCGCAGAGACCCGCCATGAGTGGGCAGACGCTCGACGTCGAAGACCCGCAGGCCGTAGCGGGCGAAAAGCGGCTCAAGCGCGGTCAGCGAGAGATAGCTGAAGTGCTCATGATAGATGGTATCGAACTGAGTCTCTTCGATCAGGCGCAGCAAATGAGGGAACTCGAAGGTGATGACACCCTCAGGTTTCAGGAGGATCGCGAAACCCTCGACGAAGTCGGCAAGGCGGGGGACATGCGCCAGCACATTGTTGGCGGCCATGAGATCGGCGGCGACACCCTCCTCTCGAAGCTGCCTTGCCGTCTCGGCGCCGAAGAAGGCAACCCGCGTCGGTACGCCGGCTGCTTCCGCGACGGCGGCAACGTTACGCGCCGGGTCAACGCCCAAGCAGGGAATGCCGGCCGCCACGAAATTCTTCAGCAGATAGCCGTCATTGCTGGCGATCTCGACGACGCGAGAGTCCGCCCCCAACCCCCAGCGGGCGATCATCGCTTCCGCATATTCCTTCGCATGGTCCAGCCAGCTTGGCGAATAGGACGAAAAGTAGAGGTAATCGCTGAAGATCGCATCGGGCGGCCGAAACTCCTCCAGTTGGACCAGGAAGCAGGAGTCGCAGACCCAGGCATGCAGCGGATAGTATGTTTCTCCTCCGGCAAGGTCTTCCGGCTTCACCATGGCGTTGGCGAGCGGCGTGCAGCCAAGGTCGCAGAAGGAAACACTCAGCGCCGTACCGCAAGCGCGGCACTGAGGCCCAGTCACAGCAATAGCATTCGGCAAAATGGCCATCACATTCTATTGAGAGGATTCGTGGCCCGTAGCTCGGATGACGGGTCGGTGGTTGCCTTTTTCCAGGCAGAGTGCAAATTTGGAAACGCGTTAATCCGATTCAAGCCGGCGTCGGGATCAAAGGACTCCTTCTGGCATCTTGGCGAGGCTGATTGGATGCCCGCTACCGAGATCAGACGAGGAAGCCCTCCCTTACCTAACAAGGCCAAAGTGACACAAACGCGATTCAATTCGCTGCTCTTGCAAGTATCGATAGCCCCGCGCCAGGTATGCTTTCCAATGCGACAATTATCGAGTGCATTCTAAGCCCTGCACCGCGGTGCCGTATTGATCCCGATCGTGGCAGCAACCCACGATACCCGCAAAGGACCCAGGAATGCCTTCATTGAGCGCTCTTGCCTCACGCGTAGTAAAGAGACTGCCCGCCAAAATCCGGAAGCTGCTGCCTCGCAAATTCAGGTACCATCACAACAATCCTCAGCAGTTCGTCCAGCGGGGTGACGACGTCATCTACATTGGCATGTGGCGAACCGAAACCATGGAGAGTTGGTCCAGAGCGATCGCAAGGCGGTCCGGCATTGGCACCTCGCCAAACGAGGGAACCCTCTGGATTGTCGAAGCAGACCCGAAAAACTGCGAAATCCTCGCCTACGAAGCCCAACGCCGCGAACTTGCCAACGTGAAAGTCATAAACGCGGCCCTATGGTCCGAAACGAAGGATCTGGAACTCTCGCGCCAACGCGTAACAGACCGCAATTTCGTCCTGGCGTCCAACATCATCGGCAAAGCCGATCTGTACTCGCCCGACAACATGAGGGAAACCATCATCGTCAAGGCCTACACCCTGGATACGATTATCAAAGATCACGGCATTCCACTCAACAAGGTGCGGCACGTCCACTTCACCATCGGAGGATCGGAGGTCGAAGCCCTCAGCGGCGCGGACAGCCTGCTTCAACAAGGAGGGACGACCATATTCATCAAGTCCATCACGCGACATCGTGACAGCGGCGCAAGACTGGTTCATGACATTCTTGGTTTTCTCAAGGATCGTGGCATCAGCTATTCAGTCCGGCGCACGGAAAAAGATGGGCAGCCCAAAGAAATCCTGATCAACGGCTGAACAAGGTTGACCGCCTACCACCGCCGCCACGGCGCCTTGCCTTCGGCCCACAGCGAGCGAAGCCAGTCGGCATCGCGCTGGGTGTCCATGCAACCCCAAAAGCCGTCATGTCGGAACACCATCAGTTCGCCCTGCTTGGCAAGATCCTCCAGCGCACCCAGCTCCAGATCACAGCCGTCATCGACATTCAGGTAGTCGAAGATACGCCGGTCGAAAACGAAAAAACCACCATTGACGTACTCGCCGTTGCGGTCCGGCTTTTCTGCGAAGCTCTCCACCGCGTCGCCATTCAGCTTCAATTCGCCGAAGCGCGCCGCGGGATTGATGCCGGTCAGCGTAGCGATACGGCCATGCTTCCTGTGAAAGGCAATGGTCTCGGCAACATCTACCGTCGAGAGCCCGTCACCGTAGGTGACCAGAAAGGTATCGCCCTCGATGTAGCGCTCGACGCGCTTGATGCGCGAGCCCTTCAAGGCCTGCTCGCCCGTATTCGCGAGGGTGATGCGCCAGCCAGACTCGTCATGACGGTCGTGAATGGTGAAGGCGTTGGGCTTGCCGAGTTCCAGCGTCACGTCGCAGTTGTGCAGCTCGTAATCGAGAAAATACTGCTTGATCACATCACCCTTGTATCCCAGCACGAGGACAAAGTCGGTAATGCCATAGCTGGCGTAGATCTTCATGATGTGCCAGAGGATCGGCCGTTCGCCGATCTGCACCATGGGCTTGGGCCGGAATTCGGTCTCCTCCCGAAGCCGCGTGCCGAGCCCACCGCAGAGTATCACTGCCTGCATATCGCTTTCCTTACCTGCACCTGCCACTTCAATGCCTCACCAAGCGCCGCGCCATGCTCGACTGTATCGCGCGGGCCACGCTCGCTGATCCCGGCGAGACGGGTTTTCCCTTGCGCGCAATCGGCACATCGAGCGTCAGACGGTTCACCATCGCCGAGTCGTTGCAGGCGTATCGGCCCGTGTTCACGAAAATCGACAGACGGGGCTCATCTTCAAGCTGCTGGCGCATCCATTCCCGGCTCACCTTTGCCGCAGAATTGGGGAAGCTGAATGCGAGGCGCTTCACGCCGTAGCGGCCACACAGCGTCTTGACAGTCTCCTTGACCTGAGCGGCGCGCTCTTCTTCGCCAAGGAACTGGAACTTTGTGTGATCGACCCCGTGGGCGCCGATGTCAAATCCCTCGCCGAGAAGCCAGCGAACGTCGTCGTCATTCATGAAGGGCTTGTGCTGACTGAGATAGGCTGCCCAGTCCACCCCCAACACCCCACCGAGGTGGTCGAGAGAGGCCTTGCCGTCCCGCGTGTGGATGGGAAAATGCCTCAATGCTTGTAAGATATCCTCAGGTCGACGCTGTTCAATTTCGCTCCCCTCCGGCGGCAGATAGTCAAGCGGCTCTCGCCCTTCCCCTGCGATCTTCTGCGAGAGCGCCTCGATTAGCAGGGAGCGCTTGTGCCCGGCGAACAGGGCCGCGTTGTTGAGGACACCGGTCGTCAGGAAGAACGTGGCCGGAATGCCCGCCTGCTTCAGCCTTGGCGCAATGATCTCGCGGCAGGAAACGAAGCCGTCGTCGATGCTGAAAAAAGCGGCCCGTCGCGGCAGGCTGCTGCCCTCTCGATAGTGGGCAACGACTTCGTCCAGGGATACGAAATTGAACTCCTTGCCAAGAAAGCCGAGGATCTCGTCGAACTCCCGCGGGGAGGGCGCGCGATACAAATGGCGGATGATGGCCTTGGGGTGCTCGCTTACATCGTGGAGAAAGAATCCGCTGACCGCCCCGCCGAGCATTGGGCGAAAGAGCCCGAATGGCAACTGCTCGGCCAAGGCGCTGAGCCTGGAGGCGAGTCTCATCTCCGCACCACCCCGAGGCGCATAGCCTGATGGTCACGCGGCTGGCTGTCTGTGCAAATCGGCAAGTGACGTCCGCAATGGCACCAACCAAGCATGCTACCGCACTGCGGGTGACAGCACTTGCCACCCACCTGCATCCTGCTTGGCGTCCGATCCGGCGACGCGTCGCCCGACCGGCTCGCTGCTCCCCGGTCGACTCAGCGGCATAACCACGCGAAAGTGCCGCCTAGCCCCGCAAGAGCCCCGGCCTCCCCGGCGAAGCACGGAGAGAGATGCGGTTGTCATATATCAGCGCCCGCTGCGAGGCAACCGGATAATTCCCGACCTTTCCCCTGCACCGCCGCCCCTAGCGATCTCCGACAGGGCTGAAGCGCTCCAGCATGACGGCATCATCAATTCGGTACCTTCATCACATCAATCGGAAGTGATTGGCGCTGGGCGCCAGGCAAGGGTCAACATGACGCGATGAGACCCCCGCTCCCTCTTGGGTATCGCCGCCGCGCCAGCAGCCGCCTGGCGGCCCTGATTCTCTCGCTGGCGCTGCTTCCGGCCGCAGTGCCCCTGGCCTGGGCGGGTCCGGAGCGCTGGGAACGGGCCTGGCCCAAGACGGACTTCAGCCGCAGCGCCGTCCCCTTCGACGAGATTCTGAGCGGCGGGCCGCCTAAGGACGGTATCCCCT
>ENA-ORCZ01000715-ORCZ01000715.1-marine-metagenome-genome-assembly--contig:-NODE-715-length-11037-cov-2.563321_pt1 | contig 11037 bp, 7 predicted proteins | sample MGYA00237785_ERZ508519 | MGnify/ENA primary metagenome ERZ508519 (study PRJEB26189, sample SAMN06268790) | marine metagenome | isolation source: Bioluminescent Bay, La Paraguera, Puerto Rico | place...
TCGCCCTGCTGTCCTATTCCAACTTCGGCAACCCCTGGCACCCGCAGGCCCAGCGCATCCGCGATGCCGTGCAGCTGCTCGACCTGCGCGAGCCCGACTTCGAATACGACGGCGAGATGCAGGCCAGCGTGGCGCTGAACTACGAGCTGATGCGCGAGCACTATCCGGTCTCGCGGCTCACCGGGCCGGCCAACGTGCTGGTCATGCCCGGGCTGCACAGCGCCAACATCACCTCCAAGCTGGTCCAGCACGCCGGTGGCGGCACGGTCATCGGGCCGATCCTCATCGGCCTCGCCAGGCCGGCCCAGGTGGTGCAGCTCGGCGCCACGGTGAACGACCTGGTGACCGCCGCGGCCCTGGCCGCCTACGAGGCCGAGGCGGTCGACGACCCGGCGCCCGAAGACTGAGGAGCCGTCGCCGCACGTCCCGGCGGAACGTTGCAAAAGCTTCACGCGCGTCGCCGGGCGCGCGTGCTAGACTCGCCGGCCAAGTGTGCCTTGCCGGCAAGGAAACAGCATGAAAGACGCCAGGTCAGCGACCCGGCCCGACAGGCCAGCCGTCGCGGGCCAGGGGGACCCCTCTGAGCCGCCAGCCGGCTCCCTGGCCGGGCCCCAGCCCGATTCCCAGGCCGAGCCCGACCCCCAGGCCGAGCCCGAACCGAACCGCCGGCGGCTGCTGGCGGCGGCGGCGGCGCTGTGGCTGCCCTGCGCGGTGGTGCTGGCGGTGCTGGTGGTCGCCGGCCAGCTGGCGCCCCTGGCCGCGGGGATCGGCGGGGCGGTGGTGCTGGGGCTGATGCTGCTGATGCTGAACCAGCACTTCCGCCGGGTGCAGTCGCTGTCCCGCTACCTGGGGCGCCTGCGCGAAGCGGTCGACGACCGGCCGCTGCCGGCCGCGCCCTCCGGCGGCGACCTGCTGTCGCCGGGCCTGGCCGAGGCCATCGCCGAGACCGCGCGCGAGCAGCGTGAGCGGCGCCGCGACCTGAAGGACACCATGGCGATGAACGCGGCGGTGCTGGCCGGCCTGCCGGACCCCCTGATCCTGGTGGCCGAGAACCGCCGGGTGCTGCGCCTCAATCCCGCCGCCGAGGCCCTGCTGGGCCACGACCTGGCCGGGCGCGACCTGGCGCTGGGCTTCCGCAACCCGGCCCTGCTGGCCGCGGTCGACGCGGTGCTGGACGGCGGCGAGCAGGAGGCGGTGGAATTCACCATCCCCGGCAAGGTGGAGCGCGCCATCGCCGCGCGGGTGCTGCGCCTGCCCGGCACGGCGCGGGAGCGCGCCGCGGTGATGATCGCGCTCTATGACCTGACCGGCGTGAAGCAGAGCGAGCGGATGCGCGCCGACTTCGTGGCCAACGTCTCCCACGAGCTGCGCACGCCGCTGAGCAGCCTGATCGGCTTCATCGAGACCCTGCGCGGCCCGGCCCGCGAGGATACCGACGCCCGGGAGCGCTTCCTGAAGATCATGGAGGAGCAGTCGCACCGCATGTCGCGGCTGGTCGACGACCTGCTGTCGCTGTCGCGCATCGAGCTGCAGGAGCACACGGCACCCAGCAGCGAGAGCGAGATGGAGCAGATCCTGCGCTCCGTCGCCTCGACCCTGGAGCTGGAGGCGGCGCGGCGCGGCATGCGCATCGAGATCGCCTGCGAAGCCCTGCCGCCGGTGATCGGCGACCGTGACGAGCTGACCCAGGTGTTCCAGAACCTGCTCGACAACGCGGTGAAGTACGGCGAGGACAACACGGTGGTCCGCGTCTCGGCGCGCCGCCTGGCCAAGGGCGGCGCCGGCGAGCGGCGCCTCGGCCGGGCCGGGCTCAAGGTCTCCGTCTTCAACGAGGGCGAGGGCATCGAGCGGGAGCACATTCCCCGCCTGACCGAGCGCTTCTACCGGGTCGACAGCCGCCGCTCGCGCCGCCTGGGCGGCACCGGCCTGGGGCTGGCCATCGTCAAGCACATCATCAACCGCCACCGCGGCGTGCTGGAGATCGAAAGCCGGCCCAACGAGGGGGCCACCTTCTCGGTCTACCTGCCCTCGGCGGTGGAGAAGCCGAGCGCCCTGGCGACGCCCCGGGCCTCGTGACATCCGGGGCCTCGTGACATCCGGGGCCTCTTGACGCCGCCGGGAGGCCTCCCCTCTCAATAAAGGGTTGAAAGAGGGGCGGAGAAACCTCCCGGAAAATGTTCCTGCTGAGCTGTGCGATCCGGCGGAAACATAGGAAAACCCGTTAATTCTCCGTTGATTTTCCCCATCCCCCCGGCAGTTGTCATCTAACTGTCATCTAACTGTAGTAATAGCATCGCCGAGCAGTCCTAGGTTGGCGCCGCCGGCACGAGGCCGGCGAAGGCATTGCGTTTTATTCCGGGCGGCGACCGCCAAGGGTTCCGGCGCCATCGAGTGAGGCAATGCAGCAGAGTTCACCAATGGGCATTCAGCGGAGGTATTCCCCGTGATCAAGAACAAGCTCGCCATGGCGGCCGCAGTCGGCCTGGTCATGGCCGCGCCGGTCGTCGCCGAGGCGCGTGACCAGATCCGCATCGTCGGTTCCTCGACCGTCTTCCCCTACACCCAGGCGGTTTCGGAAGAGTTCGCCAACAAGTCCAGCTTCTCGGCGCCTGTCGTCGAGTCGACCGGCACCGGCGGCGGCATGAAGATCTTCTGCCAAGGCGTCGGCGCGGACCACCCGGACGTGACCGGTGCCTCGCGCGCCATGAAGAAGTCCGAGTACGATCTGTGCCAGAGCAACGGCGTCGACAGCGTCTCCGAGGCGCTGCTGGGCTACGACGGCCTGTCCATCGCCGTTTCGCGCAGCGGCGACGCCATCGACGTCACCAAGGATCAGCTGTTCCTGGCGCTGGCCGCCGAGGTGCCGCAGGACGGCAAGCTGGTCGCCAACCCCTACACCACCTGGAGCCAGATCGACTCCAGCCTGCCCGACACCAAGATCCAGGTCTTCGGCCCGCCGCCGACCTCCGGCACCCGCGACGCCTTCGTCGAGCTGGTCATGGAAGAGGGCTGCGAGCACTTCGACGAGGTCAAGGCCCTTGCCAAGGACCGCATGGGCGAAGTCTGCAGCCGCATGCGTCAGGACGGCCCCTTCATCGAGGCCGGCGAGAACGACAACCTGATCGTTCAGCGGCTGAACGCCGACCCCACCGCCTACGGCATCTTCGGCTACTCCTTCCTCTATGAGAACCAGGACACGCTGAAGCCGGTGAAGGTGAACGGCGTCGAGCCGAACTTCGACACCATCGCCAGCGGCGACTACGGCGTTTCCCGCCCGCTGTTCATCTACATCAAGAATGCCCACCGTGGCGTCATCCCCGGCCTCGAGGACTTCGTCGCCGAGTACATGAGCGACACGGCCATGGGCCCGGACGGCTATCTCTCCGAGCGTGGCCTCGTGCCCCTCTCCGACGAGAAGCGTGCTGAAGTGCAGGACGCGGTCCTGAACGGCAAGCACATGGGCCGTTACATGGGTAACTAAGGACAGATCGTCCGCCACACGACCGCCGCGGCTCTCACGGCCGCGGCGGTTCCGTTGGCCCTCCCTTTCCATTCCTACCTTTAGGCCGGGCAATGCTCGAACTCGTAATCCTGATCCTCCTGGTTCTCTGCGCCTTCGGCTATCTCATGGCGCGCAGCCGCGCCGTCGCCCTGGCCACCCAGGCAGGAGTGCGCAATCATTCGCTGCCCGCCTATCACGGCGCCTTCGTGGCCCTCTGGGTCGGCCTGCCCGCCTTCTTCCTCGCGCTGATCTGGCTGCTGCTGCAGGACTCGGTCATCGACCAGATGATCCTCGCCAGCCTGCCCGCCGACATGATCGCGGGCCTGGACGCCTCGCGCGAATCCCTGATCATCAGCGAGATCCGCAGCATCGCCGGCGGCCAGGTCTTCGGCCAGCCGGAACCCGCTGTCCTCGACGCCGCCGCCCGCCTCAACACCTGGGCGAGCCTGGCCGGCTGGGCCATGGTGGCGGCCTGCACCTGCCTCGCCCTGGCCGCCCTGGTGGTGACCCGGCGCAAGCTGTCTCCCAGCTTCCGCGCCCGCCACGGTGTCGAGCGCATCATGGACGTCCTGATGATCGCCTGCGCGGTGGTCGCCATCCTGACCACCCTGGGCATCGTCGTGTCGCTGCTGTTCGAGGCCTACCGCTTCTTCGAGCGCGTGCCCGTCACCGAGTTCCTCTTCGGCCTGAACTGGGAACCCCAGATCGCCATCCGCGCAGACCAGGTCGCCGGGCAGGGCGCCTTCGGTGCCGTGCCGGTCTTCCTCGGCACCCTGGTCATCGCCTTCCTCGCGATGCTCGTCGCCGTGCCCGTCGGCCTGCTCTCGGCGATCTATCTCGCCGAGTACTCCGGCCCGCGCTTCCGCAACTCGGTGAAGCCGATCCTGGAGATCCTGGCCGGCATCCCGACCGTCGTCTACGGCTTCTTCGCGGTGCTGACCGTGGCGCCGGCGATGCGCAGCTTCGGCGCCTCGATCGGCCTGGACGTCGCGCCCAACAGCGCGCTGGCCGCCGGCGGCGTCATGGGCATCATGATCATTCCCTTCATTTCCTCGCTGTCCGACGACGCGCTGAACGCCGTGCCGCGCAGCCTGCGCGACGGCTCCTACGCCATGGGCGCGACCAAGGCCGAGACCATCAAGCAGGTCCTGCTGCCGGCAGCGCTGCCGGGCATCATGGGCGGTGTGCTGCTGGCCCTGAGCCGCGCCATCGGTGAGACCATGATCGTGGTCATGGCCGCCGGCCTGATCGCCAAGATGAATATCAATCCGCTCGACTCCGTAACGACCGTGACAGTGCAGATCGTCACGCTGCTGATCGGCGACACCGAATTCGACAATCCCAAGACCCTCGCCGCCTTCGCGCTGGGCCTGGTGCTGTTCCTGGTGACGCTCGCATTGAATGTCGTCGCCCTGAGAATCGTGCAAAAATACCGGGAGAAATACGACTGATGGCCAGTATCAGCATGCCCGAGTCGCACGATTGGCTCTCTGAGAGCGCCCGCCAGCGTGTCCAGCGCCGTCACGCCGCGGACAAGCGCATGCGGCTCTACGGCCTGGCGGCCATCGGCCTCGCCATCGGCCTGCTGGGCGTTCTGCTCGTCTCGCTGATCCTCTCGGGCTACACCGCCTTCGTGCAGACGAAGGTGCCGCTGCAGGTCACCGTCTCGCCGGAGCAGGTGAAGCCGGACAACCTGGAGCGCGGCAACTACCGCAAGCTGGTGCGTGACGCCTTCCTCGACCTGATGCCTGTCGAGATGAGCCGCTCCGAACAGCGCGACTACCTGAGCATGCTGAGCTCCGGCGCGCCCTTCCTGCTGCGCGACCGGGTGCTGGCCGACCCCTCGCTGGTCGGCCAGACCGTCGAGATCATGGCACCGCTCGCCGATCCGATGGATCAGTTCCACAAGGGAATCATCCCGCGCGATGTCCCCGAGGAGCAGCGCCGCGTCAACGACGTGCAGATCGGCTACTACGACCAGCTGGTCGCCGAAGGCCTGGTCTCCACGCCCTTCAACTGGGCCCTGTTCTTCTCCCCCGACAGCCGCTTTCCGGAGCTGGCGGGCCTGGCGGGCGCCCTGGTCGGCTCGTTCTACGCGCTGCTGGTCTGCTTCCTCATCAGCTTCCCGGTGGGCATCGCCGCGGCGATCTATCTGGAAGAGTTCGCCCGCAAGAACCGCTGGTCGGACCTGATCGAGGTCAACATCAACAACCTGGCCGCCGTGCCCTCGGTCGTCTTCGGCCTGCTCGGCCTGGCCGTCTTCCTGGGCTTCTTCGGCCTGCCGCGCTCGGCCCCGCTGGTCGGCGGTATGGTGCTGTCGCTCATGACTCTGCCGACGATCATCATCGCCACGCGCGCCGCGCTGAAGGCCGTGCCGCCGTCGATCCGCGAGGCGGCCTTCGGCATCGGGGCGTCGCGCCACCAGGTGGTCACCCACCACGTCTTGCCGCTGGCCCTGCCGGGCATCCTGACCGGCACCATCATCGGCCTGGCGCAGGCGCTGGGCGAGACAGCACCGCTGCTGCTGATCGGCATGAATGCCTTCATCACCTCGGCGCCCGGCGGCCTCACCGATCCGGCGACGGCCCTGCCGACCCAGATCTTCATCTGGGCCGACTCGCCGGAGCGCGGCTTCGTCGCGCGGACCTCGGCGGCCATCCTGGTGCTGATCGGCTTCCTCATCATCATGAACGCCATCGCCATCTTCCTGCGCCAGAAGCTGGAGCGGAAGTGGTAGCCCCTCGACTGCGGCACAGCGCCAAGACAACAGAGCAAGCGGCTCGCTGAAAGCGGAACAAAGGAATGGAGACCATGTCCGAAGTTGAACCGATGCAGGTATCTGCAGGAGAACTGGCTCGGGCCGCCCAGAACGCGGTGCAGGCGGAGGCCCAGCCCACCGCGCACGCGCGTGTCGCCGCACGGGACGTCAATGTCTACTACGGCGAGAACCACGCGCTGAAGCACGTCGACATCGACATCTACAACAACGAGGTCGTCTCCTTCATCGGCCCCTCCGGCTGCGGCAAGTCGACCTTCCTGCGTTGCCTCAATCGCATGAACGACGTCATCGAAGGCTGCCGGGTCACCGGCGAGATCATGCTGGACAACCAGGACATCTACTCGCGTGACCTGGACGTGGTGCAGTTGCGCGCGCGCGTCGGCATGGTGTTCCAGAAGCCGAACCCCTTTCCCAAGTCGATCTACGACAACATCGCCTACGGCCCGCGCCTGCACGGCATCGCCGCCGGCAAGTCGGAGCTGGACGACATCGTCGAGGTGAGCCTTTCCAAGGCCGGCCTGTGGGAAGAGGTGAAGGACCGTCTGAAGGAGCCCGGCACCGGGCTGTCCGGCGGCCAGCAGCAGCGCCTCTGCATCGCCCGCGCCATCGCGGTGAATCCCGAGGTGATCCTGATGGACGAACCCTGCTCGGCGCTGGATCCCATTGCCACGGCCAAGATCGAGGAGCTGATCGACGAGCTGCGGCAGAACTTCACCATCGTCATCGTCACCCACTCCATGCAGCAGGCCGCCCGCGTCTCCCAGCGCACCGCCTTCTTCCATCTCGGCACCCTGGTCGAGTGGGGCGAGACGGAGCAGATTTTCACCAAGCCGCGCGACGAACGCACCCAGGGCTACATCACCGGCCGTTTCGGTTGATCCGATTCCCGGATATCAGGCCCGCACAATCTAGAGGTCCGAAGGACAGGCAAGCATGAACAGGGAAAACATCGTCAAATCGTTTGGCGAGGAACTGCAGAAAAAAAATGCCGTGGTGCTGCGCATGGGCGGCATCGCCGAAGCGCAGCTTGCCGGCGCCATCGATGCGCTGGTACGGCGCGATTCCGACCTCGCCCAGAAAGTCGTGAGCGGCGATGAGGCCATCGACGAGATGGACCTGGAGCTGGACGAGAACGCCGTGCGCACCCTGGCGCTGCGCCAGCCCATGGCCAACGACCTGCGCGAGGTCATCTCGGCGCTGAAGATCTCCAGCGACCTGGAGCGTATCGGCGACTACGCCAAGAACGTCGCCAAGCGTACCCTGGCGCTGAACCAGCTGTCGCCACACGAGGCCACCCGCTCCATCCCGCGCATGGCCAAGCTGGTGCAGGCGATCATCAAGGACGTGCTGGATGCCTACGCCAACCACGACCCCAACCGCGCGCTGGATGTCTGGCACCGCGACGAAGAAGTCGACGAGATGTACACGGCGCTGTTCCGCGAACTCCTCACCTACATGATGGAGGACCCGCGCAACATCACGCCCTGCACGCACCTGCTGTTCATCGCCAAGAACATCGAGCGCATCGGCGACCACGCCACCAACATCGCCGAGACGATTCACTTTCTCGCCACCGGGGAACGCATCCACGGCGGTCGGCCGAAGAGTGACATGTCGAGCTTCCAGGTCGTCCACCACGACGAGGCTGAGAAGAAAGACGGCGGCAAGAAAGAGAAGGAGGGCGCGTGAGACCCCTTGTTCTGATCGTTGAGGACCAGGAAGCCCTGGTCACGATGCTCAAGTACAACCTTGAGGGCGCCGGCTTCCGCGTGAACACCGCAGGCGACGGCGAGGAAGCCCTCGTCGCCGCGGCCGAAGAGGTTCCGGACCTGATTCTGCTGGACTGGATGTTGCCGCTGATGTCCGGCATCGAGGTCTGCCGCCAGCTGCGCAGCAAGCCCGAAACCAAGCGGTCGCCGATCATCATGCTGACCGCGCGTGGCGAGGAGACCGACAAGCTGCGCGGCCTGGACAGCGGCTGCGACGACTACGTCACCAAGCCCTTCTCGCCGGCCGAGCTGATCGCGCGCATCAACGCGGTGCTGCGCCGGAGCAAGCCGGAGCTCAGCAGCGAGATGCTGACCTTCGAGGATCTGGCCATGGACCTGGCCGCGCACCGGGTGCGCCGCAACGGCCACGACATTCACCTGGGGCCGACCGAATTCCGCCTGCTGCGCCACCTGATGCAGCACCCGGGACGCGTCTTCACCCGCGAGCAGCTGCTCGATTCCGTCTGGGGCCGCGACGTCTACGTCGAGCCGCGCACCGTGGACGTGCACATCCGCCGCCTGCGCAAGGCGCTGAACCAGAGCGGCGAGGACGACCTGATCCGCACCGTGCGCTCCGCCGGCTATTCCCTGGACCGTCCCAGCGCCTGATCGGGCGTCTACGCGGTGCCGCGCAGCGGCCGGCGCACGTGGACGATGCCGTCTTCGGGAGGGCGCCGCTCGAAGCCGAGTTCCTCGCAGAGCGCCAGCATGCGGTGGTTGTCGGCCAGGACGTCGCCCCAGATCTCGCCGATCCCGCGCTTCACCGCGAAGTCCATGATGCGTTCCATCAGCGCCCGGCCGAGGCCGCGTCCCTTCACGTCGGAACGGATGGTGATGGCGAACTCGCCGCGCTGGTTGTCCGGATCGGCGACCAGGCGGACGATGCCCAGGCCGGCACGGTCCGGCCCCTCGGCCGGGAAGGCGGCCAGGGCCATCTCGCGGTTGTAGTCCAGCTGGGTCAGGCGGGCCGCCATGGCCGGCGTCATCTCGCGCATCTGCGCGAAGAAGCGCATGCGCACGTCCTGCGGATCCAGCCGCTTGAAGCCGGCCCGCAGGCCCGGCGCGTCGTCGGGACGTAGCGGCCGCAGAAAGATCTTCTGGCCGTCCGGCAGGGTGAAGGTCTGCTCCAGCGCCTTGGGATAGGGCCGGATCGCCAGCCGCGCGCTGCCGCTTGGCTTGCCGGTCGCCTCGTCGCCCGGGGATGTGTCGAGGCGGATGCGCGCGTCCAGCGCGATCACGCCGTCGCTGTCGGCGAGCAGCGGATTGATGTCGACCTCGCTGATCTCCGCCACGTCGATGACGAGCTGGGACAGGCGGATGAGGCAGGCGGCGATCTCCTTCAGGTCGGCGGCCGGACGATCACGGTAGCCCTGCAGCAGCCGGTGGACCCGCGTCTGCTGCATCATGGCTTCGGCCAGCACCGGGTCCAGCGGTGGCAGGGCCAGCGCCTTGTCCTTGATGACCTCCACCGCCGTGCCGCCCTGGCCGAACAGCATGACGGGGCCGAACTGCGGGTCGCTGACCACGCCGAGGATCAGCTCTTCGGCCTGTGGACGCCGGCACATGGCCTGCACGGTGAAGCCCTGCAGCCGCGCCTCCGGCGCCGCCTCGGTGACACGCTTCAGCATGGCCTCCGCCGCCTGCGCCACCGCTTCGGCGCCCTCCAGGTCCAGCATCACGCCGCCGAGGTCGCTCTTGTGGGTGATGTCGCGCGACAGGATCTTCAGCGCCACCGGCCCGCCGATGCGCGCCGCCGCCGCGCCGGCCCCTGCCGGGGCGGCCACCACCTCGGCCATCAGCGCCGGGATGCCATAGGCGGCCAGCACCTGCTTGGCCTCGGCTTCGTTCAGCCACTCGCGGTCTTCGCCCAGCGCCGTGGCGATGATGGCGCGCACCGCCGCGGTGTCCGGCGGCGCGGCCTCCGGCACCGAAGGCGGCACGCGCATCAGCAGCGACTGGGCGTGGCGGTAGCGTTCCAGGTGCATGAAGGCGCGGACCGCCTGTTCCGGCGTCGCGTAGTGCGGCAGGCGATGCTTTTCGAAGAGGTTGCGCGCCTCGCCGACGGCCGCCTCGCCGACCCAGGCGGCAAAGACCGGGCGGTGGTGCTTCTTCTCGTTTTGGGCGTGGGCCTCGATCACCGCCTCGGCCGCCTCGACCGGGGAGGCGACGGCGACGGGGCAGTGCATGGCGAGGACGGCGTCGCTGTTCGGGTCGCGCAGCAGCGCCGCCATGGCCGCCTTGTAGCGCGACCCGGGCGCATCGCCGATGATGTCGACGGGGTTGGCGCCGCTCCATGTCGCCGGCAGGTGCTTGTCCAGTTCCGCAACGGTCTCCGGTGCCAGCTCGGCCAGCTTGCCGCCCTCGTCGATCAGCGCATCGGTGGCCAGCACGCCCAGCCCACCGCCGTTGGTCAGGATGGCCAGGCGGGAGTCGCCCGTCCGCGTGGCGCTGGCCGCCGCGTAGTTGGACAGCGTCTCGGCCGCGTCGAAGAGTTCCTCCAGGGAATAGACACGCAGCATACCCGCGCGCGCGAAGACCGCGTCGTAGACCGCGTCCGCACCGGCCAGCGCACCGGTGTGGGAGGCCGCGGCCCTGGCGCCTTCCGCGTGGCGGCCGCCCTTGATGACGATCACCGGCTTGTTGCGCGCGGCGATACGCGCGGCCGACATGAACTTGCGCGCGTGGGCGATGGACTCCACGTACAGTAAAATGGACTTCGTTTCCGGGTCCATCGCCAGGTAGTCGAGCAGGTCGCCGAAGTCGACGTCGGCCTTGTCGCCCAGGGAGACGATCTTGGAAAAGCCGATGCCCCGCGGCGTCGCCCAGTCCAGCATGGCCGTCACCATGGCGCCCGACTGGGTGACGAAGGCGAGGTCGCCGCTGCGCGGCGCGATGTGGCTGAAGCTGGCATTGATGCCCAGGCCCGGCACCATCATCCCCAGGCAGTTGGGCCCGACGATACGCAGCAGATGGGGGCGCGCCGCCTC
>ENA-ORCZ01000716-ORCZ01000716.1-marine-metagenome-genome-assembly--contig:-NODE-716-length-11017-cov-3.156764_pt1 | contig 11017 bp, 6 predicted proteins | sample MGYA00237785_ERZ508519 | MGnify/ENA primary metagenome ERZ508519 (study PRJEB26189, sample SAMN06268790) | marine metagenome | isolation source: Bioluminescent Bay, La Paraguera, Puerto Rico | place...
GGAACGCGCGCGCGTTCAGCGCCGGGTTCAGGAAGTTCTGGCCGGTACCGCCGAAGATCTCCTTGCCGATCACCACGCCGAAGCTGATGCCTAGCGCGACCTGCCACAGCGGAATGGTCGGCGGCAGAATCAGGGCGAACAGCACGGAGGTGACGAAGAAGCCTTCGTTTACCTCATGCTTGCGGATCGAGGCGAACAGCACTTCCCAGAAACCACCGACGATGAAGGTCACCGCGTAGATGGGCAGGAAGTAGGCCGCGCCTTGGATGAAGTTGTCCCACAGGCTGTTGGGATCGAAGCCGGCCAGTGCACCGATCAGCGCGAAGCGCCAGCCTTCCTGGGCAGCCAGCAGATCGGGGCTCTGCGCGTAGATCAGGTTGGCCTGATAGCCGGTGTTCCACATACCGAAGAACATCGCCGGGAAGGTGCACAACCAGACAGTGATCATCATGCGCTTGAGGTCGATGCCGTCGCGCACATGAGCGGTAGTCTTGGTGACGCTACCGGGACGATAGAGGAAGGTGTCGGCAGCTTCGTACAGTGCGTACCACTTTTCGTACTTGCCGCCTTTTTCGAAGTGATGCTCGATCTTGTCGAGGAACGCGCGAATGCCCATGCCTTAACCCTCCTTCTCGATGCGGGTCAGATTGTCCCGCAGGATCGGGCCGTATTCGTACTTGCCGGCACAGACGTAGGTGCACAGCGCCAGATCTTCTTCATCCAGCTCCAGGCAGCCGAGCTTCTGCGCCACCTCGGTGTCGCCCACGATCAGGGCGCGCAGCAGCTGGGTCGGCAGCACGTCCAGAGGCATGACCTCCTCGTAGTTGCCCACCGGCACCATAGCGCGCGGACTGCCGTTGGTGGATGTGGAGAAGGCGAACTTCTTGCCACCCATCAGCTTGGAGATATAGATGTTGAGGATCGAGTGCTTCTCCACACCGGCACGCAGGTAGTGCAGCATCTCGCGCTCTTTACCTTCGCGCAGGCACGACACCTGTTGGTGATAGCGACCAAGGTAGGCGAACGCGCCGTGAGCGGTACGACCGCCGAGCACCGAGCCTGATACGACGCGGTTGGCGCCGGGCTGCAGCTCACCGGCGGTCAGCTCGTCGAGATTGGCACCGAGACGGGCACGAACCAGACGTGGCTGCTCGACCACCGGGCCGGCCAGGGAAACGACGCGCTCGACCGACAAACGGCCGCTGGTGAACAGCTTGCCGACCGCGATCACGTCCTGATAACCGATGCTCCAGACGCTCTTGCTGGCGCTGACCGGATCGAGGAAGTGAATGTGCGTGCCAGCCAGCCCGGCAGGATGCGGACCGTTGAAACTTTCGACCTGGACCTTGGCCAGGGACTCGCCAGGCAACGAGGCATTCGGCGCCTTGCACAGGAACACTTTGGCCAGGTTGCCGAGTACCTTCAGGCCTGCCTCGAAGGCTTCCGCCTGTTCAGCGATGATCACCGCAGGATCAGCGGCCAACGGATGCGTATCGATGGCGGTGACGAAAATCGAGGCAGGCGTGGCATCGATCGCCGGGACCTTGCTGAACGGACGCGTGCGCAGCGCGGTCCACAGACCGGACTGCTGCAGATTTTCACGCACCTGCTCGCTGCTCAGACCATCCAGCTGGGCTGGAGAATAGCTCGCGAAGGTGACTTCCTCATCGCCATCGAGGTCGATGACCACCGATTGCAGCACACGCTTCTCGCCGCGATGCACCGCACTGACAACGCCGGCACCGGGCGCGGTGTAGTTTACGCCCGGCGACTTCTTGTCGGAAAAAAGGAGCTGCCCCAGCTTGACCCGATCACCGACCTGAACGGCCATGGTCGGCTTCATCGTCGGATAGTCGAAGCCAATGACCGCGACGCTGCGCACGGGCCTGCCGGCCTCGATACGCTGCGCCGGGGCACCGGCTATGGGCAGATCGAGCCCTCGTTTTATATTGATCATCGGTTTGCCTAACCACTGATTTTAGAAAGCTTTTTTTGCAGATCCAGCGGCATGGCGCAAAGTAGGATTGCGCCGCGCGCGCCAATAGGTTATTGGCGCGACACCATGTCGCGGACCCAGGTAAAAAATCCGCCCGATTATAGAGGTCGCGCACCTTGACTGACCACCCAAGCATTGCGGATTTTTGACTCGAAACAAGAGAAGCAAAAATACCGAAGCACGGTGGCGGGTCGGGCGGGCGACGGCTCAGGCTAGCCCGTTCGCAACACGAGACCAGCCGTCCAGAAAACGAAAAACGGGAGCCGAGGCTCCCGTTATTTGTCACTTCCGCAGCGCTTAACGCGGGAAGGCTGGCGGGTTGACCCCGGCCATGTCCTCCATCACGCGCACGACCTGGCAGCTGTAACCGAACTCGTTGTCGTACCAGACGTACAGCACGACGCGGTTGTCGTTGCAGATGGTCGCCTCGGCGTCCACTACGCCGGCATGACGCGAACCGACGAAATCAGTGGATACAACTTCCTGCGAGTTGACGAAGTCGATCTGCTTCTGCAGGTCAGAGTGCATGGCCATCTGGCGCAGGTACTCGTTGATCTCGTCACGGCTGGTGGCTTTCTCGAGGTTCAGGTTGAGGATGGCCATGGACACGTTCGGCGTGGGCACGCGGATGGCGTTGCCGGTCAGCTTGCCCTTGAGCACCGGCAGCGCCTTGGCGGCTGCAGTGGCGGCACCGGTCTCGGTGATGACCATGTTCAGCGCGGCGCTGCGACCACGACGACTGCCCTTGTGGAAGTTGTCAATCAGGTTCTGGTCGTTGGTGTAGGAATGCACGGTCTCGACGTGACCGTTGACGATACCGTACTGATCGTTCACTGCCTTGAGCACCGGCACGATGGCGTTGGTGGTGCAGGACGCGGCAGAGATGATCTTGTCATCGGCGGTGATGTCGCCATGGTTGATGCCATGCACGATGTTCTTCAGCTCACCCTTGCCTGGCGCGGTCAATACGACGCGAGCGACACCCGGGCACTTGAGGTGCTGACCCAGACCTTCGGCGTCGCGCCACTTGCCGGTGTTGTCCACCAGCAGTGCATTCTCGATGCCGTACTGGGTGTAGTCGACCGAGGCCGGATCGTTGGAGTAGATCACCTGGATCAGATTGCCGTTGGCAGTGATGGTGTTGTTCTCTTCATCGATGGTGATGGTGCCATCGAAAGGACCATGCACCGAGTCGCGACGCAGCAGGCTGGCGCGCTTGACCAGATCGTTGTCGGCGCCCTTGCGCACGACGATGGCGCGCAGGCGCAGGCCGTCGCCACCACCGGTCTTCTCGATCAGGATGCGCGCCAGCAGCCGGCCGATGCGGCCGAAGCCGTACAACACGACGTCAGTGCCCTTGTGCCCGGTCGCCGCGTGACGCTTGTCGGCGACCTCGGCCAGCTCTTCGCGCACGAACTGCTCGAGGCTGCGGCCGTTGCCGGCTTCCTTGTACTTGGCGACCAGCTTGCCGAGATCGACCGAGGCGGCGCCGAGGTTCATCTCGCTCATGGTCTTGAGGATCTGGAAGGTGTCATGCACCGACAGCTCGGTTTCGTCGGCGATGCGGTGACGGGCGAAACGGTGCGCCTTGAGGATGGCGATCACCGAACGGTTGATCAGGCCACGACCGTAGATCGAAGTCACCACGTTGTTGTTGCGATACAGCTGACCAATCAGCGGAATCATCGCTTCGGCGAGGGCTTCGCGGTCAATCCATTCACCAAGACACTGGTCGGGCTTCTGAGTCACGGGCAGTTCCTTCCAACATGTAGGGGCTGAGAAAAGGGGCTACATTATGACGGCGCACCCTAGCGCCGGCAATCTGCAGCGGACGAAACACTGACAGCCGAGCACCTCGATAGTTACAATCCCGGCGGCCTATTTTTTGATCGGAGCCACGCCCACTCGTGTCCGTCTTGCGCCTTCCCCCTCTGCCTGCCGCCAGCGGCAAGCAACACTGGGGCAATCTTCCAGGAGCCGCGCTGAGCCTGGCGATTGCCGAAGCAGCCAACAACGCCGAACGCTTCACGCTCCTCCTCACCGCCGATAGCCAGAGCGCCGAGCGCCTGCAGGAAGAGCTCGCCTTCTTCGCCCCGGAGCTGCCGGTTCTGCATTTTCCAGATTGGGAAACGCTGCCCTACGACCTGTTTTCGCCGCACCAGGACATCGTTTCCCAGCGCATCGCCACGCTCTACCAGCTGCCAGAGCTGAGCCATGGCGTACTGGTAGTGCCGATCACCACAGCCCTACACAGGCTGGCGCCGAAGCGCTTTCTGCTCGGTTCGAGCCTGGTACTGGATGTGGGGCAGAAGCTGGATGTCGAGCAGATGCGCCTGCGTCTGGAAGCGGCCGGCTATCGCTGCGTGGACACGGTCTACGAACATGGCGAGTTTGCCGTTCGCGGCGCGTTGATCGATCTGTTCCCCATGGGCAGCGCCCTGCCCTACCGCATCGACCTGTTCGATGACGAGATCGAAACCCTGCGCACCTTCGATCCGGAGAATCAGCGTTCCATCGATAAGGTGGAGTCGATCCGCCTGCTGCCGGCCCGGGAATTTCCGTTGAAGAAGGAAGCGGTCACCGGCTTCCGCGCACGTTTCCGCGAGCGTTTCGATGTCGATTTCCGCCGCTGCCCGATCTACCAGGACCTGTCCACCGGCATCACGCCCGCCGGTATCGAGTACTACCTGCCGCTCTTCTATGAGGAGACGGCGACCCTCTTCGACTACCTGCCCGAAGACAGCCAGGTGTTCTCCCTGCCCGGCATCGAGCAGGCCGCCGAGCAGTTCTGGAACGACGTGCGCAATCGCTACGAGGAGCGCCGCGTCGACCCCGAGCGGCCGCTGCTGCCGCCGGCCGAGCTGTTCATGCCGGTGGAAGACTGCTTCGCCCGACTCAAGCTGTGGCCGCGCGTGGTCGCCAGCCAACAGGACGTGGAACAGGGCATCGGCCGCGAGCGCTTCCCTGCGCAGGCGCTGCCGGAACTGGCGATCGAATCCAAGGCCAGCGAGCCACTGGGCAAGCTGCGCCAGTTCCTCGACGGCTTTCCGGGGCGCGTGCTGTTCACCGCCGAGTCCGCCGGGCGCCGCGAAGTGCTGCTGGAGCTGCTGGCGCGCCTGAAGCTGCGCCCGCAGGAAGTCGAAGGCTGGGACGGGTTCCTCGCCAGCGAGGAGCGCCTGGCGATCGCCATCGCCCCGCTCGACGAAGGCTTGCTGCTGGACGAAGTCGCCCTGGTCGCGGAAAGCCCGCTGTTCGGCCAGCGCGTCATGCAGCGTCGGCGGCGCGAGAAGAGTCGCGACGGCGGCGACAACGTCATCAAGAACCTTACCGAGCTGCGCGAAGGCGCGCCGGTGGTACATATCGATCATGGGGTCGGCCGCTATCAGGGGCTGGTCACCCTGGAAATCGAAGGCCAGGCGCAGGAATTCCTCCTGCTGCAGTACGCCGACGAGGCCAAGCTCTACGTGCCGGTCGCCAGTCTGCACCTGATCGCCCGCTATACCGGCAGCGACGACGCCCTGGCGCCGCTGCACAAGCTCGGCTCGGAAACCTGGCAGAAAGCCAAGCGCAAGGCCGCCGAGCAGGTACGCGACGTGGCTGCAGAACTGCTCGACATCTACGCCCGCCGCGCCGCACGCCAGGGCTATGCCTTCAAGGACCCGCAGGTCGACTACGAGACCTTCGCCGCCGGTTTCCCCTTCGAGGAAACGCCGGACCAGCAGGCCGCCATCGACGCCGTGCGCGAGGACCTGCTCTCGGCCAAGCCGATGGACCGTCTGGTCTGCGGCGACGTCGGCTTCGGCAAGACCGAAGTCGCCATGCGCGCCGCCTTTATCGCCGTGCATGGCGGCAAACAGGTCGGCGTACTGGTACCGACCACCCTGCTCGCCCAGCAGCACTACAACAGTTTCCGCGACCGCTTCGCCGACTGGCCGGTGCGGGTCGAGGTGATGAGCCGTTTCAAGTCGGCCAAGGAAGTGCAGAACGCCATCACCGAGTTGGCCGAAGGCAAGATCGACATCCTCATCGGCACCCACAAGCTGCTGCAGGACGACGTCAAGTTCAGCAACCTGGGTCTGGTCATCATCGACGAGGAACATCGCTTCGGAGTACGCCAGAAGGAGCAGCTCAAGGCGCTGCGCAGCGAGGTGGACATCCTCACCCTGACCGCCACGCCGATTCCGCGCACGCTGAACATGTCCATCGCCGGCATGCGCGACCTGTCGATCATCGCCACGCCACCGGCGCGCCGGCTGTCGGTGCGCACCTTCGTCATGGAGGCCAACAACCCGACCATCAAGGAAGCGCTGCTGCGCGAGCTGCTGCGCGGTGGCCAGGTCTATTACCTGCACAACGACGTCAAGACCATCGAGAAGTGCGCCGCCGACCTGCAGGCACTGGTACCCGAGGCACGCATCGCCATCGGCCACGGACAGATGCGCGAACGCGACCTCGAGCAGGTGATGAGCGACTTCTACCACAAGCGCTTCAACGTGCTGGTGGCCTCGACCATCATCGAAACCGGCATCGATGTGCCCAGTGCCAACACCATCATCATCGAGCGCGCCGACAAGTTCGGCCTGGCCCAGCTGCACCAGCTGCGCGGCCGCGTCGGCCGTAGCCATCACCAGGCCTATGCCTATCTGCTCACCCCACCGCGCAAGGCCATGACCGATGATGCGCAGAAGCGTCTGGAAGCCATCGCCAACGCCCAGGACCTCGGTGCCGGCTTCGTCCTGGCCACCCACGACCTGGAGATCCGCGGTGCCGGCGAGCTGCTCGGCGAAGGCCAGAGCGGGCAGATCCAGGCCGTCGGCTTCACCCTCTACATGGAGATGCTCGAGCGCGCGGTCAAGGCCATCCGCAAGGGCGAACAGCCAAACCTGGAGCAGCCGCTCGGTGGCGGCCCGGAAACCAACCTGCGCCTACCGGCACTGATCCCCGAGGACTATCTGCCGGACGTACATGCGCGCCTGATTCTTTACAAGCGCATCGCCAACGCCGCCGATGAGGACGGCCTGAAGGAACTGCAGGTTGAGATGATCGACCGCTTCGGCCTGCTGCCCGAACCGACCAAGAACCTGGTGCGCCTGACCCTGCTCAAGCTGCAGGCCGAAAAGCTGGGCATCACCAAGATCGACGCCGGCCCGCAGGGCGGACGCATCGAGTTCTCGGCCGACACCTCGGTCGATCCAATGGTGCTGATCAAACTGATCCAGAGCCAGCCGAACCGCTACAAGTTCGAAGGCGCCACGCTGTTCAAATTCCAGGTGCCCATGGAGCGTCCCGAGGAGCGCTTCAACACCCTGGAAGCGCTGCTTGAGCGGCTGGCGCCCAACGAGCAAGGTTCCTAGATGCCGCGTCGCTATCTGGCCCTGTTGTTATTGTGGCTGGCGCCGCAGGTGCACGCCGAGGCGCTGTATCGCGTCGAGCTGATCCTGTTCCGCCACGCCACGCCGCTGGAGGCCAGCCAGCACGCGCCTTACGACTGGGCGCGGCAAGCCCGGCCGCTGGAGCGCCGCGCCGAGCGGCAGCCGGCGCTGGAGCACATCGCCGCCCGGCTGACCCCGGAGCAGGGTTATCAGGTGCTGCTGCACCGCGCCTGGCAGCAGCCGGTCAGCGACGACGGCCCGGCCATTGCCATTCACCAGGGCCAGCGCCACTTCGAACACTATCCGATCCAGGGCACGCTGAAGCTGCGACCGGGCCGCTACATGCAGACGGACATGACGTTCTGGGTCAACCGCTTCGGCGAGTACGGCCAGCTGCTCGCCAGCGAACGCCTGACGCAGCGGGTCCGCCTGGTACCCGGCCGACTGACCTACATCGATCACGACAGCCTCGGACTGCTGATCGAGCTCAGACGGCTATGAGCCTGTTGCCTTTGCGCCCCCGGCGGCGGCATCGCATCCCTGCAGCGGGGGCCTGAACCTTGGTCCCAGCACTGCCTTCGCGCCCGGAGCGGCGGATCGACGATCTCGCGCCGGTGCCGCTGCTCAGCCTGGGCAGCCATCTGGCGACCAACTACCAGCCCGGCAACCGGCGCATGGTCAGCGAATACCAGCACCGGGCGGGCCTGGCGTTTCTCTATGGCTCAGCGCGCGTGCATGGCAAGCGCGACGGCGAGCGCATTCGCCATCCGGCGGACGACGAGCTCCAGCTCATCGCCCGCCAGCCGCAGGCCGAGCAGGCATTGCGCAAGCAACTGGAGCAGCTGGGCTTCCGTCCCGCGTTGCGCCAGAGCCTGGCCTTGCCGAAGGAGTCGGCGGAGATGTTCCAGCTGCCCGGCGAAGAAGCCTGGATCAGGTTCGTCCAGCAGCAGCTGCCGGAGCTGCGTCGCCAGGGCTGGCAGATCGACATTCACCCGGGCTTCGCCTACGACCTGACCGCCATCGACAGCTGGTACGCCGAGATCGACGAATCCGCGGCGGACGACTGGTTCGACCTCGACCTCGGTATCGTCGTCGATGGCCAGCGCATCGGCATCCTGCCGGTGCTCCTGCGCCTGATCCGCCAGAGCCCTCAGCTGCTCACGCCGCGAGCACTGGCCCAGCGGGGCGATGACGAGCAACTGCGCGTGCAGCTCGAACGACCGGGCGGAAGCGACGGACAACCGCTGCAGGTCGCCCTGCCCTTCGCCCGCATCAAGCCGATCCTGGCGACCCTTGGCGAACTCTATATGCGCGAGCCGATGGATGGCCCCACGCTGCGTCTGAGCAAGGCCGACGGCGCGCGCCTGGCCGGCCTAGAAAGCGTGGCAGCACACTGGCGCGGGGGCGAGCAGCTGCGTGCATTCGCTCGACGCCTGCACAGCCCTGGCGCCCAGCCCGGCCAGCCACCCGCCTCGCTGAACGCCACCCTGCGGCCCTACCAGCTGCAGGGCCTGGCCTGGATGCAGACCCTGCGCGAACTGGGCGCCGGCGGCATCCTCGGCGATGACATGGGTCTCGGCAAGACATTGCAGAGCCTGGCGCACATCCTCGCCGAAAAGCAGGCCGGACGCCTGGACCGCCCCGCGCTGGTGGTGATGCCCACCAGCCTGATCCCCAACTGGCAGGACGAAGCCAGCCGTTTCGCCCCGCACCTGCGCGTGCTGACGCTCACCGGCAGTGGTCGGCAGAAGCACTTCGCCGGGATCGCCGATCACGACCTGCTGCTGACCAGCTATGCCCTGCTCACACGCGACATCGCCGTGCTGCGCGAGCAACCGCTGCATCTGCTGATCCTCGACGAGGCGCAGCACATCAAGAACCCCTCCAGCAAGGCCGCCCAGGCGGTGCGCGAGCTGCAGACCCGGCAACGGCTGTGCCTGACCGGCACGCCATTGGAAAACCACCTGGGCGAGCTATGGTCGCTGTTCCACTTCCTCATGCCCGGCTGGCTCGGCGATGCGCGGCGCTTCACCCAGGATTACCGCAACCCCATCGAGAAGCATGGCGACGAGGCCCGTCTGGCACATCTGCGCGCGCGCCTCCGGCCGTTCCTGCTGCGCCGCACCAAGGAACAGGTGGCCACCGAGCTGCCGGCCAAGAACGAGTTCGTCCACTGGGTCGAGCTGTCGCCCGCCCAGCGCGAACGCTACGAGACGCTACGCCTGGCCATGGACCGCAAGGTCCGCGATGAAATCGAGCGCAAGGGCCTGGCGCGCAGCCAGATGGTCATCCTCGAGGCGCTGCTCAAGCTGCGTCAGGTCTGCTGCGATCTGCGCCTGCTCAAGAGCGATGCCATTGCACCGTCTCGCGGCAGCAGCTCGGGCAAGCTGGACAGCCTGCTGGACATGCTCGACGAGCTGATGAGCGAAGGACGCCGCGTGCTGCTGTTTTCCCAGTTCACCTCGATGCTGGCGCTGATCGAACAGGCGCTGCTCAAGCGCGGCATCACCTACGTCAAGCTGACCGGCGAGACCGACGATCGACGCACGCCGGTCGAACGCTTCCAGGCCGGCGAAGTGCCGCTGTTTCTCATCAGCCTGAAGGCCGGCGGCACCGGATTGAACCTGACGGCCGCCGACACAGTGATCCACTACGACCCCTGGTGGAACCCCGCCGTCGAGAACCAGGCCACCGACCGCGCCTACCGCATCGGCCAGGACAAGCCGGTGTTCGTCTATCGTCTGATCACCCGCGGCACCGTCGAGGAACGTATCCGCGAGCTGCAGGCGCGCAAGGCCGAGCTGGCCGCCGGCGTGCTCGAGGGCAGCGGTGAAGGCGGCTGGCAGCTCGCCGAGCAGGACATCGAAGCGCTCTTTGCGCCGCTGCCTTGAGCCATGCCTGGCGAAGTTGTGACGCCGACAAGCGCAGCATTTCGCGCTTTGCCAGATCATCGCCACCTCGTTTAACTTCTCACCAGACGACGGCATGGCCGTCCCCACCCGCCAGCGCTACAAGGAGCAACCCATGAGCCTCTACGAGATTGCCTTTTCCGGCCAGCTGCTCCCCGGCGCGAAGCTCGAACAGGTCGAAGCCAACCTGACCAGGCTGTTCCAGGCCGACGCCCAGCGCATCGCGCTGCTGTTCTCCGGGCGCCGCATCGTGATCAAGCAGAACCTGGACTTCGCTGCGGTGGAAAAATACCGCCAGGCCATGGAGCGCGCCGGTGCCCAGGTCGAGGTCAAACCGATGCCGGTGGATGTCGAGGAGATCGAACTGGCGCCGCCACCAGCCGCCACCCCTTCCGCTCCCCCTGCGAGCACCGCACCTGCAACGGCTCGGCCCGGCGAGACACCTGGCGCACTGAAGGTGACGCCGCGGGATGAATACATGGCCGCCTTCAGCGAAGTCGAGGCGCCGGACTTCGGCATCGCACCGGTTGGCGTCGACCTGCAGGACGCCCGTCCCGAACCTGAGGCCCCGCGCGTGGACCTTTCGCAATTCAGCCTGGCTCCGGTGGGCAGCGACATGGGCGAGATGCCGCGCGCCGTCGACGGGCCCAAGCCGGACATATCGCACCTCAAGCTGGCTGACTGACGACGCAACAGGCGGCGAGCTTCAGCCCGCCGTCGTACCGAGCGAACTCGCAGCG
>ENA-ORCZ01000718-ORCZ01000718.1-marine-metagenome-genome-assembly--contig:-NODE-718-length-11013-cov-2.407279_pt1 | contig 11013 bp, 10 predicted proteins | sample MGYA00237785_ERZ508519 | MGnify/ENA primary metagenome ERZ508519 (study PRJEB26189, sample SAMN06268790) | marine metagenome | isolation source: Bioluminescent Bay, La Paraguera, Puerto Rico | place...
CGCCGAAGCGTTGCATGACCGCCGCCACCCGGCCGGCCTCCGGGGCGGTGGCGAGCCGCAGCAACGGCCAGAGGCTACCGATCCAGAAAGCGACCGCCAGCAGGTGAAGCAGCAGCAGGCCATGCAGCAAGAGGGAGTGCGGATCGTCCTGCACATGGCCGACGAAGCCGAAGGAGGCCGTCACCACCAGGCCGCCGAGTACCGCCAGGGTGAACCTCAGGCGCGCGACCAGCAGGCCCAGCAGAAGCAGCGCCAGGCCCGCCAGACGCACCTTCACGGCATCCCCCGCCGCCGTCCCCACCACCAGCGCCCAGAGTTCGGCATCGAAGCCACCGGCGAGGCCGAGACCGTTCAGCAGGGCCACGGTGGCATAGAGCGTGGCGAACGAGGCCAGCAGCGCCAGGGCGAGAAGCAGCAGCAAATGGCGCCTCACCATGGCGATGTCGCGCTCGACGAGCCACGGACGGAAGGCGTCGATGAAGGCGAGCGCCCCGACCGCCGCCAGCCCGGCCCCATAGGCCAGCACCCTGGCGCCGAGGTTGAAGACCTCGACCGGGGAAAGCGGCAGCTCCGTCACCGGGCGCGGGCCGACTCAGCTGCCGGGGGAGGCGGAGCTGCCGGGGACGATCGTGAAACTGAATTCGCCGTCGACCGGATGGCCGTCGGCAGAGAGCGCACGCCATTCCACGCGGTAGGCGCCGGCCTTCAGCGGCGGCAGCGCGACTTTGCGGGTCTTCACAGGCTTGAGGCTGCGCTTGCCGGGCAGCTCGATCTTTTCGTCGCCGCCGTCGTAGAGACGTACGGCGGTGAGGCGTACCGGCTTGCCGAAGGCGAAGGTGAGCGCTGCCGGTGCCTGCTTCAGCTCGCTGCCGTGGGCCGGGGTGACCTTCGGCTGCTTGGAGTGCGCGAGGCCCGATTCGCTCGGGAGCCAGAGAGCGGCCGCCAGGGCCGCCACGGCGGCGAAACGGATCGCGAGCTTCTTCCACAGCAGGTCGGACAGCATGGCGGGGCGCTTCCTCGGCGGTTCTTGTCGGCTTCGAGCCTTCCGAGTATCAAGCTTCCCGTAAGGGGAAGGTCAAATCACGGCCCCGTCAGGCCACGCTGCTGCGAAGGCGAGCGATGCTGAGAGTAGATCTGGATCGACCGGAATCGCCTGAAGCGATAGATCGGTCCTGTACCGCCGGCCTGCGCTAGGCCAGCGCCTTCAGCAGCGCCTCGCCGCAGGCCCGGGTGTCAGCCGTGCCGCCCAGGTCGCGGGTGCGCGCCTCGGGGTTCTCCAGCACCGCCTCCATGGCCGTCTCCAGTTCCTGCGCCGCCGCCTCCTCGCCCAGATGGTCGAGCATCATGGCGGCGGTCCAGACCGCGGCGATGGGGTTGGCGACACCCTGGCCGGCGATGTCCGGCGCCGAGCCGTGCACCGGTTCGAAGAGCGAGGGGAACTCGCGCGGTGGGTTGAGGTTGGCCGCCGGGGCGATACCGATGGAGCCGGCCACCGCCGGGCCCAGGTCGGAGAGAATGTCGCCGAAGAGGTTGGAGGCCACCACCACGTCGAACCAGTCCGGGTGCTGCACGAAATGCGCGGTCAGGATGTCGATGTGGAACTGCGCGGTGTCGATGTCCGGGTAGCGCGCCGACATGGCGGCGAAGCGCTCGTCCCAGTAGGGCATGGTGTGGACGATGCCGTTGGACTTGGTGGCCGAGGTCACGTGACGGCGCTTGCGCTTCTTCGCCAGCTCGAAGGCGTACTCCAGGATGCGGTCGGTGCCGCGCCGGGTGAAGACCGAGAGCTGCGAGACCATCTCCTGCTCGGTGCCGCCGTAGGAGCGCCCGCCGATGTTGGAGTACTCGCCCTCGACGTTCTCGCGCACCACGATGAAATCGATGTCCTCGGGCCCACGGCCGGCCAGGGGCGAACTCATGCCGCGCAGCAGGCGCACCGGGCGAACGTTTGCATAGAGGTCCAGCTCGCGGCGCAGCGGGATCAAGAGGCCCCAGAGCGAGACGTGGTCGGGGACGCCGGGAAAGCCAACGGCGCCCAGGTAGATGGCGTCGAACTCCTTGACCTGCGCGATGCCGTCTTCCGGCATCATGGCGCCGGTCTCCGCGTAGCGCTCGCAGGACCAGTCGAAGTTTTCCCACTCCAGGGCGAAGCCGCGCCTGCCGGCGACGGCCTCGGCGGCGCGCTGGCCCACCGGGATCACCTCCTTGCCGATCCCGTCGCCGGGGATCACCGCGATGCGGTATTTATTCTGCGCCATTGTTGGAAGTCCTCCCTGCCCTCGGTTTTCTGGGTTCTCCGAATAGGGCAAAGCCGGGAAGGGGGCAAGGTCGCGGGCGCCGGAGAGCTGCAAAAGCAAAACCCCCGGCCGCCGGACCGGGGGTTTTGGAAACTGGTGGAGCCGAGGGGAGTCGAACCCCTGACCTCTACAATGCCATTGTAGCGCTCTCCCAACTGAGCTACGGCCCCTTCTTGGGAACCGCCGGCGCTGCACCCTGGGGCGGCGCCGGGCGGCGTGATGCGGGAAATTAGGTATCCCGCCCGGCCAAGGCAAGGAAAAATTCGCACCCCTCTGGGGGTCCTTTTTCCGGTCCATCGGCCCTCGAGGCCCGCGAGTATCGGGCCCAAGCCTTACTCTTCTGCTAACGGGCCCTGCCAGGGGCCCGATCCCGGGCGACCGGCGTCAGGTCCGACCTATGGCCTGATCTCAGGTATCGTCGTCGTCGTCCTTGCCGCCGACGGCCACATCGCTCATGTCGTCGTCGTCGCCCAGGTCAGAGGTATCCTCGATGAAGTCCTCGTCATCGTCGTCGCCGACGGCCGCGTCGGCCTCCTCGTCGTCGATGTCGAAATCATCATCGTCGTCGTTGAGGTCCGTCGAATCCTCATCATCATCGTCGCTGACCGGCGCCGCCTTGGTCTTCTTCGGCTTGGGCACCGCCTCCGGCTTGGGCGCGCTGCGCCCGCGGCGCGATTTCAGCAGCGCTTCGGGATCGAACTCGGCGCCACAGGAAGGGCAGATGATCGGTGACTTCTGCAGGTCGTAGAACTTGGCTCCACACCCCTGACAAATGCGCTTGGTTCCCCACTTCGGATTAGCCACCAGCGCGATCCTCCATCCAAAGGTCTTGCAGTTCACAGGCTGGGCGTGGCAATTGCCATGATCGTGCATCGCTGTCAAAAGGTAATTGACGGCCGCCGCGAGAGCGCCGCCGCTCAGGAACGAAGCCCGCAGACCTCCCGCCCAGAAAGAGGACAGTCACCCCGTGAAACCCATGACAGCCAGGCCGAGCGACGCGCTTTCGGGCCGCGTGCGCCTGCCCGGCGACAAATCCATTTCGCACCGGGCACTGATGTTCGGCGGGCTGGCGGTGGGCGAGACCACCATCGACGGCCTTCTGGAGGGCGAGGACGTGCTGTCCACCGCCGCGGCGATGCGCGCGCTGGGCGCAGAGATTTCGCGCGACGGCGATGGCCGCTGGCATGTCTGGGGCCGCGGCGTGGGCGCGCTGAGCGAACCCGAGGACGTGCTGGACATGGGCAATTCCGGCACCGGGGCCCGCCTGCTGCTGGGCATCCTCGCGAGCCATCCCCTGACCGCCGTGCTGACCGGCGACGCCTCGCTGCGCCGCCGCCCCATGGCCCGCGTCACCGAACCGCTGTCGGCCTGTGGGGCCACTTTCATCGCCCGTGAGGGCGGGCGCCTGCCGCTGACCGTGATTGGTGCGCGCGACCCTCTGGCACTGGACTACCGCCTGCCGGTGCCCTCGGCCCAGGTGAAGTCGGCGGTGCTGCTGGCCGGCCTCAATGCGCCGGGCACCACCCGCGTGGTCGAGCGCGAGTCCACCCGTGACCACAGCGAGCGCATGCTGCGCCACTTCGGTGCCGAGATCGTCAGCCGGGAGATCGACGACGAGGGTCATCCGGCCCGCGAAATTCTGCTGAGCGGTCAGCCGGAACTCGCCGGGCGTCATGTCCTGGTTCCGGCCGACCCTTCCTCGGCCGCCTTCCCGCTGGTCGCCGCCCTGCTGCTGCCCGGCTCCGAGGTGCGGCTGGAGGCCGTCGGCATGAACCCGGCGCGCATCGGCCTGATTACCACCTTGCAGGAGATGGGCGGCGACATCGTGCTGGAGAACGCCCGCGAAGAGGGCGGCGAGCCGGTGGCCGACCTGGTCGCCCGCGGCAGCCGCCTCAAGGGCGTCGAGGTGCCCGCCGAGCGCGCGCCCTCGATGATCGACGAATACCCGGTGCTGGCCATGGCGGCGGCCGTCGCCGAGGGGCGGACCGTTATGCATGGCCTGGGCGAACTGCGTGTCAAGGAGAGCGATCGCCTGGCGACCACTGCCCGTGGCCTCGCCCTCTGTGGCGTCTCGGTGGAGGAACAGCCGGAGACCCTGATCGTCCAGGGCGCCGGCGGGCGCCCGCCCGGCGGCAACAACCAGGCCATCGCCACCGAGCTGGACCACCGCATCGCCATGAGCTTTCTGGTACTGGGGCTGGCCGCCGAGCGGCCGGTACTGATCGACGATATGACGCCCGTGGCGACATCCTTCCCCGACTTCCAAGGCCTGATGACGGGCCTGGGCGCCGAGATCGTCGAGCCGTGAGGGGTCTGTCGGAGGTAACGCCGTGATCATCGCCGTCGACGGTCCGGTCGCGGCGGGCAAGGGCACGCTGGCGCGCCGCCTGGCCGCCGCCCTGGACTACGCCTACCTGGACACCGGCTCGATCTACCGCGCGGTGGCCGCCAAGATCCTGGCCGCCGGCGGCGACCCGGAGAACCCGGAAACCGCCGCCGTGGCCGCCCGGGCGCTGCAGCCCATCGACCTGCAGCGCGACGACCTGCGCCTGGAAAGCGTCAGTCAGGCGGCCTCCAAGGTCGCGGCGATTCCGGCAGTCCGCGATGCTCTGCTGGCCTTCCAGCGCGGCTTCGCCGAATGTCCCCCGGACGGCCCCGAAGGCCCCCGTGACGGCGCCGTCCTGGACGGCCGCGACATCGGCACGGTGGTCTGTCCGAAGGCTGATGTGAAATTTTTCCTAACAGCTTCGGTCGAGGCCCGTGCCTCTCGGCGGCATAAAGAGTTGATCGAACGGGGCGAGGAGAGTATATACGCCCGCGTTTTGCAGGACTTGCGCGAGAGGGATGCGCGCGACAGCGGGCGGGCGACCGCCCCCTTGAAGGCTGCGGAAGATGCGGTCGAGCTTGATACGAGCGATATGGATGCCGATCAGGCTTTCGAGGTCGCCATGGCGGAGATCGCCCGGCGACGCGACCAGGAACGGTTCCAGGACAAGTAGCAATCCCCCTTACCCTGAGGCACGCCGGTGATCGCCGCCGCCTGAGGCGCAAGCCAGCAAGACGTTTCCGCCCGGGATGGTCCCGGGAAGACCGGCGGCAAACCGCCCGGCCTGGATAGTGCACGAACGAAAGGACTTAACTACATGGCTGAAGCAGCCACCGATACCACCCCCGCAAAAGAGAGCTTTGCCGCTCTCCTCGATGAATCCCTCGGCACTGAAGACGGACTGGAAGGCAAGGTCCTGCGCGGCACCATCATTGCCATCGATGGTGATACCGCCGTTGTGGACGTCGGCCTGAAGTCGGAAGGGCGCGTCGCCCTGAAGGAATTCGCCGAGGCCGGCCAGCTGCCCGAGCTGAAGGCCGGCGACGAGGTCGAGGTCTACCTGGAGCGCATGGAGAACAAGAACGGCGAGGCCATGCTGAGCCGTGAGAAAGCCAAGCGCGAGGAGGCCTGGACCCAGCTCGCCAAGGCTTTCGCCGACAACCAGCGGGTGACCGGCACCATCTTCGGTCGGGTCAAGGGTGGTTTCACCGTGGATCTCTCCGGCGCCGTGGCCTTCCTGCCCGGCAGCCAGGTGGACATCCGCCCGGTGCGCGACGTCAGCCCGCTGATGGGTACCCCGCAGCCGTTCCAGATCCTCAAGATGGACCGCTCGCGCGGTAACATCGTGGTCTCCCGCCGCGCCGTGCTGGAGGAAACCCGCGCCGAGCAGCGTTCGGAGCTGGTGGCCAACCTGAAGGAAGGTCAGGTCCTGACTGGTGTCGTGAAGAATATCACCGACTACGGTGCTTTCGTCGACCTGGGCGGCGTCGACGGCCTGCTGCACGTCACCGACATCTCCTGGAAGCGCATCAACCACCCGACCGAGGTGCTGTCCATCGGCCAGCAGGTTCAGGTCCAGGTGATCCGCTTCAACCCGGAGACCCAGCGTATCTCCCTGGGCATGAAGCAGCTGGAGGCCGATCCCTGGGAAGGCGTCTCCGCCAAGTACCCGGTCGGCACCAAGTTCACCGGCCGCGTCACCAACATCACCGACTACGGCGCCTTCGTGGAGCTGGAGCCGGGCATCGAGGGCCTCGTCCACGTCTCCGAGATGAGCTGGACCAAGAAGAATGTCCATCCAGGCAAGATCGTCTCCACCTCCCAGGAGGTCGAGGTCATGATCCTGGACGTCGACGAGCAGAAGCGGCGGATCTCGCTGGGCCTCAAGCAGTGCGGCAACAACCCCTGGGAGGCCTTCCTCGAGAACTACCCGGTCAGCAGCGAACTGGAAGGCGAGATCAAGAACATCACCGAGTTCGGCCTGTTCGTGGGTCTGCCGGGCGAGATCGACGGCATGGTTCACCTGTCCGACCTGGACTGGAACCTGTCGGGCGAGGAAGCCGTCAAGCAGTACAGCAAGGGTGACAACGTCAAGGTCAAGGTGCTGGACGTCGACGTCGAGAAAGAGCGCGTCAGCCTGGGCATCAAGCAGCTGGGCGAGGATCCCTTCGCCGGTTCGACCGAGAACCTGAAGAAGGGCGACGTGGTGACCTGCACGGTCACCCAGGTGCAGGACAACGGCATCGAGGTGCAGATCGCCGACGGCGCGATCGGCTTCATCCGCAAGGCCGAGCTGTCACGCGACCGCAGCGAGCAGCAGCCCAGCCGTTTCGCCATCGGCGAGAAGGTCGACGCGCGGATCACCGCCATCGATCCCAAGACCCGCAAGATCGCTCTGTCGATCAAGCAGCGCGAGATCGCCGAGGAAAAGGAAGCGGTCGCCGAGTACGGATCCACCGAATCCGGTGCCAGCCTGGGCGATATCCTGGGGGCCGCCATCTCCGAGGCGCGCGCCAAGGCCGAGGGCGAGGACAAGAAGTAGGACCAGGTCCGACAGCTTCGAGGAGGCCGGCGGGGAATCACCCCCGGCAGCCGAAAGACAAAACGGCCCGCCGGCCTCCCGGCGGGCCGTTTTCTTATGCCTATTCTTGGGCCCACGGCGGCGAATCGCCTGGAATCCGTGCGCTTCCGCGGCTTTCCGGACTTCCGCATTCATCGAAAAAACGTTTTATCTGAAAGGCTTATCCTTGACGGCCAGACATTCCTCTGGCAACGTTTTCCCCGCTTTCGGTATGGGAAAAATTCCGGCCGGAGGCATGCAGTACGAAGCGACCGCGGCGGAGGGTAAGACAACCACAACAGCCCCCGCCGAAACCCAGTTCATAACGGCGGCGGTTCGTGGTCTGCGGGAGGTAAAAACGGGATGGGGACGCCGGCCACTTCGCGGGTCGGGAGGGGAACGATGTCGCTATGACGAAATCTGAACTGATCCAACACATCGCGGATATGAATCCGCATCTCTATCATCGTGACGTGGAGCGCATCGTCACGACGATCTTCGACGAAATCAGCGAGGCACTCTCCCGGGGGGACAGGGTGGAACTGCGCGGTTTCGGCGCCTTCTCGGTGAAACGCCGCGAGGCCCGTGTGGGGCGCAACCCGCGGACCGGAACGGCGGTCAACGTCTCTGAAAAACACGTCCCCTTCTTCAAGACCGGCAAGCAGCTGCGTGAACGCCTGAACACCAACAGCGGCTAGGTCGCTGCAGGCGGCACCCGCCTGCGCGAGCCCGGCGGCGCCGCCGCGTTGAAGCGCGGCGGGCAGGAATTTTCAGGACAGGCCTCGCGGTGCGCCGGCGATTGGGCTAGACTCCCGCTTGTTCGGCGTCATGCCGAACGGCCCACAGGGAACCCCACAGGAAATCGGCGTCGACCCCGTGCAGTACATCTTCTGGCTCATCACCCTGATCCTGCTGATCGTCTTCGTGACCTTCACGGCGGCCAACCTGCAGCCGGTGGCCATGGACTTCTGGCCCTTCGAATACCAGTTGAGCGCGCCCTTCGCCCTTGTGGCCCTTGGCTGCCTGCTGGCCGGCTTTCTGGTCGGCGCTTTTCTCATGTGGCTGCGCCTGGGTGCCGCGCGCGCCCGGGCCCGTCGCGCCGAGCAGCGCGCCGCCATCCTGCAGCAGGAATTGGTAGAGCTGAAACGCGCGCCCAGGCCGCATGCCGGCCCCGCCAGCGCCCCGCAGCTCGCCGGGCCCAGCCTGAAGACGGTCTCCGGCGGGAAGTAACCCGGCAATGCGGATCATCGCCGCCGCGGAGGTCGAGGCCGCACTCGACTACCCCAGTCTCGTCGAGCGGCTGCGCCAGGCCTTTCGCCGCGACATCACCGTCCCGCTGCGCCATCACCATGACGTTGAGGTCACCGGCGGCAACACGGCGACGCTGCTGCTGATGCCGGCCTGGCAGGCCGACCGCCATATCGGCGTGAAGATGGTGACGGTTTTCCCCGACAACGGCGAGAAGTCGCTGCCAGCGATCATGGGGATCTACATCCTGCTGGACGGCAAGACCGGCTCGCCGCTGGCGCTGATCGACGGCCCGACCCTGACGGTAAAGCGGACCGCCGGAGCCTCGGCCCTGGCCTCCAGCTATCTCTCGCGCCAGGATGCCGAGCGGCTGCTGATGGTCGGCACCGGCGCGTTGGCGCCGCAGCTCATTGCCGCCCACGCCGCCGTCCGGCCGATCTGCAACGTGCTGATCTGGGGCCGCAACCCGGAGAAGGCCAAACGGCTGGCCAAGCGCATGAACCGCCGCGACTTCCGCGTTGACTGGACCGACGATCTGGAGGGGGCGGCGCGCGGCGCGAATATCATCTCCTGCGCCACCCTGTCGAAGGACCCGCTGGTGCGCGGCGAGTGGCTGCAGCCCGGTACGCACGTCGACCTGGTCGGCGCCTTCCGCCCTGACATGCGCGAAAGTGACGACGAGGCGGTACGCCGCGCCCGCGTCTTCGTCGACACCCGCGCCGGCGCTACCAAGGAAGGCGGCGACATCGTCCAGGCGGTGGAGTCCGGGGCGCTGGTGCCCGACGATATCGCCGGCGACCTCTTCGAACTGACCCGCGGCGAGCGCAGCGGCCGGCGCTACTACGACCAGATCACCCTCTTCAAGTCGGTCGGCACGGCCGTCGAGGACCTCGCCGCCGCACAGCTCGTTTTCGAGAGGTACTAGGGACTTGCGCATCCTCATTGTCGGGGCCGGTGTCATGGGCCTTTCGGCAGCGGAAGCGCTGCTCGGCGCGGGGCATCAGGTCGCCGTCTTCGAGCAGGGCGGCCTACCCAATGAGCTGGCCTCCTCCGTCGACGACCACCGGCTGATCCGCTACCCCTACGGCCGTATGACCGGCTACGCCCGACTGGTGGCCCCGGCCTACGCCGCCTGGGAGCGCCTTTGGCAACGACTCGGCCGCAGCCATTACGTGGAGACCGGCACGCTCGCCGTCAGCCAGGAGTCCGGCGGCTGGATCGACGACTCCGCAGCCGGTCTGAGGGAAATCGGCGAGACCTTCGAGTGGCTGGACGCCGCTGCTCTGGCGGCGCGCTTCCCCCTGCTGCGCAGCGGCCCGAACCATCGCGGCCTCTACCTGGAAAGCGGCGGGCTGCTGCTGGCCAGGTCCATCGTGCAAAGCCTGGCCGCCCGGGTCGCTTTTCTCGGCGGCAGCCTCAACACCCGGCGCCGGGTCATCGGAATCGATCCCGAGTCGGCTACCCTGATCCTGGAGAACGGCAAGGTGAGCGGCGATCTGGCGATCGTCACCGCCGGACCCTGGCTGGCCGACCTGCTGCCCGACTTCGCCACGCGGGTCACGCCCTCGCGCCAGGCCTATGCCTATCTGCGCGCGCCGGAGCACACCCAGGATGCCTGGGCACGCCATCCCATGCTGCTGGATATCGGCGTCGAGTCGGGCTTCTACCTGGTGCCACCGGTTGCGGGCACGGGCCTGAAGATCGGCAGCCACGGCTTCTCGCTGAGCGGCCACCCGGACCGCGACCGCGAGGGCCGGATGGAGGACGTGGCGGAGAGCCTGACCATGGCGCGGGAGGCCCTGGTCGGCTTCGACGACTACGCGGTCGAGCGCGTCGGGACCTGCTTCTACACCGTGGAAGGCGAGGAGCGCTTCATCGCCGAAGCGCGCGGCGCCGCCTGGATCCTGACCGGCTTTTCCGGTCACGGCTTCAAGTTCGCGCCCCTGATCGGCGAACAGCTGGCCGAGGTGATCGCCGGACGCAAGGCTGCCAGTGCGTTCCAGCACTGGATTTCGGGGCGCCCGGAGGCTATGCAGGACGCGGCGCCCGCCGGTTGATCCGCTGCCGATGCCCTGCGTCGGCGGCCCCCGCGGCTAAGAAGGGGCGGGCGTCAGGCGGCCGGCGTATGGGGGCAGGCCCTGGAAGGGGCTAAGCCAATGAAAGTCATCATCATCGGGGGTGGCATCGTCGGACTGTCGACGGCCTGGGCCCTGGCACGCGGCGGCCACGAAGCGCTGCTGTTCGAGCAGGGGCCGCTGCCGCATGACGGCGGCGCCTCCTACGACCAGCACCGACTGATCCGCCTGCCCTACGCCGACCAGATCGGCTACTGCGCCATGGTCGTCGACGCCTTCAAGGCCTGGCAGCGGATGTGGGACGACCTCGGCGAATCCCACTACGCCGAGATCGGCAGCTTGGCCCTGTCCTTCCAGGACGGTGACTGGGCCGACCTGTCGCGCCAGACCCTGGATCACCTGAGCCTCGACTACGCGACCCTGGACCGCCAGCAGATCGAGGAGCTCTGCCCCTTCATGAAGGTGCCCGACGGCGTCTGGGGCTTGCACAACGAGGCCGGCGGCCTG
>ENA-ORCZ01000719-ORCZ01000719.1-marine-metagenome-genome-assembly--contig:-NODE-719-length-10996-cov-2.510944_pt1 | contig 10996 bp, 12 predicted proteins | sample MGYA00237785_ERZ508519 | MGnify/ENA primary metagenome ERZ508519 (study PRJEB26189, sample SAMN06268790) | marine metagenome | isolation source: Bioluminescent Bay, La Paraguera, Puerto Rico | place...
TAGATCGAGATCAGGGCGTCGCCGGCCTCGTCAACGGCAGCCGGCGGCCTCTCGATCAGCTCGGCGCCCGCCCGCAGCACCTCGTTGACCTCCATGGAGACGATGGCGACCAGCAGGTCGCCCTTGTTCTGATAGTAGTTGTAAACCGTGCCGATGGAGACCTTGGCCTTGGCGGCGATGGTCTCGATCTTGGTCCGGTCGTAGCCGACGTCGCGGAACAGGCGGGTGGCCGCCTTGAGGATGCGCTGATCCCGGTCCGCCTTCTGCTTTTCCCTCAGTCCGCTCATGCGCCATCCATTACACGACGAATGAATTACCTCAAGTTTATAATCAGTTCATTTTTTTGTTCCCAGCGCAAGCCGGCTGTGGGTATGCTTTTTCGTGGGCTCCGACGCTGTCGGATGACGAACAATAAACAGGGAGATTGGGATGACTTCTCGTATTCGGGGCATCACCCGCCGGCATGGCCTCCTGCTCGGCGCGGCCGTGCTGGGCGCCGGCCTCAGCTTCTCGGCCACGGCCGGCGCGACGGAAGAACTGAACGCGCTGGTGTGGTGCGATCACACCGACCCCGCCTTGATCGCCCCCTTCGAGGAGGCGCACGGCGTGAAGGTGAACCTGAAGGAATACGAAGGCACGGGCGCCGCGCTTGCCATCGTCGAGCAATCGCGCCCGGGCGACTGGGATGTCTTCGTGATCGACGGCGTCGACGTGCCGCGGGTCGTCGAGGCCGGCCTGCTCGCCGAACTGCCGGCCGACCAGTTGCCGCTGAACGACATCTTCGACCAGGTGCAGATGACCGACGTCACGCACAAGGACGGCAAGATGTACGCCATCATGGAAAAGTTCGGCTACAACGTGATCAGCTACGACAAGTCGAAGGTCGACCCCGCCGACATGCGCGATCTGACGAGCCTGTGGTCCGACAAATACAAGGGCCGCATCGCCGTCTACGACTACTACATTCCCCTGATGGACCTGGTCGCATTGAAGATGGGCATGAAGCCCGACGACATCACCGCCGACAAGCTGCCCGCCATGAAGGAGGAACTCTTCAAGCTGAAGGAGAACTCGGTCATGGTCGGCGAGGTCGTCTCCTCCACCACAGCGCTGGCGACCGGCGAGGCGGACATCCTGATCGGCGGCGGCGAGTGGGCCGTCGCGGTGATGCAGGCGGAGAACCCGAACCTGGACTGGGTCCTGCCGGACCAGGGCGGCATCCTGTGGAGCCAGTCGCTGGCCGTCTTCAAGGACTCCGAGAAGAAGGACCTGGCGCTGAAGTTCGTGCAGTACATCATGAGCCCGGAGGGCCAGGCGCGACTCGCCACCTCCTCCTGCTTCTGGGGCATGCCGGCGAACAAGAAGGCCGGCGCCGCGCTGAGCGACGCGCAGAAGGCGGCGCTGCGCTGGGATGAGCAGGAAGCCTTCCTCGCCAAGTCCTACCGCTACTTTATTCCCGACGCCGAGCTGGATGCCGAGATGCTCGACGTCTGGACGGAGTTCCTGCAGCACTGAGTGCGGCAGTCTTTGCCCTGATATCGGTAAGACAATGAGTCCCAGCACCCCCAGGCAGAGCAGCACACGCGCCAGAGCCTGGGGGTTCCTGCTGCCGGCCCTGCTGTGGACGGGCGCTTTCTTCCTGGCGCCCCTGGTGATCATGGCGCTCTACAGCCTGTGGCAGCGGGTCGGCACGCGTCTGGTCACCGAGTTCACGCTGGTCAACTACCACGACTTCTTCGCCAAGAGCTTCCTGCTCAAGTCGCTGCTGAACTCCATCGAGGTGACCCTGATCGTCACCCTGGTGAGCGTGCTGCTGGCCTATCCGCTGGCCTGGATCCTCGCCGAGCGCGTGCCGCGACGCTGGCAGCGCCTGGCCCTAATCCTCGCCATCCTGCCGTTCTGGACCTCCTACGTCGTGCGCTCCTACAGCTGGCTGCTGGTGCTCTCCGAGGGCGGTATCCTCTCCAATCTTCTGCTCGATCTAGGGATCACGGCTGAGCCGGTCTCCTTCGCCAACAACCGCGGTGCCACGGTGGTGGGCTTCGTCCACTTCTTCGTGATGCTGCTGACGCTCACCATCTACGCCAACCTGGTGCAGCTCTCGCCCAGCTACCGCAAGGCGGCGGCCGACCTGGGCGCCGGCCCGCTGCGCAGCTTCTGGCACGTCACACTGCCGCTCACCTTGCCCGGCATCATGGTCGGCGCCTTTCTGACCTTCGTGCTCTGCATCGGCGACTACATCACGCCGCAGATCCTGGGCGGCAACCGCGAACTGCTGCTGCCCCAGACGATCATGCTGCAGATCGCCCGGCGCTCCGACTTTCCCATGGCCTCCGCGCTGGCCATGGTACTCATGGCCGTGGTCAGCCTCGTCTACCTGGCCTGCGCGCGCTGGCTGAAGATCGACCGGGTATAGCGATGCGCGGCCCCCTCCTCCATCTTCTGCGCAGCCTGCCGCTCTGGGGCTACGTGCTGCTGCTCTACGGCTTCATCTTCCTGCCGGTCGCTGTGCTGGTGCTGTTTTCCTTCCAGGACTCGCGCCTTCCCGTCCCGCCCTTCAACGGCCCCTCGCTGCGCTGGTACGAGGCCGTCTTCAGCGACGCGCGCCTGCTGGAAGCCCTGGCCAATTCCGTTGTGGTCGCGCTGACCTCCTCCCTCGCCGCCGTGGTTCTGGGCTTCCTCGCCGCCTATGCCCTGGCTCGCCACCGCCTGCCCTTTTCCGGCCTGCTGCAAGGCTTCCTCACGGCGCCGCTGACCGTCAGCTATCTGATCATCGCCATGGGCCTGCTGATCACCTTCAATGCGCTGGGCGTTCCCAAGTCCCTGCTGACCGTCGGCATCGGTCACGTGGTGATCAACCTGCCGCTCTGCTTTGCCATCCTCTACAGTCAGATGGGAGATCACCAGGCCAACATCGAGCGCGCCGCACGCGATCTCGGCGCGCGCGAGTGGCAGGTGATCACGCTGGTCACCGTGCCGATGCTGTGGCCGGCGCTCTTCGCCAGCTTCTTCCTCTCGGTGACCTTCTCCTGGGACGAGTTCATCATCGCCTTCATGGTCAGCCGCTTCGACGTCACTCTGCCGGTCGAGATCTGGTCCATGCTGCGCAGCGGCCTCAATCCCAAGACCAACGCCATCGGCAGTTTCGTTTTTCTGATTTCCATCGCCACCGTCCTGGTCCTCGATCTGGTCGTCTTCCGGAGCCGCAAAGCGTGAGCACCCCCGCCGTCGAATTCCGCGACATCGCCATGTGCTTCGGCGAGAAGGTCGCACTGCAGGGCATCAACCTTTCAATCGAGGAAGGCAGCTTCGTCGTGCTGCTGGGGCCCTCAGGTGGCGGCAAGACCACGCTGCTGAACATCCTCGGCGGCTTCCTGGCGCCTTCGGCGGGCCAGGTGTTGATCAAGGGCGCGGACGTCACCTGCGTGCCGCCGGCGAAGCGCCCGACCACCACGGTGTTTCAGGACTATGCCCTCTTCCCGCACATGTCGATCGCCGCCAACGTGGGCTTCGGCCTGAGGATGCGCGGCGTCCCCCGGGCCGAGCGCGCGCCGCGGGTCGAGAAGGCCCTGGACATGGTCGGCCTGGGCCATACGGCGCTGCGCCGGGTGGACGAGCTCTCCGGCGGCCAGCGTCAGCGCATCGCCCTGGCCCGCGCCCTCGTGGTCGAGCCGTCGGTGCTGCTGCTCGACGAGCCGCTGGGTGCACTGGACCTGAAGCTGCGCCGCCAGATGCAGGAGGAGTTGAAGGCGATCCAGAAGCGCGTCGGCACCACCTTCGTCCACGTCACCCACGACCAGGAAGAGGCCATGGCGATCGGCGACGTCATCGTGGTGATGAACGAGGGCAGCATTGAGGACCAGGGCACCCCCGAGCGCATCTACCTGCGGCCGGCCTCGCGCTTTGCCGCCAACTTCATGGGCGAGAACAACCTGATCGAAGGGCGCGTGACGCAAAGCCAGGCCGGCAAGGTCAGAGTCGCGACGGCTCTCGGCGATTTCACCGTCAGCGGCGAAGCGCAAACGGGTGCCAGCATCGCCCTCTCCCTGCGTCCCGAGCACCTGCACCCGGAAGCTGGCGACGGCGGTCTTGCGCTGGGCAGCGCCAAGGTGATCGAGGCCGGCTTCTTCGGCACCCACCACCAGTGCAGCGTGGTGCGCGACGGATACGACACCGTCCTGAAGCTGCGCCTGCCGCAGAAGCGCCTGGTACAGCCCGGCGAGACCCTCGCGCTCCACGCGGATCCCGCCGACATGGTCCTGCTGACGCGCTAGGCACCCTTTTCGTCGAGGAACTGCCGGATCAGCGCGCGGTAGCGTTCGCCGTCGAAGCTGGGGAAGTGGCCGCCGTGGACGACGCGCACCGGCAGGTCGTGGATGCGCTTCATGGTCTCCACGTAGACCGTAACGTCCGAGTGATAGGCGTCATCGATGAGCGGGCCGTCATAGACCGTGTCGCCGGAGATCAGCACGCCGCTCGCCTCCTCGAACAGCATGATGCCGCCCGGCGAGTGGCCCGGCGTGTGGATCACCGTGAAGTGCCGGTCGCCGAGGTCGATGATGTCGCCGTCGGCAAGCAGGCGCGTGGCCGGCGCGGGGGCCACTTCGTAGCGCGCGGAGTCGTAGTCATCCGGCGGCAGAGCGGTGAAGATGTCGTCGGTGACGTAGGGGTCGGCCAGCACCGACTTGCGGTCAGGGTGGGCCATCAGGTCCGCCTCGTCCCGATGTACCGCGCGCTCGGCGAACTCGTGGTGGCAGCCGATGTGGTCGAAGTGGGTGTGGCTGGCCACCGCCGTCAGCGGCCGCTCGGCCAGCGCCTCGACCTGTTCGCGCAGGCTCACCACCCCCATGCCTGAGTCGACCAGCATGTCCCGGTCGCGCCCGCGCACATGCCAGATGTTGCAGCGGTAGAATTCCTTGATGTACGGCTCCCAGATGTGGGTGATGCCGTCCTCCACCTTGGCCGTGCGGTACCAGTTCTCGGCGGTGATGATGTCCATGCGGGCGCTCCTGCTGTTCTCTTGGCATAGCAAGCCGGGTTAGGGCTTGGCAATCGGCCTCACGGTCCGCCCGGGGCGGCCGCCAGGCCCCGGCGCAGAGCTTCCGCAGTGGCCGCCAGCTCCGCCGACGGCGGTTGCGGCGGGGTCTGCCAGGTCACCCGCGGCTCGGCGATGTAGCGGCGCGAGGTGATATCTCCCGCCGAGACCAGCGGCACCACATGGGCATGGGCGTGAGGAATGTCCCCACCGGTAAAGAGGAATCCCACGCGGCTGACGCCGTAGAGGCGGCGCTGCACCTCGGCGAAATCCTGGCCCAAGTGCAGGATCTCCGCCGCCAGGTCGGGCGGCAGGGCCTCGAAGGTGGGATAATGAGCCCGCGGGATAATCTGGAGATGCCCGGGACGAATCGGGGCTATGTCCAGAAAGGCGACGAGGCGCGCGGTCTCGTGGACGATGTGGGCGGGGGCCCTGCCCGCGGCAATGGCGCAGAACAGGCAGCCGCCGACGGCGGTATTCGCTTGGGTCATGGATCTGGCTCCGAAAAACGGTCGTTGAGACGAAAAACACCCCGGCCGTTTCCGGCGGGGTGTCCGCATTTCCGAACAAGAGCGCAGCAGCGCGCCCAACCCCGCGTCAGTGGCGACGGCCGGGGCGCGGCATTCGTGCGACGATGTCGAAGCGCTTGTCCATGGCGGCGGAAGATAGCGGCAAAGGCGGGCGGAGGAAAGCCCGTCAGGAGACTGGCAGCTATGCGGATCCGGGCGCATCCGCCCCTGGCGCGGAGTCCCCACGAGGACCTAGAATGCGCCCGTCATGCTCGATACTGCCGCTGCCCTGCCCCTGCTGAAACACACCCAGGTTCTGCGCGACCGCCTGCCCCTCGAGGGCGCGCGGATCGCCGACGTCGGCTGTGGCGACGGCGGGCTGGCCCGGGTCATGGCCCGCGCCGGCGCCTGGGTGGTCGGCTTCGATCCGGGCGCCCGACAGCTGGCCCGGGCCCGCGCCGCCGAGCCGGCCGGAGAAGAAGCCTACGTCAGCGCCTTGGGCGAGTCCCTGCCCCTGCCGGACGGCTGCCTGGACGCCCTGGTCTACTTCAACGCCCTGCACCACGTGCCGGCCGCGGAGCAGCAGGCCGCCCTGGCCGAGGCGGCGAGGGTGCTGCGCCCCGGCGGTCTGCTCTACGTCCAGGAACCCCTCGCCGAGGGCGACTACTTCGAGCTGATGCGTCCCATCGAGGACGAAACCGAGGTCCGCGCCGGCGCCTATGCCGCCCTGAAAGCCGCCGCGGCGGGCGCCGACCTGGCGGAGCTGGAGGAGTTCGTCTACCGCGCGCCCTTCCGGGTGAAGAGCGTCGAGGCCTTCCTGCAGGGTCTCACCGCCGTCGATCCGGCGCGCCGCAGGGCGGTGGACGCGGCGAAGGAGTCGTTGCGGCGGGGCTTCCTGGCGGCGGCGGAACAGCGCGACGACGCCTTCTGGTTTGAGATCCCCTCCCGGCTCAACCTCCTGCGCCGTAATTGATGGGCCGGAACTGATGGGGCAAGACTGATGGCGATCCGCTACCTCTCGGAGCACGACTCCCCCGACGACCCCGGCGGCCTGATCCGCGAAGTGCTGAACCTGGGCGAGGACTTTCCCGGCCCGGCGGAGGACGTGGTGCTGGCCTGGGTGCTGCGCCTGGGGCAGGACCGCGACCCGGCCCAGGCAGCCCAGCGGCTGATCGCCGACTACCGGCTCGCCGAGGAACCGCAACCAGGCGGCGCCTGCGGGCGCGTCATCGAGATGCTGAAGGAAACCGCCGCCTACCCCGCCCAGCGCATGACCCGGCACCTCTGCCAGCCGCGCCGGCGCGGCGGCTGGCGACGCAATCGGCCGCAATCAGAGAAGCCGTGACCTCGCCACGCCTCATCGACAACAGGACCGCGCGGCGGATGTTCCTGGAACGCCAGGGCCTGTCGTTTCCGCCGCACCGCAAGCTGGACGATGCCGGCCTGCTGGCGCTGATCGAGCATTTGGGCTTTGTGCAGGTCGATTCGATCCAGACGGTGGAGCGCGCCCACCACATGATCCTCTTCGCGCGTAACCAGACCTACCGCCACAAGCAGCTGTCGCGCCTGATCGAGCGCGAAGCGGCCCTCTTCGAGAACTGGACCCACGACGCCTCGATCATCCCCAGCGTCTTTTTTCCGCAGTGGAAGCTGCGCTTCGCGCGCGAGGAGCAGCGCCTGCGCCAGCGCTGGCGCAAGTGGCGCGGAGAGGCCTACGAGGCGGAGCTGGAGACCATACTACAGCACGTCGCCGACAACGGCCGGGTGATGGCGCGCGAACTGGGCAATGACGACGCGGACAACCCCAAGACCAACGGCGGCTGGTGGGACTGGCACCCCTCCAAGGCCGCACTGGAATACCTCTGGCGCTGCGGCCACCTGGCAGTCGCGGCGCGCGACGGCTTCCAGAAGGTCTACGACCTGACCGAGCGCACCCTGCCGCCGCAGCACCTGGATACCGAGCTTTCGGAAGCCGAGACCGTCGACTGGGCCTGCCGCGCGGCATTGCAGCGCCTGGGCGTCGCCACCTCCGGCGAGATCGCCGCCTTCTTCGAGCTGGCGACCCCCGCCGAGGCCAAGGCCTGGTGCCAGGCGCGCAAGGGCGGCGAGTTGGAAGAGGTGCTGGTCGAGAACATGGAAGGTGGCAAACCCCGGGCGGCTTTCTGCTTCGCCGACCGCGACCCCTGCCGCGATCTGCCGGAGCCGCCGAAGCGGGTGCGCGTGCTCAGCCCCTTCGATCCGCTGATCCGTGACCGCAAGCGCACCGAGCGCCTCTTCGGCTTCCACTACCGCATCGAGGTCTTCGTGCCGGCGGCCAAACGCCAGTACGGCTACTACGTCTTCCCGCTGCTGGAGGGCGACCGCCTGATCGGGCGCATCGACATGAAGCACGAGCGCGACAAAGGCGCGCTGCGCGTCAAGGGACTATGGCTGGAGCCCAAGGTGAAGCTCTCCGCCGCGCGCCAGCAGCGCCTGGAGACCGAACTGGAGCGCCAGCGCCGCTTCACCGGCGCCGACGAGGTCACCTTTGACAAGGGCTGGGTGAAGCGGGCCGGCTAGCCGCGCCCACCGCTACCTGCCGGGGCGCCAGCGCAGCAGCGCCATCATGGCGATCCCGGCGACGAGCCCCCAGAAAGCGCTGCCGATGCCAAAGAAGGAGAGCCCGGAGGCCGTGCCGACGAAGGTGACGACGGCCGGCAGGCGGTCTTTCGCCGCCGCCATGGATTCCGTCAGGGCGGCGGCGAAAGCGGACAGCAGGGCCAGACCCGCCACGGTGAGGAACAGATAGGCCGGAATGGCGGCGACGAAGGCGGTGATCGCCGTGGCGAACAAGCCTAGCACCACGTAGCCGGCGCCGGACACCACGGCGGCCCAGTAGCGCCGCCGCGGATCGGGGTGCGCATCCTCGCCGGCACAGAGCGCGGCGGTGATGGCGGCGAGGTTCACCGCGTGGCCACCAAAGGGTGCCGAGAGCAGCGAGAAGATTCCAGTCGTGGCAAACAGCGGGCCCGGCGCCGGCCGGTAGCCGTTGGCATTCAGCACGGCGATGCCGGGGATGTTCTGCGAAGCCATGGTGACAATGAACAGCGGCAGGGCGACGCCGACCAGCGCGCCAAAGGAGAACTCCGGCAGGATGAAGAGCGGCTGCGGCAGCAGGGGGACGGCGTCCAGTGGCGGCAGTTCCGTGGTCACGGCGATGGCCGCCACCGCGACTATCAGCGCTACGGGGATCGCATAGAGCCGCTTGAAGCGCCAGGCGACAGCCCAGGCGACGATAACCGGCAGGGTCAGTGCGGGCCCCTCGGCCAGCGCCTTCACCGGCTGCAAACAGAAGGTCAGCAGCACCCCGGCCAGCATGGCATTGGCAAGGGCAGGCGGAATGGCGCTGACCCAGCGGCCCAGCGGCCGCCACAATCCGGCAAGGACGATCAGCAGGCCGCAGATCAGAAAGGCACCGACGGTCCCGGCGAAACCGCCTTCCACGGCCCCCGTCGTGGCCAGCAGCGCCGCGCCCGGCGTCGACCAGGCGACAGAAACCGGCTGGCGTGTTCTTAAGGAAAGATAGATGCCGGCCAGCCCCATGGTGACGGAGAGCGCCATGAGACCCGAGGCCGCTTCGGCCTGGCTGGCGCCGATTCCCCGCAGCCCCTGCAGCACCACCGCGAAGGAGCTGGAAAAACCGATGAAGGCCACCAGCAGGCCAGTGCCGGTCGCCTGCAGCGAGAAGCCGGCCGGATCCTTCGCGACGGCCTCGCTCATCCTGCCTCTACCTCCTGAGGCACACCATAACGCATCATGGTGCGCGTCAGGTTATGCAGCACCACGGCGTTCAGCATGTGCCAGAGGAAGTGGGTACCGATCGGCAGGGCCGCGCAGAGCGGCAGGTCGGCGGTGCGGAAGGCGAGCGACAGGGCGAAGACGCCGGCGGCGACCAGGATGGAGCGCCCGGCCGGGTGATGACGCCCGAAGTGGAGAAAGCCGCCGACACCCAACATGGCCGTCAGCGCCACGCCGTAGGTCGAGACGCTGAAGCCAAAGGTCAGCGGCATGCCCACGGTCAGTGCCAGCACGATGGCGACGCCGACGAGGCAGCCCCACAGCGGCAGGGCGACGAGGCGCCTGAGCGCGAGATACATGTAGAGAAGGATGAAGAGCGCGATGGGCACGACGTCGGCCAGCACCGCCCAGGCCACGGCGAAGGTGTGGAACAGGCCGCTGCCGATGCCGATGGCGAAGATCAGCGCGACCAGGGTCAGGATCGCCGGGTCGCGCCGCACCTCTGGCTCGGCCCGCCGCAGAGCGACAACCAGCAGCAGGCCGGCGATGATGAAGGCGAGATTGGTGACCGCGTTCAGCGGCTCGGCCCAGAAGTCCGGCCCGACCCTCTCACAGTACAGGTCGATGGCGCGGTCCATCCCGGCTAGCCCCAGAGCGCGGCGGCCGGCGGGTAGATCAGGCTGTCCTCGATTTTCAGCGCCGGGTCGCGGTCCTCGGCGAGCAGCAGCGGCCCGTCGAGGTCGACCACCGGCACGCCCTGGGCCAGCAGGACGCCGGGCGCCATGGCGAGGGAGGTCGCCAGCATGCAGCCGACCATGATGCCGAAGCCCTCGACCTCGGCTGCGGCCTTCAGCTTCAGCGCTTCGGTCAGGCCGCCCGTCTTGTCGAGCTTGATGTTGATCATGTCGTAGCGGCCCTTCAGGGCCGCCAGGGTCGCCGTGTCATGGCAGGACTCGTCGGCGCAGACCGGCACGGGACGCTCGATGCCCGCCAGCGCGCCATCATCGCCCGCCGGCAGCGGCTGTTCGATCATCTCGACGCCCAGTTCCTTCAGCTTCGGCGCCAGTTCGCTGTACTGCGCGGCCGTCCAGCCCTCGTTGGCATCGACGATGATGCGCGGATCGGGCGCGTTGGCGCGCACGGCGGCGACGCGGCCCAGGTCCTCGGGACCGGCGAGCTTCAACTTCAGCAGCGGCCGGGTGGCGTTCTCCGCCGCTTTGCGGCCCATGGTCTCAACGCTGTCGAGGGACAGCGTGTAGGCAGTGGTGACCGGTCCGGGCTCCGGCAGGCCGGCGAGTTCCCAGTGGCGCTTGCCGCTCTGCTTGCTCTCAAGGTCCCAGAAGGCGAGGTCGACGGCGTTGCGTGCCGCACCCGCCGGCAGCAGCGACTGCAGCCCCTGGCGGTCCAGGCCCTCGGCGAGGGGACCGTGCAGGCCCTCGACCTGCCCGAGGACGCTTTCCATGGACTCGCCGTAGCGGGCATAGGGCACGGCCTCGCCCCGCCCGACATCGCCGTTGCGGCTCAGCTCCACCACGACCACCTCGGCGGTGGTCTTGCTGCCGCGGGAAATGGTGAAGGTACCGCGGATCGGCCAGGATTCGCTGCGAACCGTGAGACGGGTCATGGCGGCCTACTGCAGCCGGTCGACGATGGGGGGGGCGCCCCCGGTGAAGGG
>ENA-ORCZ01000720-ORCZ01000720.1-marine-metagenome-genome-assembly--contig:-NODE-720-length-10985-cov-4.065915_pt1 | contig 10985 bp, 8 predicted proteins | sample MGYA00237785_ERZ508519 | MGnify/ENA primary metagenome ERZ508519 (study PRJEB26189, sample SAMN06268790) | marine metagenome | isolation source: Bioluminescent Bay, La Paraguera, Puerto Rico | place...
GGTTCCCTTCGAGGTCAACATCCCGTCGGTACGCACGCATTATCTGCTGCAACGGGACAGTGCTACACCGCGAAAACCAGCCGCACAAAGGGTCGAGGCGTGGCTCAGGGAGTTATTTGCCTGAGGTCTTATCCACTCGCTCTCACTGTCATCCCCGCGAAAGCGGGGACCCAGGACTCCTGGGTAGCAGATCATAACATTCTGAGATTATGAAGTTTCCTGGTTCCCCGCATTCGCGGGGAGGACACTCTGGATTACTTCACCGCAACCGGATCACTCCGCCGCGAACAGCTTCGCCGTCATGGCAAGGCTCGCCCCGCACGGCTCTTCCGCCTCGCCGCCCCCTGCCGCTCCACGCTCCGCCGGCCGCAGGTTGACGAAGTCATAGAGTGCGCGGTCGAGCAGATGCGAGGGGCGCGTGTGGCCGAGCGCGCGGGCCATGACGCCGAGGCGGCCGGGTGTCTCCTTTTCCCAGCCCTGCAGCATGCGCTTGACTTCCTCCCGCTGCAGGCCGTCCTGCGAACCGCAGAGATTGCAGGGGATAATCGGAAACTGCATGCCGGTGGCAAAGCGGGCGATATCGCTTTCGGCGCAATAGGCGAGCGGGCGCAACACAAGGAGGTCGCCCTCGTCGTTGACGAGCTTCGGCGGCATCGAAGCCAGGCGCCCGCCATGGAAGAGGTTCATGAAGAAGGTTTCGAGAATGTCTTCCCGGTGGTGGCCGAGCACGATCGCCTCGCAGCCCTGCTCCCGCGCGATCCGGTAGAGAATGCCGCGCCGCAAGCGCGAACACAGCGAACAATAGGTCCGGTGTTCGGGGATCTTGTCGGTGACGATGGAATAGGTGTCTTCGCGCACGATGATGTGCTCGATGCCGTTGTCTTCAAAGAATTTCGGCAGGATATCCGCCGGAAAGCCCGGCTGGGCCTGATCGAGGTTGCAGGCAATCAGATCGACCGGCAGCAGTCCGCGCCACTTCAGTTCGATCAGCACGGCCAACAGCGTGTAGCTGTCCTTGCCGCCCGAGAGACAGACCAGCCATTTTGGCCGATTATCCTGAGAAGCCTCCTCGGGCAGCATCCCGAAGTCGCTGATCGCCTCGCGCGCTTGCCGCAGCAGCCGCTTGCGCAGCTTCTTGAATTCGACGCTTGATGGCGCCCCTCGCAGAAGCGCGGGAACGTCGATGTCGATGCTGTCTGCGATGTCGTTCATGTGAGTGCTCGGCGGTTTCTGATGGTCCGGTCTTTGCGCTGACATACCGGATCGGCGCCTGCCGGAAAAGGGGAAAGCGCTGGTTTTCAAGGGGAGCTCCGGATTGCGCACGATAAGAAAAGCCTGTCGGCGAAGCGCACACAGCGCTGCATAGGCCTCTCTTCCCCTTTATGGTCAGAGCAAGTGCATTTGGAAAAATCATCCGGAATACACCAGTGTCACCCCGTGCGACCGAAGGGAGACCCGGGGCCTGCTCATTTCAAGAGGTTCGGAATTTATAGTCTGTCTTCAACATACGTCGCGCACTTCAGCAATCGGCTCCGCGAGTGGGCCCGGTACTGCGCTACGCTTGCCCGGGGTCACACTGAGGAGGCAACTTCGGGAAAGCAAAGTTGATAGAGATGGCGACCAAATGCGATACCCATGCGCGTTCGGAGTAGAGAAGTTCTAACCGAGCCGAGCACGCCAGGTTTCGGCGTACCGGAGCAAGCGCCGGGTCAGGTGTGCGTCTCCATCCAAGGCCGATACCATTCCAGCCCGCTGTCCCGGTGCAGCCTCCGCCACCAGAAGCGCCGCGCCGATGCTGGTTCCCGTGACCGACCCGGCGGAGGCATCGACCGGCCGGCGCGTTGCTGCCTCAAGCATCTCCAGATAAAGCCGGTTCTGCGCGAACGGCCCTTCGACGACGACAGGTCCCTCCGCCCCCGTCATCGCCAGGCACTCCGCCGTGACCAGTGCCAGATAGAAGGACAATGCAACGAACCGCTCCGCGTCGGTCATCGAGGCCTCGTCGACGCTCCAGCGATGCGACCGTCCCTGGAAAGGGCCTGAGCGCGGATCGACAGCGGGAAAGAGCATGATTTCCCTGTCCAGCACGGAACCTGTGTCGGTCGCCGAAAAATCCTTTGCCCGACCCGAAAGCACCATGTCGAATTCGCGCCCGCCCATGAACCGGGCCGACGGCACGGGATCGCCAAAGGCATTGACGTTGATCAGCGTGTCTCTTGCGGGATCGAGCGTCACGGACTTGCCGCCAATGGCAAGGACAATCACCCAGGTGCCGGTGGAGACGACGGAAAACGGCGGCTCACGGCTGATCAGGTGTGGATAGACCGAAGCATTGCTGTCGTGGATGCCGCAGGCGACTGTCGTCTCCTCTGACAGTCCCGTGCGTTCCGCGACTTCGGGCAGGATGGACCCCAGGTTTTCGCCAGCCTTCATGACCGGCGCCATCCTCGTCGTCAGTCCGAGGCTTTCCACCAGCGAGGAGAAGCGGTTTTCCGATGGGCACCAGAGATCCGTATGGCAGCCCAGCGACGTCACTTCATTGGCGCGGACGCCAGTGAGCTTGAAGGCCCAGTATTGCGGATAGGTCAGCACGGTTGCCACGCGATCAATCAGACCGGGATCGGTCTGGAACTGCCAGTGAAGCTGCGCCCCGAGGTTAAGCCCCATGCCGAGCCGCGGCGAACCGGTCTCGGCGAAGCCGGGACGGATCGCATCATAATCGCCGGCAAGATCGTCCGGGCCGGAATGCTCATAATCGAGCATCGGTGCGGCGAGATCGCCGTTCCTGTCGAGCAAGACCGCACTCGCGCCGTGGGTCGTCACCGACAGGGCGTCGATACCGTGCGCCTTGTGAAGGTCGTTCAACGCCTTGCAAATGAAGGTCCAGTGGCCTTCCAGATCGAAATGCGGATAGGGCGGGCCGGCAAGAACCGTGTTCGGCCGCGTCATTACGCCGATTTCACGGGCTTCCGCCAGATCGACCACCGCCACCTTGGCATTGGTCTTGCCGATATCGATGACGCCGACATGCCGGATTGCCGTCATGCCCGGTCAGTCCATGTGAAAGACGGTTATAAGGTCCGTCGCGACCGGCTTGTTGTCCGGCTCCGCGGCCATGATGTCGGCCATATGCTCCCACCATTTCTTCATCACCGGATGGTTCGGCAGATCCTCCATCTTGTGGCCGTCCTGCCGCCAGAGCACGCCGAAGAGGATGTTCGTTTCCGGGTCGAGATGGATCGAATAGTCGCTTATGCCGGCGTCCTTCAGCAGCGCCACCAGTTCCGGCCAGATCTCGTCGTGGCGCTTTTTGTATTCGGCTTCCATGCCCGGATGCAGCAGCATCTTGAAGGCGACCTTTTCCATGGCTCAAGCCTTCCGTCTGGCGAGGATACGGCCGGCGATGCGCGGCAGCGCGATGACAGCAATCAGCAGCAGGCCGATGAAGATCGACATGACGATGCCCGGCACATTGAGCAATCCGAAGCCGAAGGTCACCATGCCCATCACGAAGGCGGCGATGACGACCCCGGGGATGGAACCCGATCCGCCCAGAATGCTGACGCCGCCGAGCACCACCATCGTCACCACTTCCAGCTCCCAGCCGAAAGCGATGGACGGCCGAGTTGCTCCGAGGCGCGACGTCAGGCAGATGGCGGCGACACCGGACATCAGCCCGGTGAGCAGGAACAGCACGAATTTCACCCGCGGCACTCGGATGCCGGAAAAGAGTGCGCCGACAGGGTTGTTGCCGACGACATAGACCGCCCGGCCGAAATTGGTCTTGTGCAGGATCACCGCGAAGACCACAGCCAGCAGCGCGAAGAGAAGCAGTTCGAAGGAGATCACCCACCAGACGTAACCCTGGCCGAAGAAGGCAAAGTCCGCGGGGTAGCCGGTATAGGCCTTGTCGCCGAGCACGATATAGGAGACACCGCGGAACAGGCTCATCGTACCGATGGTGACGACGATGGACGGCAGGCCGATGCCGGTGACCAGAAAGCCGTTGAAGGCACCGCAGAGGAGCCCGACGCCGAGGCCGATCAGCACCAGCGTTGGCGTGTCCGCCCCCAACTGCACCGCGAACCCCATCGCCGTCGATGCCAGCGCGATGATGGAGGCGACCGACAGGTCGATCTCGCCGGAAATGATCAGGAGCGCCATGGCAAAGGCGATCATCGCTTTTTCGGTGAAGTTGAAGGTCGCGTCCGACAGGTTCCAGGGATCGAGAAAATAGGGCGAAGCGAAGCTGTTGAGTGTGAAGACGGCGACGGCAACGCCGAGCAGGAGCAGCTCCCAGCTCACCAGAAAGCGCTGCAGCGGCGATTTCAGGCGGTCCGGGATCTGCCGGCCGACGGCCTTCGGGTCTGTCGAGGCGAGGCTCATGCTGCGTGCTCCGCTTTTTTCAGGATCACCCGTCCCTTGGTCCGGCTCGACGTGGCGTTGAAGGCAACGGCGACGATGATGGCGCTTCCCGAGATGGCGAGTTGCCAGAAGGGCGAGATGTTGATCACCGGAAGCGCGTTCTTGACGATGCCGAGGAACAGCGCCCCAAGCACCGCTCCGCCGACCGAACCGATCCCTCCGGCAATCGAAATCCCGCCGATGACACAGGCCGCGACGACTTCCAGCTCGAAGCCTCCGGCGATGTCGACATAGGCGACAGCATAGCGCGCCACCCACAGATAACCGGTGAGCCCTGCCAGGGCACCGGAGATGACATAGGCCGCGCACTGGGTCTGGCCGACATTGATGCCGGTATAGACCGCCGCATGCGGGTTGCCGCCGACGGCAAAGAAAGCCCGGCCGAGCGGCGTGCGGCCGACAACAAGAACAAAGGCAAGCACGACGAGGATCGCGATCCAGGAAAGCACCGGCAGGCCGAGAACGACTTCACGCGGGAAGGCCTTGAAGGCATCGCTCATCTCGTGGGCATTGATCCACTCGCCGCCGGAAATGACGAAGATGATGCCGCGATAGATCGTCATGGTGCCGAGGGTCACCACGATCGGCGGAATGTCGAGCTTCCAGACGAGCAGGCCATTGAAGAGACCCATCAATGCGCCGAGGCTGACGGCGATGGCCAGGATGACCGGCACCGGCAGGCCGGGCACGGCCATGTTGAGCATGGCGACCACCATGCCGGTCAAGGCGAGGTTGGCGGCAACGGACAAGTCGATGCACCGGGTCAGGATCACCGCCATCTGGCCGAGCGCCAGGATGATCAGCGGTGCGGTGTCGTTGAAGACATTGGCCAGATTTGCTGGTGCGACAAATGCCGGAAAGCGCGAGGCGATCGCGATGACCAGAACAAGAATGGCAGCAGCCAGAATGAGTTCCCGCGATTTCATGAGAGAGCGCATCATGAACGCACCTCCGTGATGCCGGCGGCCGCGCGCACCAGATGTTCCGGCGTCAGATGGTCGCCCTCGAATTCTGCGGCGATCCGTCCCTCGCGCATCACGATCACCCGGTCAGACATTCCGAGGATCTCCGGAATTTCGGAAGAGACCATGATGACGGCGAGACCCTCGGCGGCAAGTTCGGCCATGAATTCGTGCACCGCCGCCTTGGAACCGATATCAATGCCCTTGGTGGGCTCGTCCAGGATGATGACCCGCGGTTTTGTCGCCAGCCATTTGGCGATCACCACCTTCTGCTGGTTGCCGCCCGACAGGTCGCCGATGTCCTGGTCGAGCGCGGCGGCACGCAAGTCCAGCCGCTGCGTGTATTCCCGCGCAAGCCTGAATTCCTCCGCCAGACGCAGGAAGCCCTTGCGGGAGGTCTCCTTGAGCGACGGCAGCGACACGTTCTGGAAGATCGGCAGCCCCCTGATGGCACCCTGCTTGCCCCGGTCCTCCGGCACATAGACGATGCCGCGCCGGATCGCCTCGTTGGGATCGCGGATGACGGCAACCTGATCGTCGATCCGGATTGCGCCCTTGGAGGGTCTGGTGACGCCGAAAAGCGCCTGCATGAATTCGCTGCGCCCCGCCCCGACCAGACCGTAGAAGCCGAGGATCTCGCCGGCACGCAGCGAGAAGCCGATATCCTCGAATTCGGTCGGGTGAGAATAGCCGACCACTTTCAGCACTTCGTCGCCAAGCTCGGGCGCGCGTTTGGGAAAGACCTGATCCACCGAACGGCCGACCATGAGTTTCACAAGGTCCTGTTCGCCGACCTCGGAAATCAGCCCCTTGCCGACCATCTGACCGTCCCGGAAGACCGTGTAGCGGTCGGCGATACGGAAGATCTCGTCGAACTTGTGGCTGATGAAGAGGATCGCCTTGCCTTCCGCCTTGAGCCGTTCGACCAGTTCGTAGGTTTCCTCGATCTCCTTGTGGGAGAGCGACGCGGTCGGCTCGTCCATGATGACGATCTTGGCATCGACGGAAAGCGCCCGGGCAATCGCCACGAGATGCTTGTTGGCGATGCCGAGTTCCTTCAGCGTGACATTCGGGTCAATACGCGCGCCGATCCGCTCGAGCAGCGCCTTTGCCTTGCGCACCATTTCCTTGCGGTCGATCAGACCGAAGCGCATCTTCGGTGCGTGACCGATGAAGATATTCTCCGCAACGGATAGATCGTCGAAGAGGACGGTTTCCTGGTGGATGGCCGTCACCCCTGCCCGACCCGCATCTTGCGCGGTCGGGAAGTGCATCGGCAGGCCATTGATGAAAATCTCTCCCTCGTCTGGCTGGTAGATGCCGGTCAGGATCTTGACGATGGTCGACTTGCCGGCGCCGTTTTCACCGACGAGCGCGGTAACCTCGCCCGGATAAAGCTCCAGCGAAACCTCCGACAACGCTTTCACGCCAGGAAAGGACTTGGAGATGCCCGTCAGGGACAGGACGGGCGCCAAGCCCTTGCCTTTATGCGGATGCACGTCCGCTATGCCCTGCGTGTTCGCAAGCATGACCATGTCCTGAATTCTCAAGTGGTTTCCGGTTTGCCTGACCCGGTGCACGCGGCACCGGGTCATTTGACACTATCAGCGTTTGACGCCGATCCAAGCATTACGCTCAGAAAATGTCCTTGAAGTCATTGATGTTGGAGCTGTCATAGACGAACGGGTCGGCCATCGCCCCTTCGTTGTTGTCGTTGAGCGTGAGCGTGCCCATGCGGCCCATCGGGATTTCCGCACCCGGCTTTGCTTCGGCCTTGCCGGTGGCGAGGTTGTAGGCAAGGACGGTTGCCGAATAGCCGAGGTCGATCGGGTTCCAGATCGCGAAGGACTTGGAGGCACCGGATTCGATGTGACCGGCCATTTCGGACGGCAGGCCAAGCCCCGTCACGTTGACCTGGCCGGCCTTCTCCGCGTCGGAGACGGCCTGCGCGGCGGCCACGATGCCGACGGAGGTCGGCGCGATGATGGCCTTCAGATCCGGATAGGTCTGCATCAGGCCCTGGGCTTCGCGGTAGGATTTGTCGGCAAGGTCGTCGCCATAGACCGTCGCCACAACGTTGATGCCCGGATAGTTGTCCTTGACCTTGTTCATTTCCTCGATCCAGGTGTTCTGGTTCGTGGCGGTCGCGGACGCGGACAAGACGGCAACGTCACCGCCATCCGGCAGGTGATCGGCGGCGAGCTTGATGATCATGTTGCCGATCAGCGGGTTGGACGACGGGTTGAGGTGCAATTGGCGGCCTTCCGGTGCCACGCCCGAGTCCCAGGAAATCACGGTGATGCCGCGATCCATGGCCTTCTTCAGGGCCGGGACGAGCGCATCCTGGTCGTTGGCGGAGATCGCGATGGCATCGACCTTCTGCGCAATCAGCGCGTTGATGACTTCGATCTGGCCTTCGGCGGTGGTGTCCGTCGGTCCGGTATAGATGATCTCGACATCGCCGAGTTCCTTGGCGGCTTCTTCAGCACCCTTTGCCGCTGCCTCGAAGAAGCCGATGCCGAGGGCCTTGACGACAAGAGCAATGCGCTTGGTTTCCGCCTGTGCCGGACCCGCAATGCAGACGGCGGCAACAGCGGTTGCAGCCAGAAGTGATTTCCAGAGTTTCATTGCTTCCTCCCAAAGATCTACCCGCATTCCCTGGAATGCATGAAGTTGATCGTTCTCAAGTGCTGGAGCATCTTGTCCGCGCTCACTGAACGCGGGATACCCCAGAGAACTGCCGGCCCTCCCGAGGTCCCGGCAGAATGCCGGCTACCCGCTCGAGGTCGCCTTTCTCTGTGTGGCGTTAACCTCCGCCACGATCAGATCGATGTCCGCCTGTTCCAGCATGTTGGCCGCGCTGTCCGGGATCCGGTCGTCGGTGATGACGGTCGTAATCCGGTCGAGCGGGCACAGGATGAGGCTGGAACGGGCGCTGAATTTGGAACTGTCCACCAGGACCACCAGTTCGTCCGCCTGGCCAATCAGCTTCTGCTCGGCCTGGATCAGCAGCGGATCGGCTTCCATGAGGCCGAGTGGGCCGAGCCCCTGCGCCCCCATGAACATGCGCTTGGCGTAGAAATTCCGCGTGACGTCATTGTCGAACGGGCTGAGGATGATGTTCTGCTCGCGGTAGATCACCCCACCGGACAGCATGATCGTGTTCTTGGAATTCTTGAGGAGATGCTCGGCGATCGGAAACGAATTGGTGAAGACCTGGCAACGCTTGGTCGCCAGCGGATGCACCATCTGGAAGGTGGTGGTGCCCCCGTTGATGATGATGGCATCGCCATCCTCGCAGAGCTCGACCGCCTTTTGCGCGATTGCGCGCTTTTGCGCGATATTGATCGTCTCGTTGACGCTGAAGGGGCGACCGGCCAGGCCGACGAATTGCGGCGGATGGATCGACTCCGCCCCGCCCCGCACCCGGCGCAGCTTTTTCTGCACATGCAGCTGGGCAATGTCCCGGCGGATGGTCGCCTCGGAGGAATCCGTCAACGCCACCAGCTCCTGCACCGTCACGACCGGACGGTCCTGGACAGCGGATAAGATGATCCTGTGGCGCTCTTTCTCGTGCATCTGGTCCTCCCATTGATCAAACGTTTCCACCAACACCGGTCATTGTCAATCATAAAAAATCAAAAATAATCATTTTGCAGTGCAATATGATCGATATTGATCGTTTTTGATTGACATCCGCATGCGATCAAGCGAATTTCTAGTCAACGAGACGTGAGCTGTCAGGCTTTCTTGGGAGGAAAAAATGTTGAATTCCGCCGCCGGGTCCCGGCTTGCAAACCTGTGGGACGAACAGAAGGCATCCGGCATGAGCGAAGCGGAGCTGCTGCTCTATCGCTCCAACCTCCTCGGCTCCGACAAGCGCATCACCAATTTTGGCGGCGGCAACACCTCCGCCAAGGCTATGGAAAAGGATCCGCTGACCGGAGAGCTTGCAGAGGTTCTCTGGGTCAAGGGCTCCGGCGGCGATGTCGGCACCATCAAGATGGACGGTTTCGCGACGCTCTATATGGACAAGCTCCGGGCCCTGAAGGGCCTCTACCGGGGCGTCGAATTCGAAGACGAGATGGTCGGCTACCTGCCCCATTGCACCTTCAACCTCAACCCGCGCGCCGCCTCCATCGACACGCCCCTTCACGCCTATGTCCCGAAAAAGCATGTCGATCACATGCATCCGGACGCGATCATCGCGATCGCGGCGGCTTCCGACAGCAAGGCGATCACGCGGGAAATCTTCGGCGACGACATCGGCTGGCTGCCCTGGAAGCGGCCAGGCTACGAGCTCGGCCTCTGGCTGGAAAAATTCTGCCTGGACAATCCAAATGCCCGCGGCGTCGTGCTGGAAAGCCACGGACTCTTCACCTGGGCGGACGATGCCAGGACCTGCTACGAGACGACGCTAGAGATCATCAACAAGGCGATTGCCTGGTTCGAGGAAAAGACTGCAGGCAAGGCAGCCTTCGGCGGCTCGAAGCACCGCGCGCTCGCTCCGGCCGAGCGCCGCGCCATTGCCGCGCGCCTGATGCCCGCAATCCGCGGCATGGTCTCGGGCAAGCAGCATATGGTCGGCCATTTCGACGACAGTGACGCGGTGCTGGAATTCGTCTGTGCCAAAGACATGGAGGTGCTCGCAGCCCTCGGCACCAGTTGCCCGGATCATTTCCTCAGGACCAAGATCCGCCCGCTTGTCGTCGATTTCGATCCGGCGGCCCCGGATATCGAGGCGACGCTTGCCGGTCTCGGCCAGGCCGCCGAAGCCTATCGCGACGACTACGCGGCCTATTATGCCCGCTGCAGGCACGACGACAGCCCGGCGCTCCGCGATCCGAACGCGGTTGTCTACCTGGTGCCGGGCGTGGGCATGATCACCTTTGCCAAGGACAAGGCGACCGCCCGCATTTCCGGTGAATTCTACACCAACGCCATCAACGTCATGCGTGGGGCTTCAAGCGTTTCCACCTATCGCGGCCTGCCGGAACTGGAAGCCTTCGACATCGAATACTGGCTGCTGGAAGAGGCGAAACTCCAGCGCATGCCGAAGCCGAAGAGCCTGGCAGGCAAGATTGCCCTTGTCACCGGCGGTGCCGGCGGCATCGGCTCGGCGACGGCCGAACGTTTCCTGCGCGAAGGCGCCTGCGTGGTTCTCGCCGATATCGACGCCGAGGCGCTCGCTGCAACCAAGCAGAACCTCATTGACCGGCACTCGAAGGATGTCGTGCGGACCGTGACGATGGACGTCACCAGCGAAGAGGCGGTTGCCGACAGCTTCGCCCGCGCCGCACTGGAATTCGGCGGTGTCGACATCCTCGTCTCCAATGCGGGCATTGCTTCGTCGGCTCCGATCGAACAGACGACGCTGGACCTTTGGAACCGCAACATGTCGATCCTGTCGACGGGTTACTTCCTGGTCTCGCGCGCGGCTTTCCGGACCATGAAACAGCAGGGCATCGGCGGCTCCATCGTCTTCATCGGCTCCAAGAACGGCCTTGCCGCCTCCCCCGGCGCCAGCGCCTATTGCACCGCCAAGGCGTCCGAACTTCATCTTGCCCGCTGCCTTGCCCTGGAAGGGGCTCCGGACGG
>ENA-ORCZ01000724-ORCZ01000724.1-marine-metagenome-genome-assembly--contig:-NODE-724-length-10947-cov-3.039742_pt1 | contig 10947 bp, 9 predicted proteins | sample MGYA00237785_ERZ508519 | MGnify/ENA primary metagenome ERZ508519 (study PRJEB26189, sample SAMN06268790) | marine metagenome | isolation source: Bioluminescent Bay, La Paraguera, Puerto Rico | place...
GTGCAGCGTGAAGCCCACCCCTGCCCGCTGGCAGCTGCGTGACCGGTCCAGAAGCTTCGCTTTGGCTTCGCCGAAGACTTCGTCCCGCATGGCGACGCCCCAGTAGTGGACGTGGCCGATGAGGAAGCTGGCGGAGACGCCCAGCTCCTTCATGCGAGCGATCTGGTCGTCGTGCAGGATGGAGCAGTGTTCGATCCGCGGGCGCAGCTTCGCCACGTCGAGACCGGCGTCCCGGGCGGCCTGACAGGCGTCGAGAATATTGTCGATCCCCTTGTCGCCGTTGCCGTGCATGGCCAGCTGCCAGCCCTGCCAGCCCCGCTTCAGAATCAGCCGCCGCAGTTCCTCCGGCGTCATATAGGCAAGACCTCGGTCCTGCGAGTTCAGATATGGCTCTCTCTGAAGTCCGGTGAAGCCCTGGTTTGAGCCGTCGGCGATCAACTTGTACCCGGCGATCCGGACCAAGGCATCGCCGTCGCCGGGCCGGAGCCCGGCTTCGTCCCAGGCCTCGTCAAAGGTGTAAAGGGGATAGACCCGCATGCGGGCCTTCAGCAGCCCGCTCGCCCCGGCAGCCTGATACCCTTCGCAGTCCCTCGCGCCGTAAAGTCCTCCCATGGCCAGGTCGCTCAAAGTTGTGAGGCCCTGCTTCGCGAACTCCGCCGACAGTTCGATCAACGCCGAGATGGGATCGGCCGCGTTCAAGGCCGGATAGTGACGCAGCACCTTCAGAAAAGCGACGTTGCTTTTCATTGTCCCGGTCAGACTGCCGGCGGCATCACGGACAAACTCGGCGCCCTCCGGGTTTTCAACGTTCTCGTCGATCCCGGCCGCCGCGAAGGCTGCGCGATTGGCATAGGCCAGATGGCCCGATGAGTTAAGCACGAAAACAGGATGGTCGGTGGAGACGCCGTCCAACTCCTGGAACGTCAGTGCGTCCGGGCCCTGCTGCAAGGAAGGGTCGAAGTTGCGCGCGACAATCCATTCCCCGGGGACTTTCTGCGCCGCGATATCGCGCAAGTGTTTGAGAACCTCGTCGGTCTTCGCGAACTTCGCGACACCGACATACTCCATCAGACTGGCGATCAGCGAGCCCGACATCATGTGCGTGTGCGGATCGATGAAACCGGGCATCAATACGCGGCCATTCAGGGTGATGGTCTCCGCATTCTGTCCGGCAGCGGCGCGGACCTCGGCGATGCTGCCAGCCGCGACAATCTTCTCGCCACGAATGGCGATGGCCTCGGCTTCGGAGAAACTTTCATCAACGGTGAGGATCGTGCCGTCGGTGAAAATTCGCGTCGTTTCGTCCTGCGCCCGCACGGGACTGGTCAGAAATCCGGAAGTTGCGGCAAGAACGCCTCCGGCCAGCGCCGCACCGCCGCGACTGAAGGCGCGCCGCGTCAGGCCGGCATCGTCGTGCGAGCAGCCCCCCGAGTGGCCGCACCTGGCGCCCTGGGCCGCCATTTTTTCGATCGCGGGTGTGCTCTGAAGAATCTCCGCGACCAGCGGCCCGCAGCAGGCACAGCCATAGGTCTCCTTCGGCATGGTGGGGACCCTCTCCTGTTCTCTCTCTTCGCCGCACCTCGACCGGCGTGTCCAAACACTCAGGACAACTATATCGTTTTGATCAGTAAACCAGCTTTGGATCGGGCGGGCAACTTGCCGGGTCTGCTCATCGTTTCTTATCGCCCTTGACAGATTTGGACGACCGTCCTAATTTCGCCTTCGCGATTTGGACAATCGTCCTAGACAGGCGAGAGAGAACGGAAACCTTGAGCGAACAAGACACCCGCGCACAGATCGTCGAGGCGGCGGACGAGCTGTTTTACCGGGTCGGCTATGCGAAGACCTCCTTTTCCGACATCGCCGAGGCGGTGCGGATCTCGCGCGGCAACTTCTATTATTACTTCAAGACCAAGGACGCGATCCTGGACGCGGTGATCGCACGGCGCCTGGAGAGCACGCGGGAGATGCTGGCGCGCTGGGAGGCCGAGGGCGGCACGCCGGCCGAGCGCATCCGCTGCTTCATCGACATCCTCATCGTCAACCGGGCGAAGATCAAACGCTACGGCTGCCCGGTCGGCACCCTGGCCAGCGAACTGGCGAAGCTGAACCACGAGGCCCAGGGCGCTGCCAACAAGCTGTTCACCCTGTTCCGCACCTGGCTTGCGCGGCAGTTCGAGGCGGCCGGCTGCCGGGAGGACGCCGACAGCCTGGCGCTGCACTTGCTGGCGCGCAGCCAGGGCGTGGCGACCCTCGCCAATGCCTATCGGGACGAGAAATTCATTCGGCGCGAAGTGCAGCAGATGTACGACTGGCTGGATGCCCAGTTACCCGAGAGTACGAAGGTGAAACCGCCGCGGCGCCAGAGGGCCGGCCGCCGCAAAGAGGAGACCCAGTGAGATGTTCATCGTGCAACTGAAGTTCGCCAGCAACAAGAGCCGGGCCGGAGAGTTCATGGAGGGCCACAAGGCCTGGCTGCAGCGCGGCTTCGACGACGGCGTCTTCCTGCTGGCCGGCAGCCTGCAGCCCAAGGATCAGGAAGCGGGAGGCGGCGGCATCGTCGCGCACAATACCTCGCGCGCAGACCTGGAGCGCCGCGTGGCGGCCGACCCCTTCGTCGCCGAGGGCGTGGTCACGGCGGAAATCACCGAGATGGCGCCCTCGCGCGCCGACGCGCGGCTCGACTTCCTGCTGGCGGGCTGAGCCATGGCCCGGACCGTCGAGGGACCTGACGGCAAGCCGCGCTGCGGCTGGTGCGCCGCCGCGCCGGAGTTCTTCGCCTACCACGACGCGGAGTGGGGCTTTCCCGTGGACGATGACCGGCGCCTCTTCGAGAAGATCTGCCTGGAGGGGTTCCAGTCGGGCCTCAGCTGGCGCACCATCCTGGCCAAGCGCGAGAACTTCCGCGCCGCCTTCAAGGGCTTCGACTTCGATAAGGTCGCGCGCTTCACCGAACGCGACGTCGAGAGACTCTTGCAGGACGCCGGCATCATCCGCCATCGCGGCAAGATCGAGGCGGCGATCAACAACGCCCGGCGCGCCCGGGAGATGGTGAAAGCGGAAGGCTCGCTGGCCGCCTTCTTCTGGTCCTACGAGCCGGAGCCGAAGAGTCTCGGAAAGCCGCAGAGCGTTTCCACCTCGCCCGCCTCCGTCGCGCTCTCCAAGGAGCTGAAGAAGCGCGGCTGGAAGTTCGTCGGCCCCACCACGGTCTACGCCTTCATGCAGGCCATGGGCCTGATCAACGACCACGTCGAGGACTGCGTGACGCGGAAGAAGGTCGAAACCTTGCGCAGGAAGTTCAAGCGGCCGGGCGGCTGACGCCACAATCCATCGCTTAGCCTACCGCCGACGTGCCCAGCAGGTCGCGGACGTTTTCGACCTGGCCGAGGGCCCAGGTGAGTTCCTGGCGTTCCAGGGCCTGCATTTCCGAAGGCGCGACCTTGTTGGAGAGGGCGATGCCGGCCTGGATGTCGCGCAGCTGCTGGCGCAGGATGGCGCCCAGCAGCGTCTTATGGGCCTCGATCAGCCGGCCGATCACGGCGGCGTCGAAGAGGTCGCGCTGGCGCGCGGCCTCCAGGCGTTCCGGCGTCGAGCGGGCGTCGATGCCGTGGGTCAGGGCGACGATGCGCGCCGCCGAGAAGATCGGCATGAGGCCGTGCTTCTTCAGGTCGATGCGGCCGTTCTCCAGCCGCGGGCGGCCGAGCCAGTTCAGCGGCGCGCGGAAGTCGCTGGCCTTCAGCGTCATGGCCATGAGGAAGTTGCGCGACTTGGCCGCGCCCGCCTGGGCCTCGGCGTAGAGCGCCTGGGCCAGCGCCCTGTCGCCGTAGACCGGCAACGCGTCGAAGAAGATGTCGCTGTTCAGCAGGTCCTCGGGCCGCGCGTTGGTGAGCCAGGTCTCCAGGCGGCGGCGCCAGCCGGCGACGTCGAGGCGCCATTCCGGCTGCGAGGCCATGATGCCGCCGGGGCAGTACTTCACCCCGGCCTCGTTCAGCATATCGGCGACGAGGGAGCCGAGCTGCTCGAACCAGCGGTCGGCGGGGCCGCCCGGCTCGCCCCCCGCCAATTCGCCGGCATTGAAGACGATGGCGTTGTCCTGGTCCATGGCCAGCAGGCTCTCGCCGCGCCCGCCGGAGCCCAGCACCATCATGGCGTAAGGCCGCGGCGGCGGGCCGTCGCCGCGCCGTTCCATCTCCGCCTCGGCCAGCTCGCAGGCGCGGCGGGTCAACGCCCGCAGCTCGCGCGAGATGATGGCGGCGACGTCGCGCGGATCGGCCTCCTCGAAGACCAGGCCGCGCGCCACCGTGGTCAGGCCGGCCCAGATGCGGCCCAGGTCGGCGGCGGTCTCCGCCTGCTCCAGACTGTCGCCCAGCGACATGGCGTCGCCGGCGCGCTGGCGCAGCAGGTCGCGCGCCGAAACCGCGCCGACCAGCTTGCCCTCGGGATCGCGCACGCCCAGATGACGGAAGCCCTTCTGCGACATGCCGGCGATGGCGCGGTAGATGAACTCCTCGCTCTCCACCGTGACCAGCGGCCCCTTGGCGTAGTCGGAGACCGGCGCGTCGCGCACGCCGGCGAGGTTGCAGTTGAAGGCGCGCAGCAGATCACGCTCGGTGAGGATGCCCCAATCGCCCCGGGGATCATCCGCCAGGCCGCTGAAGTCGATGAAGACCGAGGAGATGCCCTTTTCCATCATCAGGCCCAGCCCTTCCCGCACCGTCGCCGAGGCAGGCAGGGTCACGGCCGGAAAGCGCATGACGTCATAGACCCGGTGACGGTAGGGAAAGCTGTCGATGCGGGCGTATTCCGCGACGCTTTCCGGGGCGATGCGGCTGTCGCGCACCACATCGTGCCAGCCGGCCTGGGCCTCCTCCTCCAGGCGGGTGGTGAGGCCGCGGCAGAGGCGCTCGGCCTCAGCCAGGGTGACGACGCCCTTCTCCCTCAGGCGCGGTATCAGGGCCTTGAAGATGCGCGCGGCGGTCTCCGCGTCGCCCAGCGCGCGGTGCCGCTCCCCCACCTCCACGCCCAGCCACTTGGCCGCCAGCTCCAGCGACTGTCCCGGCAGTTCCGGGGCCAGCAGCTGCACCAGGTGGCGCACATCCATGGAGCGCGGCGCCGTCCAGGGCAGGCCGTGGCGTTCGTGCTCGGCCTTCAGGACAGCCAGGTCGAAACCGATGGAATAGCCGATCACCAGCGAACTGCCGACCCAGTCGGCGAACTCGGGCATCACCTCGGGAAAGGCCGCCGCGCCGGTCACTTCGGCATCTGTGATGCCGTGGATCTGCGTCGAAGCCGTGGGGATCGCCATGCCGGGGTTGACCAGCGCCGCGTAGTTCGCGGTGGCCTCCGAAGAAGCGGCCAGCGAAGCCACCGGCATGCCCTGCACGCGAACCGCCGCGATCTCCACGATGCGGTCGCTGGCGACGTCCAGGCCGGTGGTCTCAGTATCCAGCGCGACGGCGGGCACCGCGGCCAGCGGCAGGCCGGAGAAACTGTCCGCCGGCGGCCGGAAACTCATGGGCCGGCCAGCGGGTCAGGCGCCGTGCTGGGCTGCGCGCGCGCCTCTTCCCGGGCCGCGGCCGCCAGGGCGGCGGCGTCGATCCGCTTGTCGAGCTGGTTGCGTATCTCTCGCCAGGCGAACTTCACGGAATTGCGGACGATCTCCTCGTCGTACTTCTTCAGTTCCGGCGCGATAGGTGCCCAGCGCACCAGGGCCGCGGGGCTCTCGGCAAAGATGTCCGCGCCCTCGGGGCCCTCGTGCCAGTCCCAGAAGGCGACGCGCCGCTGGAAGGCGGCCACCGCCTCGGCGGGAGAGAAGTCCGGCACCCCCGCCGCCTCCTCCGCGTTGTCGGCCAGCCCCTTTTCGAAGCAGCTGAGGGCGAGCCGGCGGCGCAGGTCGTCGTCCGTCCCATGCTCTCCGGGCAGCTCCCCGAGGGCGCGCCCGACCGCGAAGATCGCGAGGTCGGAGAGGCAAGCGGCAAAGACGTGCAGTTTAGCGATATTGATCGAACGGACGAAGACGTCGTCCTCGAACATGCTGGGATAGCGCGTGCCCATGCGCGTCTTCAGGTAGCCGTAAAGGGTCTTCTGGGCGATGAAAGCCGCTCGTGTAGAAACGAATCGATGGAGACCTGGAAGCGAATCGATGGGGCCCGATTCGCGCCGAACGGTCAGTCTGGCGATGAATTCCGGCAGGAAAGCCCGCGCCGTCTTCAGGGTCGGTATCACCTGCAAAAGCCCCCAGTTGCGCCGGTTTCTGCCGTGTTGCTTGGCAACCTGCACAAGAATCGCCCAACCAATCTCATTATTGGTATTACAATGCTACCCATTTTTGTACAATCCTGGCGTGATCCCGGAGTCCGCTGTCCGGGCACGCCTAGTGGGGTGAAATACAATAACGAATGCGGGGGATAACATGCCTGAAATCAGTCAAGAAGCTAAGGAGCGTCACTGGGCCAAGACACGCAATCTGACGGTCTTGGTCCTGGTGATCTGGTTCATTTTCGCCTTCATAGTTCCCTGGTTTGCCAAGGATCTGAACGCGTTCTCCTTCATCGGTTTTCCTCTCGGCTACTACTTCATCGTTCAAGGTTCGCTGATCGTCTTCGTGCTGCTGATCTTTTTCCAGAACTGGCGGCAGGATGCGATCGACGACGAGGCCGGTGTCGGCAGTGAGAGCGATCAGCAATAAGGGGAAGCCGACATGATCAAGGGAAGTTTCATCGACAACCTGGGCCGCGTGTACGCGCTGTACACCGGCGGGTTCCTGGCCTTCGTCATCCTGATGGCCATCCTGGAGCAGTTCGGCGTCGGGGCCGATACCATCGGTATCCTCTTCGTCGCCTTCACCGTGGTGATCTACGCGGTGATCGGCTGGCTCTCCCGCACCATGCAGGTCGAAGCCTACTACGTCGCAGGACGTGAGGTTCCGGCCGTCTACAACGGCATGGCAACGGCGGCGGACTGGATGTCCGGCGCCTCCTTCGTCGCCCTGGCCGGCGGCATCTACTTCGGCGGTTACGGCTACCTGGGCTTCATCGTCGGCTGGACCGGCGGCTACGTCCTGGTCAACTCGCTGATGGCGCCCTACCTGCGCAAGTTCGGCTGCTACACCGTGCCGGACTTCATCGGCACGCGCTACGGCGGCAACGTGGCGCGTTTCTGCGCCATCATCGTTCTGGTGGTCGCCTCCTTCACCTACGTGACCGCGCAGATCAACGCCTCCGGCACCATCGCCGCGCGCGCTCTGCACATCCCCTTCGAAGTGGGTGTCTGGGTCGGTCTGCTCGGCATCCTGCTGTGCTCCATGCTGGGCGGCATGCGGGCGGTGACCTGGACCCAGGTGGCCCAGTACATCGTGCTGATCATCGCCTACCTGGTGCCGGTTATCTGGATGTCCAACAAGCAGGGCTTCGGCGTCATTCCCCACTTCTCCTACGGGGACGCGGTGGCCCGCATCCAGGAACTGGAACCGCTGGTCGGCCTCGGCGCGGCGGCGGTGGACGGCGCCCCGGGCGGCGTCAGCATCCTGAGGACACCGCACAACGACCCGCAAGGCGGGATGGACTCCTGGAAGTTCGTCACCCTGGCCCTCTGCATGATGGCCGGCACCGCCTCGCTACCGCACATTCTGATGCGTTACTTCACGACGCCTTCGGTGCGTGCGGCCCGCAAGTCGGTGGCCTTCTCGCTGCTCTTCATCTTCCTGCTGTACTTCACGGCGCCGGCCCTGGCCACGCTGACGAAGCTGCAGCTCCTCGATCCGACGCTGCCGACGGCAATCATCGGCCAGTCCTTCGAGGCGGTGAGGAGTCTGGCCTGGATCCAGAACTGGGAGAACGTGGGGATGCTGGCTCTCGTCGACGGCAACGGAGACGGGATACTTCAGCTGAACGAGTTCTTCATGCGGCCTGACATTGTCGTGCTGGCAACGCCGGAGATCGCCGGCCTGCCCTACGTCATCTCGGGCCTGGTCGCCGCCGGCGGCTTGGCGGCCGCCATGTCGACGGCCGACGGCCTGCTGCTGGCCATCGCCAACGCCCTCAGCCACGATCTTTACTACAAGATCATCGACCCCAAGGCCGACACGCGTCACCGCCTCATCGTGGCGCGCGTTCTGCTGATCGGTATCGGTGCCCTCGCGGCCCTGATCGCCAGTCTGCAGCTCACCGGCATTCTGGGTGCGGTGGCCTGGGCCTTCTGCTTCGCCTGCTCCGGCCTGTTCTTCCCGCTGGTGCTGGGTGTGTGGTGGAAGCGGGCCAACACGCCCGGAGCGATCGCCGGCATGGTCTGCGGCTTCGTCGCCGGAACCGCCTACCTGTACTACGTCTATCCGGGCGGTATGGGCGGCACGCCGTGGCTGGGCATCGACCACCTGCGCTTCGGCATCATCGGCATGCCGGTCAGCCTGGTGGCGATGGTCATCGTCAGCCTGATGACCCCCGCGCCCGATGCGGAAACTCAGGCCATGGTGGACGAGGTTCGTGTGCCCTCCGGCAAGACGATCCTGGGCGCCGCCCACTGACCTGAAAGCAAAGCAAGGACGAACCTGGGTGGCGGAGTTACTCCGCCACCCTTTTTCTTTCGGCCCCGATTCCTCCAAGCGCTAAACTGCGATGATGACCGACCCGCTTTCCGTCTTCCCGATCTGGGTCGTGGCGATCGACTACATCCTCGGCCTGATCATGTGGACGCTGATCGGCCGGGTCGCCATGAACCTCTTCCTGCCGATCGATTCCGACTGGTTCTTCATGAAGGCCTTCGTGAAGCTGACCAATCCCATCCTCCGGGTCTTCAAGCCGGTGACGCCGGGCTTCCTGATCGAGCCACTGGTGCCGCTCTTCGTCGCCTGGTTCTTCTTCATGGTGCGCTTCTACCTGATGCCCTGGCTGCTGGGCTATTCAGTCATGGGGATGCTGTCCTTCCCGCTGGAAGGCGATATCGCCCACGCCTTCTACGAAACGATCTACCTGAAGATCTACGGCGAGTAAGAGCCATCTCGGATCGCGTTTAGTCGGAACCGCGGAGCGGACCCGTCTGAACGTGTAAATCCGGTCTATCCTAAAAGAATAGAGCAGTTTCTCAGGGTTGCCCTTAAGCCCTTGGGGATCGTCTCTGGCGATTCCAGCCACCCCTGATCTGCTCTAAAGCGCCGCCAGCATCGCCCTGGTCATGTCGGCGGTACCCGCCTGCCCGCCCATGTCCGGGGTGCGCGGGCCGTTCTGGGTGATCGTCTCCACCGCCTTCATGAGGCGCTCGGCCGCCGCCGTCTCGCCGAGATGCTCCAGCATCATCGCCCCGGTCCAGAAGGCGCCGATCGGGTTGGCCACCCCCTTGCCGATGAGGTCGAAGGCCGAGCCGTGGATCGGCTCGAACATGGAGGGCACCGCGGGGTCGGGATGCAGGTTGGCGGTGGCGCCGTTGCCCAGGCTGCCGGTGAGCGCCGAGGCCAAATCCGAGAGCACGTCGGCGTGCAGGTTGGTCGCCACCACGGTGTCGATGTCGCCCGGACGCGTCACCATATGCGCGGCCATGGCATCGACCAGCCGGAAGTCCGCATCGAGTTCCGGGAAGTCGGCCAGCACCTCGCGGCAGACCTGGTCCCAGAACACCATGCCGTGGCGCTGGGCGTTTGACTTGGTAACCACGGTCAGGCGCTTGCGCGGCCGGCTCATGGCCAGCTCGCAGGCAAAGCGGCAGATGCGCTCGACACCGGCGCGGGTGAAGACGGACACGTCCATTCCGGTTTCCAAAGGCAGCCCCGCATGGACACGTCCACCAACGCCGGCGTATTCCCCTTCGGAGTTCTCGCGCACGATGACCCAGTCGATCTGCTCGCCCAGTTCCGGGCGCAGCGGCCCGGTCATACCCGGCAGCAGACGTGTCGGGCGCACGTTGGCGTACTGGTCGAGGCCCTGGCAGATCGGCAGGCGCAGGCCCCAGAGGGTGATGTGGTCGGGGATGTCCGGATCGCCGACGGCACCGAAATAGATGGCATCGAAGCCGCGCAGGGTCTCCACGCCGTCCGCCGGCATCATCCGCCCGACGCGGCGGTAGCGGTCGGAGCCCCAGTCGAAGCTCTCGGTCTCGAAGGTGAATCCCCCGTCCTTGTCCGCGACGGCCTGCAGCACCTCCAGGCCGGCGGCAATCACCTCCGGCCCGATGCCGTCGCCCGGCACCACGGCAAGCTTATGCTTTCTCATTGAACTTTCCTTCCCTGTACGCGCCCGGGTCTCAAATGGTCACCGGATCTTTTTTTGCATGTTCGGGAATACACCATGTGCCGGCTTTCGCCAAACGCCGCCGAGGGTCAGAAACCAGACCAATGGAGCGCGGCCAGGCGGGACGCGACCCATGTGAGAGGACCATGTGAGAGGACATGTGACGGGGAAGCCGCCTGGGCTATACAGGAGGCAGCCTTCCCAAGCAGCAAGAGCGACCCGCATGACCGACACCGTCACACTTCAGCCCGATGCCCTGCGGCAGCTTGCCGTGGCCGCCCTCACCGCCGCCGGCGTGCCCGGGACCCCGGCCGGGCAGGTCGCCGACATTCTGGTCGAGGGCGGTCTCATGGGCCTCGGCACCCACGGCGTGCTGCGCCTGCTGTCCTATTGCGAGCGGCTGCGGCTTGGCGGGATCACCGCCGCGCCGGAAATTACGGTAGAGCGCAGGAGCCCTTCCCTGGCGCTGGTCGACGGCGACGACGGCCTGGGCCCGGCGGTCGCCCTGACGGCCCTGGAAGCGGGCCTCGAGATGGTGCGGGACAGCGGCATCGCCTACCTGGGCTGCCGTCGGTCCAACCACCTGGGCGCGCTCGCCCCTTACGGCCTGAAGGCCTGCGCGCAGGGCTTCGTGCTGATCTGCGGCACCAACGCCTCCACGACGATCGCACCCTGGGGCGGCCGCGAGACGCGGCTGGGCAACAATCCCCTGTCCATCGCCGCCCCCTGT
>ENA-ORCZ01000725-ORCZ01000725.1-marine-metagenome-genome-assembly--contig:-NODE-725-length-10915-cov-2.708064_pt1 | contig 10915 bp, 8 predicted proteins | sample MGYA00237785_ERZ508519 | MGnify/ENA primary metagenome ERZ508519 (study PRJEB26189, sample SAMN06268790) | marine metagenome | isolation source: Bioluminescent Bay, La Paraguera, Puerto Rico | place...
CTTCCCCGGCGGCGCCCTGCCCTCGCTGCAGCGCATGCTCAACGTGGTGTCGCAGGACACCGACATGAACCTGCTGCACATGGAGGACTTCGGCGAGCACTACGCACGCACCCTGCGCCTCTGGCACGAGAACTTCCGCCGCGCCCGCGGCGAGCTGGAGCGCCACGGCTACGACGACTACTTCTACCGGCTGTGGGAGTTCTACCTGTGCTACTGCGAAGGCGGCTTCCTCGAGCGCGCCATCGGTACTGCGCAGCTGCTGCTGGCCAAACCGGGCGCTCGTCGGAAACCGCTGTATGTAGCGTCAAGCGTCAGCGCCGAGACCCGATAACACCTGCGCCTACCTACCGGAGTTTTCCATGAGCAGCGAGAGCGTCACGTTGCAAGCGTATTACCTCAAGGCCGACCGCATCATGCTCGGCGTCATCTGGTTTCTGGTGGCGTACGGCCTGGCGATCGCGGTGTTCTATGAAAACTGGGCCCAGGCCCTGGTGATCGGAGGCCTTACCGGGATCGCGCTCACCGCGCTGTACCTGCTCATTCCCGGCACACGCCTGCTGCGCTGCCTGATCGGCGCCGCGTTCATGGTGCTCGCCGCGCTACACATCAACCAGGCCCACGGGATGCTGGAGATGCACTTCGGCATCTTCGCCCTGCTGGCGTTCCTGGTGTACTACCGCGACTGGCTGCCAATCGTCATCGCTGCGGCGACCATCGCGGTTCACCACCTCGGCTTCTTCGCCCTGCAGCAACAAGGTGCCGGTGTGTACCTGATCCCCGAAGGCAGCTGGGCTGTGGTATTCCTGCATGCCTTCTATGTCGTGCTGGAGAGCGCGATCCTGATCTACCTGGCCATTCGCGCCAACGCCGAAGCCCGTGAGGGCGATGCGCTGCTGAGCACCGCCGGAGCCATCAGCGCAAACCCGGAGCACATCGACCTGCGTCACCGCAGCGAAGTCAGCGGGCCGGTAGCGCGCCGTTTCAACCTGCTGCTCGACCAGCTCGGCGGCCTGGTGGGTGCGGTGGTACGCGACACCGGCGGCCTCGGCGGCACCGCCTCCAGCCTGAGCCAGGCGACACGCCAGCTACGCGACGGTGCCAGCCGACAGCTCGACGAAACCGCCTACATCGTCGAAGCCATGCGGCAGATGGCGGTAGCCATCGATGAGGTCGCCGCCCATGCCGACCGCGCCGCACAGGCCGCGCAGGGCGCCAGCCAGCAGGCCGGCCAGGGGCGCAGTGCAGTGAGCGGCGTGCGCAGCGAGATCGGCACCCTCGCCGAACACATCGAAGGCACCGAACTCGTGGTGCAGGAGCTGGCCACGCAATCGGCACAGATCGACCGGGTGCTGGAAGTGATCCGTACGATTGCCGAGCAGACCAACCTGCTGGCGCTCAACGCTGCCATCGAAGCCGCACGGGCCGGCGACCAGGGTCGCGGCTTCGCCGTGGTCGCCGACGAAGTGCGCAACCTGGCGCAGAAGACCGCTGCCTCCACCACCGAGATCCAGGAAATCATCAGCCGCCTGCAGCACGGCAGTCGCAAGGCCACCGAGGCCATGCAGAACAGCCGCGCAAGCGTCGCCCGCTGTGTCAGCAGCAGCCAGCAGACCACCGCGCTACTGGATGCTATCGCCAGCGAGGTCGAAGCGATCAGTCGGATGAACGAGATGATCGCCGCGGCCACCCACGAACAGACTGCCGTATCGGCCGATGTCGGTCGGCACCTGCATAGCGTGCAGCAGGTCGCCGAGCGCAATGCCGACGGTGCCAGTCAGCTGGACAACGATGGCCGTCAGCTGCACGAGCTGGCAGCCCGTCTCGGAAGCCTGGGCGCCCGCTTCATCGTGCAGTGACGGCCACGCCGCGCTCAGCTGTGCCAGCCGCGCCCAGCCGAGCTGCCGATGGCTTCGGCGTCGAACTGTTCGAAGGCGGCACATACCGCGGCCACCAGCAGGCGCGCATGGGACGGTATGCGTAGCCCGTAGTCGTTCAGCTCGATCACGCCATCGGCATGCAGTCGCCGCAGCGCGGGCCAGTGCCGCGCGTAGCGCTGGCGGACGTCGACCCCGTGCTGTGCGGCGAGCGCCGCGAAATCCAGTTCGAAGGTGCAGACCAGGCGCTCGAACAGCGCGCGGTGCAGACGGTCCAGATGAAGCGGGTGCAGCCCACTGGTGCTGGGCAGCTGGCCCTGCTCGATGGCTCGTTGATAGGCGGGCAGCGTATCGGCGTTCTGGCAGTACAGCTCGCCGATGCGGCTGATGGCACCGATGCCAATGCCGAGATGATCGCAGTCGCCATGCAGCGTGTAGCCGGCGACGTCGTGGTGCAACACGCCGATTTCCTGGCCCATGGCCAGGTCATCGTGCGGCAGAACGAACTTGCCCAGGCCGATGTAGCGATAGCCGGCCGCGCTGAGCTGCTCGACACCATGCCGGTACATCGCCAGGGTATCGGCAATCGACGCCAACCCCAGACGGCTGCCGCCCACCGGCGCGACATCACGGTAATCGAACATCGTCACCTGATCGGGCGCGAGTTCGATGATCGAGGCCAGCTTGCGGGCGAAGCTCGCCGGTGTCTGCCAGGACCGGCCGTAGCCAAGATCCAGGTTCACCGAGCGATAGTGCAGCGCGTGTGCCGCCTCGATCACCGCACGAATACGCGCGGAGCTGCGGAAGTAGGCCACCGTGCCGCCGTCGTCGGCGCGCAGGTCCGGAACGCTGACGCTGAGTTGGTTGAAGCCCAACTCATGCAGCGCACCGATCAATGGCCAGTCGGCGTGCGCCAACTCGATCTCGGCGGTGAAACTGGCCGCGCCACTCTCGGCCAGCTGGAAGCGGGATTTGAGCACGCCGACCAGCCGGCGCAGCGCCGCGATACCCAGCGTGCCGACAGACAGGTGCAATTGCTCGACCTGCTGGGCCGGCCCGACATGGCAGGCAAGCTGTTCGATCTCATGCTGCAGGCTCAGCTGATACGCAGCCGCATCGTCGGCCGGCAGGGCTGACCCGACGGGCTGCCGGACCGACAGCGACAACGGCCGACCGGCGCGCCGGCTTTCTCGTAGCGCACGTAGCAGGTCCAGCGGCGCGATGCGGTCGGTGAAATCGAATACGGCCGGATAGCCGCATTGCAGCTGACCGATCTGACCGTAACGTTGCACCAGGCCGTCGTCCCAGTTCACTGAGCCAAGCATAAGAGCCTCCCGGCATCGAATAGCGCTTTTGCAGCCGTTGAAGTTTCATCGCCAGCCGCATTGCCACAGCTGTGCCTACGCCGGTGGTGGCGTTTCAGGCCAGCGCAACAACGCTCACGGCCGCCTTGGACGCATCATCCGTGAGCCGCCACGGGCGGCGTTGACCCCCGTCAAGTAGGTGACAAATGGCGCCAATCATCAGCCGGACGGTCAGAAAGCCGGCGACACCCCACGCATTCGGCGCTGGCCGGCGGGCTTTGGGAAACGCGCGGCAGGTGGTATTGGTAGCCCCTTCTCTGCTGACAGGAGCCGAACATGCAAGCAACCGAGCTGCCAGCGGCGCTGGCTGCGGCGACCCGTGTCGTCGTCTTCACCGGGGCCGGCGTCTCTGCCGAAAGTGGCATCCCGACCTTTCGCGACGCGCTCAGTGGGCTGTGGGAGCGCTTCGACCCCGCCGCGCTGGCCACGGCGGAAGCCTTCCGTCGCGACCCCGCCCTGGTCTGGGGCTGGTACGAATGGCGGCGCATGCAGGTGGCCAAGGCACAACCAAACCGGGCGCATCAGGCTATTGCCGAGCTGGCCCGCCATGTGCCGCAGCTCACGCTGATCACGCAGAACGTCGACGACCTGCACGAGCGCGCCGGCAGCCGCGAGGTAACCCACCTGCACGGCAGCCTGCACCGGCCGCGCTGCTTCGACTGCGCCCGCGAGCCGGCCGAGCCGCTGCCCGTGCCCGACGAGCCGGAAGGCGGGCGTCGTCTCGAGCCGCCACGCTGCACTCATTGCGGCGGATCGCTGCGGCCGGGCGTGGTCTGGTTCGGCGAGAGCCTGCCGGATGATGCACTGCACGCCGCCTTCGCCGCCGCACAAGACTGCGACCTGTTGCTCTCGGTCGGCACCTCCGGAATGGTCTACCCGGCCGCCGAGGTGCCACATCGGGCACGCGACGCCGGCGCCACGGTGGTGCATATCAACCCGCAGGGTGACGCGCCGCAGGGCCGCCGCGAACACCTGCTCGCGCTGCCCGCCGGCCAGGCATTGCCGCAGCTGCTCCGCGAGGCCTTCGGTAGCTAACGGCAGCATGCAGATCGCCCCAAATCAGTGAGCGCACCGCGCCTGTCGCACCGAAGTGGTTCAGCCGCCTCGTGCGGCAGGCTGCGAATCAACCCCCCAGACAAACCCGCGCGGGCCCGCCAACTGTGGCCTGCAGCGGTGCACCAACGCAGCTGGCACGCAACCTGCTAAATCCCTTGCAACAGCTGCCACCACGGCAGCACGTCCCAGGCGGTCACCGACGACCGCCCGCCAGCAGGCACGGGACCGGGTGACGCAGGCAACGACGCCAGGCCAATCGCCCCCACACATATTTGAAACCAGGCAAAGGCGCCTGGAGCTGATACCAGCTCCAGGCGCCTTTTTGCGTTTTGCCGGCCGCGTGCCGCAGCCGCTCGAGAGGAAAGGCTATGAGTTCAACCGTCACCCCGCTCAAGCACGAGACATTGGTCATCGTCGGTAACGGCATGGTCGGGCACCACTGCATCGAACAGCTGATCGAACAGGACGCGCTAGCCCGCTACGACGTGCACGTCTTCGGCGAGGAACAGCAGCGCGCTTACGACCGCGTGCACCTGTCCGAGTACTTCGGCGGCCGCGATGCCGAATCGTTGGCGATGTGCGATGCCGATTACTACAGCAGCCACGGCGTAAAGGTCCACCTGGGCGAGCAAGTGCTGGAGATCGACCGCGAGCGCAAGGAAGTGGTCACCGGCAGCGGTCGCCAACCCTACAACAAGCTGATCCTGGCCACCGGCTCCTACCCCTTCGTACCTCCGATTCCAGGTGCCGAGGGCAACTCGCGATTGGTCTACCGCACCCTCGAGGATCTCGATGGCATTCGCGCGGCCGCCAGCGGCGCACGCCGCGGGGTGGTGGTCGGCGGCGGCCTGCTCGGCCTGGAAGCGGCCAACGCACTCAAGTCCCTCGGCCTGGAAGCCCACGTGGTCGAGTTCGCCCCGCGCCTGATGCCGGTGCAGCTGGACGATGCCGGCGGCGCGGCGCTGAAGGCGCGCATCGAGGCGCTGGGCGTCGGCGTGCACCTGTCGCGCGCCACTCAGGAAATTGTCGCCGGCGAGCAACACGCCTACCGCATGGTCTTTCAGGACGGCGAATTTCTTGAAACCGACCTGATCGTGTTCTCCGCCGGCATCCGCCCGCAGGATGCCCTCGGCCGAGTCGCGGACCTAGAGATCGCCCCGCGCGGCGGCATCGTCATCGACAGCGAATGCCGCACCTCAGACCCGGCGATCTTCGCCATCGGCGAGTGCGCCAGCTGGAACGGCAGTGTGTTCGGCCTGGTCGCCCCGGGCTACAGCATGGCGCGCAGTGTCGCCGCGCAGCTGGCCGAGAAACCGCACGAGCCCTTCTACGGCGCCGACATGTCGACCAAGCTCAAGCTGCTTGGCGTGGATGTCGGCTCCATCGGCGATGCCCATGGCGCCACGCCGGGCAGCCGGAGCTACCGCTTCATCGACGAGGCGACCGCCAGCTATCGCCGTCTGGTGGTGTCCGCCGATGGCAAGACCGTGCTTGGCGCGGTGCTGGTCGGTGACAACAGCTACTACGACACCCTGCTGCAGTACGCGCAGAACGGCATCAAGCTACCGGCCGATCCGTCCGCGCTGATCCTGCCGCAGACCGAAGGCGCTCCGACCCTTGGCCCGGACGCCCTGCCGGCCAGCGCGACCATCTGCTCCTGTCACAACGTCAGCAAGGGCGCGGTGTGCTGCCAGGTCGACGCTGGCGTCACCGACCTCGGCGAGCTCAAGGCCGCGACCAAGGCGGCCACCGGCTGCGGCGGTTGCAATGCCCTGCTCAAGCTGGTGTTCGACGCCGAACTGGCGGCGCGCGGCGTGGCGGTGGACAAGAGCCTGTGCGAACACTTCGCCTACACCCGCCAGGAGCTCTACGGCATCGTCCGCGTCGAGGGCATCCAGAGCTTCGCCGAACTGCTGGCCAAGCATGGTCGCGGGCATGTCGGTTGCGACATCTGCAAGCCGACGGTGGGCTCGATCCTCGCCTCCTGCTGGAACCAGCCGATCACCGATCCGGCGCTGATTCCGCTGCAGGACACCAACGACACCTTCATGGCCAACATGCAGAAGAACGGCACCTACTCGGTGGTGCCGCGCATTCCAGGCGGCGAGATCACGCCCGAGGGGCTGATCGCCATCGGCCAGGTGGCGAAGAAATACGACCTCTACACCAAGATCACCGGGGGCCAGCGCATCGACCTATTCGGCGCTCAGCTGCACGAACTGCCGGACATCTGGGGCGAGCTGATCGCCGCCGGCTTCGAGACCGGCCACGCCTACGGCAAGAGCCTGCGCACGGTGAAATCCTGCGTCGGCAGCACCTGGTGCCGCTACGGCGTGCAGGACAGCGTCGGCATGGCGCTGCGCCTGGAGGACCGCTACAAGGGCCTGCGTGCCCCGCACAAGATCAAGTTCGCTGTATCCGGTTGTACCCGCGAATGCGCCGAGGCGCAGAGCAAGGACATCGGCGTGATCGCCACCGACAAGGGCTGGAACCTCTACATCTGCGGCAACGGCGGCATGCGCCCGCGGCATGCCGAGCTGTTCGCCACCGACCTCGACGACGAAGCGCTGATCCGCACCATCGACCGCGTATTGATGTTCTACGTGCGTACCGCGGACAAGCTGCAGCGCACCTCGGTCTGGCGCGAGAGCCTGGAAGGCGGCCTCGATTACCTCAAAGCCGTGATCCTCAACGACAGCCTGAATCTCGCCGCCGAGCTGGAAAGCCAGATGCAGCACGTGGTCGACAGCTACCAGTGCGAGTGGGCCAACGCCATCAGCGACCCGGAAAAGCTCAAGCGCTTCCGCACCTTCGTCAACGACGGGCGCGGCGACCCCGACATCCACTTCGTCAAGGAGCGCGGCCAGCGTCGGCCGGTGCGCGCCAGCGAACTTCACCTGATCCCACTTACCCAGGAGGTGCTCTGATGAGCCAGTCCAACGTCGTTCGTCTCGACTCCCGTTCCGCAGCCCCGGCGGCCTGGCAGGCACTGTGCAGCCGTGCCGATCTGGTCGCCAATTCCGGTGTAGTGGCCTGGCACGAAGGCGCCCAGGTGGCGCTGTTCCACCTGCCCGAAAATGCTGAAGGCGAGCAGTTGTTCGCCATCGACAACCGCGACCCCAAGTCGGGCGCCAACGTCATCGGCCGCGGCATCGTCGGCAGCCTCAAGGGTGAGCTGGTGATCGCCTCGCCGCTGTACAAGCAGCACTTCCGCCTGGCCGATGGCAGCTGCCTGGAATACCCCGAACAAAGCCTGCGGGTATGGCCGGTGCGCCTCAATGGCGATGCCGTGGAGATCGCCGTCGCCTGAATCCGCCACCGGCGACGCGGCACAACCCACAACTTGCAAGTTTCTGCCCACTACTCGAGAGCATCCGCCATGTCCTACATAATCCCTTCGGAGTTCGCCACCAAGATGGTGGACGCCGGTGAATCGAAGATATTCATGTCCACCCGCGACACCCTGATCCGTGCCTTCATGGCCGGGGCGATCCTTGCCCTCGCCGCGGTGTTCGCGGTGACCATCACCGTGCAGACCGGTTCACCGCTGATCGGCGCCATGCTCTTTCCCGTGGGCTTCGTCATGCTTTACCTGATGGGGTTCGACCTGCTGACCGGGGTGTTCATGCTCACCCCGCTGGCATTGCTCGACCGTCGCCCCGGGGTAACCGTCGGCGGTGTACTGCGCAACTGGGGCTGGGTATTTCTGGGCAACTTCGGCGGTGCGCTGGCCGTGGCCTTCATGATGGCCTTCGTCTTCACCATGGGCTTTTCCACGGAGCCGGGGCCGATCGGCGAAAAAATCTCCCACATCGGTGAGGCTCGCACCCTGGGCTATGCGGAGTTCGGCGCAGCCGGCTGGGCGACCATCTTCCTGCGCGGCATGCTGTGCAACTGGATGGTGTCGATGGGTGTCGTCGGCGCGATGATCTCCACCTCGGTCAGCGGCAAAGTCATCGCCATGTGGATGCCGATCATGCTGTTCTTCTTCATGGGCTTTGAGCACTCGGTGGTGAACATGTTTCTGTTCCCCTCGGCGATGATCATGGGCGGCGACTTCTCGGTGATGGACTACATGCTGTGGAACGAGATCCCCACCGCACTGGGCAACCTGGTCGGCGGCTTGGCCTTCACCGGCCTGACGCTCTACACCACCCACGTGCGCACCGCACCCAAACGCACCGTCTACTGACCCTGGAGTGAACGAAGGCCCCGGCTCGCATGCGCGCCGGGGCTTTTGCGCATATGAAGATGCCCAGCCAACTCGCCATTTCCCTCGGCCAGCATTCGGACCGCGGACGCAAACCGGGCAACCAGGACTTTCACGGCGCCTGCGTGCCCGCTGACGCCCTGCTCGCCAGCAAGGGCATCGCCATCGCGCTGGCCGATGGCATCAGTAGCAGCGAGGTCAGCCATATCGCCAGCGAAACCGCGGTGGCGAGCTTTCTATCCGACTATTTCTGCACCTCCGACGCATGGTCGGTGAAGCAGTCGGCGCAGCGGGTGCTGGTGGCGATCAATTCTTGGCTGCATGCGCAGACCCGCCACAGCCCGCACCGCTATGACCGCGACCGCGGCTATGTCTGCACCTTCAGCGCGCTGGTGCTCAAGTCGGCCAGCGCGCACCTGTTCCACGTCGGCGATGCGCGCATCTATCGACTGCGCGACGGCGGCCTGGAACAGCTGACCGAAGATCACCGTGTGCGCGTTTCGGCGGATACCAGCTACCTCGGCCGCGCGCTGGGCATCGACCGGCACCTGGAGATCGACTACCGCACCCTACCGCTGGCGGTCGGCGATCTGTTCCTGCTCGCCACCGATGGCGTCTACGAGCACATCGGCGCACGGGAGGTGGCGCAGCTCGTTGCCGAGCATGGCGACGAGCTCGACCTGGCGGCGCGCCGGATCGTCGAGCGGGCATTGGCCAATGGCAGCGACGACAACCTCACCGCACAGCTGGTGCGCATCGACAGCCTGCCGGAGCAGGCCGTCGACGACGTGCAGCGGCAACTCGGCGAACTGGCGCTGCCGCCGCTGCTGGAGCCACGCATGCAGTTCGACGGCTACCGCATCGTCCGGGATCTGCACATCAGCAGCCGCAGCCACGTGCACCTGGCCGTCGACGAAGCCAGCGGCGCCAAAGTGGTGCTGAAGACGCCGTCGATGGATCTGCGAGGCGACGCGGCCTATCTGGAGCGCTTCCTGCTGGAGGAGTGGATCGCCCGCCGCCTGGACAATCCTCATGTGGTCAAGGCCTGTCCGCCACCGCGGCAGCGCCGCTACCTGTACACGGTGAGCGAATTCATCGATGGCCAGACACTGGCGCAGTGGATGCTCGACCATCCACTGCCGGACCTGGAAACGGTGCGCGGCATCGTCGAGCAAATCGCGCGCGGTCTGCGCGCCTTCCACCGCCTGGAAATGCTGCACCAGGACCTGCGCCCGCAGAACCTGATGATCGACGCCACCGGCACCCTCAAGATCATCGATTTCGGCTCGACCCGCGTCGCCGGACTGGCCGAGCGCAACGCGCCGGGTACGCAGGACAACCTGCTCGGCACCGCCGCCTATACCGCGCCGGAATACTTCCTCGGCGAGGCCGGCACGCCGCGTTCGGATCAGTATTCGCTGGCGGTGATTGCCTATCAGCTGCTCAGCGGTCGCTTGCCCTACGGCGCCGACGTCGCCAGGGCACGCACCACTGCAGCGCAGAAACGCCTGTGCTATCAGCCGCTGCGCCATGCGCAGCGCGATATCCCCGCGTGGATCGACGAAGTGCTGGGCAAGGCGCTGCATCCCGATCCGGCGCGGCGCTATGCCGAGCTGTCGGAGTTCGTCTTCGAGCTGCGCCAGCCCAACCCGGCGTTTCTCAACCGCGCCCGCCCACCGCTGCTCGAGCGCAATCCGCTGCTGTTCTGGAAGGGCCTGTCGCTGCTGCTGGCGGTGGCAGTCGTTGCGCTGCTGTTGCGCTAGCTGCGCTGGCGCAACAGTGCCGTGGCACCCTGAGGCTTGCGCGTGTACCAGAACACCCGGCTGACGCCGCGGGTGATCGCCACATAGCCCAGGCGCAGGCTTTCATCGGCCATGGCCTGGTCATAGCTGTTGCGGAAGAAACCCGAGTAGGCATACAGCGCATTGCGCAGCGGGTGCGGCTGCACCGGGGCGCAGTCGTCGATGATGATCGCCACCTCGGCCTGCAGTCCCTTGGCGCGGTGGATGGTGTAAGCCTTGACCGGCAGCCTGCGGTCCAGCTGCGCCTGAATGGTCCGCAGCGGCTCGTTGCGCCGGCTGAGCAGCAGCACCGCGGTGCGTTCGCGGCTTTGCCGTTCGGCCACATGGGCGCACTGCGCAGTGATCGCCTCGATCAGCTTCGGCAGGCCCTTGTTCAGGTCGAAACCGGTGACCAGCTTTACCCCGTGGTCGCCGGGCTGCGTCGGCTTGCATGGCCGGCTGGTCTTGATCTGCTTGAACTGCACGCCGGCCAGCACCGCCTCGCCATCGCGAATCACCGGCTCGATGGAGCGGTAGTTGGTCTCCAGCAGCAGCGTCTCGCTGCCCTTGGCGCCGCGCCGCGGGAAGTACTTGTCGAAGTCCATGAACAACTCCGGCGAACTGCCGCGC
>ENA-ORCZ01000726-ORCZ01000726.1-marine-metagenome-genome-assembly--contig:-NODE-726-length-10911-cov-2.749031_pt1 | contig 10911 bp, 10 predicted proteins | sample MGYA00237785_ERZ508519 | MGnify/ENA primary metagenome ERZ508519 (study PRJEB26189, sample SAMN06268790) | marine metagenome | isolation source: Bioluminescent Bay, La Paraguera, Puerto Rico | place...
CTCGGCGATGGTCGGAATGACGGCGACCGACCCCACGGTGTCGAAGGTCAGCCCGTGTCCGGCATGGCATTCCAGGCCCAGGTCCGCGGCCAGGGCGGCGGCCTTGCGGATGCGCTCCAAGTGGCCCTGCGTCCCCTCTCCTTCGGGGTCCTCCAGCCAGGCATCGCAGTAGGCTCCGGTATGCAGCTCGACGACCGGCGCGCCCAGTCTCGCCGCGGCTTCCAGTTGCACCGGATCGGGCTCGACGAAGAGCGAGACGCGCGATCCGGCCCCTCTCAGGCTGTCGACGAAAGGCTGGAGATGGTTGTGACCGCCGGCCGCGTCCAGGCCGCCCTCCGTGGTCCGCTCTTCCCGCCGCTCCGGCACGATGCAGGCCGCGTGGGGCCGGTGCCGCAGCGCAATGGCCAGCATCTCCTCGGTTGCGGCCATCTCGAGATTGAGCGGCAGGTCGATCTCATCGGTTAACCGGGCGATATCCCCGTCGGAAATGTGGCGCCGGTCTTCGCGCAAATGAGCGGTAATGCCGTCGGCGCCGGCGGAGGCGGCCATTCGCGCCGCGCGCACGGGATCCGGATGGACGCCGCCACGGGCGTTCCGGATCGTCGCCACGTGGTCGATATTGACGCCGAGGCGAAGGTATTCGCTCATAGCTGCCTCTCGAACTTTCTCGTCTTCGCGAGCTTCACGTCGTTCGCGCGATCAGAAGCCTTGCGGCCTGCGCCCTGTCCGACGTTTTGGCTGAGCCTGCGCAGCCGTCGCTTCAGGCGCCGCCGCCTGGCTCTTTGGTATTCCGCGACGGTGCGCTGAAGAGGCCAGAAGAAGACGAACCATGCCACCGCTGCGGTGGGAATCCCTCCCACAATCATGGGAAGAAGCACCTCCAGCGGATGCTCGAATATATGTTGGAATGAAAGGTCTTCCGGCAGCGCTGTCAAGGCTTCGCCACCCAGAATCCAACGGCCCAGCGAATAGATCCAAAGCCAGATGAAGGGGAAGGTCCAGGGATTGCCGACCACCGTGCCGATCGCGGCGGCGATCAGATTGCCGCGAACCAGCAGCGCCAGCAGGGCCGCCAGCACGAAATGCAGGCCGATGAAGGGCGTAAAGGAGATCGCCGCGCCGCTGGCGAAGCCCGCGGCGATGCGATAGGGCGTGCCCGGCAGCCGTCTCAGGCGATGCGCGACGTAGGCGCCGGAACGGCGCCAGCCCCCCTGGGGCCAGAGGACCGCACCGGCTCGTTTGTGAAGTGGCAGGGGGTTGCGCCGCTTGAACATCCTCGCAGTCTACCAGCCAAAAATGGCCGCAGCCTTAACCTCTGGCACGTTCAACGGAGGTGATCACCGGCATGGCTCGCAAAGCCGCGATAATATTCGACAAATGTTTCACGCTGGTGACCTCGACATCGATCAGCATCTCGAAGAAATCGATGGAACGATTTGTGATCTTGAGATTGCTGATATTTCCGTGATTCTTGCCAATGATGGTGGAAAGACTACCCAGGCTCCCGGGCTCGTTGGCGACGATGACGTGCAGCCTGCCGATGCGCTGCTCCAGCCCGTCATCGACGTCCCAGGAGAGATCGACCCAGCGCTCCGGGGTGGCCTGGAAACTCTCGAGGGTGTCGCAATCGATGGTGTGAACGGTGACCCCCTTGCCCGTCGTGACGATGCCCACGATGCGGTCGCCCGGCAGTGGGTGGCAGCAGTGCGCGTAGTGCACCGCCATGCCGGGGATCAGCCCCTTGATGGGAACGGAGGTCTCCTGCCCCTTCCCGTGACGCGCCCGCGCCCGGGCGATCGGCACGATCTTCTGCGCCTTGGCATCGTCCTTGGTGCCCGGATAGACCGCCGTGACGATCTCGCGGCCGGTATGATGGCCCTGGCCCACCGCGGCGCAGAGGTCCGCGACGGTTTCCGACTTGAAGCGCTTGAGGACCGATTCCAGACCTTTCTCGGTCATCTCGTACCCTTCCTGGCGGAAGGACTTCTGCAGGATCTGGCGGCCCAGTTCCATGTACTGCTCGCGCTGCTTCAGGCGCACGAACCTGCGGACCCGCGCCTTGGCCTTGCCGCTGACCACAAACTGCTCCCAGTCAGGGGACGGCGTCTGCGCCTTGGAGGTGATGATCTCCACCTGGTCGCCGTTCTGCAGCGGCGCCCTCAGCTGGACCATGCGCCCGTTCACTTTGGCCCCGACGCAGGTGTCGCCCACCTCCGAGTGGACCGCATAGGCGAAATCGACCGGCGTCGCCCCGCTGGGCAGCGCGATGACCGCGCCCTTGGGCGTGAAGCAGAACACCTGGTCCTGGAACATCTCCAGCTTGGTGTGTTCCAGAAACTCTTCCGGGTTGTCGGCATGCTCCAGGATGTCGAGCAGTTCGCGCATCCAGCGATATTGCTTGCCCTCGACCTGGGAGCTCTCCTGTTTGTACTTCCAATGCGCGGCGACGCCGAACTCGGCCACTTCGTGCATGTCCCGCGTGCGGATCTGCACTTCGATGCGCTGACGCTCGGGCCCGATGATGGTCGTATGCAGGGAGCGGTAGCCGTTCGGCTTGGGCGTCGAGATATAGTCCTTGAAGCGGCCCGGCACCACCGGGTAGCGGCTGTGCAGCAGGCCCAGCGCGTGATAGCAGTCGCCCAGGCTGTCCACGACCACCCGAAAAGCCATGATGTCCGACAGCTGCTCGAAGGTGATGTTCTTGCGCTGCATCTTCCGCCAGACCGAGTAGGGCGTCTTCATGCGGCCCGATACCGTGGCCTCGACACCTTCTTCCGCCAGGCGCTGGCGCAGTTCGCCGACGATGCGGTCGGACAGATCCTGTCCCTGCCCCCGCAGGAACTCCAGGCGCGCCAGAACCGACTCACGCCCGTCCCGGTTCAGTTCGGCGAAAGCCAGGTCCTCGAGCTGGTCCTTGAAACCGTGCATGCCGATGCGCTCGGCGAGCGGCGCATAGATATCCATGGTCTCGCGGGCAATACGCCGCCGTTTCTCGGGCGAGGAGATGAAATGCAGCGTCTGCATGTTGTGCAGGCGGTCGGCCAGCTTCACCAGCAGCACCCGGATGTCTTCCGACATCGCCACCAGAAGCTTGCGGAAGTTCTCCGCGTGCTTGGTTTCCTCGGACTGCAGCTCCAGGCGGCCCAGCTTGGTCACCCCGTCGACCAGGCGGGAGATCTCCCGGCCGAAGGTGCCTTCGACGTCGTCCAGGGTGTACTCGGTGTCCTCCACCACATCGTGCAGCAAAGCCGTGATGATGGAGGAGTCGTCCAGCTTCAGATCCGTCAGGATGCCGGCGACTTCGATGGGATGGGAAAAATAGGGATCGCCCGAGGCGCGTTTCTGCGATCCGTGCGCCTTCATGGCAAAGACATAGGCGCGGTTGAGAGCATCCTCATCCGCGCCCGGATCATACGATTTGACCCGTTCGACGAGTTCAAACTGCCGGATCATATTGCGCCCGAACCGTGGCTGCCGCCACCACCGAAATTAAAACAATTCCAGCATACGCGTCCCGGCTCAGGCCGCCAAGTACATGTTTTCCGGTCTGGAATCCGGAATCTTCGCCTGCAGCGCGTCTTATCCGGCCGCCGTTCACTCGGTCTCTTCGGCGGGAACTTCCTCTTCCGCCTGGGGCGCGGCAAGACCGTCTTCCTGCAACTGCATCTCGTCGCCCGCAGCAGGCATGACCGGCGTATCGAACTCCACGATGTCTTCCTCGGGCTCGTCCTGCTCGCTCTGCTTCTGCAGGCCCTGGATCAGGGCATTGCCCAGCACGTCCAGGCTGACGGTCTCGTCGGCGATCTCGCGCAGCGCCACCACGGGGTTCTTGTCGTTGTCGCGGTCCACGGTCAAGGGAGCGCCCGAAGAGATGTCCCGGGCCCGCTGCGCGGCCTTCATGACCAGTTCGAAGCGATTGGGGACTTTCAGAACGCAATCTTCAACTGTAACGCGCGCCATGAGGTCGATTCTCCACGGAAAAAGGGGCCGGCTTCCCTATCGGGTCCAGCGGCGCGGAATATATGGACGCAGGGCCGGCTTAGCAAGCCCTAAGCGCTGAGTGGCGCGACCGCCCAATTAACCAAAATTAGGGGATCCGCTCCACCGCCTGCCCCGGCGGAAGCTCCGCCAGCATGGCGCCAGCCGTTCGCCCGGTCACCGGATGACGCCATTCGGAAGCGATCTCCCGCAAAGGCAGAAGAACAAAGGCCCGCTCGTGGAGGCGCGGGTGCGGCAGAACGAGCCCGCCCGCCACGTTGTATATCTGATCGTGGTAGGCCAGCAGATCGAGATCGAGCGTCCGGCTGGCGTTCCGCTCCGCCCGAATACGACCGTATTCTGCCTCGACCTCGTGGAGTAACGCGAGAAGGTCCGGCGCCTCGAGAACGGTGGCCACTTCTATGACGCCGTTGACGAACCACGGCTGGTCGGAGGGAGGAACCGGGGCACTGCGGTACCACGAGGACCGCCTCTTAGCTTCCACCCCCTGACTTTCCAGAGACTTAATAGCTTTGGCTAAGAGTTCTTCTGAGGTTCGGAACTGCGCGCTCACCAAGTTCGACCCCAATGCGACAAGAATCATGTTTTCCGGACCTGGTCCTGCATCGATAATGCTGCTGCTCTTGCGAGTAAGACGAAAAGACTTAAATCTCTTATATAGAAAAGGCGGGAAAGCTCCGCAGGGAAGCTATCCTATCGTCGTTTTGTATAAGTTGGTTTATTTCTGATTCGAGAATTTGGTTAGGCGGGCGAAGCCAGATAGGTCGCCGGCCTTTCAAAGGGGTTGATATGAAGTTCTATAACCAGGAACGGGTAGCTCTCTTCATCGACGGCGCGAATCTCTACGCCACCGCTCGGGCGCTCGGATTTGACATTGATTACAAGCGGTTGCTGGATATCTTTTCGACGCAATGTAATCTTGTTCGTGCGCTTTACTATACGGCACTGGTCGAGGACCAGGAATACTCGCCGATCCGGCCGCTGGTCGACTGGCTCGACTACAACGGCTACACCATGGTCACCAAGCCGACCAAGGAATTCACGGACGCCGCCGGACGCCGCAAGGTCAAAGGCAATATGGACATCGAACTGGCCGTGGATGCCATGGAGATGCTCGAGCATCTGGACCATATCGTGCTGTTCTCGGGCGACGGTGACTTCCGCCGCCTTGTGGAAACCATCCAGCGGCGCGGCCGCCGGGTCACGGTGGTGTCGACCCTCCGCTCCCAGCCGCCGATGATTGCCGATGAATTGCGCCGTCAGGCCGATGTCTTCGTGGATCTGGCCGAACTCCAGTCCCAGATCGCCCGGCAGCTGCCGGCCGACCGCGCGCGCAGTGGCGAACGGCTGCGCCAGGACGGCTACAGCGAAGACCACTACGTTGACGACGACGACTACTACGAGGACGAAGCCGTCTAGCGATAGGGGGAGGCAAAATGCCCATCGAGCCAGCCCCCGATTGCGCGCTCTGCCCTCGCCTCGTTGCCTTCCGGGAAGCCAACAAAGCCGCCTATCCCAGCTTCCATAATGCCCCGGTGCGCGCTTTCGGGAAGCTGGACGCGCGCCTTTTGATCGTCGGCCTCGCCCCGGGCCTGAAGGGGGCCAATCAGACCGGTCGCCCCTTCACCGGCGACTATGCCGGCGATCTGCTGTACCAGACGCTCGGAAAGTTTGGGTTGGCCGAGGGGACCTACCGCCGCAAGGCCAACGATGGGCTGCGCCTCGTCGACTGCCGCATCACCAACGCCGTGCGCTGCGTGCCGCCGGAGAACAAGCCGACCGGAGCCGAAGGCAAGACCTGCCGGCCTTTCCTGGTGGAGGAGATCGCCGCAATGAAGCGGCTGCGGATCATCCTGTGCCTGGGAAGCCTCTCGCATGGCGCCGTTCTGACCACGCTCGGGGTGCGCAAGAGCCTCTATCCCTTCCGCCACGGCGCGCTGCACGAGATCGACCATCTTCTGGTCGCGGACAGCTATCACTGCTCACGCTACAACACCAATACGGGTCGTCTCACCGAAGCAATGTTCGAGCAGGTCTTCGACCAGATCAGGGACCGCCTAGCCGCGCTCTCTGAGCAGGCGTGATTTGCGGCGGTCCCACTCGCGGGCCTTCACGGTTTCCCGCTTGTCGGCCTTGCGCTTGCCGCGGGCAAGACCGACCTCCAGCTTCGCGATGCCCCGCTCATTGAAGTAGATGGCCAGAGGAACCAGGGTGTAGCCCTCACGGCGCACCTGCCCAACCAGCTTCGCCAGCTCGCGCCGGTGCACCAGCAGCTTACGCATCCGCCGCGGCTCGTGGTTGTTGTATGTCGCGGCCGTGTACTCGGGGATATGCGCTCCCTGAAGGTACAGTTCACCCTGTCGTTCGGCCACATAGGCCTCGGCGATCGAGGCCCGCCCTCCCCTAAGCGATTTGACCTCGCTGCCGGTCAGCACCAGCCCCGCCTCAAAGCGGTCTTCGATCAGGTAATCGTGGCGCGCCCGGCGGTTCTGGGCCGCGATCTGCTTCGCGCCCACCTTCATCTTCTCCCTGATTAAGAGCCCTAGTTGAGCAGCCCCGCGTGAACCATGGCGGAGCGCACCTTCTCCTGCGTTGCCGGCTGGATCCTCACCATGGGCAGCCGCAGCTCGTCGTCGCAATGCCCGAGCAGCTTGGCGGCAAACTTCACGGGTGCAGGGTTCGACTCGATGAAGAGTGCCTGGTGCAAAGGCATCAGCCTGTCGTTCAGCTCGCTCACCTTGTCGAAGTCCCGCTCCTTCCAAGCGTCATGCAGTTCCGCACAGAGCCTGGGCGCCACGTTGGCGGTGACCGAAATGCAGCCATGCCCACCCTGGGCCAGGAAAGGCACGACGGTGCCGTCCTCGCCGGACAGCTGGGCGAAGTCCTTGCCGATCGCCGCGCGGGTTCGTGCCGGACGGGTGAGATCCGCCGTCGAATCCTTCACCCCGACGATGTTCGGCAGCTCCGCCAGCCGTGCCATGGTCTCGACCGACATGTCGACGATGCTGCGTCCCGGGATGTTGTAGATCAGGATAGGGATCTCCACCGCATCGTGAATCGCCCGATAGTGCTGATAGAGCCCTTCCTGGGTCGGCTTGTTGTAATAGGGCGTGACGATCAGGGCTGCGTCCGCACCGGCCTGCTTGGCATGCCGCGTCAGCATGATCGCTTCTTCGGTGGAATTCGACCCGGTGCCCGCGATGACCGGCGCTTTGCCTTTGGCGGCCTCGATGCAGAGGGCGGTGACACGCATGTCTTCCTCATGGGACAGCGTCGGCGATTCGCCCGTCGTCCCGCAGGAGACCAATGCATCTGTCCCTTCCTCGACCTGCCATTCGACAAAGCGCTGAAAGGCATCCTCATCCAGCTGCCCATCACGAAAAGGTGTGATGAGCGCCGTGATGGAGCCCGAGAACATGGGGCCGGACATGATCAAAATCCCTGAATCGATAGGTTTTCCGCGGCCCACGGCGGGCCCGGTGACCGGGGAACATAGCCGCTGCCCGGATTGGGGGCAAGCTGCGGAGGCGGCCGCGGCCCCTTGCGAGCGCCCCACCGGTCACATTACCCTCAGCCAACCTTTCGAAAGCGGACGGAGTCTGCGGTGAACCTGCGTGTCGGCAAGCGCGTTCCGGCCATTTTTTCAGTCTTTCTGATCCTCTTCGGCCTCGCCGCGCCCGCGGCCGGCAACAGTCCGCCCCTGAGCGACAGCGACCGGCAGCTCTACGCCTCGGCCCTGACCCTTTTTGAGAACGGTCAGCACGACCGGGGACTTGCCCTGGCCGCACAGGGTGCCCACCCGCTGGCGGCGAAGATTGTCCGCTGGCAGGACCTCGGTCGGCGGGATGCGGGCCACGGCTTTGCCGAGATCAATGCTTTCCTGGACGCCAATCCCGGATGGCCGGGGCTCTACGGGCTCTACCGCAACGCCGAACTGGCTCTGCCGGACACACTCTCGGCCGCCCAGGTGCTCGCCTGGTTCGGCGAGCGGCTGCCGATCACCGGCCAGGGCGCCCTGCGCCATGCGGCCGCCCTGTGGGACGTCGGCCAGCAGAGCCGGGCCCGCGACGCGGCGCGCCAGTACTGGGTGACCATCAACTTTGACTCCCAGGAAGAAGCGGCCTTCCGGAATCGCTTTCAAAGCCTTCTGAGGGAAGAGGACGAGGTCGCCCGTCTCGACAGGCTCTTGTGGGACCGGCGGACCACGGACGCCGCCCGACAGCTTCAGCGCGTGCCCTCGGGACCGGCGGCCCTGGCCCGGGCCCGTATCGCCCTCATCGGCAATCGCCCGGGGGTCGACGTCTGGATCGGGCGCGTGCCGGCGCACCTGCAGGATGACCCCGGTCTGACCTACGAGCGTGCCGTGTGGCGGCAGCGCCGCGGCCGGGTCGACGGGGTCGTCGAGCTGCTGGACAGCCTGCCTTCAAGCACAGTCGAAAATGCGGCCTGGTGGCGCCTGCGCAACTGGGTGGTCTGGCGTGCTCTGGATCGAAAGGACTATGCGCTGGCCTACCGCATGAGCGCCGCCCACGGACACAGCGAGGGCCTCCCCTTTGCCGAAGGCGAATGGCAGGCGGGTTGGATGGCCCTGCTCTATCTTGACAGGCCGGAGGTCGCCTATCGCCACTTCGTGCGCCTTCACGACGGCGTTTCGTCGGAGATCAGCAAGTCGCGGGGCGCCTTCTGGGCGGGGGAGGCCGCCGTCGCCCGGCGGCAGGCCGAAGAGGCCAGGACCTGGTATCAGACGGCCACGACTTACCCCGCCACCTTCTACGGACAGCTCGCCGGTCAACGGCTGGGTATCACGCTCCTCTCGGCAGCCTCAGCCCTGCCCGCGATGCCTCTGCCCCGGCGCCAGCTCTTCGAGGCCAACGAACTGGTGGCGGCGGTGCGCCTGCTTGGCGAACTGGATCAGCCGCGGCTGCAGAACCTCTTCTTCGCACGACTGCGTCAGGATGCCCAGGATGCCTTCGACCACCGGCTGGTGATCGAGCTGGCCAACAGCCTGGGGCGTCAGGACGTCGCCATCCGCACTGCCAAGGCCGCGAGACGCAGCGGGCACGAGATGCATCCTCTGCTGTACCCCAAACGGGCCCTGCCCACAGGCCCGGCCCCGGAGGCCGCCCTGGTGCTGGCGGTGATGCGCCAGGAAAGCGAATTCTACGCCAAAGCGCGCAGTCCGGTCGGCGCCCTGGGGCTGATGCAACTTATGCCGGCGACGGCGCGCCAGACAGCCCGCGGCATGGGTCTGCCGTTCAGCCGGGACCGCCTGACCAGCGACCCGGACTACAACCTTCGCCTGGGCCAGGCCTACCTCGCCGAGCTTCTCGACCGCTTCGACGGCTCCTACGTTCTCGCGCTGGCCGCTTACAACGCCGGCCCCGCCCGGGCGGAGCGCTGGATCCAGGAGTACGGCGACCCGCGCAACCCCGCGGTCGATACGATCGGCTGGATCGAGCGTATTCCCTTCAGCGAAACCCGGAATTACGTCCAACGCATCCTGGAAAGCCTCGTCGTCTACCGGGAGGGGCAGCCGAAGGCGGCGGCGCTCTGGACACTCGACATTCCTCCCGCGGGCTCCTAGTGAGCATTCAGACCGTCGCGCCGCTCCAGAAGACCAAAGCCACCATCCCGATGCAGTGACCAGTTCAGGGAAATCGACAATGCCCGCCGACCGGCTTCCGCAGTTCGCCTCCATCAAAGCCTGCGTCTTCGACGCCTATGGCACGCTCTTCGACGTTCACTCTGCTGTCAGGAACGGCGGGCAGGCGCTCGGCGACAAGGCCGGGGCGGTATCGGAACTCTGGCGGCAAAAACAGCTCGAGTACACTTGGCTGCGCAGCCTGATGGGCGCCCACGCGGATTTCTGGCAGGTGACGTCAGAGGGCCTGGACTTCGCTCTCTGCGCCTCGGGGATCCACGACAAGGGCCTGCACGACAGACTGATGCAGCTCTACCTCACCCTCGATGCCTACGACGAGGTCAAGTCGACCCTGGATGTCCTGAAGAGCAACGGCCTGCGGACGGCGATCCTGTCCAACGGCAGCCCGAAGATGCTGGACGCCGCCGTGCAGTCGGCCGGGCTTGGCGAGCTGCTGGACGCCTCTCTATCCGTGGAGGAGGTCGGCATTTACAAGCCGGATGCCCGCGTCTACCAATTGCCCCTCGACCGGCTCGATCTCGCCAGGGAGGAAGTCTGTTTTCTCTCCAGCAACTGCTGGGACGCGCGGGGCGCGGCGCATTTCGGCTTCAAGGTCGCCTGGATCAACCGCTTTGAGCGGGAGGTCGACAGACTGCCGGGCGAACTTGTCACGACCATCCACCGGCTCGATGAGCTGCCTCCCCTGCTCGGCATTGCCCTGTAAACAAGGAACGAATTCCGTGACCCAGATGATCCCGGCCTCGGCGAGCGAACCGGCGGTGAAACTCCCAACCTTTGCGGATGTCCAGGCGGCCGCGCAGCGCCTGCAGGACTTGGCCGTCAGGACGCCTCTGATTGAATCGCCCGCGCTGAACGACCGGGTCGGCGGCAGGGTTCTGATGAAGGCCGAAACCCTGCAGCGCACCGGCTCCTTCAAGTTCCGGGGTGCCTTCAACAGGATCAGCCAGATCCCGGAGGCCGACCGCGCGGGCGGCGTGGTGGCCTACTCCTCGGGGAACCACGCGCAAGGGGTCGCCGCGGCGGCCGCATTGCTCGGCCTGCCGGCGGTCATCGTCATGCCGGCCGACGCGCCCGCCATCAAGGTGGAGAACACGCGCGGCTACGGTGCTGAGGTGGTGTTCTACGATCGCTACAGTGAGAAACGGGAGGAGATCGGCGCCACGATCGCTGATGAGCGCAAGGCGACACTTGTGAAGCCCTACGACGACCCGGGCGTGATCGCCGGCCAGGGCACCATCGGCCTGGAGATC
>ENA-ORCZ01000728-ORCZ01000728.1-marine-metagenome-genome-assembly--contig:-NODE-728-length-10838-cov-4.406189_pt1 | contig 10838 bp, 10 predicted proteins | sample MGYA00237785_ERZ508519 | MGnify/ENA primary metagenome ERZ508519 (study PRJEB26189, sample SAMN06268790) | marine metagenome | isolation source: Bioluminescent Bay, La Paraguera, Puerto Rico | place...
TCGCCGTCATGAACGGATAGTTCCACGGCGCGATCACCATGACGATGCCGAGCGGCACGCGGCGCAGGTACCGCTTGAAACCCGGCTTGTCGGTCCGCTCGATATCGGCAAGGGCCTCCTCGGCGATCCTGGCGCAATATTCGGTGCGCTCGATGGTCCCGCCCATTTCGCCGCCGAAGCGGACCGGCCGGCCCATCTGCCACGCAAGTTCCGGCACGACATCCGCATTCATCGCCTTCAGCGCCTCCAGCGCCTTCAGGCAATAAGCGACACGCTCGGAGACCGGCAGCGCCGCCCAGCCCGGCTGCGCAGTGCGGGCGGTGGACATCACCCTGTCGACCGCAGCCTCGTCCAGCGCCGGGCGTTCGGCATAGACCGACCCGTCGATGGGGGAAATCAGCTTGATCACATCTGACATTTTGAACCTCTCAGACCGCCTCTGCGGACGGCTTTTTTGAAAGTTGTTGGCTCTGTTGTTCCGGAATGCGTTTCAATTCGACACCTCATCCTGAGGAAGCGCGCCAGCGCTGTCTCGAAGGATGGGCGGCACGCTCTGGAGCAAGCGGCCCATCCTTCGAGACGGACCTGAAGGTCCTCCTCAGGATGAGGTGTGTAGGCTGTCATCTTCTTCGCCTCTTACGCCCGCTCGAAGCCGCGGGCAATCTCGTAATCCGTCACCACCTTGTCGAACTCTTCCAGCTCCCATTCGGCGGCGCGGCAATAGTGATCGACCACCTGGTCGGAAAACGCATCGCGCAGGAACTTCGACTTGCGCATGGTCTCGCGCGCATCACGCAGCGTCTGCGGGATCACCTTGGCCTTTCGGGCATCGTAGACGTCACCGGATGTCGGCGGGTCCAGTTCCAGTTTTTCTTCCATGCCCTTGAGACCGGCGGCGATCTGGACGGCAAGCGCCAGGTAGGGATTGAGGTCGGAACCGCCGATGCGGCACTCGATCCTGAGACCCTTCGTGCCCTCGCCGCAGAGCCGGAAGCCGGCGGTGCGGTTGTCGATCGACCAGACCGTCTTGGTCGGCGCGAAGGTGCCCTTCTGGAAGCGCTTGTAGCTGTTGATGTAGGGCGCCAGGAAATAGGTGTAGTCGGGCGCATATTTGATCAGCCCGGCGACGTAGCTGCGCATGATCTGCGACATGCCGTGTTCGCCATTCGGATCGCAGAAGACGTTGTTGCCCTTCTTGTCGAAGAGCGACTGGTGCACGTGCGAGGACGAGCCGACGCGGGTGTGGTGCCACTTGGCCAGGAAGGACGCGGAGCGCCCCTTCGCCCAGGCGATCTCCTTGATCGCATGCTTGGCGATGGTGTGGTATTCGGCCGTATCGAGCGCCGGCGCGTATTTGATGTTGAGTTCTTCCTGACCGGCTTCCGCCTCACCCTTGGTGTTCTCCACCGGGATGCCCGCCGCATAGAGGTGGTTGCGCACAGGACGCATGACATCCTCTTCCTTGGTGGTCTGCAGGATGTGGTAATCCTCGTTGTAGCCGGAGATCGGATCGAGATCCCGGAAGCCGCTCTTGCGCATCTCGTCATAGCTCTTCTCGAACAGGAAGAACTCCAGTTCGGTCGCCATGATCGGCGTCAGGCCGAGCTCGCCGAGCCGGGCAATCTGCTTCTTCAGCATCGCCCGCGGCGAATGCGGCACTTCCTTATGGGTGTGATGGTCGAGCACGTCGCACATCACCATTGCGGTGCCTTCCAGCCATGGCACGGAGCGCAGGGTTTCGAGATCCGGCTTCATCACATAGTCGCCGTACCCGCTGGACCAGCTCGTGGAGGCATAGCCTTCGACCGTATACATCTCGAGGTCCGTTGCCAGCAGGTAGTTGCAGCAATGGGTCTCGTGATAGGCGCTGTCGATGAAATGCTGCGCATGGAAACGCTTTCCCATCAGCCGGCCCTGCATGTCGACAATGCAGGTCAGCACCGTGTCGATCTCTCCGGAAGAGACCAGAGATTTCAGCGCATCGAAGGTCAGGTTGCCAGGCATTTTGCGAGTGTTCCCAGATTTTGGCGGGTCGTTGTCTTCTTGTCCGTTAGATCCCGGTCCGGAGGGGTCGCTCCGGACCGGTAGTCATGACCGTGCCCGCCCAAGAGCGGCACGGGTCAGGGTCTTTCTCAGGTATAGCGGTAAGGACGGCCGGCCTTCTTCATGTCCTGATTGTATTTCTTGAAGATCTCCACGACCTTGGCCTTGGTCGGGCTTTCCGCCGCGATCTCGTCCCAGAACGCCATGGCGGCTTCTTCTACCGTCGCCCACTCGGCGTCCGGAATGGTCGTCAGTTCCATCTTGGTGCCGTTGACGCGCAGGTTCGCCTCGCCGCCCCAGTACCACCACTGGCGATAGTAGTGCGACGCGTCCATGGCCAGCTGCAGCATGGACTTCAGGTGATCCGGCAGCTCGTTCCAGCGTTCCTGATTGGCAAAGAAGGACCCTGCCCAGGCACCGGAAATGTTGTTGGTCAGGAAGTAGTTGGTCACATCCGCCCAGCCGACGGTGTAGTCCTCGGTGATGCCCGACCAGGCGATGCCGTCGAGTTCGCCGGTCTGGACGGCGACTTCGATGTCTTCCCACGGCAGGGTGACCGGCACCACGCCGAACTGGCTCATGAAGCGGCCCGCGGTCGGGAAGGTGAAGACGCGCTTGCCTTCCAGGTCCTTCAGCGAACGGATCGGGTCCTTGGTCGCGAAGTGGCACGGGTCCCAGGCACCGGCGGAAATGTGCTTCACGCCGACCTTGGCGTATTCTTCTTCCCAGATTTCCTTGAGGCCGTACTGGTTGAACAGCACCGGCACGTCGAGGGAATAGCGGGAGGCAAACGGGAAGTAGCCGCCGAAGACGGTGACTTCCGTCGGCGAGGCCATCGAATCGTCGTCGGACTGCACGGCGTCGATGGTGCCCTGCTGCATGGCGCGGAAAAGTTCACCCGTCGGCACCAGCTGGTCGGCGGTGTAAAGCTCGATCACCATTTCGCCGTTGGCCGCCTTGTTGAAGGCATCGATATGCGGCTTGATCACATGTTCGGCGAGCGCCGGACCGGCATAGGTCTGCAGGCGCCACTTGATCTGCGACTGGCCGTGAACCGCCGGGGCCGCAAGGGTGGTCGCGCCGGCGGCCGCGGCGGTGCCGAGGCCGGCTTTTTTCAGAAAATCACGTCTGTTGGTCATCTCAATTTCCCCTAAGTTTCCGTTTCCGTTTCACGCGGCCCGGCCGTTTTCCGGCTCTGCTTCAACCGCACACCAACTCCGTTTCCTCCGGACGTTGTTCTCCTGTCCCGTTTCTCACGCTATCTGCCGTAAACCAGATCCGGCAGCCACAGCGCGATCTGCGGGAAAGTCATCACGAGCGCCAGCGCCAGGATCATCACGCCGACAAAGGGTGTGATCGACCCGTAGATGTCCCGCATCGTGATTTCCTTGGGCGCCATCGCCCGCATCAAAAAGAGATTGTAGCCGAAAGGCGGTGTCATATAGGCGATCTGGGTGGTGATCGTGTAAAGCACGCCGTACCAGATCAGCACCTCGCCGGCCGGCATGCCGAGATCGAGCGTCGCCACCAGCGGCACATAGAGCGGGGCCACGATCACCAGCATGGCGGTGTCGTCGAGGAAAGTGCCCATCACCAGGAAGGACAGCTGCATCAGGATCAGGATCATCCAGGGCGACAGGCCGAGCTGCTCGGTGAAGAGGTTCTCGATCGCCTTCACCGCGCCGAGCCCGTCGAAGACCGCGCCAAAGCCGAGGGCGGCCAGGATGATCCACATGAACATGCACGAGATGCCGAGCGTGTTCTTCAGGCACAGGATCAGGATGTCGAGGGTCAGGCGGCGGCGGAAGATTGCCGCGAGCAACGCCGTCAGTGCGCCGATGGCTGACGCCTCGACCAGGCTGGTATAGCCCATGACGAAGGGCACCATCATGGCCGCGAAGATCGCCAGCGGCAGGATGCCGGCCAGAAGAAGGTGGTACTTTTCGTGCGCGGACGCATCCCGCTCTTCTTCGCTGAGGGCCGGGCCGAGCGCCGGATTGGCCCGGCAGCGGATCGCGATATAGACGACGAACATGGCCGCCATCATCAGGCCCGGGACGATGCCGGCGAGCCAGAGCTGGCCGACGGGGGCGCGGGCGATCATGGCATAGAGCACGAGCACCACCGAGGGCGGCACCAGGATGCCGAGGGACGACCCGGCCTGGATCACCCCCGTCACCATGCGCTTGTCGTATTTCCGCTTCAGGAGTTCCGGCAGTGCGATGGTTGCACCGATGGCCATGCCGGCAACCGACAGGCCGTTCATGGCCGAGATCAGCACCATCAGGAGGATGGTGCCGATGGCGAGCCCGCCGTTCACCGGCCCCATCCAGACATGGAACATGCGGTAGAGATCGTCGGCAATCTTGGTTTCCGACAGGATGTAGCCCATGAAAATGAACATCGGCAGCGTCAGCAGCGGATACCATTTCATCAGCTTCATGGCGGCGGAGAACGGAATGTCGCCGCCGCCGGTGCCCCAAAGGCAGAGCGCAGCGATTGCCGCGATGCCGCCGATGGCGCCGAAGACGCGCTGCCCGGTCAGGAGCATCAGCATCATCGACGAGAACATCAGGAGAGCGATCATCTCATAGGACATCAGAGCGCCACTCCCTTGATGCGGGCGATATCCTTGAGGAATTCTGAAAAGACCTGCAGCAGCATCAGGAGGAACCCGATAATCATGATCATCTTCACCGGCCACAGATACGGCCGCCAGGCGGTCGGACTGCGTTCGATGTAACCGAGCTTCTCGCTTGCGGCTTCCGGGCCGCCGGTGACGAAGGTCACCAGGAGATCCCACCAGAAGCCGACGGAATCCTTGCCGAAATAGCCGAGGGAATAGGCGGTCGAATTCAGCGCTCCATAGAGAAGGACGCCGAGATAGAACATCAGCAGCAGCACGGTGAAGGCATCGAACCAGGCCTTCTTCTTGTCGCTCCACTCCGCATAGAAAAGATCCATGCGCACGTTCGAGCCCATCTGGATCGAATAGGGACCACCGAGAATATAATAGGCGACCATCGCGAACTGGGCGACTTCCAGCGTCCAGAGGGAGGGATTGAAGAACGCCTTGGAGATCGACGACCACAGCAGGATGGCCGCCATGACGAAGACACCCCACATGATGACCTTGCCGAGGCCGCGGTTGAACCCGTCGACAACCCGGATATAGGCGCGGGCGACCTTAAGCATGGGCGCCTCCCTGGCGCTCGGCCGCGATCGTATGTACTGCTCGTGTCAGCATCGGCGCCAGCAGCTCCGACCAGCGGGCCTCCTCGGCAGCGTTTGTGACTTCGTCGTTGCGGATCTCGATCATCAGGCAAGGCAGTTGCCGGTCCTGTCCGTGGCGGCGGATCGTGTAGTAGACGCCGTCGGAGGGTGCATAGGGCTCGTTGTCGCCGACGGTCAGGTCACCCTGTTCCCTGAGATCCGCCAGCACCGGATCGGCAAGACGCCGGTCGGTCTCCGAGATCAGGCCGATCTCCCACGGGCGGGACCGTCCCTTGTAGACGGGTGTGAAGGAATGGATCGAGACGACCGCGGTCTGAACGCCCATTGCGAGACGCTGGTTGACGATCCGGTCGATCGTCTCGTGAAACGGCCGGTGCGCCAGTGCAATGCGGAAGGCTCTTTCGTCCGCGCTGAGACCGCGGTTGCCCGCGATCTCGGTAACCTCGCTGAGACAGGGGATCAGGTCCTCCCGATCCACTTCGCGATTGCAGTCGATGATCAGCCTGGAAACGGTCGTGTAGACGAGGGGCGCGTCGAGGCTCTTCGACAGCCCCTGCGCCACGCCGAGTGATCCCGGGTCCCACGCGATATGCGCGCTCTTGTCGGTCTCGGTCAGGCCGAGCGAGGTGTCATAGGGGGGCGGAAGAAAATTCGAGGCGTGGTCGCAGACAATGACGAACGGCCCTGCGCCTTCCGCATTTTCAACGGCGACAGCCCGGGTCATTCCTCCTGCATGGGGACCTGCTCCCATTCCCTGCTCCCTGAAAGGTCAGCCCCGTTTGTTGTAATGTTTATTACAGGATTGCCGACTGAACTAAGTTCTGTAATATTTGATACGCAGATTGCAACCGCTGTCAAATGAAATTCAGCGGCATGGATTGGAAACAGGCCGATGCCCATGGAACGCCCCCTTCTGGAAGACATCCGCGACCGGCTGGACGAATTCACCGTCACGGAAAAGAAGGCGGCCCATGCCCTGATGGCCAATTATCCGATGCAGGGCCTTGGTACCGTCGCCCAGTTCGCCGAGGCAGCCGGCGTCAGTTCCCCGACCATCCTGCGCTTTGTCGGAAGGCTCGGTTTTCCGGGTTTTGCCGAGTTCCAGAGAAAGCTGCGCAGCGAGCTGGAGAGCCAGTTGAATTCGCCGCTCGCCCGCAGCGCCAACATGGAGGGCGATCCGGTCGGCGACCCGCATGTGAACCAGCTTCTGGAGAATGTGCGCGAAACCTTCGCCCATCTGCCGAGGGGCGAACTCACCGGCCTGATCAAGCTCCTGTCGGACGAGCGCAAGACCGTGCATCTCATCGGCGGCCGCTTCACCGACGGTCTTGCCCGCTACACCGCCGCGCATTTGAGGATCGTTCGCCCCAATGTCAGTCATGTTGCCGGCCAGCAGGGCAACTGGCTCGATCAGCTGATCGGCATTGGCTCGAAGGATGTTGTCGTCGTCTTCGATATCCGCCGTTATCAGGCGGAAATCATCCAGTTCGCGGAAGCCGCGGCCCGCCAGGGCGCGACTGTGGCGCTGATCACCGACAGCTGGATGTCGCCGGTCGGCCGCATCGCCAGTTTCGTCCTGCCGGCCCGCGTCGCCGTGCCATCGCCCTGGGATTCGTCGCTCGCGCTGATGGCGATCGCCGAAGTGCTCATTGCAGGTGTCACCCGCGAGAACCAGCAACGGGCGCAGGAGCGCATGCGGGCGCTGGAAAAACTCCGCAACGAGATCGATCCCTTGACCGAGGGCCGGGCGATGGGTCCGGATATCTGAGTTTCAGGAACGCGCTGCGCAGTCCGCGTCAGTTGTTCGCCCGACAGCCGGTAGACCACTAGCATGCCGCCGCAGCCGGTCTGCATGACGACCGTTTGGTCGGTGTCCGGCACGTTCCGGGAACTCCGATAGCTGTCGGTTCCTTCAGATCCGCTTCGGCGGTTGGAACCAAGCGCGGCCGACATTGGAAAAGATTTTGCCCCGGAAGGGTCTCCTTCCGGGGCAACTCAAAGGTTCAGCGCAGTGGGCGCTGTCCGAAGTTGCTCGCGATTTGCAGTTGCTCCTGAGCGCCGTTGCGGGTTTGCAGCCGTTCCAGATTGATGATGGCCGACAGCATCAGCCGATCCTGGCTCCAGTCGGGCGGCTTCTGGATCGACAGCGCCGTCAGGAAGATCACCGCCACCATCGGCAGCACGGCAAGGCAGGTGACGCCCCAATGCGGCCGGATTCGGTTGGTGACCAGAAGCGCCTCCACCCGGCGGCGCAGCTTCTGGGCCGGCGAGCGGCGCAGCAATTTGTCCTGGACCTCAAGCAGGGCGACGGCAGCAATGCCGCTGGAGCGGTCGCGACCGGTCAGTTCCTTCCGTTTCCGCAGGCCGGCCTGGGCGGCGCGCAGCAGGCACATGCAATAGGCACGCAGGTCCACATGGGCGCTTTCGGCGACCTTCTGGTCACACGCGAGTTCCCGCAGGCGTTCGACCTCGGACTTCCAGACATAGAAGAACGGGTTCCAGAAGAAGAGCGGCCGCATCATTTCCAGGCCGATCTCCCAGGCAACGTCACCCTGGCGCACATGCTGCAGCTCGTGCTTCAGCACCAGCTTCAGGTCCTCCGGCTGCGCCAGGAGGTCGGAGGGAATGACCACGTAGTGGCGGCGCAGCCCCCGCGCGGTAAACGCAACAAGCGCGTGGTCGGACAATAGCAGGTGAACCCGGCCGTTGCTGTGCCACGTATGGCAGGTGGCGAGCATGCGGTGAAGCTTCATGAAGCTGACGCCAAGCTTTGCCGCGTAATAGACAAAGCCTGCCAGCAGCGTCAGTGCGATGCCGGCCCCCAGCCCCGGACTGAGCGTCAGGATGCTGTCACTGAGGCGCATGCGCAGCCCGAGAAGGGACTGGAAGTCCTCAGCCGGAATGGCAATGCCGCCGCGCAGATACTGCGAGACGGCATAATCCGCCAGGTTGACCGACAACGCGGCCGGGACCACTTCCCGCACCAGCATGTGCTGGTAGACGGCGACCGCCAGCGGCGACAGCACGATCAGGGCGAACAAGCCGTTCAGCAGTGTGAGCTGGACGGAAAAATCGACCTTGTTGCCGAAGCGGGCCAGCAGGAACTTTGCGCTCAGCCACACCATCGCGGTGATGGCCAGTGTGATGTTCAGATCGATATAGATATCGAAGATCTGGTTATGTAGCGTCATCTGTCCTCCTCCTGTCCAGCAACGCTCTGATTTCCTCCAGATCGCCCTCCGAAAGCTCGTATTCATCGACAAGACGCGCCACCAGCGAGGCGGGCGTTCCGTCGAACAGTTTATCTGACAGGTTCCGGAGCGAACGGGACTGGTAGGTATCGCGGGTCAGCCGAGGGGAGTAGATGAATGTCTTGCCTTCTTTGCGGCTGTCCACGAAGCCTTTTTCATCCAGAATACGCATGATCGTGGCACAGGACGTATAGGCGAGTTTTCTCTCCGGCGGCAGACATGCAAGGATGTCCCGCACGGAGCCTTCGCCGAGTTTCCAGAGTTCGGTCATGAACTCCAGCTCGACTTCGGTCAAAAACTCGTTGCTCTTACGCTTTCTCATTACTGTCCTGCGCCAATTGCGGAAAATGGATGTGACTACAACACCCATTCTTGCACGAGAAAATCGGAAAATACTATTCTTTTAGTCGACTTAATAAATATGCCCCGCCCCTAAATCCCGGGACGGGGCCTGTCGTCAGACTTTCCAGAAGCAGAAGACGCCCCAGGCGATGCTCAGGCCGAGCGGAGCCCAGAGCGGATAGCCCATCAGACCGAGCCAGGCCAGGAAGATATAGGCCGTGCCGAGCAGGGTGATGAAGAGCCGGTCGCCGCGGGTCGTCTCGAGCCCCAGCACGCCCCGGCGGGCAGCGCCGCCCGGATATTTGAGTTCCAGGGCAGTCAGGAACCCGATTGCGGAAAAGATACCGACGAACAATGCAGCCGTCGGCCAGGTCCAGGCCATCCAACCGAGCATCACACCCTCCCCAGGGCGAAGCCCTTGGCAATGTAGTTACGGACAAAGTAGATGACGATGGCGCCGGGAATGATGGTCAGGGTCCCGGCGGCCGCCAGAAGCCCGAGTTCGTAGCCCGCGGAGGAAGCGGTCCGGGTCATCACGGCGGCAATGGGTTTGGCTTCGACGGCCGTCAGCGTCTTGGAAAGCAGCATTTCGACCCATGAGAACATGAAGCAGAAGAAGGCGGCGACCCCGACGCCGGATTTGATCGCCGGCAGGAAGATCGTCATGAAGAAGCGCGGGAACGAATAGCCGTCCACATAGGCGGTTTCGTCCAGTTCCTTCGGCACCCCGCCCATGAAGCCTTCCAGGATCCAGACCGCCAGCGGCACGTTGAAGAGGCAATGCGCCAGGGCAACGGCAAGATGCGTGTCGAACAGGCCGACAGCCGAGTAGAGCTGGAAGAACGGCAGCGCGAAGACGGCGGCCGGCGCCATGCGGTTGGTGAGCAGCCAGAAGAACAGATGCTTGTCGCCCACGAAGGAATAACGCGAGAAGGCATAGGCTGCCGGCAGGGCCACGGTGATCGAAATCACCGTGTTGATGGTCACATAGATGATCGAGTTGATGTAGCCCCAGTACCAGGTCGGATCGGTGAAGATGTCGATATAGTTGGCAAGGGTCCAGGTCTGCGGGAACAAGGTGAAGCCCGACAGGATCTCGTTGGTGGTCTTGAAGCTCATCGCGACGAGCCAGTAGATCGGCAGCATCAGGAAGAGGATATAGAGGATGGGAACCAGGCTCTTCAAACGCATGTCGGTTCTCCCTAAGCCTTGTTATCGTTCATCGTCATCAGCGTGTAGAACAGCCAGGAGGCGAACAGCGTGATGGCGAAGTAGATGAGGGACATGGCAGCTGCCGGACCGAGGTCGAACTGACCGAGGGCGATCTTCACGAGGTCGATCGAGAGCAGCGTCGTGGAGTTGCCCGGACCGCCGCCGGTAAGAACGAACGGCTCGGTATAGATATTGAAGCTGTCCATGAAGCGCAGCAGCACCGCAATCGTCAGCACCGTTTTCATCTTCGGCAGCTGAATGAAGCGGAACACGGCCCAGCGGGAGGCACCGTCGATCTCGGCCGCCTGATAATAGGCGTTCGGGATCGAGACGAGGCCGGCATAGGCGAGCAGCACGACCAGCGACGTCCAGTGCCAGACATCCATGACGATGATCGTCACCCAGGCGGCGAGCGGATTCTGGGTCATGTCATAGGCAATGCCGAGGACGTGGTTCATGAAGTAACCGAGCAGGCCGATATCCGGCAGGGTGAAGATGTTCCACATGGCGCCGACCACGTTCCACGGGATCAGCATCGGCAGGGCCATCGTGACGAGGCAGAACGGCACCCAGATGCCTTTCTTGGGCATGGAAAGCGCGATGGCAACGCCGAGCGGCACCTCGATGATCAGGATCAGGAAGGTGAAGAGGAACTGCCGCCCGAGCGCGTTGTGGAAGCGTTCGGACTGGAGCACCTGCTCGAACCAGTCGAGCCCCTGCCAGAAGAACAGGTTGTCGCCGAAGGTCTCCTGGACC
>ENA-ORCZ01000730-ORCZ01000730.1-marine-metagenome-genome-assembly--contig:-NODE-730-length-10797-cov-3.646175_pt1 | contig 10797 bp, 8 predicted proteins | sample MGYA00237785_ERZ508519 | MGnify/ENA primary metagenome ERZ508519 (study PRJEB26189, sample SAMN06268790) | marine metagenome | isolation source: Bioluminescent Bay, La Paraguera, Puerto Rico | place...
CGAGCTTCCCCTATCGTCTGGTGCATATGGTGCTGGCGGCGTACCTGACCACAGCCCTTGTGGTTGGTGCGGTTGGCGCATGGCATTTGATGCGGGATCGTGAGAATCGTGCGGCCAAAATCATGTTTTCCATGGCGATGTGGATGGCGGCCATCCTTGGCCCGATCCAGATTTTTGCCGGCGACTTGCATGGGCTCAATACCCTTGAACATCAACCGGCCAAGGTCGCCGCGATGGAAGGCCATTTTGAAACCCGCGAAGGGGCGCCTTTGATCCTGTTTGGCATGCCCGACATGGAAAAAGAGGAGACCAAATACGCGGTTGAGATTCCCAAGCTCGGCTCCCTGATCCTGACCCATGAATGGGATGGCAAGATTACGGGGCTTAAGGACTTCGCGCCTGAAGATCGGCCGAATGCCCCGATTGTGTTCTGGACCTTCCGCATCATGGTCGGGCTTGGTGTTCTGATGGCACTTTTGGGCATTGCCAGTGTCATCGCACGCCTGCGCAAGAAGCTTTATAGCTGTGGCTATTTGCATCGCTTTGCCCTTCTGATGGGACCAAGCGGATTCATCGCCATTCTGGCGGGCTGGTTTACCACCGAAGTCGGACGGCAGCCCTGGGTGGTTTATGGAGTAATGCGCACATCCGAGGCCGGGTCGCCTGTGGCGCCGATGGCCATTGCCGGATCACTGATCGCCTTTGTTGTGGTCTATGCCATCGTGTTCGGGGTTGGCACCGCCTATATCCTGCGCGCCATGGTCAAGGACCCGCGAAGCGCCCACGTTCCCGACGAAACTGAAATCTTGCGTGCGGGCGGCCGTCAATCCACCGCGGCACATCCCCCGGTGGCAGGAGAATGATCATGGACTATCAACTGATTTGGGTTCTTTTGATCGCGGTTGCCGTCTTTTCCTATGTCACGCTCGATGGCTTTGACTTGGGGATCGGCATCCTGTTTCCGTTCATCAAGGACCCGAAAAATCGCGGGCGGATGATGAACACCGTCGCCCCTGTGTGGGATGGCAATGAAACCTGGCTGATCCTTGGCGGTGGTGGACTTTATGCTGCCTTCCCGCTGGCCTATTCGTTGCTGATGACAGCGTTTTATATTCCGGTCTTTACCATGCTGCTCGCCCTTGTGTTTCGTGGCGTGGCATTTGAATTCCGGTTTAAAAGCAAGAACCATCAGAAACACTGGGACTTTGCCTTTTCAGCCGGATCAATCATCGCGGCCGCCATGCAGGGTGCGATGCTGGGCGGCTTTATCGAAGGCATTGCCGTTGAAAACGGACGTTTCGTTGGCGGCGCGTTTGATTGGCTAAGCCCGTTTTCGATCTTTTGTGCCACGGCGGTTGTGGTGGGCTATGCCCTGCTGGGTACTGGTTGGCTGATCATGAAGATGGAAGGCGATTTTCAGGGCAATCTGCGAAAGCTCGCCAAACCAGCGGTGATCTGGATGGCGGCAAACCTTGGCGTGGTGTCTTTGATGACCACTTACGTCAACCCGGTCTACGCCCAGCGCTGGTTTGAAACGCCCAATATCTTCTATCTCGCCCCGATCCCGCTTGTGACGGTTGGGTTGCTTTATTGGCTGTGGCATGCGGTCAAGAAGCGCGAAAAGACCGTGTTTGGCATCACGCTTGGGATATTTTTCCTCAGTTACCTCGGTTTCGGGATCACGCTTTTCCCCAATATCGTACCGCCGGTGATCACCTTCCGCGATGCCGCGGCACCTGAAAACAGCCTTGCCTTCATGCTGGTGGGGGCCGCCATTTTGCTGCCGATCATTCTGGGCTACACCGCCTATGCCTATTGGGTATTTCGCGGCAAAACCGGGGATGAGGGGTATCACTGATGGCCAGCCTGAAACCACATATCAAATCACCCAAAACCCGCAGATGGCTGTGGTTTGTCGGCCTTTATGTCGGCGGGGTTGTCGTGCTTGGTGCCGCATCACTTTTGCTGCGCGCCCTGATGGGGCAGGCATGACATACGCTTGACCTGAAGAATGCAAACTCCCGTGACCTGCTTAATACCCCCGACAGCAGGTCTCTACCCGGCAGCACTCCCCACCCGCTGCCGGGTTCTTTTTTTACTTACTGGTTGTCCTTGCGCCGGATCAGCAGGGCCAAACGTTCAATCCCGTCGCGGATGCGTTCGCTGCTTTCGGTGGCAAAACTCAGGCGCGCGGTATTGATCCCGCTTTGATCACAGAAGAATGCCTGACCGGGGACAAAGGCGACTTTGGCATCCTCCATCGCATCAATCAGAAGTTCGCGGCTGTTGATGTTGTCGGGCAATGTTAACCAGACAAACATCCCCCCTTGCGGACGCGACCAGCTGACACCTTCGGGCATGCAGTCCTCAAGCGCGCCCAGCATCACATCACGCTTGGCGCGACAGGCATCCTGCAGGGTTTCCAGATGACTTGGGAACAGTTTCGATGCGGCACGCAGTGCGATTTCCTGATTGATCGTCGAAACATGCAGATCCCCCGCCTGCTTCATCAAAACAAGCTGACGGATCACCGGGCGCGGTGCCGTGATCCAGCCGATACGAAGGGCCGGTGCCAGTGTTTTCGAAAACGTGCCCAGTTGGATAACCGTGCCGGCATCCGGATCGCCATGGGTGTCATCAAGTGCCAAAAGCGACGGCAGGCTTTCACCTTCATAGGCAAGCTTGCAATAGGCCGCGTCTTCAAGGATCACCGCGCCATATTTGCGCGCGGTTTCCAGCACCGCCAAACGGCGATCAAGTGAATAGGATCGTCCCGTCGGGTTCTGGAAATCCGGCGACAGATAGGCAATCCGCGCCCCCTTGGCAAAGGCGGCATCAAGTTCGGCAATCACCGGGCCTTCATCATCCATGGCAATGCCGGCATAGCTTGGCCGACGCATGGAAAAGGCCTGCATCGCGCCAAGATAGCTTGGCTTTTCCAGAACGATCTCGCGCCCCGGTTCCAGCAGCAGACGGGCGAGCATATCCAACCCCTGCTGCGCACCACAGGTAATCAGGATATTATCAATATCGCGCACAGCCCCCGTCGCCGCCAGATCGTCCGCAATCCATTGCCGCAACCCGGGCAAGCCTTCACTGATGGAATATTGCAGGCTGCGACGCCCGGCCTGCTCATCGCCGGTCAGATCGCCATAAACATCACTAAAGGTCGCAAGCGGGAAAAGCTTTGGATCGGGCACGCCACCGGCAAATGAAATAATCTCTGGCCGTTCAGCCACTTTCAGCAGGTCACGAATTTCGGACGCCCGCAGGGCACGGGCATCGGCGACGATCATTTCATTCCATTGAACAGACATGGCAGCACTCTTTAGGTCAGCAATATTGCCGTTATTTGGCAAGCAACACTGACCTAAATCAAGTTTATTTTATCGAACCATATAAATTTGAAATAAAATTACAACTCGATCTATCGCCAAGCTTATAACAGCCCCATACGATTTTGCGCTGCGCCCTCTATTTTGCCCGCAACCAGGCCCGACAAAAGATCACGGAAACCAGCACAACCGCGAAACAACCGATTAGTGCCGAAAATGCCGCACTGACGATCAGAAATGCCGGATCGGCGGGGATGCCAAAGGCAACCAGTATCGCCACCACCTGCCCCATGACCGGCAACACCAAGGCTGAGAGAATGGGCAGAAACAGAACCACCGCCAAGAGTCGTACAAACAGATAGAAGAAGCATCGCCGTCCGACGGCCAGAACATCGCCAAACCTTGCCTGCCCCGTCTGAAGGCTCATCGCCCCCCACGCGCCCAACAGCACAAACAGGGCAAAGACCAGAAATGCCGCCACAGCCCCCACACCAAGGCGCAACGCCGCCGACGCATCAACGCGGCCTGTACTCATCAATAGAAGATCGGATACGAACACAAGCTGATAGAGCGTGGCCAAAACCGCCACCACCAATGCAGCAGTCATCATGCCCCGCGCAAAATGCAGCAACCCGGCCAAATCTTGCATGCGCATGGCCGCAAACCCGACCTCACCCCTTAGGACAGCGATGTGGCTGACATAGGCAACAGGGATCAGCGGAATGGCATAAATCGCAAACCAGATAACTTGCCAGATCGCACCGATCAGACTTGGCGAGCCTTCAGCGTCCAGCAATGCCGGGCCGGGCATGACAAAGCCAAGCCCGCTAATCAGAACCGTCAGCAGCACCGAAATGGCAATAATGCCCCGCCCCTGCCACATCAGGGCCATGCCATCCTGAATAATCCATGTCTTGAATGGCCGTGCTTGTGCGCTCATCGCCCCCCCCCCTACATATCGCCGCCGCAATTGCGTGCGATTGATATGGCGATGAATGGGGTATCTGGTCAATGCATCTGGCTTACTCTGGCTTGGAAGGTAAAATTGAGGCCTTCCTCCCCGAACAGAGGCCCTGCGATGCAAATAAACTTGCCCTGCCACGCCTTTCAAATTAAACACTATTAAAAGTGTTGATAAACATTCGACTACAAAATTTTGTGTAAAAATAGAAATCACACTTGCGTTGCGGGGCGTTCCATATTACCCATCAAAGCTAAGTGAAATACTTTTATAAACACTAAATTATGTGTTGATTGCCACAGTTATGATTGATCGGCAGGAAAGAGAATGCAGCCTAATCTGACCCATCTCCGCCAGCTTGAGGCAGAGAGTATCCATATCATCCGCGAGGTGGCGGCATCGTTCGAGCGGCCGGTGATGCTTTATTCCATCGGCAAGGATTCATCAGTTCTGCTGCATCTGGCGCGCAAGGCGTTTTATCCTGCCCCGCCGCCCTTCCCGTTGATGCATGTCGATACCACCTGGAAATTCCGCGAAATGATCGAATTTCGCGACCGGATGGCGGCTGAATATGGCTTTGATCTGATTGTTCACATCAATCAGGACGGTGTGGAACGCGGCATTGGCCCGTTCACCCATGGCTCCAGCCTGCATACCGACGTCATGAAGACGGAATCGCTGAAACAGGCGCTGAACAAATACAAGTTCGATGCAGCCTTTGGCGGTGCACGACGTGACGAGGAAAAGGCACGTGCCAAGGAGCGTGTATTTTCCTTCCGGACCGAGACCCATCGCTGGGATCCGAAAAACCAGCGTCCGGAATTGTGGGATATCTATAACGCCCGGATCAACAAGGGTGAAAGCATCCGTGCTTTCCCGATCTCGAACTGGACCGAGCTTGATATCTGGCAATACATTTATCTTGAGCAGATCCCGATTGTGCCGCTGTATTATTCCGCAAAGCGTCCGGTGGTCGAACGCGACGGCATGCTGATCATGGTCGATGACGACCGCATGCCGCTTAATCCGGGTGAAACGCCGGAAATGAAATCGGTGCGTTTCAGGACCCTTGGCTGCTATCCGCTAACGGGTGCCGTTGAGTCCGAGGCAGCCACCCTGCCCGACATTATCCAGGAAATGCTTCTGACCCGTTCAAGCGAACGTCAGGGCCGCATGATTGACCACGACCAGGCCGGGTCGATGGAGAAGAAGAAGCAGGAAGGCTATTTCTGATGTCACACAAGTCTGATTTGATCGCCGATGATATTCTCGGCTACCTCAAGGCTCAGGAAGAAAAAAGCCTTCTGCGTTTCATCACCTGCGGCAGCGTGGATGACGGTAAATCGACCCTGATCGGACGTCTGCTTTGGGATTCCAAACTGATCTTTGAAGATCAGCTGGCCGCCCTTGAATCAGATAGCCGCAAGGTCGGCACGCAAGGTGGCGAGATTGATTTCGCCTTGCTGCTCGATGGTTTGCAGGCCGAACGCGAACAGGGCATCACCATTGATGTTGCCTATCGCTTCTTCTCGACCGACAAGCGCAAATTCATCGTCGCCGATACCCCCGGCCACGAACAATATACGCGTAACATGGCAACCGGGGCCTCGACCGCCGATGTTGCCGTGATCCTGATTGATGCGCGCAAAGGGATTTTGACCCAGACCCGTCGTCACAGCTTCATCACGTCCCTTCTGGGCATCAAGCATGTGGTACTCGCCGTCAACAAGATGGACCTGATCGACTATGACCAGTCGAAATTTGATCAGATCGTTGCCGAGTATCTGAAATTCGCCGAGCAGCTGAACTATAGCTCGATCACTGCGATCCCGCTTTCGGCCCTGCGTGGCGATAACATGATCGAGCCGAGCGCGAACACGCCATGGTATTCCGGCCCGACGCTTCTGGCCCATCTTGAAGATGTGCAGGTCGAACAGGATGCGATTGAAAAGCCGTTCCGTCTTCCGGTGCAGTGGGTTAACCGCCCGAACCTTGATTTCCGGGGCTTTTCCGGCACCATTTCATCAGGCCGCGTCAAACCGGGTGACGAGGTTGTCGTGACCGCATCAGGCCAGACCAGCAAGGTCAAAGACATCGTCACCTTTGACGGCAACCTGGATGTTGCCATTGCCGGTCAGGCAATCACCCTGACCCTTGAGGATGAAATCGACATTTCGCGTGGCGACATTTTGGCACACGCAGATGCCAAGCCCGACTTTGCCGATCAGTTCGAAGCCCGCATCATCTGGATGCACGAAGATCATCTTCTGCCCGGCCGCCCCTATCTGATCAAGATGGGCGCACAGGTTGCCAATGCGCAGATCAGCGACCTTAAATACAAGGTCAATGTGAATACGCTTGAACATGTGGCGGGCAAGACGCTTGAGCTTAATGAAGTCGGGATAGCCAATATCTCGGCCGACAAGGCGCTGGCGTTTGATCCCTATGATCAGAACCGTCATTCGGGCCGCTTCATCATTATTGACCGCTTTACCAACGCCACCGTTGGGGCGGGCATGGTCAACCACTCCCTGCGCCGTGCGACCAACATCAAATGGCAGGAAATGGATATCAACAAGGGCGCGCGGGCCTATCAGAAGGGCCAGAAATCGGTCATTCTGTGGTTCACCGGCCTGTCGGGCGCGGGCAAATCCACCGTTGCCAACCTGGTTGAGAAGAAGCTCCATGCTCTTGGCAAACATACCTACACCCTTGATGGCGACAATGTCCGTCATGGCCTGAACAAGGATCTTGGCTTTACCGATGCGGACCGCGTGGAAAACATCCGCCGTGTTGGTGAAACCGCCAAGCTGTTTGTCGATGCGGGTGTGATCACGCTGGTATCCTTCATCTCGCCATTCAAAAGCGAACGCCAACTCGCACGCAGTCTTGTTGAAGACGGCGAGTTCATCGAGGTGTTTATCGATACCCCGCTTGAAGTCTGCGAACAGCGCGATGTGAAGGGGCTTTATAAAAAGGCCCGCGAAGGCAAAATCGCCAACTTCACCGGGATCGACAGCCCCTATGAGCGGCCAGAAAATGCCGAGATCACGGTCAACACATCCGATCAAACCGCCGAAGAAGCAGCAGAGGCGATTGTCTCCAAGCTTGAAGAATTCGGTGTTCTCGGGGCCTGGTTCCCGGAAATCTGATCTGCACTCAGACATGCATTCAGGAAAACCCGGCATTTGCGAATGCCGGGTTTTCTTTTGCTTCAACCACATATCCCCGATCCCGAAAAACCCGATTGGATACGCCTTGACTCCTGTTCCGCTTTGACCACATAAAATAGAACAAAATAGGAACAATAAAATGTCAGACAGACGCATTCATCAGGCACGCGCGGCACTGGCGCGTGCCGAGCAGCAATGGAAAGTTCAGGTTTCCTGTCTGTCCGGTGGGCCAGATCGGGCAGACGGGGTGATTGCGCATGCCTTTGGCGGCACGTTCCTGCGCGATCATATCAGCATCGGTGGCCTTGCCCCGACTGGTTTGCATGAAGTGTTGTGTGGCCATGATGATTGCGCCGCGTCCCTTTTGGCGTGGTATCTGGCGACATTGTCTGTGGATGCGTCCTCTGATGCCTCTAATCACCTATCTGCCCCGCCACCCTGCAAAAGCATCTTCTGGATCCGGCAGCGTCGCGCCCTTGATCAGGGCGGGTTTTATGCCCTGTCCCTGCCCATAACGGCGCTTGAACCAGAACCGCTAATGATGACGGTGGATCAACAGGCCACCGCCCTTTGGACCTGTGAGGAAGTGGCAAAATCCGGTCAGGTCCGTGCCGTGATCATTGAAACCACCGACTATGACCTGACCACGGCAAGGCGCCTGCAACTGGCCTGTGAAAATGGTGGCACACGCATCATTGTTTTGCGTCCGCTTGCCAAAAACGGGCGTATTCCGACCTCAAGCGCATGGACGCGCTGGCGAATCACACCTGTAAACGCCTTGAAACCAACAGAACGACCAACAGGAAACGACCATCATCTCAGCCTGATCGGGGGACGCGGGGTCCGACCGGGAAGCTGGAAAGTCAAAACCGATGCAACAACGTTTTCTTTATCTGTGGCTGACCCACTGGAAAACCGATTGTCAGAAGATAATCCCAAAGACAGGCACGCCCACGCCTGATCAGCCCCGCGATGCGGACAGTCAGAAAACTGCCCCGAAAGCACAAGCCATCCCGCACGTGATCACGCGCAGTGACCACAAGGGCGTGCTCGTCTGCGGCCTGAATGCAGCGGCACAAAAGGCCGGATTGCACGGTGGCATGCGTTTGTCGGATGCGCGCAGCATCCTGCCCGATCTTAAAGACAGCCCCGAAGAGCCTGAACTCTGCGATGGCAAATTTGCCCGTCTGGTACGTTTCATGGATCGTTACAGCCCGTGGATCGCACCGGATCGTGACCTGCATATACGAGGGCTTCATGGTGATGCGGGCATGTGGCTTGAAATCACTGGCGGCAGTCATTTGTTTGGCGGCGAAAGTGCGATGATCAAACAAATCCTGTGCGACATGAAAGCCCAGGGTACTGCTGCCCGCGCTGCCATTGCTGATACCGCCGGGGCGGCATGGGCGGCGGCGCGTTGCCATCAGGGCGCGTCACATGAGCGCATCTTGTCCCTGCCGCGCGATCACGGAATTGCGGCCGAGTTTCCGGTTTCCTGTCTGCGGCTGTCTGATGACATCAACGCGGTTCTGTCGCGACTTGGCCTGAAACACCTTGGCGATATCACACCCCTGCCGCGTGCGAATATCACCACGCGCCTTGGCCCGGATGTGTTGCATCGCCTTGATCAGTTTTATGGCCGTCTGCCCGAACATCTTAATTTCGAGCTGCCCGATGCGCCGTGGCTGATCAAACAAAGTTTTGGCGAGCCATTGGGGAGTGCAGACACGCTGGCGCATGCGATTGAAAGCATGGTGGCCGATCTGTGCGCCAAGCTGCGCGATGAAAACCTTGGTCTTAGGCGGCTGATCGTTCGGTCCATCCGGGTCGATGGCCATGCCCATACCATCACGACCACGACCGGCACACCCTGCCAGTCCGAAAGCCATATCCTGCGATTGCTCGCGGAAAAAATGCCCGGGGTTGATACCGGCTTTGGCATCGAACAGGTGATTGTCTATGCGCCCTGGGTCGAACATGTCGCCTTTCGCCAGGTCCGTCTGGACCGCCAGCAAAATGAAAGGAGCGATGCCATTGCGCTGGGCGAGTTGCTGGATCGCATCACCCATCATCTGGGCCCCAAAGACATTTTATATCGTCCAGCCCATCATGCCAGTCACCTGCCCGAACGGGCGGCCATCCGGCAATCGCCAACCGGGCCGGCCAAACCGGTACGCATCGCTGATGCCCCGCTGCCCAAACGCCCGGTTCGGCTGATTGATCCGCCCGAACCGGTTGATGTTATGGAACGCAGTGCCAACGGCGCACCGACAAAACTGCGCTGGCGCAAGATGATGATTGATGTGTTGCGGGCCGACGGGCCAGAGCGCATCTGCCCGGAATGGTGGAGCCATCTGGACCGGGATAATTATGCCCTGTCACAGATGACACGCGATTATTTCCGCATATGCGATCAGAAAGGCCGGTTGATCTGGCTGTTTCGCAGCGGCCATGCCGGGCAGGATATCTGGTCAGTGCATGGCTTGTTTGCCGGATGATGTCATGAACAAACCAAGCAGCACCAACACCACCGCTGATCATCCGGCCTATGCCGAGCTCCATGTCAGCAGCAATTTTTCCTTTCTGCGCGGCGCATCGCATGCCGAGGAACTGGTCCTGACGGCTGCCACCAAGGGCCTGCATGCAATTGCGATCACCGATCACAACACGCTGGCCGGGGTGGTGCGCGGCCATACGGCACACCGCAATTATGCTGATCGCCTCAATTACATTGTCGGCTGTCGGCTTGATCCGATGGATGGTCCATCCTTGCTGTGTTATCCGACGGATCGGCAGGCTTACGCGCGGCTGTGCCGGTTGCTGACCCTTGGCAAGCGCCGCGCGCCCAAGGGGTCGTGCGAGATTTATCTCGCTGATATCGTCACCCATGGCGAAGGGTTGCAGTTTATCGCCGTCCCGCCCCAAGTGCCGGGTGACGCCTTTCGCGCTGAGCTGATCAGTTTGAAATCGCATTTCCAAGATCGGCTTTGGCTGGCGGTCGGGCGGTTCATGGACGGGTTTGACACAGAACGTCTTGAGTTTACCGAAATGGTCGAGGCCGAGCTTGGCATTCCGGCCGTTGTCACCAATGACGTACATATGCATTTGCGATCGCGCAAACCGTTGCAGGATGTCCTGACCTGCATTCGCCATCACTGCACGATTGAGGATGCGGGATACCGCCTGTTTCCCAATGGCGAACGTCATATCAAATCACCGCGTGAAATGGCCCGTCTGTTTCCGGGTCACCCGCACTGGATCGCACGGACCGTCGAGATTGCCGATCAATGCACCTTCAGCCTTGATGAGTTGCACTATGAATACCCCG
>ENA-ORCZ01000732-ORCZ01000732.1-marine-metagenome-genome-assembly--contig:-NODE-732-length-10749-cov-3.143647_pt1 | contig 10749 bp, 6 predicted proteins | sample MGYA00237785_ERZ508519 | MGnify/ENA primary metagenome ERZ508519 (study PRJEB26189, sample SAMN06268790) | marine metagenome | isolation source: Bioluminescent Bay, La Paraguera, Puerto Rico | place...
GCCTCCCATCTGGGTGTAGGTCACCGTGTCGCGGTCCATCCACTGCACCATGTAGTGACAGCCGATACCGGCCGAGGCGCGGCTGCCCTCGGGCACCTTGGTGGAGCTGTTGTGCGGACAGCCGGAGCAGAAGTAGGGCACGCGGGCCAAGGGCGCCTTGCCGGCCTCCATGGCCTTTTCCTTCTCGGCCAGGAAGCGCAGGCGCTGATCGATGTCCTCGCTGGAATGGAAGCGCGCGATGCGCCGCGCGATCGTGCGGGCGATGCGCGCCGGGGTCAGCTCGCCGATCGAGGGCAGCATCCACTCGCCCTCCTCGTCGAACTTTCCGACGATGCGCGGGCGCACGTCGGCGCGCCAGTTGTAGAGCTGCTCCTTCACCTGGTTTTCGATGATGGCGCGCTTCTCCTCGACCACCAGGATCTCTTCCAGCCCCTCGGCGAAGCGGCGGATGCCCTCGCGCTCCAGCGGCCAGGACATGCCGACCTTGTAGACGGCCAGGCCAATCTCCTCGGCGCGCTGCTGGTCGATGCCCAGGTCGTCCAGCGCCTGGCGCACGTCGAGGTAGGCCTTGCCGGCGGTGACGATGCCCAGGCGGCGCTTGCCGCCGTTGCCGATCACCTGACGGTCCAGCCTGTTGGCGCGGGCGAAGGCGAGGGCGGCGTAGATCTTGTGGCGGTGCAGGCGCTCTTCCTGCTCCAGCGGGGTGTCCGGCCAGCGAAGGTGGAGACCGCCCGGCGGCATCTCGTAGTCTTCCGGCAGCACGATCTGCGTGCGCGCCGGATCGACGTCGACGCTGGCGGAGGAGTCCACCGTCTCGCCGATGGTCTTGAAACCGACCCAGCAGCCGGAAAAGCGGCTCATCGCCCAGCCGTAGAGCCCCATGTCCAGGAACTCCTGCACCCCCGCCGGGTTGAGCACCGGGATCATGAGATCCATGAAGGTCAGCTCGCACTGGTGCGCGGTGGTGGAGGACTTGGCGGTGTGGTCGTCGCCGGCCAGCAGCAGCACGCCGCCATGCTTGGAGGAGCCGGCCATGTTGCCGTGGCGCAGGACGTCGCCGGAACGGTCGACGCCCGGGCCCTTGGCGTACCACATGGCAAAGACGCCGTCGTAGTTGCAGTCGCCGAAGAGGTCGTTCTGCTGGGTGCCCCAGATGGCGGTGGCGGCGAGGTCCTCGTTGACCCCGGCCTGGAAGTGGATGTGATGCTTCTGCAGGAATTTGGAGGCGCGGGCCATCTGCTGGTCGACGCCGCCCAGCGGCGAACCGCGGTAGCCGGTGACGAAGGCGGCCGTGTTGAGGCCGGCGGCGAGGTCGCGCTGGCGCTGCATCATCGGCAGACGCACGAGGGCCTGCGTGCCGGTCAGATAGACGCGGCCGCGTTCCAGCGCGTATTTGTCGTCCAGGGAAACCGCCTGCAAAGCTGTCATCTCAGTTCCCGCTTGCTGTTACGGCGACCCGTTTCCGGGGCTCTAGGAAAGGTTGAGCCCGTTACAGTAAATAAAAAGGTAATTTATGCTGACCTATCCGACAATTTCCCAAAGCGCTTAGCGGCGAAAAAAGCAAGGAACGATCAGTTTCCCGGACGCCGGGAATCATATCGTAAGGTGCAGCCCGGCGGCGACGAAAGATTAAGCTGTGCCGAGCGGGAGACTCCGATCGTGCTGCGCCGCAACAACGCAGGCGAGCATTGCGGGGACGCGGGAAAGCGCCTTACCATCACCGGCAAGGGGCGTTCACGCCGAGCCTTCGAGCCCGGCCTCTAACGAGACCCGGGGACCGATTGATGGTTACAACCGGGCGCGCTAAGGGGGCATGACGTTGTGGCAAGGTAGCGAGGGTGTGAAACATGTCGCAGGCTGCAGAGTCGCGTAACGAGACCCCGGGCGGCGCGAGCGGTCTCTGGGAAAACCCCATGCAGACCGACGGCTTCGAATTCATCGAGTTCGCCTCCCCGGACCCCGAGGCGCTGGGGCGCCTCTTCGAGACCATGGGCTTCACCGCCATCGCCCGGCACCGCTCCAAGGACGTGACGCTCTACCGCCAGGGCGACATCAACTTCATCCTCAATGCCGAGCGCGAGGGCTTCCCCAACGCCTTCCACATGCTGCACGGCCCCTCGGTCTGCGCCATCGCCTTCCGGGTGAAGGACGCGGCGGCGGCCTGCAAGCGCGCCAAGGGCCTCGGCGGCTGGGTGGTCGAGTCGACCGCCGGGCCGATGGAGCTGAATATCCCGGCGCTGAAGGGCATCGGCGACTCGCTGATCTACCTGGTCGACCGCTACGGCGACAACGGCTCGATCTATGACGTCGACTTCAAGCCACTGCCGGGCGTGGACCAGCATCCCGAAGGCGCCGGGCTGACCTACATCGACCACCTGACCCACAACGTCTACCGCGGGCGCATGAAGGAGTGGGCGGACTTCTACGAGCGCCTCTTCAACTTCCGGGAAATCCGCTACTTCGACATCGAGGGCAAGCTGACCGGCCTGAAATCCAAGGCCATGACCAGCCCCTGCGGCAAGATCCGCATCCCGATCAACGAGAGCGCCGACGACAAGTCGCAGATCGCCGAGTACCTGGAGGAGTACAAGGGAGAGGGCATCCAGCACATCGCGCTGGGCAGCGACGACATCTACGCCTCGGTGGAGGCCCTGAAGGCCAAGGGAGTCGACTTCCAGGAAGGCGTGCCGGAGACCTACTACGAGCAGGTGGACGCGCGCCTGCCGGGCCACGGCGAGGACCTGCAGCGCCTCGCCGCCAACCGTATCCTCATCGACGGTGCGCCGACGGAAGACGGCGGGCGCCTGCTGCAGATCTTCACCAAGAACGTCATCGGCCCGGTGTTCTTCGAACTGATCCAGAGGAAGGGCGACGAGGGCTTCGGCGAGGGCAATTTCCAGGCGCTGTTCGACTCCATCGAAGAAGACCAGATCCGCCGCGGTGTGCTGAAAGCGGAAGGCGGATCTTCCTAAGCCGGGAGAGAGGGGACTTAAGGGTTCGGTAAGGGGCGGGCTGCCAAGCTTGTCCTCTGAGGTCGGTGCCGAGTTCGTTGATCGACGCTTTCCGGAGACGGGAAGGAGGAATCATCATGGGCCCAGAGACCAGCAAGAAGACCAGCAGCTACGAATCGAAGATCCCCGACGCCCGGGGCCTCATCGCCTACACCGACGAGGAGAACGCGGTCTGGCGTGACCTCTACGCGCGCCAGAAGGCGCTGCTGCCCGGGCGCGTCTGCAACGCCTTCCTGAAAGGCATCGCGGCGCTGGAGCTGCCCGATGACCGGGTGCCCCAACTGAAAGAGGTCAACGCGCGCCTGCTGGCGATCAGCGGCTTCGGCGTCGAGCCGGTGCCGGCGCTGATCTCGCCGCGACGCTTCTTCACCCTGCTGGCCGAGCGCAAGTTCCCCGCCGCCACCTTCATCCGCCGGCGCGAGGACTTCGACTACCTGCAGGAGCCCGACGTCTTCCACGAGATCTTCGGCCACTGCCCCATGCTGACCCTGCCGGCCTATGCGGACTACCTGCAGAAGTACGGCGCGACGGCGCTGAGGCTCGACAAGTCCTATCTCTGGATGATGCAGCGGCTCTTCTGGTTCACGGTGGAGTTCGGCCTCATCGAGACGGAAGAGGGCACCCGCATCTACGGCGCCGGCATCGCCTCCTCGGCCGGCGAGACGCCCTACGCGGTGGAAAGCGCCAAGCCCGAGCGCCGCCCCTTCGATGCGCTGAACGTGTTCCGCACGCCCTACCGCATCGACATCTTCCAGACGGTCTATTATGTGATCGACTCGGCCAGACAGCTCTACGACCTGGTCTCCAGCGACCTGGTCCCCATCATGGACGAGGCCAAGCGCCTCGGCTCCCTGCCGCCCACCTTCCCGCCGAAGGAAGAAGCGGGGGCGGCCTAGGCCGGCCGGTCCAATGAAAAGGGCCGGCGCCGCGTCTGCGGGCCGGCCCGTCGGGGCTCTCTCCGGCCGGAACGTTTAGAACAGCACGTCCAGAGGCAGGTGGTAGTAGAGGTTCAGCACCTCGGTGCCCGGGTTGATGCTGTCGATGTCGGCGTTGGAGATGTGGCTGAAGGAGAGGGAGAGGCGCGACTGGTTCTCGAACTGGTAGCCCAGTTCCACCTGGCTGCGGAACTCGATCACGTGGCCCAGGTCCTTGCCGTCGCCTTCGGCCCAGAGGCCCGGCGCGAAGCTGCCGGTCAGCACCACGCTGTCGAAGAAGGTGACGTCAACCAGGACGCCGACGCCGCCCCAGACGCTGCCGTCGGTGGTCACCTCGACGCCGCCCCAGGGCTTCAGCCAGAGGAAGTCCTCGCCGTGGCGGTATTCCAGGCGGAAGTCGACGGCCTCGTCGTCCTGCAAATTAAAATCATACCAGCCGACACCCCCGCTGATGACCGCCGGTGTTTCGTTCAAGGCGACCTGGGCCGCCGCGCGTTCACTTGAGGACAGAAAAACAGCACAGAGCAGCGCGGTCAGCAGCGCCAAGCGAGTCATGATTTTTGATTCCCCCGAACCGGAAGTGGCTTGAAGCAAAAAGATTCTTGCCGAAAACGCCACGCGGGGCAAGGCCCGCATCCCATCTTTGTCACAATCTAGAACGGAAGCATGAACAGCGTGTTACGCCAGCAACACGAAAGCAGGGCAGGAGGCTAGTACAGATCCTCGAGAACCTGGCCGTAGGCGTCTTTGATCTTGTGGCGGCGGATCTTCATGGTCGGGGTCATCATCCCGTTCTCCACGGAGAAAGGCTCGCTGAGGATCGCGAATCGGCGCACCTTCTCCAGCGAGGAGAGGTTGCCGTTCACCCGGTCGACCACCTGGGAAAGGGCGGCGCGGAACTCCGGCTCGTCGCGTAGCGTGGCGAGGTCGCGGCCCTTGCCGTTGCCGCGCCCCCACTGGGCGGCGAACTCGTCGTCGGGGACCAGCAGGGCCACCAGGTGGGGCCGCTTGTCGCCGTAGACCATGGCCTGCTGAATTTCCCGCTGCAGCGTGAGGAAACCCTCGACCCGGGCCGGGGAGACGTTGTCGCCGCCGGAGAAGACGATGATGTCCTTCTTGCGGTCGGTGATCTTCAGGTAGCCGTCGTCGTCGATCTCGCCGATGTCGCCGGTGTGCAGCCAGCCGTTCTGCAGCGCCTGGGCGGTGGCTTCCTCGTCACGCCAGTAGCCGGTCATGACGCACTCGCCGCGCACCAGGATCTCGCCGTCCTGGGCGATCTTCACCTCGATCCCCTCGAAGGGCGGGCCGACGGTCTCCAGCTTCACCTTCCAGGGCGGGTTGACGGAGACCACCGGGGCGGTCTCGGTCTGGCCATAGCCCTGCAGGATCGGCAGGCCGAGGGCGGTGAAGAACAGGCCGATGTCGTAGTTGAGCGCGGCGCCGCCGGAGACGATGGCCTTCACCCGCCCGCCGAAACGCTTGCGCACCTTGGCGCGTACCAGCCGCTCCAGCACCAGGTCCTGCAGGCGCTCCCAGAGCGTCAGGCTCCTGGGGTCGCGGTAGCGCTTCTCGCCCAGCTCCACCGCCTTGTAGAACAGCTTCGCGTTGAGGCCGCCCTCCTTGTCGATGCGCCGGCGCATGCGCAGGTGCATGGTCTCGTAGAGCCGGGGCACGGCGGTCATGATGGTCGGCCGCGCTTCCTCAAGATTCTTCTGCAGGTGCTCGATGCCCTCGGCGTAGTAGATCTCGGCGCCCAGGGTGATGGGCAGGAACTGGCCCGCCGTGTGCTCGTAGGAATGCGACAGCGGCAGGAAGGAGAGAAAGATCTCGTGCCCCAGGCCGAGACGCTCCAGCACTTTGTAGGCGCCCATACAGTTGCAGAGGATGGCGCCGTGACTCAGCATCACCCCGCGCGGCACGCCACCGGTGCCGGAGGTGTAGATGATGCAGGCGGTATCGCCGCGCTCGGCGCGCCCGGCCATCTCCTCAACGTCGTCCGGCAGCTGGCGGCCTTCGGCCAGCAGGTCGTCCCACAGGTGCAGCGGCACGGCGCCAGCCTGCGGGCGCCTCAGGTCCTCCATGCCGACCACCCACTTGCAGCCCGGCGCGTCCAGCACCGCCGGCAGCAGGCGTTCGGCCAAGGCGCGGGTCGAGACGATGGCGCCGACCGCGCCGCTGTCGGTCAGCACGTGGCGATGGTCGCCGGCCAGGAAGGTGGTGTAGGCGGGCACGGTGATGGCCCCGGCGGCCATGATCGCCCGGTCGGCCACCAGCCACTCCGGGCGGTTCTCGGCCACCAGCACCACGCGGTCGCCGGGCGCCACGCCCAGCCGGCGCAGTCCGCGCGACAGATCCTTCACCTGCTGGGCGATCTCCGCCCAGCTCTGCGGCCGAAAGCGGCCATCCTGCTTGTGCCAGACGAAGGGGGCCTCGCGCCGCTGCGCTGCCTGGTCGAAGAACACCCCGGTCAGCGAGCGGCAAGCGTCGAAATCCATAAATCCTCCCTGCGGGACCTCTGGAGCCGGCCCGGGAAGGGGGCGCGGCGGGTCCCTGGAACCATCTTGTCCTGCGTCCCCTTGTCACGGCGAATCGCAGGAACGGCGCGGCTTTACTCTTGGCGATCCAGTATTTGCGGCCTATATCGCAGGGGGTCAAGCCGTTGTCTGGGCGGCGGCTTGGCCCTTTCGTGTCATCATGACCCTCACCTGCAGCCCCAAAGGTGCGCTCTTGAACCCGAAACCCGTCTCCGACGAAGCCCTGGGTGAACTGCCCGCCTGGAACCTGGCGGACCTCTATCCCGACCTCGAGTCCCCGGCCCTGAAGGAAGACCTGGAGGAGAGCGCCCGGCGTGCCGGGGCCTTCCGGGAAGGCCATGCCGGGAAGCTGGCCGACCTGGACGGGGCGGCGCTGGGCGCGGCCATCGCCGAGTACGAGGCGATTCAGGAGACCCTGGGGCGCATCATGAGCTACGCCCAGCTGGTCTATTCCGGCGACATGAGCGATCCCAAGATCGGCCGCTTCTATCAGTCGATGCAGGAGCGCTGCACGGCCGTCTCCACCGATCTGGTGTTCTTCGCGCTGGAGATGAACCGACTGGAAGATGCCCAGCTGAAGGAGAAGCTGAAGGCGCCCGAACTGTCGCACTACGAGCCCTGGCTGCGCGACCTGCGCGCCATGCGCCCGCATCAGCTCTCCGACGACATTGAGCGCCTGCTGCATGAAAAGTACGTCTCCGGGCGCGCCGCCTGGACGCGGCTCTTCGACGAGACCATGGCGGGCCTGCGCTTTCCCTTCAAGGGCGAGGAGCTGACCTCCGCCGAGATCCTCAATCGCCTGACCGAGCGCGACCCGGCGTCGCGGCGTGAGGCCGCCAAGTCGCTGGGCAAGGTGCTGGGCGACAACGCGCGGGTCTTCGCCCTGATCACCAACACCCTGGCCAAGGACAAGGAGACCGAGGACAAGTGGCGCGACTTCCCGCGGCCGGTGTCCTCGCGCAACCTGGCCAACTTCGTCGAGGACGAGGTGGTCGACGCCCTGGTGAGCTCGGTTCACGAGGCCTATCCGCGCCTCTCGCACCGCTATTACAAGCTGAAGGCAAAGTGGTTCGGCGGCGAGACGCTGCCCTACTGGGACCGCAACGCGCCGCTGCCCGATGACGACGACCGCGTGATTCCCTGGAGCGACGCGCAGCGCATGGTGCTGGACGCCTATGCCGCCTTCTCGCCGGCGCTGGCGGCCATCGGCCAGCAGTTCTTCGAGAAATCCTGGATCGACGCGCCGGTGCGCCCCGGCAAGGCGCCGGGCGCCTTCGCCCATCCCACCGTGCCCTCGGTGCACCCCTACCTGCTGCTGAACTATCAGGGCCGCGCCCGCGATGTCATGACGCTGGCGCACGAACTGGGCCACGGCGTCCACCAGGTGCTGGCCGGTCCGCAAGGGCACCTGATGGCGGACACCCCGCTGACCCTGGCGGAGACGGCCTCGGTCTTCGGCGAGATGCTGACCTTTCAGGCCATGCTGAAGGCGGAGAGCGACCCCAGGCGCCGCAAGGTCATGCTGGCCTCCAAGGTGGAGGACATGCTGAACACCGTGGTGCGGCAGATCGCCATGCACGAGTTCGAAACCCGCGTGCACGACGAGCGCCGCGAGGGCGAACTGCTGCCCGAACGCCTGGGCGAGATCTGGCTGGAGACCCAGCAGGTGAGCCTGGGGCCGGCCATCGCCTTCGATGACGATTACCGCCACTACTGGGCTTACATCCCGCACTTCATCCACGTGCCCTTCTACGTCTACGCCTATGCCTTCGGTGATTGTCTGGTGAATTCGCTCTATGCGGTCTACGAGGGCGCCGAGGAGGGCTTCGCCGAGAAGTACCTGGACATGCTGCGTGCCGGCGGCAGCATGCGCCATAAGGAGCTGCTGGCACCCTTCGGCCTCGACGCCTCGGACCCGGCCTTCTGGGGGCGCGGCCTGCAGCTTGTCGAGCGGTTCATCGGCGAATTGGAGGCCATGGAGTAGGCCGCCCTTTTACCTAATTCAGTCGTGTGCGAACGATTCGAGTTTGAGCCCGACTGATTTGGCTCCCGACTGATTTGGCTCCCGACTGATTTGGCTCCCGACTGATTTGGCTCAAGGTGGCTGACGCGGATCTGTCATCCAATCCGGTTAGAATTACACCCTTCGCCTGTGTTTATTCACCGTATTGGGGAGGCCGCCTTGTCGGCAGAACCGAAGTCTCCGCGCCTGGTCGCCAGCGGCGGTCAGCCTGTGGCCCCGCTGCCGGCACCTGCCGGCGTCACGGAAGCGCCTGATGTCGACCGCCTGCCGGACGTCGCCGGGCACAGGGTCGGCCCGGAACAGGCGCCCAGCCCGCCCGCGCTGCCCGGCCTGTTCGGTGGAGATGCCCTGGACCGCATGCTGCACGCCGGCATGGCCCGCGCCACGGCCGGAATCTCACCGGCCGCGCTGGGGCTGGCCTACACCGACTGGTGGATGCACCTGGCGGGGGCGCCGGGCAAGCAGGCGCAGCTGGTGCAGGACGCCTGGTCGGAGGCGATGCGGCTGGGCCTGCACCTGGCGCACTGCGCCACCCGGCCGCAGGGAGCCGCCGGAACCGAGCCCTGTATCGGTCCCGAACGCGGCGACAAGCGCTTCCTCGATCCGGCTTGGGCGCAGCCGCCCTTCAGCCTGATTACCCAGTCTTTCCTGCTGAGCCAGCAGTGGTGGCAGAAGGCGACCACCGGCGTGCGCGGCGTCTCCAAGCATCACGAGGCCGTGGTGTCCTTCGCGGCGCGCCAGATGCTGGACGTCTTCTCGCCGTCGAACTACGTGGCGACCAATCCCCTGCTGCTGCGCGAGACCCTGGAGCAGGGCGGCGCCAATCTGTATCAGGGCTGGCTGAACGCCCTGGAAGACATGGAGCGGCACCTGAGCGGGCGCGGCCCAGCGGGCACCGAGAACTTTCGGCCGGGACAGGAACTGGCCGTCACGCCGGGCCAGGTGGTTTACCGCAACGATCTGATCGAACTGATCCAGTACAGCCCGCAGACGGCGCAGGTGCATCCGGAGCCGGTGCTGATCGTGCCGGCCTGGATCATGAAGTACTACATCCTGGATCTTTCACCGCACAATTCGCTGATCCGTTACCTGGTCTCGCAGGGCCACACGGTCTTTGCGATCTCCTGGAAGAACCCCGACGCCGAAGACCGCGATCTCGGAATGGATGACTACCGCCGTCTCGGCATCATGGATGCGCTGAAGGCCGTCAATGCGATCCTGCCGGAGCGCCAGGTCCATGCCGTCGGCTACTGTCTTGGCGGGACGCTGCTGTCCATCGCGGCGGCGGCCATGGCGCGCGACAAGGACGACCGCCTGAAGACCGTCACCCTTCTGGCGGCGCAGACCGACTTCACCGAAGCCGGCGAGCTGATGCTGTTCATCGACGAAAGCCAGCTCGCCTACCTGGAGGACGTCATGTGGTCGCAGGGTTACCTGGACACCAGCCAGATGGCCGGTGCCTTCCAGCTGCTGCGGTCCAACGACCTCATCTGGTCACGTCTGGTGCACGACTACTACTTCGGCCGGCGCAGCAACCAGACCGACCTCATGGCCTGGAACGCCGACGCCACGCGCATGCCCTATCGTATGCATTCGGAATACCTGCGACGCCTCTTCCTCAACAACGACCTGGCCGGGGGCCGTTTCGAGGTGGAGGGCCGGCCGGTGGCGCTGACCGACCTGAAACTGCCGATCTTCGCCGTGGGCACCGCCAAGGACCACGTCGCCCCCTGGCGCTCGGTCTACAAGGTCGTGCTGATGACCGATACCGAGGTGACCTTCCTGCTGACCAGCGGTGGACACAACGCCGGAATCGTCAGCGAACCCGGACATCCGCATCGTCATTACCGCATTGCACAAAAAAACATTGACGATCCGCTGCTCGGTCCTGAAGAATGGGCGGCGTCTGCGCCGAGTAAAGAAGGTTCCTGGTGGGAGGCATGGAGCATCTGGCTGACTGAGAACTCATCGAGCGAACGTGTTGGACCGCCAAAGCTGTCCCCCGACGCCGAGGGCTCGGCGCTGCTCTGCGACGCGCCTGGCGTCTATGTCTTCCAGCAATGAGGGATCGATGAACAAGGAATTTCTGAGAAACCGAACCTTCGACGAGCTCCAGCCCGGCGACAGCGCCTCCATGGTTCGCATCGTCGGACGCGACGACATCGATCTCTTCGCCGCCGTTTCCGGCGACGTCAATCCGGCGCATCTGGACGCAACCTTCGCGGCCACAGACCTGTTCGGTCATA
>ENA-ORCZ01000733-ORCZ01000733.1-marine-metagenome-genome-assembly--contig:-NODE-733-length-10748-cov-2.889795_pt1 | contig 10748 bp, 8 predicted proteins | sample MGYA00237785_ERZ508519 | MGnify/ENA primary metagenome ERZ508519 (study PRJEB26189, sample SAMN06268790) | marine metagenome | isolation source: Bioluminescent Bay, La Paraguera, Puerto Rico | place...
TTCGGCGTGGTCGCCGGAGCGATTCCCGGGCTGACCACGGCGGCGGCCATCGCCATCGTGTTGCCGGTCACCTTCTATCTGCCGCCGCTGGCGGGCCTTACTTTCCTTTACGTGATCGGCAAGGCCGGGCGCTACGGCGGCTCCATCGCCGCGGTGCTGTTCAACACGCCGGGCACCTCCGCCGCCGCGGCGACCCAGATCGACGGCCATCCCCTGGCGCGCCAGGGCAAAGCCGGCAAGGCGATCAAGATGTCGACCCTGGCCTCGGTCTGCGGCGATTTCCTGGGTGACATGCTGCTGATCTTCTGCGCAGCGCTGATCGCCAGCTTCACGGTGAAACTGGGCCCGCCGGAGTACTTCGCCATCTACGTCATGGCCTTCATCGTGATCGGCTCGGTGGTCGGCAACGACGTGCTGCGCGGTCTCGCCAGCACGGTCTTCGGCGTGCTTATCGCCATGGTGGGGTTGGACTACATCTCCGGGTCGACGCGCTACGACTACGGCATCGTCAACCTGATGAGCGGTTTCAAGCTGGTGCCGGTGCTGATCGGTGTCTTCGTGATCTCCGAGGTGCTGGTCCAGGCGGAGAAGACGGCCGCTTCGGCGGTTCAGCTTTTCATCGCGCCGAAGACTGTGAACAAGGCGGACCAGAAACTCACCGCCGAGGAGATCCGCCGCTGCCTGCCGGTCATCCTGCGCTGCACCGGCATCGGCGCCTTCATCGGCATCCTGCCTGGGCTGGGCTCGGCGGTCGCCTGCTTCATCGCCTACGGCGAGGAGCGCCGACGCGCCAAACGACCTGATCTCTGGGGGAAGGGCGCCATCGAGGGGGTGGCTGCGCCGGAAGCCGCCAACAACGCGGTCAGCGGCCCCTCGATGATCCCGCTGCTGACCCTCGGCATTCCCGGCAGCACGGTCGGCGCCATGATGATGGGCGTCTTCCTGGTGCACGGCATCCAGGTCGGCCCGACCATCTTCATTACCTCCGGCGAGCTGGTTTACGCGCTCTTCGCCGCCGGCCTGCTTGGTATTCTGAGCTACGGCCTGATCGGCTGGTTCTTCAGCGGCATCGTCGGCAGGCTGATCGCGCTGGCGCCGCCGCGCCTGGTCTATCCCTCGGTGCTGCTGCTCGCCTTTCTGGCGACCTATTCGGTGCGCAACAGCCTGTTCGACGTGGGTGTTATGGTTGTCTTCGGGCTGATCGGCTACTTCATGCGCCGGTTCCAGTTCAGTGCGGCGGCTTTCTTGATCGCCTTCGTGCTGGCGCCGGGCGCGGAGGAGGCGCTGCGCCAGTCGCTGCAGATGTCGGGCGATGATCCCATGATCTTCTTCCAGCGGCCGCTCACCCTGCTGTTCTTCGCCATCGCACTGGTGGGACTGGGCTCCCGGGTCTACAGCCAGGTAAAGCGGCGCCGCGCCCGCGCCGATGCTGCCGCGGGTTGAGGTTTCAAATGCGAGAAACGGCATTGTTGTCTGGCTTGGTGTCGATTAGATTCTTCAATGGCCGCTTTTGCGGGAAGATTCGCTTGCTGACCCGTCCACACAATCAGTTTCCGGGACCTTCGCATGTCGAATAGGGTGAAAACGTCAGAGAAGAGCGTCGCCGAGCCGGGCGCTCTGCCGCATCCCGGTATCGAGAGCGTCTTCAGTTATCACCTGCAGATTCTCGCCAACATCTCCACGCGCATCGCCCTCCTGTCGATCAAGCCGAAGTTCGGTCTGAACATCATGCAGTGGCGTGTGCTGGCGAACATCGACCGGCTGGAAGTGGCGACCATCCAGGATCTCGCCCGTGCCTCCGGCGTGCTGGTCAGCCAGGTCAGCCGGACGATTTCCGGGCTGGACGAGATGGGCCTGGTGAAGAAGCGGACCAATCCGAAAGACGGCCGCAGCCGGGCGGTTTCCCTCACGGCCAAGGGGGAGAAGCTGGTGCAGCAGATTCTGAAGGAACGCGAGCGCTGGAACGACGAGATGCTCGCCGACCTCAGCCCGGCCGAGCGCGACCAGCTGGTAAACCTCATCCTGCGGGTCGAGAAGTCGAGCCGGGCGCTCTATTCGCGCCTGCGGCGCGACGCCGGCGGCGAGCCCGTCATCATCGAGTAGGCCCACCCCAGAAAAATCCGCAAAGGCGTCTTCCACGTCGTCTCGCGATGGTATTTTATTTGATAATATCAAATAAAATATTTAACATAGTGAAACACCCTGACGCAGCGATGGCAGGGGCAGAAAACAATCCGAAAACTCCAGGAGGAAATGATGAGTGGAGGAATTTCGAGGCGGCAGCTGCTGGGCAGTGCCGCGGCGGTCACGGCGGCCGGTGTACTGGGCCTGCCGAACATCTCGCAGGCCGCTTTGCCGGACACCATGCTGTGGACCGCGGCCGACATCGGCTCCAGCGGGTATGCCGAGGCCTCGGCCATTGCCAACGCGCTGATTAATCGCCATGGCACGCGTATCCGGATTGTGCCCTCGGGCACCTCGATCGGCCGCATGCTGCAGCTCAGGACCGGGCGCGTGCAGCTCGCCTTCCTGGCCAACGAGGCCTACTTCGGTTCGGAAGCGATCTTCGACTTCTCCTCGCGGGAGTGGGGGCCGCAGAACCTGCGCGCCCTGATGGGGCGCCCGGCGCTCTTCGGGATCGTCACCGCCAAGGATGCCGGCATCAAGACCCTGGCCGACCTGCGCGGGCGCCGCGTCTCGCGCATCAAGGCGCACCCTTCGACCAACTTCAAGGTCGAGGCCGTCATGGCCTTCGCCGGCCTGACCTGGGACGACGTCGAGCCGGTGGAGATGCCGAGCTACGGCGCCGGCATCCGCGCGGTGATCGACGGCGACGTGGACGCCGCGGGTGCGGTGGTCGGCGCCAGCCTGCTCCGCGAGCTGGAGGCCAGCCCGCGCGGCATCCACTGGCCGCCGGTACCCGCCGACGATGCAGCCGGCTGGGAGCAGATGAACGCCTACGCACCGCTGTTCAAGCCGGCGGTCCTGTCCGACGGTCCGGGTGCCACGCCGGACGCGCCGGTCCCGCTTGTCGCCTATCGCTACCCGATTCTCTCGGTCTACGCCGAGGCCGACGAGCAGATGGTCTACGACGCCACCAAGGCCGTTGTGGAAGCTTTCGACGACTACAAGGACGCCAACAAGGTGATGCCGAACTGGAGCGTCGACAGCGCCGGGCATCCGCCGTTCGACACCCCTGTGCATCCGGGCGCCATCCGCTACTACAAGGAAGCGGGCCTCTGGACCGAGGCGGACCAGGCCTGGAACGACAAGCGCATGGCCCGACTGGAGCAGGTGCAGAAGGCCTGGGACGAGGCCACCGCCCTGGCCGACGAGCAGCAGCTTCCCGACAAGAAGTGGGACGCTTTCTGGAGCGATTATCGCGCCAAGAATCTCTGATCGTCGTCCACTCCGCCGCCGGTTGCCGACCCCCCTCCCGGCGGCCGGCGGCGGAGCCCGCCCTGGAGCATGGTCCGTCATGTCTGATCCCACTTCCGCCCGGCCGACCACTGCGCCGACCACTGCGCCGGCCGACGCACCTGTCAGCGATCTGAAGTCGCGCGGCGCGCGGGCACTGCCCGTGGTGCTGCTGGTCACCCTCGCGGGCCTCGCCATCGCGATCAACCAGGTCTTCCTGATCCGGGCTTTCGGGTTCCAGATCATCTCGACCGGCTACTACTTCCTGCTGCTCGGGCTGTTCATCGGGCTGGCCTTCCTGTTCTTTCCGGCACGCGCCGCCGACCGGGCGCGCATTCCCTTCTACGACTGGATCGCTGCCGCGGCGACCCTGGGCAGTGGCGTCTACTTCGCGGTCCATGCGGAGACCATCATCAGCCAGGGCTGGGACTTCGCGGCGCCGGCCCTGCCAACAGTGCTTTCCTTCGTGTTTTTCTTCGCGGTCATGGAGGTGCTGCGCCGCGCCGGCGGGCGGGTGCTCTTCGTCGTCTGCGTGCTCTTCGCCTTCTATCCGCTTTTCGCCGATCACATGCCGGGCGTGCTGTGGGGCACTCACTACAGCCTGGAAGAGACCATGCTGGCGCACGTCATGGGCGTGGAGTCGATCGTCGGCATCACCACCAAGATCCTCTGCGAGCTGCTGGTCGGCTATCTGCTGTTTGGCGCGACGCTCACCGCCACCGGCGGCGGCCAGTTCTTCATGGACTTCGCCGCGGCGGTCATGGGTCGCAGCCGTGGCGGCCCGGCCAAGGTGGCGGTCATCGCCTCCGGCATGTTCGGCAGTCTCTCCGGCAGCGTCATCTCCAACGTCATCAGCACCGGCAGCTTCACCATCCCGACCATGAAGCGCGCCGGCTACCCGCCGGTCTATGCCGCGGCCATCGAAAGCAATGCCTCGACCGGCGGGGCGATCATGCCGCCGGTCATGGGTGCGGTGGCCTTCATCATGGCCTCGTTCCTCAACGTGCCCTACGGCACGGTCATCGAGGCGGCGGTGATCCCGGCCCTGCTGTTCTATCTAGTGCTCATCATCCAGGTGGACACCTACGCCGCCCGGGTCGGCCTGACCGGGCTGCCGGAAGCAGAGATCCCGGCCCTCTGGCCGACCGTGAAGGAAGGCTGGCCGCATCTGCTCGGCCTCGGACTGCTGGTCGTCCTCATCCTGGCCTTCGAGATGGACCGCACGGCGCCCTTCTGGGCCTCCGGCGCCATGCTGGCGGTGGCGCTGCTGCGCGACCATCGCAATCTCTGGGGCACGCTGCGCGCGGTCCTCTTCGAGACCGGGCACAGCGTCGCCTACCTCTTTGCCGTGCTGGCCGGCATAGGCCTCATCGTCGGCTCGCTTTCGATCACCGGCGTCGGCAATTCCTTCTCGCGCGAACTGGTGCAGTATGCCGACGGCAGCGTGACCTTGTTGCTGACTTTCGGCGCGATCACCAGCTTCGTGTTGGGCATGGGGATGACGGTCAGCGCCTGCTACATCTTCCTTTCGATCATTCTCGCCCCGGCGCTGGTCGCCGGCGGGCTGGACGAGATGGCCAGCCACCTCTTCATTCTCTACTGGGGCATGCTGTCCTTCATCACCCCGCCGGTCTCGATGGCGGCGGTGACGGCGGCCGGCATCGCCGGCTGCAGCGGCATGAAGGCCGGCTTCATGGCCATGCGGCTCGGTGCGGTACTCTTCGTGCTGCCCTTCGCCTTCGTCCTGAACCCGGCCTTGATCGGGCGCGGCGGGGTCACCGAGGTGGCGCTTTCGGTGACCACGGCGGTGGTGGCGGTCTGGCTGATCGGCTGCGGCTTCGAGCGCTACCTGCACGGCCGCGGCCCGCTCGGCCGGGTGGAGAGCGCCGCCGTGCTGACCGGCGGCCTGCTGATGCTGGTGCCGGAAGTCATGACCGACCTCGCCGGTTTCGCTCTGGCGATGACCGCCTATCTGCCGCGCCTGATGGCCAGGCGGGGGACCACGCCGCTATGAGAATCTCCGCTTACGCGGTGCGGCCCGCCGCTTTTCCCAACCTGGACCCGGACTGGCGCTTCGGCGGGCAGCGGGTCCCCAGCCTCAAGGGGGTCTTCCTGGCGCTGCGCGCCGAGGACGGCACCCAAGGCGAGGGCTATGTGCCGGTGCTGCGCCACCTGGGCTCCAGCGCCGAGGGGCTGGCGGCGGCTTTGGCCGAGATGGGCCAGGCGCTGCTGGGCCGGCCGGCGCTGCACGTCGCCGCCAACCTGGCGGTTGCCGCCAAGGCCCGCCCCGGCGACCTGCCGGCGCTCTCGGCGGTGGATTGCGCCTTGCATGATCTCGCCGCGCGGCTCTATGGCGTCAGCGTCGCGACGCTGCTGGGCGGGGCCCGGCGCCGCCGCCTGCCGGTGCTGCGCATCGTGCCGATCAAGTCGCCGGAGGACATGACCCGGCGCGCGGCCGAACTGGCGGGGGAGGGCTTCAAGGCCCTGAAGCTGAAGCTGGAAGGTGATCTGGACGAAGACATCGCGCGGGTCGCCGCCGTGCGCCAGGAACTGGGCGGGGCGGTCACACTCTACGTCGATCCAAACCAGGCCTACCGGGCAAAGCCGGCCATCGCGCTGTGCCAGGCGCTGGCCGATCTGGGCGTCGAGCGGGTCGAGCAGCCGGTCCTGCAGAGGGACTACCGCCAGATGGCGGCCGTCACCGTCGCGACTCCCCTGATCGTCGAAGCGGACGAGGGGCTGCATACGCCCGGCGATCTGCTGGCGCTGGGCGGGCACAAGGCCGCCGACGCGATCTGCCTGAAGCTCACCAAGTCGGGCGGCATCCGCGCGGTGCTGTCCATGGCCGAGATGTCCGGGCCCCTCGGCCTCGACTATCGCATGAGCACGGCCTTCGGCGGCGCCCTGATCTCACTGGCCGCCGCCCAGGCCGCCGCCGTGCTGCCGGCTGCACCGGGTTTCGCGGAGGTCGGCGAGTTCGCCCACTTCGGCGACGATCCGCATGCGCCGCCCCGGGTGGTCGAGGGCGCGCTGGAATTGGACGACGCCCCGGGCATGGGGCTGGAGCGGCAGCTTAGCGACCTCCGGTGGCAGGAGGCCTAGTGCTGCCGCCGCGGATTGTTTATTTGACTATGTTGACTATTCTTGCCGCCCGGGCGGCGGGGGAAGAAAGGAAGGCGAAGCCATGGCGCCGGTGACGCGCTTTACCGAGATGGTCGGCACCGCCTGGCCCATTATCCAGGCGGGCATGAGCTGGGCGTCCAGTTCGCCGGCACTGCCGCTGGCGGTCTCGAATGCCGGCGGCCTCGGCGTGCTGGCCGCGGGACCGATGCGCCACGGCGAGCTGCAGGCGGCGATCCGTGCCATCAAGGAGGGCACCGACCGGCCCTGGGCGGTGAACGTGCCGCTCTATCGCAAGGAGATCGGGCCGGTGCTTGACATCCTGGAGGCTGAGCGTCCACCCGTCATCATCGCCTCCCAGGGCGGCCCCAAGGCTCACCTGCCGCGCTTCCGCGACATTGGCGCCAAGTGGCTGCACGTCACCGCCTTCGTCGAGCATGCGAAGAAGGCGGCGGACGCGGGGGTGGACGGCATCGTGGTGGTCGGCACCGAGGCAGGCGGCCATCCGCCGGCTAACGAGGTCAGCACTCTGGTCACCGTGCGCCGCGTGCTGCAGGAGGTCGACTGCCCGGTGATCGCCGGCGGCGGGGTCGCCGACGGCTACGGCATTGCCGCCCTGCTGGCGCTGGGCGCCGATGCCGTGCAGCTCGGTACCCGCTTTCTCCTGACCGAGGAAGCCAGCGTCCACGCGGCCTACAAGCAATGCCTGCTGGAGACGGAGATCGACGGCACCGAGCTGATCGGCCGCGGTGGCCTGCCGGTGCGTGGAGTCCGCAATCGTTTCGCCGACAGGGTTGCCGAGGCGGAGCGCAGCCAACTCGCCGATCGTGACCCCGACGCGTGGAAGCTGCTGCTCGCCTCGGCAACGCTGAAGGACGCGGCGCTGGACGGCGATATCGATGGGGGCAAGGTGGAGGCGGGGCAATCGGTCGGCCTGATCCGCGACCTGCCGCCCGCCCGCGAGGTCTTCGACCGACTGGTTGAGGAAATGCAGCAGGCGATCGGCCGCGTCGCGCCGCTCGCCCGTCAAGATCAAGAGCTGAGAAAGGCCAGTAATGCGTAAGGACGATATCACTGAAGACGTGCTGTTGAGCGAGGACCGGGGCGGGGTACGCCTCCTGACCATGAACCGCGCGGACAAGCTGAATGCGCTGAACTTCGCGCTGACCGAGGCGCTGGTCGCGGCCTTTGAGGCGGTCGAGGCCGACGAGACGGTGCGCGCGGTGATCCTGACCGGCAAGGGCCGCGGGTTCTGCGCCGGCGCCGATACCTCCGAGTTCCGCCAGCTGACTCCTGAGAATCAGGGCCTGGTCGAGCAACGCGCCGCGCTGACCATGCGGCTGCATGCCGCGATCCCTCAGTGCCGGGTGCCGGTGATCGGTGCGGTGAACGGCTTCGCCCTGGGCGGCGGCAGTGGCCTGGCCCTGGCCTGCGACTACGTGATTGCCGCCGACACGGCGCGCTTCGGCTACCCCGAGGTGAAGCACGGCATCGTCGCCGCCATCGTGCTGCCGTCGCTGGTCCGCCAGGTCGGCCGCAAGATCGCCTTCGACCTTGTCGCCAGCGGCCGCCAGGTGCCGGCGGCAGAGGCCGCCGAGCTGCGCATGATCAACCGGGTGGTGACGCCCGACGCGCTGCTCGAGGTGGCCTGGGACTACGCGACGGAGATCGCCGGCTACAGCCCGGTCGCCATGGCGGAGACCAAGCGCCTGCTGCAGGCGACCGCCGACCTGGGCCTGCACGAGGGGCTGGAACTGGGCCGCGAGGCCAATGCGCGCATGCGCGCCTTTCGCGAGGCGAAGGCGCAATGAAGCCACTGGAAGGCATCACCATCGTCGAGCTGGCCCGCGTGCTGGCCTGTCCCTTCGCCGACATGCTGCTGGCGGAGATGGGCGCTACGGTCATCAAGATCGAGCAGCCGGGTCGCGGTGACGAAACGCGCGGTTACGAGCCCTTCGTCGGCGCGGAGGCGGTGCGCGCCGAGCTGCCGGAGGACCGTCGCGACGACGAGGAGGCCATCGCCGCAGCGATCGGGACCGAGCGTTCAGCCTATTTCTATGCCTGCAACCGGGGCAAGCAGTCGATCACCGTGAACCTGCGCCACCCGGAGGGCCAAGCGATCGTGAAGCGCCTGGCCGCCGACGCCGACGTGCTTCTGGAGAACTTCCCCACCGGTCGGCTGGCGCGTCTCGGCCTCGACTGGCCGGCGCTGCAATCCTTGAACGAGCGCCTAATCTACGTGTCCTGCACCGGCTTCGGGCAGACCGGTCCGCTGGCCGCGCGCAAGGGCTACGACACGGTGTTCCAGGCCATGGGCGGTCTCATGAGCCTAACCGGCGAGGCCGGTGGCGGCCCGGTGAAGCCGGGTCTGCCGGTCGCCGATCTCACGTCCGGGCTGTGGATCGCCCTTGCGGTGCTCTCGATGATCACCGGTCGCCACCAGACCGGCAAGGGCGGCTACCTCGACTTCTCCATGCTCGACGGCCAAATCAGCCTGCTGACCCTGGCCGCCGCGCGCCACTTCGCCCTGGGGGAGATTCCGGCCCGGCTGGGCACCGAGCATCCGGGCCGCGTGCCCTCCGCCACTTTCCGGTGTAAGGACGGCGGCTACGTCCACATCACCGGGGCCGACCAGCACTGGGCACCGCTCTGCGAATTGCTGGGGCTGGCGGAGTGGGGCGCCGACAAGCGCTTCGCGACAAACAGTGGGCGGGTGCGCCACCGGGTCGAGGTGATGGAGAGACTGACCGCGGCCATTGCCGGTTTGACCCGGCAGGAACTCTGCGATGCCTGCGACCGGGCGGCGGTGCCGGCCGGACCGGTGCGCGACCTGGGGGAGGTGCTGCACGACGACCACGTCACCGCCCGCGGCCTGGTTCAGGACTTCGACCATCCGGAGGCCGGGGCCTTTCCGGCCCTGGCCCTGCCGTTCAAGTTCGAGGGGTTCGACAATCCGGAGCTTTCCCGCCCGCCGACCCTGGGCGAACATACCGACACTATCCTCGCCGGGCGGCTCGGCATGGGATCGGACGAGATCGCGCGGCTGCGCGCGGAAGGAGCGATCTGACATGAACACGGTGGAACTGGACCTGCGGCAGAGCGACGGCGGTGCGCGAATCGCCCACATCCGCCTGAACCGTCCGGACGCCCGCAACGCGCTCAACAACCAGATGTGCCTCGACCTGCTGACAGCGCTGCGCCAGGTCGAGGCCGAGCCGGAGGTCGCCTGTGTGGTCATCGCCGGCAAGGGCCCGGCCTTCTGCGCCGGGGCTGACCTGAAGGAGCGCCAGGGCATGGACGACGACCAGATCCGGGGCCGCCGCCTGCGCGCCTTCCGCGCCTATGACGCGGTGGAGACCCTCTCCATGCCGGCCATCGCCGCGGTCGCCGGGCCCTGCGTCGGCTCCGGCTGCGAGATCGCGACCGCCTGCGATTTCATCGTCGCCGCCGAGGGCGCGACCTTCCGCTATCCCGAGGCGCAGTGGGGCACGGTGGGCGCGACGCAGCGCCTGCCGCGTATCGTCGGCAAGCGCCTGGCCAAGGAACTGATGTTCACGGGGCGGCCGGTGCCGGCGGAGGAGGCGCTGCGGATCGGCCTGGTGAACCGGGTGGTGGCCGAAACGGCCCTGGAAGCTGAGGTCGAGACCCTGGTGGGGCAGATCGTGAAGGCGCCGCTGGCGGCCCTGAAGCAGGCCAAGCGCTGCATCGACCAGGGGACCGCCGACAGCCGCATGGGCGCCCTGGCTGAGGAGATCCTGGCGATCGAGGAAAACCTGGAGCAGCAGGCCTGGCGCGACCGCATGGTGGAGAGCCCGGCGAAATGACCAGCACCGCCGCTGCTTCGCCGCTGCCCGGCCCCTTTCACAAGGCATTCACGGAGGTCATGGAGCGGGATCCCGGCGCCGAGGCGCTGATGGCCGAGGACGGCCGCATGACCTACGGCGCGCTGCGGGAGGAGGTTGACCGCATCGCCCGGGCGCTGATCGCCTGCGGCCTGACGCGCGGCGACCATATCGGCATTCTGGAGGGCAACTCGCTGCGCTGGGCGGCGCTGTTTTATGCGGCGGCCTCCCTCGGCCTGGTGACCGTGCCGCTCAATACCCGTTTCCGCGTCGAGGAACTGAACTACACCCTGGCGCACGAGGACATCCGCCTGCTCTTCACCGCGGACCTGTTCCTCGGCAAGATCGACTTCCTGGCGATGCTCGAGG
>ENA-ORCZ01000734-ORCZ01000734.1-marine-metagenome-genome-assembly--contig:-NODE-734-length-10743-cov-2.515845_pt1 | contig 10743 bp, 8 predicted proteins | sample MGYA00237785_ERZ508519 | MGnify/ENA primary metagenome ERZ508519 (study PRJEB26189, sample SAMN06268790) | marine metagenome | isolation source: Bioluminescent Bay, La Paraguera, Puerto Rico | place...
AAGACCTGGAGGACATGCAGGAACGCATGCGCGATCACCTGCGCGGCAACAGCGAGTACTACGACCACGAGTACCGCATGCGCGGCGACGACGGGCGCTATCGCTGGGTGCACTCGCGCGGCCTGGGCGTGCGCGACGAGAGCGGCCACGTCTACCGCATGGCCGGCTCGCTGAGCGACGTCACCGAACGCAAGCTGGCCGAGCATGAACTGCTGCGCGCAAAGGAAGCGGCGGAGATGGCGAACCGGACCAAGGGCGAGTTCCTCGCCACCATGAGCCACGAACTGCGCACGCCGCTGAACGCCATCATCGGCTTCTCAGAGCTGATCATTCAGCAGGTCTTCGGCCCGATCGGCCACGACAACTACCGCGACTACGTGCAGAACATCCACGAGAGCGGCAACCACCTGCTGACCATCATCAACGACATCCTGGATGTCTCAAAGGCCGAGGCCGGCATGATCGACCTCTACGAGGAAGATGTCGACCTGCGCGAGGTCATCGCCTCCGGCCTGCGCCTGATCGGCCCGCGGGCGCGGGAAAACCACATCGCGCTGGAGACCGACTACGCCGAACCCCTGTCCATGGTGGTGGCGGATGCCCGGCGGCTGAAGCAGATTCTCATCAACCTGCTGTCCAACGCGGTGAAGTTCACCCCCGCGGGCGGCCGCATCACCGTGAAGGCCTGGGCCCAGCACGGCCTGGGCGCCGGCTTCCAGGTCGTCGACACCGGCATCGGTATTCCCGAGGACGACGTGGAGCGCATGCTGGAGCCCTTCACCCAGGTGGAATCCGGGCTGAGCCGCAAACACGAAGGCACCGGCCTGGGTCTGCCGCTGTGCAGAGCACTGATCGAAGTGCATGGCGGAGAGCTGAAACTGGAAAGCAAACTCGGCGAGGGCACCACCATCACCGTCACCCTGCCGACGCCGCGCATCAGCGAGAAGACCGTCGACGCCGCGTAATCGGCCTCGAATGAAAGGTTCGCCGCGTAGGCGGCGTTGCAGAACCCTTCCATAACACTGCTGTCGTCCCGGCACTTGTTGCCGGGACCCATTGACCTATCCGTTTTTGTGGCGCTTGCAAGGCGAGCAAGCATCTCGGTCAGTCAGCGCCCGTGGATCCCGGGGTCAAGCCCCGGGATGACAGCGCCGTTGTGGCAGGGTCACAGATCCAGGCGTTCTTCCGTCGCGCAGAAGGCTTCGGCGAAGGCCAGCAGGTCCTCGTCGGCGCCGGCCGGTGCGATCAGCGAGAGGCCGAGGGGGCAGCCCGCGACCCGCGCCAGCGGCAGGGAGACCTGCGGCAGGCGGGCCAGCCCGGCAATGGAGGTGAGGTTGAGCACGGCGCTGCGGTGCGCCTTCAGTTCCTCGGCGCCGCTCTCGCAACGCGGCGCGATGCCCGGCGCCGCCGGCAGGCAGAGCAGCGCGTCGTCGCCCAGCAGATCCGCCAGGCGCGCGGTGAAACCCTCGCGGGCCTCGCGCGCCGGCGCGGCCTGCGCCTCGGTGATGCCGGCCGCCCAGTCGAAGCGTTCCTGCGATTCCGGCCCGAAGGTCGGCCGCGTCTCGGCGATCCAGGCCCCGTGCGAGGCCATGATCTCGCGCGCCTGGATATGGCGGAAGCGCCACATCCAGTCGTCCAGGCTGCCTTCGGCGGCGGTGATCTTCTCGGCCGGGGTGAGACGCTGCTCCAGACGCTCGACCAGCGGCGCCAGGGCCGCCACGGCGTCGGGCACGGCCAGGGCGAAGGCGTCCTCGGCCAGCAGCAGGCGGCGCCAGCGGCCCGCTTCGCCCGCCACCCCGCCCAGCAGCACCCCGCCGACGCGGGCCAGTGTCTCCGCATCGCGGGCGAACCAGCCGACGGTATCGAAACTGGGCGCCAGCGGCATGACGCCTTCCAGCGAAATCCGCCCGTGAGTCGGGCGCAGGCCGAAGATGCCGCAGTAGCTGGCCGGGATGCGGATCGAGCCGCCGGTGTCGCTGCCCAGCGCGAAGTCGACGAGGCCGCCGGCCACCGCCGCCGCGGAGCCGGAGGAGGAGCCGCCGGGAATGCGTCCCGGCGCGTTCACGTTGGTCGGCGTACCGTAGTGGAAGTTCTGGCCGTTCAGGCTGTAGGCCAGCTCGTCGGTGATGGTCTTGCCCGCCAGCTCCGCGCCGGCCTGCAGCAGGGTCTCGACCACCGGCGCGTGGGCTTGCGCGGGCGGATGGCTGCGCGCCCAGTCCGGATTGCCGCAGCCGGTCACGTAGCCGGCGATGTCGAAGATGTCCTTGGCGGCGAAGCGCAGGCCGCTCAGCGCGCCGCCCGGCTGCCCCGGGATCTGCGGCTGCGGCGCCGGCACGAAGGCGCCCAGCGCGTCCCAGGCCGGGCGCCCGGCATCCAGCTCGGCAAAGGGATTGCCGCCGCCCTGCCCGGCCGTGCCCTGCTGATCGCTCATCACCCCCCCTTCTGCAGCGACGCCGTCAGGTCGCCGTCTCGTCGAACTCCGGCTCTTCGCTCTCCGGCTGCGGGTGCTTGCGCCGGATGATGATGTCGCCGTTCTCGAGCACCTCCGGCAATTCGTACTGCGGAATGCTCTCCACCAGCAAGCGCAGCGCGCGCATCATCTGTTCCAGTCCCTCGCGCGCGATCTCACCCGGCGTGTCCTGCGGCGCGGTGCCCGGCGGCGTCTCCTCCGCCAGGGCGGGCATGACCGGCGCCAGCGGCAGCGCGAGGCCGACCACCGCCGCCAGCATCGTGGGATTCCATGAAACGCGCATGCGGCTGCTCCTTTGCTGTCCCCCGAGGGGCTGCCCCGAAGATGGGGCCTGGACCCTGCCGAGCCAAGCCAAAAGGCTATTATCGCGGCAAAAGTGGCCGTATTGCGGCGGCATTCCAGCCCGATACCCGACGGCGGCTCTCGACAGCGCGGGGGGCGGCGTGCGAGGAATCGCGCTGCGACGACTCAACCCTTCCTTTCACCTGTTCCCTGCTCACGAGATACCAGAGAGAGACATGAGCGACGACATCGCCCTGATGACCGCCAGCGCGCTGGTGAAACTGTATCGCAGCGGCGCGCTCTCGCCGGTGGAGGCAACACGCGCGGCGCTGGACCGTATCGCGCGCTACGATGACAAGCTGAACGCCTTCAACCTGGTGGCCGCGGAGAGCGCGCGGGCGGCCGCGGCGCAGTCCGAGGAACGCTGGCGGCTGGGCGCGCCGCGCGGGCCGATCGATGGCGTGCCGACCTCGATCAAGGACGTGCTGCTGACCCGGGGCTGGCCCACCCTGCGCGGCTCCAAGGCGATCGACCGCGACCAGCCCTGGGAGGAGGATGCGCCCTCCGTCGCGCGCCTGCGCGAACACGGCGCGGTCATGCTGGGCAAGACCACGACGCCGGAGTTCGGCTGGAAGGGCATCACCGACTCGCCGCTGGACGGCATCACCCGCAACCCCTGGAACCCGGCGACGACACCGGGCGGCTCCAGCGGCGGCGCCTCTGCGGCGCTGGCCGCGGGCATGGGCGCCCTGGCGCTGGGCAGCGACGCCGGCGGCTCGGTGCGCATCCCCGCCGGCTTCACCGGCGTCTTCGCGCTGAAGGCCACCTTCGGGCGCGTGCCGGCCTGGCCGCTCAGCCCCTTCGGCACCCTGGCCAACATCGGGCCGATGACGCGCAGCGTCACCGACGCCGCCCTGCTGCTGAACGTGATGTGCGAGCCCGACCCGCGCGATCCCTACAGCCTGCCCTACGCCGACAACGACTACCTGCACGGCCTGGAGGACGGCATCGAGGGCCTGAAGATCGCCTTCAGCCCGACCCTGGGCGGCCACAAGGTGGACCCGGAGATCGCGGTGCTGGTGGAGCGCGCCGTGCAGGTGCTCGGCGACCTCGGCGCCGAGATCGTCGAGGCCGAGCCCGACACGGCGGGGGCCGCCGAGGTCTTCCGCATCCACTGGTACGCCGGCGCGGCGAAGCTGCTGCAGCGCTTCGACGCCGCCGCCATCGCCCAGATGGACCCGGGGCTCCGGGAAGTCGCCGAGGAAGGACGGTCCTACGGCCTGCTGGACTACATGGGCGCGGTCGCCCGGCGCGAGGAGCTCACCGTGGCGGCCAACCGGTTCCACCAGGACTACGACCTGCTGGTGACACCCAGCCTGCCGATCCCCGCTTTCGAGGCCGGCGAGGAGGTGCCGCGCGGCAGCGGCATGACGCGCTGGCCGGAATGGACGCCCTTCACCTACCCCTTCAACCTCACCAAGCAGCCCGCCGCCAGCCTGCCCTGCGGCCTGACCCGCCAGGGCCTGCCCGCCGGGCTGCAGATCGTCGGGCCGCGCTTCGCCGATGCCCTGGTGCTGCGCGCCGCGCGGGCCTACGAGAAGGCCGCGCCCTGGACCTTCCCGGACCTGGCGCAGACTCTGAAGGACTGAGAGACCGCTACCAGGACAGGGTGAGGGTGTCGCCGCGCACCTGGTAGCCTTCCAGGCGCTGCAGGAAGGTCATGCCGAGCAGCGAGATGCTGCCGGGGTCCTCGCCCACCGAGGCCGGCAGGTCGTAGAGCTCGAGCTGGCCGATGCGCAGGGAGCGCAGCCGCACCGGGGCCGCGCGCACCTCGCCCGCCGCGGTGCCGTAGCGCTCGCTGAAGGTCAGGCGCTGCGGCGGCCAGCCGAGGCGCGCCGCGTCGTCGGGCGTGAGGAAGATCGAGCTGGCGCCGGTGTCGACCATGAAACGCAGGGGCTCGCCGTTGACCGAGGCCTCGACGATGAAATGGCCGTGCGCGCCGGCCTGCAGCACCAGCTCGGAAACCGGACCAGCGGCCGCAGCGCCGCCAAGCTCGCGCGCGGCAGGCGTGACGTCGCGCAGCGTCATCACCGGCGCGCTGTCCGCCGCCTCCTCGTCCAGCACGAACATGACGACCAGGCCGGTGACGACGACCGCCACCGCCAGCCGCAGGCTGTGGGTGAGGAGGCCGCTGCCGGCGGCGCCCTCTTCTCGATAGCCGCTCATGGTGCGGATCCCTGCATTCCCTTCGGGCCTTGAGGCCTGCAAGCCTCCGGCCCGCAAGCCTGGGGATGGTGCTGCCTCGGCCTTAAGGCTTCTCTTAGCTTCTTGGTTAACGTCCGCTTTGGGCGCCGGGCGGTGCGGCAAGCCAGGCGTTGCAAGAGCGGCGGAAAATGGCCACCCTCTGGCCTCGTTGCGCGGGAGCGGCTCGGGATTCATGGTGAAAGACGGAAATGCGCGGCGCCGCGGCGCGGTCGCCTGCGGCCATCCGGCCACGGCGGCGGCGGCCGAGGAGATCCTCGCCGAGGGCGGCAACGCCTTCGACGCGGTGCTCGCCGCCTTCTGCGCCGCCTGCGCGGCCGAGCCGGTGCTGGCCTCGCTGGGCGGCGGCGGCTTCCTGCTGGCCCAGCCGGCGGGCGAGGAGCCGCTGCTCTACGACTTCTTCGTGCAGACGCCGCAGGAGCGGCCGGAACCCGATCACCTGGATTTCTATCCGATCCTCGCCGACTTCGGGACGGCAACGCAGGAATTCCACATCGGCGTCGGCGCCGTCGCGGTGCCGGGCGCGGTGAAAGGCCTCTTCGCCATCCACGAGGACCTCGCCAGCCTGCCGATGACGCGCATCGTCGAACCCGCCGCGCGGCTGGCGCGCGAGGGCGTGGAACTGCGCCCCATCGACGGCTACCTCTTCGACGTGGTCTCGCCGATCCTGAAGGCGACGCCGGAGGCCCGCGGCCTGTTCCTGGCCGACGGAGACCGCCTGCTGGCGCCCGGCGAGCGGCTGCGCCAGCCGCTGCTGGCCGACAGCCTGGAGGCCCTGGCCGGCGAAGGCGCGCGGCTGTTCTACGAAGGCGACTTCGCCCGCGCCCTGGTGCGCCTCTGTCGCGAGTCCGGCGGCCTGCTGGGCGAGGCCGATCTCGCGGCCTACGAGGTGGCGCGCCGCCGGCCCTTCGTCTGCGACTACCGCGGCCACCGGGTGGTGACCAACCCACCACCGTCCTGCGGCGGCATCCTCATCGGCTTCGCCCTGGCGCTGCTGGCCGAGGCCGAGCCGACCCGCTTCGCCCCCGGCAGCGTCGAGGGCCTGCGCCTGCTGGCCGAGGTCATGGACCTCACCAACAAGGCGCGCGTCGAGGCCCGCCTGGAAGAGGCGGCGGCGGCGGGACGCGAGGACGAGGCCGCCGAGCGTCTCTTCGCGCCGGCGCTGCTGGCGCGCTACCAGGAGGAAGTCGCCGGCCACGGCAGCTTCAGCCGCGGCACGACGCACATCAGCGTGGTCGATGGTGCCGGCAACCTGGCGGCCATGAGCCTCTCCAACGGCGAGGGCTGCGGCACCCTGCTGCCGGGCAGCGGCATCATGCTGAACAACATGCTGGGCGAGGAAGACCTGAACCGCGGCGGCTTCCACCGCTGGCCGGCGAACAGCCGCCTGTCCTCGATGATGTCGCCCAGCCTGGCGACCAGCGCCGAGGGCGCGCTCTTCGCCATCGGCTCGGGCGGCTCCAACCGCATCCGCACCGCCGTGCTGCAGGTGCTGGTGAACCTGCTGGACCACGGCATGGACATGGGCGAAGCGACCGAGGCGCCGCGCCTGCACGTCGAGGGCGAGGTCGCCAACCTGGAAGGCGGCCTGCCCGCCGCCGCCGAGGTGGAACTCGCGCGGCGGGGCTACCGGACCATCGACTGGCCGCGGCACAACCTCTTCTTCGGGGGGGTACATGGGGTGGCGCTGAGCGCGGCCGGCGAGCTGTCGGCCGCAGGTGATCCGCGCCGGGGCGGCGCGGCGCTGATCAAGTCAGCCTGAATGACCGAAAGAGCGGCACTCCGGCGCCCGGCGGGTAGCCTGGGCGCCGGAGGGCGTTGTAACGATTACGCCGCTTCGGAGTCGTTGCGGTTGCGCACGATGTAGGCCCGCGCGCAGTGCTCGTCGCAGTAGGGCTTGCCGGCAACGGCCGGGGCCCCGCAGAAGTGGAAGTCCTGGTCGCCGGGATCCCCGATCGGCCACAGGCAGGCCGGACCCTTGCCGCCGCTGCGCGCCACGGGACGGGCCGGCCGCGGGGCCGGTGCCGGCGCCACACTGCGCGGCTGCTGAACCGGCTTCGGTGCCTGCGGCGCCTGCGCCACGGGCTTCGCCATGGCGGCGACGGCCGGACGGCGCAGCTGAGACGGAGCGCCCCGCTTGATCGGCGACGGACGCGCCTTCAGCTTCATGCGGTGCGCCTTGCCGACAACGGAATTCTTGGAAACCCCCAGCAGGCGGCCGATCTCCGACGCGCTCCGCCCTGCTTCCCAGAGCCGCATGAGTTCCGCAACGCGTTCTTCTGTCCAAGTCATGCGATTGCCTCTATGCTTTTGGCTATATCTTGCGGCACATACTATATGTCGTCTCTGTGACGACAATGCGCACAATATAGCGGAGCACCCTGGCTTGTCCAGGCTGAAATCTGTGGAAAACTGCGGTTTTCTGTGAGTTGGGACCAGGCGGCCTTTGCCACCAGAAGGTTAGCCGCGGGCCCGATAGTGGCTTTCAGTCGAACTCAACCGCCTGCCAGCGCTCGCCGGCACCCCGGTTGTTGTAGCCCTCGAACTTCACCACCCAGCCCAGCTCCGGGGCGTACCAGGTGCGCTGTTCGGCGCGCCAGTCCTTGCCGACCAGCTCGGAGCGGCGCAGCAGGACGAAGGTGTCGAAGGTGCCCGCCGGCACCTCGACCCGCTCGGCGCCCAGCACCTCGATGGTGTCGCGCCAGGCTTCCCCGCCCCAGCGGCGGGTGAAGCTGACGGACTTGCCCTTCTGCAGGGGAAAGAGCTGGCCGAGAACGCCGCCGTCGGGCGCGATCCCGGCGGCAACGCAATCCATGCAGACATGCGCGAAGCTGGCGAAACTGCGCCCTTCCCAGATCCAGGAGACGATCAGGCCGTTGGTGCGCCCGACCAGCCCCTCGACCCGCTTGCCGCTGTCCATGTTCTCCCAGACCATGCGGGTGCCTTCCGGCAGCGCCTTGAAGGGCGCCGGCGGAAGCTCGAGAGACTGGGCGGCCCCCGTCCGGGGCCCAAGCGGGATCAGGCCCAGCAAGAGCAGGGCGAGCACCACCAGGGCGGCGGGCCGGAGGCCGCAGACGGCGGGAAAGCGAAACAAGGTCAAGGCAACCCCCGAAGCAAGACGCGCCGCGGGCAGGCCCGGCCGGCGCGGTGGCTGGAGACTAGCCCATCGGCCGCCGAGGATGAAAGCCTCGCAGAAGACGTAAATCCGTCGGGACGAGGCTGCTAGAATGCCGCCAGCGATGAGGAAACCATCCATGCTGGCGCCTGCCGTCCTGACCCTCAGCCTGCTGCTGACCACCGCCGCGCTGCCACAGGCGGCGCTGGCGCTGAACGCGGCCGAGGCCCGCCATCTGCTGGGGCGCGGCGGCTTCAGCGCCTCGCCGGCGGAGATCGAGGCCCTGGCCCCCTTGAGCCGCGAGGAAGCCGTGGCGGCGATCCTCGCGGGGGTGCGCCGCGAGGCCGCGACCCCGCCGCCGGCCTGGACCGAAGATTGGACGCCGCCCCAGCGCCGCGGCCTCAGCGAGGCCGAGCGCCTCGCCCTGCGCGACACCCGGCGCAAGCAGGCAAAGGAGCTGAAAGGCTGGTGGCTGCGCGAAATGGTGGCGACGCCCGCGCCGCTCACCGAGGTGATGACGCTGTTCTGGCACAACCACTTCACCTCCAGCCTGGAGAAAGTGAAAGCGCCCGCGCTGCTCTACCGCCAGAACCTGCTGCTGCGCCGCCACGCGCTGGGCAACTTCGCCGACCTGCTGCACGCGATCGCGCGCGACCCGGCGATGCTGATCTATCTCGACAACGCGCGCAGCCGCAAGGAGGCCCCCAACGAAAACTTCGCCCGCGAGCTGCTGGAACTCTTCACCCTCGGCGAAGGCCGCTACCAGGAAGCCGACCTGAAGCAGGCGGCGCGCGCCTTCACCGGCTGGAGCGTCGATGCGCAGAGCGGTGGTTTCACCTTCCGCCGGCGCTGGCACGACGACGGCGAGAAGACGATCCTCGGCCGGCGCGGCGCCTTCGACGGCGACGATGTCATCGGCCTGCTGCTGGCGCGCCCGGAGACGGCGGAATTCATCGTCACCAAACTGTGGCGCCACTTCATATCCGAGCGCCCCGATCCGCCCGAGGTGCGGCGCCTGGCGGCGCTGTTCCGCGGTCAGAACTATGAGATCAAACCGCTTCTCGCCGCGCTGTTCACCAGCGAGGCCTTCTGGGCGGCGGAGAACCGCGGCCGCCTCATCAAGTCCCCGGTGGACCTCGTGGTCGGCACGGTACGGCTGTTCGGGCTGCCGGTTCGCGAGGACGGCGATCTGGCCTGGCTGACCCGCCGCCTGGGGCAGGACCTCTTCGATCCGCCCGACGTGAAGGGCTGGCCGGGCGGCACCGCCTGGATCACCAGCGCCTCGCTGCTGGACCGCCAAGCGCTGCTCGCGCGCATCACCGGCAGCGGGGCGGGTGCCCCCATGATGGAGACGGGTGCCACACCGCAGCGCCGCGCCGCTTTCTTCGATAACTGGCTCGCCGCGCTGCCGGAGCCCTGGCAGGCCGCCGAGGCGACCACCCTGCTGGTGCTGGCGGTGCCGCCGGTGGACAGCACCGTGCTGGACCGCCAGGCCAGCGGCGCGCTGCTGCGCAGCCTGCTGGCCGATCCGGCCTATCACGTGAAGTGAGGCGCGGCATGACGGAGATCACCCGCCGCCGCCTGCTGGCCCGCACGGCCGCACTTCCCCTCGCCGGCGCCCTGCCGTTCCTCGGCGCGCTGCCGATCACCAGCGCCCGCGGCGACGCGCAGCCGAACGTGCTGGTGCTCGTGGAACTGAATGGCGGCAACGACGGCCTCAACAGCGTGGTGCCCTACGCCGACCCCGCCTATGCCGCGGCGCGCCCGACCCTCGCCGTTGCGCGCGACAGCGTGCTGCACCTGGACGAGCGCCTGGGCCTGCATCCCGCGCTGGCCCCGCTGCTGCCATTGTGGCGGGCAGGGGAGATGACCCTGGCGCTGGGCGTCGGCTACGCAAGGCCCAACCGCCCCCACTTCCGCTCCATCGAGATCTGGAACAGCGCCTCCAGCGCCGAGGAGACGCTGCAGGAAGGCTGGCTGCACCGCGTGCTGGAAGAGACCGGCGGCAAGGCGGACTTCCCGCGCCAGGCCCTCGTGCTCGGCGGCCCGCCGGGGCCGCTCGCCGGCCCCGCGCTCACCACGGTGGTGATGCGCGATCCGCGCCAGCTGCGCCAGGCGGCGGCCATGCCCGACGGCGGCGGCGCCGGGGAGAACCCGGCTCTCGCCCACATCCTCGCCGAACGCAGCCGCCTGCAAGGGGCGGCGCTGGAGATCGACCGCCGCCTGAAGGCGGCAGCGGAGCATCTGCCCCCCTTCCCGCAGAGCGCCTTCCCGAAGACCGACCTGGGCCGCCAGCTCCACCTCGCCGCCCGGCTGATCGCCGCCGGGGTGCCCGCCCCGGTCCTCAAGCTGCAGCACAGCGGCTATGACACCCACGCCCAGCAGGCCCGGCGCCACGCGGCGCTGTTGGCCGAGCTGGCCGAAGGCCTGGCCGCCTTCCGGGAGGATCTCGCAGCGGCCGGCGCCTGGCGCCGCACCCTGGTGATGACCTATGCCGAGTTCGGGCGGCGGGTGGCGGAGAACGCCAGCGGCGGCAGCGATCACGGCACCGCCGCCCCGCACTTCCTGCTGGGCGGCCACCTCGCGGGCGGCATCGTGGGGGCCCAGCCGCCGC
>ENA-ORCZ01000735-ORCZ01000735.1-marine-metagenome-genome-assembly--contig:-NODE-735-length-10734-cov-2.871915_pt1 | contig 10734 bp, 9 predicted proteins | sample MGYA00237785_ERZ508519 | MGnify/ENA primary metagenome ERZ508519 (study PRJEB26189, sample SAMN06268790) | marine metagenome | isolation source: Bioluminescent Bay, La Paraguera, Puerto Rico | place...
TGGCGGCGGCGTCGCGCAGGCTGGCGTGGCCGAGCGCGTCGCGCAGCGCGGCGTCCAGGTCGAAGGCCTCCGCCTCCCCGCCCGGTGCCGGCGGGCCGACGACGACGACGATCTCGCCGCGCGGCGGGCCGGCCTCGGCATAGTGCGCGGCGAGCTCGCCCAGGCGGCCGCGGCGCACCTCCTCGTGCAGCTTGGTGAGTTCGCGCGCCACCGCGGCCTCCCGCGCGCCCAATACGCTTTCCATGTCGGCGAGACAGGCGGGCAGGCGCGAGGCGCCCTCGAAGAAGATCAGGCTGGCGTCCAGGCCGCGCACCTCCTGCAGGCTCTGCCGCCGCGCGCCGCTCTTGGCCGGCAGGAAACCGCCGAAGAAGAAGCGGTCGCTGGGCAGGCCGGAGAGCAGCAGCGCGACCAGGGGCGCCGAGGGGCCGGGCAGCGCGGTGACCCTCAGGTCCTCGGCGATGGCCTCGCGCACCAGCTTGAAGCCGGGGTCGGAGACCAGCGGCGTGCCGGCGTCGGACACCAGGGCGAGGGCTTCGCCCCCGGCCACGGCGTCGAGCAGGCGGCGCCGGTCGCGCGGGCTGCTGTGGTCGTGGTAGCTGACCAGGGGCGTGGCGATGCCCTCGGCGCTCAACAGCTTGCGCGTGACTCGGGTGTCCTCGCAGGCGATGCGGTCGGCCCCGCGCAGCACGTCCAGGGCGCGCCGGCTGATGTCGCCCAGGTTGCCGATGGGGGTCGCCACGAGATACAGCCCGGCGGGCAGCGTCTGCCCTTGTTTCGCCGCAAAATCCGTGGATTGTGAGGAACCGCCGGCGGCCCCTGGCAGTTTACTTCGCGCGGCCGCCTCGCTAGGCTCAGCGCTCTCCGTGACGGATGGATGATTCTTTGGTTTTGCTGACATCAGGGCCGCGCCGGGGCTTCGCACCGAAAGCAGTTGTAATCCAGGGATGGCGGTCTTTGCTTGTGGCAGGGCTGGCGCTGACGCTGGCCGCTTGCGCTTCGCCCAGCGTACCCACGCCGGAGCCGGAGGCGCAACCGCCCAGCCTGCCCCCCGTCCCTGAGGCCGGCGAGACCGGCGGCACGCCCGACGAACCCCTGGCCGAGGTGCTGGCGGAGGAAGCCGCCGAGCCGCCGCTGGTGAAGGTGGGGCTGCTGCTGCCCTTGAGCGGCGCGCGCGCCGACGTCGGCCAGGCCATCCTCAATGCCGCCCAGCTCGCCCTCTTCGATCTCGCCGGAGATCGCTTCGCTTTGGTGGTGCGCGACACCCACGGCACGCCGGAAGGCGCCGCCGCCGCCGCCGAGGCGGTGCTGGCCGAGGAGGTCTCGCTGGTTCTGGGGCCGCTGTTCTCCACCTCCGCCGAGGCGGTGAAGCCGATCGCCGAGGCGGCGGCGGTGCCGATGATCACCTTCTCCAACAACACCGCCATCGCCGGGCCCGAGAGCTTCGTGATGGGGGTCACGCCCCGTACCCAGGTCGACCGGGTGGTGGACTACGCGATCTCGCAGGGGCTGACGCGCTTTGCCGTGCTGGCGCCGGAGAGCGCCTACGGCAACGCGGTGGTCGGCGCCCTGCAGGAAGCGGTGTTCCGCAACGGCGTCGAACTGAGCCGCGTGGTCTACTACGACCCGCAGGCGACGGACGTCTCCGCCGAGGTCCAGGTGCTGGCGGACTTCAACCGGCGGCGCGCGGCCGCGGAGGCGCAGCGCCGCGAGCTGGAGGGCCGGACCGACGAGGCCTCGCGGCGCGCGCTGCAGCGCCTGCAGGGCGTGGAAACCGCGGGCGCGCTGCCCTACGACGCCATCCTGCTGCCGGCCAGCGGCCAGCAGCTGCTCTCCGTCGCCCCGCTGCTGGCCTACTACGACGTCGACCAGACGGAGGTCCGCTTTCTCGGCACCGCCCTGTGGGAGGATCCGCAGCTGCTGAACGAGCCGACCCTGCAGGGCGGCTGGTTCCCGGCGCCGCCGCCGGCGTTGTGGAACACCTTCCGCCAGCGCTACCAGGAAAGCTTCGGCAACGTGCCGCCGCGCGTTGCCTCGCTGGGCTACGACGCCGTCGCCCTGGCGGCGGTCCTGGAGCAGCGCGGCACGGCCGAGGGCGCCTTCCTGCCCTACACCCCCGAAACCATCACCCAGTCGCTTGGCTTCGCCGGCATCGATGGGATCTTCCGCTTTCTCACCACCGGCGAGGTGCAGCGCGGCCTGGCGGTGCTGGAGATCCAGCGCGCCGGTTTCATCGAGCGCGACCCGGCGCCACGGTCCTTCCCCGCCGGCATCAATTAGGAATCTTCAGGCCAGCAGGTAGCCGAGCAGGGCGTCGAGACGCTGGCGCCCGGCTGCGGTGGCGCGCAGGCCCTCGGCATCGAGCCGCAGGTAGCCTTCGTCCTGCAGCCGCCGCAGGCGTTCGGGTGCCAGCAGGTCCTCGGGCGCCGCGTCCAGCTCGCGCCGCAGGGCGGCGCGGGAAATCCCCTCGCCCAGGCGCAGACCCATCATCACCATCTCGGCCAGGCGCTGCTCCGGTTCGATGACCTCCACTTGGCGCCAGCCGTGGCCCTGGCGCTCAACGAGGTCGAGCCAGGCTTCGGGCGCGCGGTGCTCGCGGGTCGCCCGCTTGGCGCCGTCGAAGGTCAGGCGGCCGTGGGCGCCGGGGCCGATGCCGGCGTAGTCGCCGTAGCGCCAGTAGGTCAGGTTGTGGCGGCATTCGGCGCCGGGGCGGGCGTGGTTGGAGATCTCGTAGGCCGGCAGCCCGGCGGCGGCGAGCTGCGCGGCGGTGGCTTCGTAGAGTGCGGCCGCGGCGTCCTCCTCCGGCAGCTTCAGCTCGCCGCGCCGCCAGGCGCCGTGGAAGACCGTGCCCTCCTCGATGGTGAGCTGATAGAGCGAGATGTGTTCGGGCCCGAGCGCCAGGGCCTCGGCCAGCTCCGCCTGCCAGGCCGCGGCGGCCTGGCCGGGCCGGGCGTAGATCAGGTCGAAGGAGATGCGCGGGAAGGCGGCACGCGCCAGTTCCAGGGCGGCCAGCGCCTCTCCCGCCGAATGCTGGCGGCCGAGAAACTTCAGCGCGGTGTCGTCCAGTGCCTGCACGCCCAGCGACAGGCGGTTGACGCCGGCCTGCGCGAAGCCGGCGAAACGCTCGGCCTCCGCCGAGGTCGGGTTGGCCTCCAGGGTGATCTCGGTGCCGGGGGCGAGGCCCCAGAGCGCGTCGATGCGCTCGATCAGCGCCGCCACGGTTTCCGCGGGCATGAGCGAGGGCGTGCCGCCCCCGAAGAAGACCGAGGTGACCTCGCGGGGGCCGCTCTTCGCGGCGGCGTGGTCCAGATCGGCCAGCAGGGCGCGGCGCCAGCGGTCCTGGTCGACGGCCTCGCGCACGTGGCTGTTGAAGTCGCAGTAGGGGCACTTGGCCCGGCAGAAGGGCCAGTGCAGGTAGACGCCGAAGCCCGCCCCGGCGTCCTGGGACGGGGTGCTCAAGCGCCTTCCAGCAGGGCCTTCGACAGCTTGGCGAAGGCCACGGCCCGGTGACTCATGGCTTCCTTCTTCTCCGGGTCCATCTCGCCGAAGGTGATGTCGAAGCCCTTGGGCTGGAACATCGGGTCGAAGCCGAAACCGCGCTCGCCGCGGATCGGCCAGACCAGGGTGCCCTCCACCCGCCCCTCGAAGGAGGCGGTATCCCCAACACCACCCTGGCCGTCGGGCCAGGCGACCGAGAGGTTGCAGACGAAGAAGCCGCTGCGGTCCGCGCTGTCGCCCAGTTCCTCGTGCACGCGCTTCATGGCGACGAAGAAGTCGCGCTGCGGCCCGGCCCAGCGCGCGGTGTAGATGCCCGGCTCGCCGTTCAGCGCGGTGACGGAGAGGCCGGAATCGTCGGCGATGGCCGGCAGGCCGGTGGCCACGCAGGCGGCGCGGGCCTTCAGCACGGCATTCTCCTCGAAGGTCGCGCCCGTCTCTTCCGGCTCCGGCAGGCGGAGGTCGCCGGCCGAGAGCACTTCCAGGCCATAAGGCGCCAGCAGCGCCGCGTTCTCGCGGTACTTGCCCTTGTTGTGGGTGGCCAGTACCAGCCGGTCGCCGGGCTTGAAGGTTCTGGTCTTGGTCTCGCTCACCGGCGCGGTCCTTGAATCAATTCAGGGGTTCAATTCAGAGGTTCAGTTCAGGCCCAGGGCCTGGTTCTGGTGGGCGCAGAGTTCCTTCACGCCCTTCTCGGCCAGGTTCAGCAGTTCCTCGAACTGCTGGCGGCTGAAGGGCACGTCCTCGGCGGTGCCCTGCACCTCGACCACCCCGCCCGAAGCGGTGAGCACGAAGTTGGCGTCGGCCTGGGCGGTGGAATCCTCGGCATAGTCCAGGTCCAGCACCTCCTGGCCCTGGAAGATGCCGCAGGAAACGGCCGCCACCTGGTCGGTGAAGGGCAGCTTGTCGATGGCGCCGATGTCCTTCAGGTGCTGGAAGGCCAGGTGCAGGGCGACGTAGCCGCCGGTGATGGCGGCGGTCCGGGTGCCGCCGTCGGCCTGGATGACGTCGCAGTCGACGCGCACCTGGCGCTCGCCGAAGGCGGTCAGGTCGGTCACCGCCCGCAGCGAGCGGCCGATCAGGCGCTGGATTTCCTGGGTGCGCCCGCTCTGCTTGCCGCGCGCCGCCTCGCGGTCGGTCCGGCTGCCGGTCGACCGCGGCAGCATGCCGTACTCGGCGGTGACCCAGCCGCGCCCGGAGTTGCGCAGCCAGGGCGGAATGGATTCCTCGATGGAGGCGGTGCAGAGCACGTGGGTATCGCCGAAGCGCGCCAGGCAGGAGCCCTCGGCGTACTTGTTGACGTTGGTTTCCAGGACGATGGGGCGAAGCTGGTCGACGCTACGGCCGGAAGGACGCATGAAATCTACCTCTTTGGGGCGCGGCGGTGGGCGCTCTGGACGGGGAAACGGCTGCGAGAGCGCCGTTTCGGGGCCTCCAGCGGCGCGCAAGCTAGACCATGCGGCCCTCCCCGTCCAGATTGTGAGGGCGTCCGGTTGAGAAGGGCCGCCCGGTGGGCGGGTGATTTTGCGACAGACGCATCTAGGCTACAGGAAACATATCTAGAACCGAGTGGCGGCTCAGCACATTTCCCCCGGAGATTTCTAGATCTTGGTCGTCGCTGAGGTGGAACACGTTGGCGATGCAAAGGCTGCGTTAAGAGTCAGCTGAAAGCCGAGCTAAAGAGCCGGGGCGCGACCTACGCCGAGCTAGTCCAGAAACGTACAGAGATTGGAGTAGCGAAGAGCGAACCGAATATCCGAAAAACACTGGTGCGCGGCGAAATTTACTGCCGTATTCTTTCTTCAATGCTCAGTAGAAATCCGGGCCACTACCTTACACTTGGAGGGTGCCTAGCCTTCCTCCTGCTAGCGATTCCTGTGCTAGGGCAGGAGGCTGAAAGACTTGACGTAGCACCTCCCTCAGAGCAAGCCGAACCTTCACAAGCCGACAGCGAGCTTCCTCCAACCGATGCCGCACCCGTTCAAGAACAGCCAAGTCCCGCAGTAGAGCAGGATGCCCTGTACGACACTGAACGCTACGCCAAGGCCAATCTAACTGCCCAAGAGAGCATAGCCAGGTCGAATGAAGCCCTGGCTAGACTCACCGACCTTCAAATAACTGTCTCTGCCATTGAAGCTGGTCTACTGGCGCTCACGATAGTGTTTACCGCTTGGGCTGCTTTCGCAGCCAGCAAAGCTGCTAGGGCTGCTGATAGGGCGGTAGAGGTCACGCGAGAGGGTATCGAGTGTGAACTGCGGGCATATATCGCTATGCAGAGGACAATCTGGGCGGTGCCGAAAGAAGGCACCCCGGAAGCTTCCAAAAGCTATCGTCTCCAGATCGAATGGAAAAACTGCGGCGCAACCCCGGCTCGGCGGTGCAGAGTGTCGATTAGTCGTGATTTCAGGACGGGGTCATTGCCGGAGGATTATGAATATCCTTGGTTTCATGATGATGATGCGATGTTGGCAATGGAAACTACTCTCGGTCCTGGCCAGAACTGCTTTTCCGCCCTTCATTTTACGAGCGAACAAGCGAGCAAGGTTGCGAGCGGAGAATTGGACGTCTTCGTTTGGGCGTGGTTTGAGTACAGTGATGTGTTCAAAAATTCCCCCAGAAGAAGAACGGAAATCTGTATGAAAGTGAACATTCCCCACAATCTGCAGCACTGCAACCCCACTGCTTTCGGCCCCCACAACGGGGCCGATGAGGATTGTTATCACAAGCCAAAGACCGCCTAACTAAGCTTGTCACCAAAGCAATTACGTCGCTTCAATGCACTAAGTCCGCTTGTTTCCTAATCGCAATTTTGCACCGCAGCTGTGCGCTGGCCCCCCGCGTTGACCGCTGCCCGGGGCCTCACTACATTCCGAGAGCTATGACCAAGCCGCTCGACAATGCCGCCAAGGCCGCAGCTCTCAGGGGTCTGAACGACCGTTCGCGCGAGGTTCTGCGGCATATCGTGGACGCCTACGTGGAAACCGGGGCGCCCGTGGGCTCGCGCACGCTCTCGCGCAGTCTGGGCCTGGGGCTGTCGCCGGCCACCATCCGCAACGTCATGGCGGACCTGGAGGACCTGGGCCTGCTCTTCGCGCCGCACACCTCGGCCGGGCGGCTGCCGACCGACATGGGCCTCCGGCTCTTCGTCGACGGCCTCCTGGAGATCGGCAACCTGACCGAGGACGAGCGCGCCCACATCGAAAGCCAGATGGCCGCCGAGGGCCGCTCCCTGGCCGAGGTGCTGGAAGAGGCTTCGGAGACCATCTCCGGCCTGTCGCGCTGCGCCGGCCTGGTGGTGGCGCCGAAGCTGAGCGACCCGCTGAAGCACATCGAGTTCGTCTCGCTGGGGCCGGGGCGCGCGCTGGTGGTGCTGATTTCCGTCTCCGGTGTGGTCGAGAACCGCATCATCGACGTGCCGGCGGGCCTGCCCGCCTCCTCCCTGGTGGAGGCCAGCAACTACCTCTCGGCGCGGCTGACCGGGCGCACCCTGGAAGAGGCCCAGGCCGAGATCCTGAAGGAGCTGGAGCAGCAGCGCGCCGAGCTGGACACGCTGACCTCCCGGGTCGTCGCCCGCGGCCTGGCCAGTTGGGCCGGCCCCCAGGGCGGCAAGACCGGCGCCCTCATCCTGCGCGGCCAGTCGCAGCTGCTGGAGGACGTGAACGCCCTGGAGGACCTGGAGCGCATCCGCCAGCTCTTCGCCGTGCTGGAGACCAAGGACGCGCTGATCCGCCTTCTGGACCTGACCGGCGGCGCGGAAGGCGTGCAGATCTTCATCGGCGCGGAGAACGAGCTCTTCGGCCTCGCCGGCTGCTCGATGGTCATCGCGCCCTACAGCAATTCACAGCAGAAGGTCGTCGGCGCCATCGGCGTCATCGGCCCGACGCGCATCGACTATGCCCGGATCATTCCCATGGTCGACTACACAGCCAAGGTGATCGGGCGGCTGGTGGGGTGACCCTGTCACCGGCGCCGCGCCGCGATCCCAATCCAACCGAATAAAGTAAGCGCAGAAAGGAGTAGCCGTCCCGTGATGGCTCAGGACAAGAAGCAGGACCCAGAACACGACGCGCAGAGCGAAAGCGAGGCGCCGGAAAGCGCCAGCCCGGTGGACACCGGCGACGAGCCGCTGGTCGACCTCTCCAACGTCGGCCATGCCGAAGAGCTGTCGCCGGACGAAGATCCCGTCGCCCTGCTGGAAGGCGAAGTCGCCTCCCTGAAGGACCAGCTGCTGCGCGCCATGGCGGAGACCGAAAATGTGCGTCGCCGGGCCCAGCGCGAGCGCGAGGACGGCGTGAAGTACGCCGCCGCCGCGGTGGTGAAGGACCTGCTGGGCGTCGCCGACAACCTTCAGCGGGCGCTGGAAAGCGTGCCGGAGGAACTGGCCGCCGAGAACGAGCCGGTGAAGAACCTGCGCCTCGGCGTGGAGATGACCCAGAAGGAACTGCAGTCGGTCTTCGAGCGCCACAACATCAAGACCATCAATCCCCTGGGCGAGAAGCTGGACCCGCACCTGCACGAGGCCATGTTCGAGATCGAGGACCCGGAAAAGCCGGCCGGCACCGTGGTGCAGGTGATCCAGGCCGGCTACCGCCTGCACGACCGCCTGCTGCGCCCGGCGCGCGTCGGCATCTCCAAGGGCGGCGCCAAGGCGGGCGATGGGGCAAACGGCGGGGCGGAAGGTGGCGCCGAGCCCGGCGGCACCGTGGATACCTCGGCCTAAGCTGCGGCACATCGACCTCGTGCTTCGAGACGCCCCTTTCGGGGCTCCTCAGCATGAGGTCGGTTCTATGATTTCAAGCCTTATCCCGGCTCTCCCGCCGGGCGGGTGACCCGGCGCAGGGTGAGGTTCAGGCGCCCGCCCTCCTCACCGGCGACCTCGGCCCAGCCGTTCTGGGCCAGCAGGCGGCTGGAGCCGCCGAGGACGCGGTCGATGCCGTGGTAGGCGAGACGCGCCGCGCCGCTGAGGACCATTACGTCCCCGGAATGAATCTTCAGGGAGCGGGTCGGCCCGCGCCGTTCCCGGCCGCCCAGGCGGAAGACGGCGGAATCCCCCAGGGAGAGCGAGACCACCGGGGCGGCGAAGGTCTCCTCGTCCTCGTCGCGGTGCAGGCCCATGCGCGCTTCGGGCGCGTAGTGGTTGATCAGGCAGCACTCCGGTTCTGCCGGATAGTCCGCCACCTCCGCCCAGATGTCCCGCAGCGCCTGGGGGATCGCCGGCCAGGGCCGGCCGGTCTCCGGGTGCCGCGCGATGTAGCGGTAGCCCTGGCGGTCGGAGAACCAGCCGTGGCTGCCGGCATTGGTCATGCGCACGGAAAAGGGCCGCCCGCTGCGCGGCATGGTCGGGCGGTAGAGCGGCGCCTCGGCCACCAGCCGGCGCAGTTCGGCGACCAGCGCGGCCTGCCCCTCGGGGGCGAGGAGGCCCGGGAAGTAGTGAAATCCCTCGGTGGTTTCAGCCACGCCTCACTCCTCGTCGCGCTGCCGCCGGCGCGCGGCGCGGCGCCCGAGCAGGCGGAAGACCGCGTAGAGGGCGAAGCAGACCAGCGCCAGGCCCAGGCCGGCATTGGCCAGCGCGCGGCTGGCGAAGAGCGCCTCGCCGGTCAGGGTCAGCGCCGCGCCAAAGAGGATGCTGGCGATCAGCACCGCCAGGATGGCGCGGTAGATCGGATCGCGCCGCGGGTCGTCGTCTTTTGCGGGGTCGGCCATAGGTTCCGCTTTCGTTGCCTTACAGTGTCCCTTTCGGCCCGTTAACCGCCGAAAACAGGGCGTTAACGCCCGAAAACAGCCCCCTTTGCGACTTGCAGCGAGGCTCCGGCTGCTTATATAAGCGCTGAACCCATGGTCATGAACTCTCATCGGCGGGGATCCGCCGGGCGGTGCCGTTGAGCTGGGCCGCCCAAGGGGTCTGCTGATCGAAGTGAGGAGCACAAATGAGTAAGGTAATCGGTATCGATCTCGGCACGACGAACTCCTGTGTCGCGGTCATGGACGGCAAGGATGCCAAGGTCATCGAGAATGCCGAGGGCGCGCGCACGACGCCGTCGATGGTCGCCCTGACGGATTCCGACGAGCGTCTCGTCGGCCAGCCGGCCAAGCGCCAGGCGGTGACCAATCCGGAGAACACGCTGTTCGCCATCAAGCGCCTCATCGGACGGCGCTTCGACGATCCCATGACGAAGAAGGACATGGGCCTCGTCCCCTACAAGATCATCAATCACGACGGCGACGCCTGGGTCGAGGGTCAGGGCAAGGAGTACAGCCCGAGCCAGATTTCCGCCTTCATCCTGCAGAAGATGAAGGAGACGGCGGAGAGCTACCTGGGCGAGACGGTGACCGAGGCGGTCATCACGGTCCCCGCCTACTTCAACGACTCCCAGCGCCAGGCCACCAAGGACGCCGGCAAGATCGCCGGCCTGGACGTGCTGCGCATCATCAACGAGCCGACCGCGGCGGCGCTGGCCTACGGCCTGGACAAGAAGGGCTCCGGCACCATCGTGGTCTACGACCTGGGTGGCGGCACCTTCGACGTCTCCGTGCTGGAGATCGGCGACGGCGTCTTCGAGGTGAAGTCGACCAACGGCGACACCTTCCTGGGCGGCGAGGACTTCGACGCGCGCATCATCGACTACCTGGCCGATCAGTTCAAAAGCGAGCAGGGCATCGACCTGCGCCAGGACAAGCTGGCGCTGCAGCGTCTTAAGGAAGAGGCGGAGAAGGCCAAGATCGAGCTGTCCTCGGCCAACCAGACCGAGATCAACCTGCCCTTCATCACCGCCGACGCCTCCGGGCCGAAGCACCTGAACATCAAGCTGTCCCGCGCCAAGCTGGAATCCCTGGTCGACGACCTGGTCGCCCGCACCATGGGCCCGGTGAAGTCCGCGCTGAAGGACGCCGGCGTCTCGCCGGGCGAGATCCAGGACATCATCATGGTCGGCGGCATGACCCGCATGCCGAAGGTCTACGAGACGGTGAAGTCCTTCTTCGGCAAGGACCCGCACCGCGGCGTGAACCCCGACGAGGTGGTCGCCATCGGTGCCGCCATCCAGGGCGGCGTGCTGAAGGGCGACGTGAAGGACGTGCTGCTGCTGGACGTGACGCCGCTGTCGCTGGGCATCGAGACCCTGGGTGGCGTGATGACCAAGTTGATCGACCGCAACACCACCATCCCGACCAAGAAGAGCCAGACCTTCTCGACCGCCGAGGACAACCAGCAGGCGGTGACCATCCGGGTCTTCCAGGGTGAGCGCG
>ENA-ORCZ01000736-ORCZ01000736.1-marine-metagenome-genome-assembly--contig:-NODE-736-length-10715-cov-2.506956_pt1 | contig 10715 bp, 7 predicted proteins | sample MGYA00237785_ERZ508519 | MGnify/ENA primary metagenome ERZ508519 (study PRJEB26189, sample SAMN06268790) | marine metagenome | isolation source: Bioluminescent Bay, La Paraguera, Puerto Rico | place...
CAGGATGTCGATGTCCATGCCCTGGTAGCGGCCCATGCCGGCGACGCGCTTGAACTCCTGCAGGCGTTCGGGCGTGTGGCCCAGGCGGATCGAGCCGGTGACGTGGTAGTTCATCGGGTAGTCGACCGCTTCCGCCAGGCCGCGGTACAGCTCGGCGGAATAGCGCTGCATGTTCATGATCGACCAGGAGGAGGAAAAGGTCGGCACGTTGCCGGCGGCGTGCCAGGTCGACCCGGCGGTCAGTTCGTTCTTCTCCACCAGCAGGCAGTCGGTCCAGCCGGCCTTGGCCAGGTGATACAGCGCCGAGACGCCGACCACGCCGCCGCCGATGATGACCACGCGCGCTTGCCCCGGAAAATCACTCACTGCCGCCTCCCTCTTGATTTTCGCCTCCCTGTCGATTTTCGAGAGTATCCGGCGGGTTCGGGCCGGCTTCAATTCGTATGCTGTGGCTTTATTAATCGGCAAACTCGATTAGATTGAGCGGCAGGCAGGGGATTGGAGGGGCCATGCAGATCGAACTGCTCGAGACCTTTCTCGACTTGATGGAGACCAAGAGCTTCAACCGCACGGCCGAGCGCCTGGGGGTGACCCAGTCGACGGTCTCGGGGCGGGTGAAGGCGCTGGAGACTGCGCTGGACAGGCGGCTCTTCACGCGCAGCCGCGCCGGCACGGAGCCGACCGCCGCCGGGCTGCGCTTCCTCGATCCCGCCCGCGCGCTGCGGCGGGAGTGGAACGAGGCGCGCCGCGCGGTACGCAACGTCGGCGCCTTCGACCGGGCACTGCGCATCGGCATCCAGATGGATCTCGCCGCCACCCAGGCCGGGCCCGGCGCGCCGATCGGGGCCTGGGTGTCGGAGTTCCGCGAGGTGCTGCCGGAGACCTCCTTTTACGTCGAGCTCGACTATTCCCAGCAGATGTGCCTCGACGTGCTGAGCGGCGAGATGGACTTCGCCGTGCTCTTTTCGCCCCGCCACTTGCCGGACCTGCACTACGAGCCGGTGGGCGCGGTCACCTACCGCATGGTCAGCACCCACGCCGGGCGGCGCGACGAGGTGGTGCCGGAGCGCTACATCTTCGCCAACTACTGCCCGGCCTTCGACAAGGCGCACCGCCGCCTGCTGCCCGGCTTCGGCGGCGCGCCCATCGCCAGCGGTCAGAACGCGGCGGTCTGCGGCCTGCTCACCTCGCTCGGCGGTTCGGCCTATGTCCTGGAGGAATCGGCGCAGGACCTCGTGGCCTCGGGGCTCTGCCGCTTCGTCGCGGACATGGAGCCGATCCAGCAGGAGGTCTATGCCGCGGTGCACCTGCGCCAGCGCCACGCCCACCCGCACAAGAAGCTGCTGGCCATCGTGCGGCGCCACTTCGCCGCGGCGCGCCAGGCCTGACTCAGCCGCGCGGGAAGCGGGCGGTCTCCTCCACCACGTTCAGGTCCATGTGGTTGCGCATGAAGCGCTCGGCGGCCTTCAGCTCGGGCTGGTGGTCCCAGGGCAGGTAGGCGCCCTGGCGCAGCGCCTCGTAGACGATCCAGCGCCGCGCCTGGCTCTCCCGCACCTCGGAATCGAAGCGGGCGAGGTCCCAGCGGGCGCGCACCCGGCTCATGAAATTTTCGGCGATTTTTTCATGGGCCGGGTCGCCCGCCAGATTGGTCATTTCCCGCGGATCTTCGCGCAGGTCGAAGAGCTGCGGCGGGTCCAGTTCGCAGTGGACGAACTTGAAGCGTTCGTCGCGGATCGCCACCAGCGGGGCGGAGGAACCCTCGCCGGCGTATTCCATCATCACCGGGCCCTGGCGCGCCGCGCCGGCGGCCAGCGGCAGCAGCGATTCGCCGTCCAGCGCCCCGGCGGCGGGGTCGGGCGCCGTGCCGGCCAGCTCGGCCAGCGTCGGCAGCAGGTCGAGGGTGGAGACCGGCGTCTCGACCCGCCCCTCGCCCAGGCCGGGGCCGGCGATCATCAGGGGAATGCGGGCCGAGCCCTCGAAGAAGCTCATCTTGAACCACAGCCCGCGCTCGCCCAGCATGTCGCCGTGGTCGCTGCAGAAGATGACCACCGTGTTGTCGTCCAGGCGGCAGCGCCGCAGGATCTCCAGCAGCCGGCCGATCCTGGCGTCCAGGTAGGAGATGTTGGCGAAGTAGGCCCGCCGCGCGCGGCGGATGTGCTGCTCGGTGATGTCGAAGGCGCGGAAGTCCACGGCCTCCATCAGGCGCCGGCTGTGCGGGTCCTGGTCCTCGTAGGGGATCGCCGGCACCTCGGGCAGCAGCGCCGGGCAGTCGGCGTAGAGATCCCAGAATTCCGGCCGCGCGACGTAGGGATCGTGCGGATGGGTGAAGCTGACGGTGAGGCACCAGGGCCGTTCGTCGGTGCCGCGCGCCAGGCGGTGCAGCTCGGCCTCGGCGTGGAAGGCCACCTCGTCGTCGAACTCCAGCTGGTTGCTGGTCTCCGCCACCCCGGCGCCGGTGACCGAGCCGAGGTTGTGGTACCACCAGTCGATGCGCTCGCCGGGCTTGCGGTAGTCCGGGGTCCAGCCGAAGTCGGCCGGGTAGATGTCGGTGGTCAGGCGCCGCTCGAAGCCGTGCAGCTGGTCCGGCCCGACGAAGTGCATCTTGCCGCTCAATACAGTCTGATAGCCGGCCCTTCTCAGGTAGTGCGCGAAGGTCGGCAGGGCCGCCGGCACCTCGGCGGCGTTGTCGTAGACCCCGGTTCGCGAGGGCAGCTGGCCGCTCATGAAAGAGGCGCGCGAGGGCAGGCACAGCGGGCTGGGCGTGTAGCAGTTGGCAAAGCGCAGCGCGCCCCCGGCCAGGGCCTCCAGGTGCGGCGTGCGCAGGAAGCCTGCCGGCCCGTCGGGGCAGAGGGTGCCGGCCATCTGGTCGACCATGAGGATGAGAAAGTTGGGTCGCCCGGTCATTGCTTGTCGTGCCTTTGCCGATGGGAAGGGCCGCGCGCGGAGGGGCCGGCACGGCCGCCGGTGGATAATCACTGTACTTATATCTTTACAAGGGTGCGTGACCGCCCGTGGCGCCCCAGCTGCCTTTTTCCGCGAGACTCTATGGACGGTTTCGGACTAGTGTAAAGGGGCGGTATGTTGATGGATGATATAAAGAATTTTTATGTCTCAGAATCCGCTGGATCTCGGCTGTCTGCGCCCCTTCGACGTCGTCGCCCGCCACGGCAACCTGTCGCGCGCCGCCGTGGCGCTGGGCATGACGCAGCCGGCCCTGTCCTACCGCATCAAGCAGATGGAGGAACTGCTGGGCGTGCCGCTGTTCCGCCGGCGTCCCCGTGGGCTGGAGCTGACCGCCGAGGGCCTGGCGCTGCAGACGGCGGTGCGCCAGGGCCTGGAGCGCATCGACGGCGCGGTGCAGTCGATCTGCCGGCGCGCGCGCACCCCGACGGTGCGCCTGGCGACCGACTTCGCCTTCGCCGCCTTCCGGCTGATGCCGCGGGTGGCGGACTTCCGCCGCGCCAACCCCGGCATGGACATCCACATCGTCGCCTCCCAGTCGCTGGCCCCGGAGATCGAGGAGGATGTCGAACTGGCGGTGCTGTTCGGCGACCGCGACGACTTCGCGGAGCAGTTCGACGGCGAGGTGAGCCTGCTGGTGCCCGAGCGCGCGACGGCGGTCTGCGCTGCCGGCTTCCGCGAAAAATACGGCCCCTTCGCATCTGTCGATGCCCTGCTCGACCTGCCCCTGATCCACCTGGAAGGCGACAGCCGCGAGCGCTGGTTCACCTGGGACAGCTGGTTCGACCAGGCCGGGGTGACGCGGCCGCCGAGCGCCAGCGCCCTGGGCTTCAACACCTATACCCTGGTGATGCAGGCGGTTCTGGCCGAACAGGGCGTGGCGCTGGGCTGGTACGGCCTGGTCGACGATCTGCTGACCTCGGGCGCGGTGGTACAGGCCTGCGACTGCACCCTGGGCAGCGCGCGCGGCTACTGGCTGCTGCGCCGCGGCAAGCGCCTCTCCCCGGAAGCCGAGCTGGTCGTCGACTGGCTGGCCGGCGCCGAGGAGACCGCGGCATGAGGGCCGGGAAGCACAGCTGGGATGCCTTGTCGGCTTTGTGCAAAAGCGTGCCGTTATGGCGTGCCATGCCAGGGCCCGCGCGTGCGATAGTGACGGCAAGAAAGAGAACGCGGAAAATGGGAACCGCGATGAGTCAGGGCAGGCAGCAACCGCTTCACCGTCGTGCGGCACACCGCGTGGCCGGGCAGGGCGCCGCCATGGGCGGCCGTTTGACCCTGCCTCTGCCGGCTGCTATCGATTTCAGCACTTGTGACAGGCCCGCGCTGCTTACAGCCCGAGTTGGCGCCCGGCCGTCGCGACGAGCTTTCAAGGCCCCGGCTTTCTGCCGGCGGCCCGGTTCCAAACGCCGCAGTCCTGCGGCTCAAACGGCGAGCCTTCCGGTGCGCGCCGCCGTGGCGGGGAGGCGCCTCATAGGAACAACCTAAGAACAGCTGCCGCAGGCTGCGTTGCGGCAGGAAGAACAACCAACAGCAGGTAACAGAGAGGCAAGAAAAATGGACAACTATCTCAAGTATCTCGGCCGCCAGGCGGCGCTCGGCCGGCTTAGCCGGCGTGAATTCATGGGCCGCGCGGCGGCCGTCGGCCTGACGGCGCCGCTGGCGGCCAGTCTGCTGTCCTCCAGCGTGAAGGCGGCGGGCCCGCAGCGCGGCGGCCATCTGAAGTGCGGCCTGGAAGGCGGCGCCAGCACCGATGTGCTGGACCCGGCGAAGTACACCTCGCAATTCTGCTTCATGACGGGGCGCAACTTCGGCGACACCCTGGTCGAAACCCATCCGACCAGCGGTGAGGCCCTGCCGGCGCTGGCGGAATCCTGGGAAGCCTCGCCGGACGCCAAGGTCTGGACCTTCAAGATCCGCCAGGGCGTGCAGTTCCACAACGGCAAGGAACTGACCATCGACGACGTGATCGCCACCCTGCACCGCCACAGCGACGAGCAGTCGCAGTCCGGCGCGCTGGGCATCATGAAGACGGTCAGCGACATCAAGAAGGACGGCGGCGACCTGGTCATCTCCCTGGAGGACGGCAACGCCGATCTGCCGCTTTTGCTGTCGGACTACCACCTGGTGATCCAGCCGGACGGCGGCGTCGACGACCCCAACGCCGGCATCGGCACCGGCCCCTACAAGGTCGCCAGCTTCGAGCCGGGCGTGCGCGCGACCTTCGAGCGAAATCCCAACGACTGGCGCGACGACCGCGGCTTCGCCGAGACCGTCGAGATGCTGGTGATCAACGACGCCACCGCGCGCACCGCGGCCCTGTCGTCCAACCAGGTGCACTTCATCAACCGCGTCGACCCCAAGACCGTCGACCTGCTGAAGCGCGCGCCGCACGTGACCATCCAGAACACCTCCGGCCGCGGCCATTACGTGTTCATCATGCACTGCGACAAGGAGCCTTTCGCCAACAACGACCTGCGTCTGGCCCTGAAGTACGCCATGGACCGCGAGACCATGGTGGAGAAGATCCTGCGCGGCTTCGGCAAAGCCGGTAACGATTTCCCGATCAACGAGACCTACGCGCTGTTCCCCGAGGATATCGAGCAGCGCGGCTACGACCCCGACAAGGCGGCCTTCCACTTCAAGAAGTCCGGCCACGACGGCTCGGTGCTGCTGCGCACTTCCGAAGTCGCCTTCCCGGGCGCCGTCGACGCGGCCGTGCTGTACCAGGAGTCCTGCAAGAAGGCCGGCATCGACATCGAGATCAAGCGCGAGCCGGGCGACGGCTACTGGTCCAACGTGTGGAACGCGCAGCCCTTCTGCACCTCCTACTGGGGCGGCCGTCCGACTCAGGACCAGATGTACACCACGGCCTACTATTCGAAGGCGGACTGGAACGACACCAAGTTCTTCCGCACCGACTTCGACAAGTTGCTCATCGAAGCCCGCGCCGAGCTGGACCAGCCCAAGCGCAAGGACATGTACCGTGAGATGGCCCTCATGGTGCGCGACGAGGGCGGCCTGATCCTGCCGATGTTCAACGACTTCATCAACGCCACGACCAACAAGGTCGACGGCTACGTCCACGATATCGGCAATGACATGTCCAACGGCTACGCCGCCACGCGTCTCTGGCTGACGTCGTAACCATGGTGCAGGACAGCGGGCCGGCCGAGAAGGGCCGGCAACCGCAGGGAAGCCTGGCGGCGGGTCTCTCCGGCCCGCCGCCGGCCAACGACGGCGGCGCTCCGAAACCAGGGGGCGCCGGCCTCTCGGGTCTGCGCCACCGCATGCCTCTGGCGACCTTGCTCATCCAACGGCTGGGCCTCAGCGCGCTGCTGCTGCTCGCGGTCTCGGTGGTGGTCTTTCTCGGCATCGAGGCCCTGCCAGGCGATTTCGCGCAGACCTACCTGGGCCAGTCGGCGACGCCGCAGGCGGTCGCCAACATCCGCGCCGAGCTGGGCCTCGACCGGCCGGCGGTGACCCGCTACTTCGAGTGGCTGGGCGGCGTGGTGCAGGGCGACTTCGGCAATTCCTGGGCTAGCGGCAATTCGGTCACCGAACAGATCGGCCTGCGCCTCGGCAACACGCTCTTTCTCGCCTTCTGGGCGGCCCTGGTCTCCGTCCCGCTGGCCGTCGGCCTGGGCATGCTGGCGGTGCACTTCCGCAACCGCTGGCCGGACCGCCTGATCAACGTGGTCTCGCTGGGCGCGATCTCCCTGCCGGAGTTCTTCGTCGGCTACATCCTGATCCTCTTCGTCGCCGTGCAGGGCGGCTGGGTGACCTTCCCCTCCACCGTCTACGCGGACATGCCCTTCGGTCAGCGGCTGGAGGCCATCATCCTGCCTTGCGCCACGCTGGTGCTGGTGGTGTTGGCGCATATGATGCGTATGACCCGCGCGGCCATCCTCAACGTCATGTCCTCGCCCTACATCGAGACGGCGGAGCTGAAGGGCCTCGACACGCTGCGCATCATCGCGCGCCACGCCGCGCCCAACGCGGTGGCACCGATCATCACCGTGGTGGCGCTGAACCTTGCCTACCTGGTAGTCGGCGTTGTGGTGGTCGAGGTGGTCTTCGTCTACCCGGGCATGGGGCAGTACATGGTGGATGCCGTCACCGTGCGCGACATGCCGGTGGTCCAGGCCTGCGGGCTGATCTTCGCCGCGGTCTACATCCTGCTCAACATGTCGGCGGACATTCTCTCCATCCTGGCCAACCCGCGTTTGAGGCATCCGCGATGAAGTGGCGCGCGATCCCCTTGAGTGCCTGGATCGGGCTGGCCGGCATCGCCGCCGCCCTGTTCTGCGCCATCTTCGCACCGCTGATCGCCCCCTACGGAGAACGCGAGGTGGTCGGCGACATCTGGCTGCCGATCGGCGGCGAGTTCCTGCTGGGCACCGACAACCTGGGCCGCGACCTGCTGTCCCGTTTGATCTACGGCGCGCAGACGACCATCTTCGTGGCCCTGGCGGCGACGGTGCTGTCGTTCTCGCTGGGCGTCATGCTGTCCTTCACCGCCGCGGTGGTCGGCGGCTGGACCGACCAGGGCCTGTCACGGCTCAACGACCTGATGATGTCGATCCCGACGCTGATCTTCGCGCTGATCGTGCTGGCGGTGCTGCCGCAGGAGCTGTGGATCCTCATCCTCGTCATGGCGGTGCTGGACTCGACCCGCGTGTTCCGCCTGGGCCGCGCGGTGGCCGTCGACATCACGGTGATGGAGTTCGTCGAGGCGGCAAGGCTGCGCGGCGAGGGACGGCTGTGGATCATCTTCCGCGAGATCCTGCCCAACACCCTCTCGCCGCTGCTCGCCGAGTTCGGCCTGCGTTTCGCCTTTGCCGTGCTGTTTCTTTCCACGCTGTCCTTCCTGGGTCTCGGCATCCAGCCGCCGGAGGCGGATTGGGGCGGCATCGTGAAGGACAACAAGGACGGCATCATCTTCGGTATTCCGGCGGCGCTGATCCCCGGCGCGGCCATCGCCGGCCTGGCGATCTGCGTCAACCTGGTGGTCGACTGGCTGCTGAACCGCACCGCCAGCCTGAAGGGAGGACGCGGAGATGGCTGACATGCTGGATGTCCGCGACCTCAAGATCGGCGCGACGGCCTATCCACCGGGCGAGCCGCCCAAGGACATCAAGATCGTCCACGGCGTCTCCTTCACTCTCGAGAAAGGCAAGGTGCTGGGGCTCATCGGCGAGTCCGGCGCCGGCAAGTCGACCATCGGCCTGGCCGCGCTGGCCTACGGGCGCGGCGGGGTGCGCATCACCGGCGGCGAGGTGCTGCTGGACGGCGAGAACATTCTGGACCTGCCGGCGAGCGGCATCCGCGACATCCGCGGGCGGCGCGTCTGCTACGTGGCGCAGTCGGCGGCGGCCGCCTTCAACCCGGCGCACCGCCTGGGCGACCAGGTGATCGAGGCGGCGGTGCGTCACGGCGTGATGAGCCGCAGCGAGGCCTGGGAACGCGCGAAGTACCTGTTCCGCGTGCTGGGCCTGCCGGACCCGGACAGCTTCGGCCGGCGCTATCCGCACCAGGTCTCCGGCGGCCAGCTGCAACGCGCCATGACCGCCATGGCGCTCTGCCCGGGCCCGGAACTCATCGTCTTCGACGAACCGACCACGGCGCTGGACGTGACGACGCAGATCGACGTGCTCGCCGCCATCAAGCGCGCCATCGAGGAAACCCACACCGCCGCGCTTTACATCACTCACGACCTGGCGGTGGTGGCGCAGATCTCCGACGACATCATGGTGCTGCGCCACGGCAACATGGTGGAGTACGGTTCGGTGCAGCAGATCATCGAGGCGCCGGAGGAGGACTACACCCGCGAGCTGGTATCGGTCACCGAGAGCCTGAAGCAGGAGGCGCCCGAGCAGTCGGAAGCGCTGCTGCGCATCAGCGGGGTGGATGCCTCCTACGCTGGCGACTTCAAGGTGCTGCATGACGTCAGCGTCCACCTGCCGCGCGGCCAGACCCTGGCGGTGGTCGGCGAGTCCGGATCGGGAAAGTCGACGTTGGCGCGCGTCATCACCGGCCTGCTGCCGCCCAGCAAGGGCGATGTGACCTTCAACGGCACGGTCCTGCCGCCGAAGTTCGCCGACCGCAACAAGGAGCAGCTGCGCCAGGTGCAGATGCTCTACCAGATGGCCGATACCGCAATGAATCCACGCCAGACGGTGCGCGACATCATCGGCCGGCCGCTGACCTTCTACTTCGGCCTGCGCGGTGCGGAGAAGACGCGGCGCGTCACCGAACTGCTGGACCAGATCGAGATGGGTACCGGCTTCATCGACCGTTACCCGGCCGAGCTGTCCGGTGGCCAGAAGCAGCGTGTCTGCATCGCCCGCGCCCTGGCGGCGGAGCCGGAGGTCATCCTCTGCGACGAGCCGACCTCGGCGCTCGACCCGCTGGTCGCCGCCGGGATCCTGAAGCTGCTGCTGCGGCTGCAGAAGGAAAGCGACCTTTCGTACCTCTTCATCACCCACGACATCGCGACGGTGCGCGCGATTTCCGATTCCATCGCGGTGATGTACCAGGGACGCGTCGTGCGCTTCGGGCCCAAGTCGAAGGTGCTGGCGCCGCCCTTCGACGACTACACCGACCTGCTGCTGAAGTCGGTGCCGGAGATGCGACTCGGCTGGCTGGAGGAGGTGCTGGCGACGCGGCGCATGGGGAGCGCGGGACACTGACGTGAGCCAAGGGGACTTCCAGGTTCTCGAGAACGAGTGGATCTCGCTGGCCGACGGTACCCGGCTGGCCGCGCGCATCTGGCTGCCCGACGGTGCCGAGTCCGAACCCGTGCCGGCGGTGCTGGAATTCCTGCCTTACCGCAAGCGCGACGGCACCGCGCCGCGCGACGAGAGCACCTATCCGGTCTTCGCCGCGGCGGGCTATGCCGGGGTGCGCGTCGACATCCGCGGGTCCGGCGAGTCGGAAGGCGTGATCGACGGCGAGTACACGCCGCGCGAACTCTCCGATGCCTGCGAGGTGATCGCCTGGATCGCCGCGCAGCCCTGGTGCAGCGGGTCGGTCGGCATGATGGGCATCTCCTGGGGCGGCTTCAACGCGCTGCAGGTGGCGGCACTGAAGCCGTCGGCGCTGAAGGCGGTGATCTCCCTCGCCTCGACCGTCGACCGTTTCGCCGACGACATCCACTTCAAGGGCGGTGCGCAGCTCTCCGCCAATCTCTCCTGGGCCGCGACCATGCTGGCCTACCAGTCGCGGCCGCCCGATCCGGCCCTGGTGGGCGAGGCCTGGCGCGACATGTGGATGGAGCGGCTGGCCCAGGAGCCCTTCTTCCTGGAGGAGTGGCTGGCGCATCAGCGCCGCGACGCTTTCTGGCAGCATGGCTCGATCTGCGAAGACTTCGCGGGCTTCGAGCTGCCGGCGCTGGTGCTGGCCGGCTGGGCCGACGGTTACCGCAACACGCCGCTGAAGGCGGTGGAGGGGCTGCGCGACGCCAAAGGCCCCGGGGCAAAGGCGATCATCGGCCCCTGGATCCACAAGTATCCGCACTTCGCCTGGCCCAAACCGCGCATGGATTTCCACGCCGTGGCCCTGCGCTTCTGGGACCGCTGGCTGAAGGGCATCGAGAACGGCGCTGAGGACGACCCGCAGGTCACGGCCTACATCCTGGACGCGCCGCGTCCTGCGCGGCGGCGCGAGGAGGACCCCGGGCGCTGGGTCGCCGTCGACCGGTGGCAGGGCGCGCCGGCCGCGCAGCTGTACCTCACCGCCGACCGCCGCCTGTCCTC
>ENA-ORCZ01000738-ORCZ01000738.1-marine-metagenome-genome-assembly--contig:-NODE-738-length-10703-cov-2.805948_pt1 | contig 10703 bp, 8 predicted proteins | sample MGYA00237785_ERZ508519 | MGnify/ENA primary metagenome ERZ508519 (study PRJEB26189, sample SAMN06268790) | marine metagenome | isolation source: Bioluminescent Bay, La Paraguera, Puerto Rico | place...
AAAAGCGCGGCCGATGCGGATCATGGTGCATGTAGCCGATGGAATAGACATGCACGAGCGCCGAGACGGTGTTCACCACGACGAGCATGACGACGGTCAGCGTGTCGACACGGATCATCCAGTTCACGTCGAGCGTGCCGGAGTTGATCCACCTCAGCACCGTGACATGCTGGGGCGCCGCATCGGTGAAACCGACGGAGAAGAACGCTATCCACGACAGGATCGCGGCGACGATCAGAAGACCCGAGGTGACATACTCGCTGGCCTTTGCGCCGATCATGCGGCCCAGGACGACGTCCTCACCGCTGCCCACCGTCTCCGCCGAAGGCGCGCCGGCTCCGGATTCGACGTCCTGCGCAGGCGCCGTCTCCGTCGCCACCGGCGGCACGGCGGCGTCCTCGCCGAAGCTGATGCTGCCGTCCTTGGCTCGCAGCAGGCGGATGCGCGGCGCGATGATCTCGATCTGGTTGGGCGCCAGGGTGCCCTGCAGCGCGGCCGTCGCGCTAAGTTGGAAGGCGATCTCCGGCAGCGCGGCAATGAGCTTCTGCTCGGGATCGCGCACCACCACCTCGGCGGCGTGCAGCACCAGTTCGCGGGTCTGCTCTTCCCAGACCAGGAAGGTGCCGCCGATCTGCACCGTGTTGCCGCCGGCCTCGTTGATGGCTGCCTGCAGATAGGGAGTGAGGAAATCGGTACGGATGGGCCCCTCGGAGAGCCGCCAGGCCGCGACTCCCACGATCAGAAGGGCCGCCGCGAAAAGACCGCCGAACACCTCGACGGCCAGGCGTACCGCCCGGTTCGCCCGCGATCGCGGCCGCTTCTGCCGTCGGTCCCGCGCCGCTGCACCACTGCCGGCGGGCGGCGGCGGGCTCACGTCCGGGCCGTTCTCCGGCCCCGGCGCTTGACCGGGAAGCGCGCCTTCAGCAGTCTGATCCTGAAGCGAGCGGCGTGAGATGACTAAACTCCCTTACCTACCAGACAGTTCGGCCCTGCCCGGCACCCTGGACCCGTCGCGGGCGGCGCCCTGGATGGAGCGCTGGAGCGCGGCGGCAGCGGCGGCGTCCGACCCGGCCGTGGGCGAGCTTGCGCGATCCCTGCCGCAGGATCCCGCGGGTCAGCGCCTGCTGCAGGCGATTTTCGCCAATTCGCCCTTCCTCAGCCACTGTTTGATAGCCGATATCGGCCTTCTCTCCGATGTTTTAAAGCAGGGACCGGAGCTGGTCTTAAAAAAAGTCCTCGAAGACCTTGAAAGCGAGACCGCGCTGCTGGCCGACCAGGCGGAAGCCATGAAGCACCTGCGGATCGCCCGCCGCCGCGCCGCCTTCTGTATCGGATTCGCCGATATCTGCGGATTCTGGGACGTCGTCGAGGTGACTCGGGCGCTGTCGGACTTCGCCGATCGCGCGATCGATACCGCCCTGTCGGTGGTCCTGCGCCAGGCCGCCGCCCGTGGCGAGCTGCGGCTCGCCGACGAGGCCGTGCCGACCAGGGGCTGCGGCATCACCATCCTGGGCATGGGCAAGCTGGGCGCGCGGGAGCTGAACTATTCCTCCGACGTCGACCTGATCGTCATCTTCGATCCGGAGATCGTGGACTACCGGCATTCGCGTGGCGTCCAGGCGGGGATGGTGCGCCTGACCCGCGACCTCATGCGCAGCCTGGATGACCGCACGGCCGAAGGCTACGTCTTCCGCACCGACCTGCGGCTGCGGCCCGACCCGGGCGCCATGCCCCTGGCGATCAGCTTCAACGCCGCCATGACCTATTACGAGAGCCTGGGCCAGAACTGGGAGCGGGCGGCGATGATCAAGGCCCGGGCGATCGCCGGCGACCTGGAACTCGGCAAGGCCTTCCTGGGCGAGCTGCGCCCCTTCGTGTGGCGCAAGCACCTCGACTTCTGGGCCATCCAGGACGTGCACTCCATCAAGCGCCAGATCAACGCCCACAAGGGCGGATCGGTCATCGCCATCAACGGGCACAACGTGAAGCTGGGCCGCGGCGGCATCCGCGAGATCGAGTTCTTCGCCCAGACCCAGCAGCTGATCTTCGGCGGCCGCGACCCCTCGCTGCGCACGCCGCGCACCAAGGAAGCGCTGGCCGCGCTGGCGGAGACCGGCCACATCGAGGCCAGGGTGGCCGAGGAGATGACCGAGGCCTACTTCTTCCTGCGCCGCGTCGAGCACCGGCTGCAGATGATCGAGGACCAGCAGGTCCACAGCCTGCCCGAGGAAGACGAGGGCGTGGATTCCCTGGCGCAGTTCCTCGGCTACGACGATCCCGCGGTCTTCCGCGACGAGCTGCTGACGCGTCTCCGCCGGGTGGAGGATCATTATGCGCACCTTTTCGAGGAATCACCGACCCTGTCGGAGCCGGGCAACCTGGTCTTCACCGGCGGCGAACCCGATCCGGAGACGCTCTCGACGCTGACGGGCATGGGCTTTCACGACGGCGAAAGGGCCTGGCAGGTGGTCAGCGGCTGGCACCACGGACGCTACCGCGCGCTACGTTCGACCCGCAGCCGGCAGCTGCTCACCGAGCTGGTGCCGGTGCTGCTGAAATCCTTCGGCAGCACCCAGAACCCGGACCGCGCGCTCTTGAAGTTCGATACCTTCGTCGCCGGCCTGCCGGCCGGCGTGCAGCTGTTCTCCATGCTGTATAACAACCCGAAACTGCTGGAGCTGATGGCCGAGATCATGGGCAGCGCGCCCATGCTGGCCGACCGCCTGGACCGCAAGCCGCATCTGCTGGAAGCGGTCCTGGCGCCCGACTTCTTCGACCCCCTTCCACCGGCCGAGGAACTGAGCGAGGAACTCGGGGCCGCCCTCACCGATGCGCAGGACCTGCAGGACGTACTCGACATGACGCGGCGCTGGGCCAATGACCGCCGCTTCCAGGTCGGCGTCCACATCCTGCGCCACAAGAGCGACGTCGACGCCAGCGGAAGCGCCCTGAGCGACATCGCCGAGGTCGCCCTGCGCGGTCTCTACGAGCCGGTGGTCGAGGACCTGGCGCGCGCGCACGGGCATCTCGCCGGGGCGGGCCTCGCCGTGGTGGCGCTGGGCAAGCTCGGCAGCCGAGAGATGACCGTCTCCTCGGACCTGGACCTGGTGTCTCTATGACCTGCCGGAAGACAGCGCGCAGTCCGACGGCCCCAAGCCGCTGGAGCCGCAACGTTACTACGCCCGCCTGGCGCAACGCATGATCAACGCGCTGAGCGCCCAGACCGCCGAGGGCACACTGTACGAGATCGACATGCGCCTGCGTCCCTCCGGCAACGCCGGCCCTATCGCCACTTCGCTCACCTCCTTCAAGCGCTACTACGCACAGGACGCCTGGACCTGGGAACACCTGGCGCTGACCCGGGCGCGGGTCGTCGCCGGACCGGCGGATATCTGCGCGCGGGTCGAAGAGGACCTGCTGGCCATCCGCAGCGCACCGCGCGATGCCGAGACCCTGCTGGCCGACGTCGCCGCCATGCGGCGCCGCCTCTACAAGGAGCATCCCGCGGAGACGATCTGGAGCGTGAAGTATGCCGAGGGCGGGCTCATCGATCTCGACTTCCTGGCCCAGTATCTGCAACTGCGGCACGCCGCCGAAAAGCCGGAGGTCCTGGCCGTCTCGACCCAGCAGGCCTTCGCCAATCTGGCCGCCGCCGGCATCCTCGAAACGGCCCGGGCGGAACAGCTGATCGAGGCGACGCGCTTCCTGCGCCAGGTGCAGGAGGCCTTGCGCCTGATGGTGGGGCCTGCCTTCGATGCCGACAGCCTGTCCGACGCCCTGCAGGCCGCTCTCGCCGCCAGCGTCGGCGTCGATGATTTCGCCAGGCTGCGCCATCGCCTGGAAGAGACTCTCAGCTGGGCCCACGAGGTCTACCTGGAGGTCATCGACAGGCCCGCGCCGCCGGCCGACGAGGCGCAGGCCAAAGGCGTGCTGCCTTTTGCCAAGGGGGCGTGACGCCGGGACGCTTGATCTCGACCGGGATCGATCAATGTCCTAAAAAGCCCGCGGCACGCGGTGCCCGCTCAAGAACATCAGAATCAGGGAACGGAAGATATGGTGGAACTCGGAAAGAAAGCGCCTGCCTTCAAGATGCCGACGGACGGCGGCGGCAGCATCGCGCTGAAAGACCTCAAGGGCCAGAAGGTGGTGCTCTACTTCTATCCGAAGGACGACACGCCGGGCTGCACCAAGGAAGCCTGCGGCTTCCGCGATGCCCTGCCCGACTTCTCCAAGATCGACGCGGTTATCATCGGCGTTTCGAAGGACACGGTCGCCAAGCACGACAAGTTCAAGGCCAAGTACGAACTGCCTTTCACTCTGGCCTCCGACGAGGACGGCAAGGTCTGCGAGGCCTACGGCACCTGGGTCGAGAAATCCATGTACGGGCGCAAGTACATGGGCATCGAGCGCGCCACCTTCCTGATCGACGAAAAGGGCGTTCTGCGGGGCGAGTGGCGCAAGGTGAAGGTGAAGGGTCACGTCGAGGAAGTGCTGGAAGCGGCGCAGGCCCTGTGAGTGACGCCGCCGTGAGTGAGGGCGTTGTGATAGGGCTCGCCGAGCGGGCGGTCGCCATCCTGGAGACCGCCGAGCCCTGCGCCAAGGCGGGACTGGCACGGGAAACCGCTGCTGCCTGGCGCGCCGGCGCGATCACCGCGGTCGGCAAGGCCAGGCCACCCGCCCGCCCGGCCCGGCCGGCGCGCCCGGAGCTGAAGCGCCCCGGCGAAGTGCCAAAGCGCAAGATCAACCGCGGCACCGCCGGGCGCGGCGCGCTGCTGCACGCCCTGGCGCACATCGAGCTCAACGCCATCGACCTGGCCGTGGACATCATCGCCCGCTTTGCCCAGGAAGCACTCCCGCAGGCGTTCTACGACGACTGGCTGCGGGTCGCCGACGAAGAGGGCAAGCACTACCTGCTGCTCGACGAACGCCTGCAGGGACTGGGCCTCGCCTACGGCGACCTACCGGCACACGACGGCCTGTGGCAGGCGGCCGAGGAGACCGCCCACGACCTGCTGGCGCGCCTCGCCGTGGTGCCCCTGGTCCTGGAGGCCCGCGGACTCGACGTCACGCCGACCATGATCGCCAAGCTGCGAGCCGTGGAGGACCATGACAGTGCCGCGGTACTGCAGGTGATTTACGAAGAGGAGATCGGCCACGTCGCCATCGGCAAGCGCTGGTTCGATCACCTCTGCGACCGGCGCGGACTCGCCTCGCAGGAGACCTGGCAGGCCCTGGTGCGCCGCCACTTCAAGGGGCAGCTGAAGCCGCCCTTCAACGACGGCGCCCGCGACCAGGCGGGATTGCCCGCCGACTACTACAGCACGCTGGCGGCAGACTGAAACGCTCCCGCATTTCGACATGCCACCCCTGCCCGCTCTGCGTTTGACCCGGAGAGCACCAGGGGGTAGAGCCTGATCCCATGACGGCAGACCAAGCCTCCCAGAAGCAAAGCGACCGACAGGATGTCCGCTGGCTCGGCCTCAGCGAGAGACGGATCGCGCTGATCCTGCTGTTCATCACACCGGTGATGCTTTGCTCCAACATGCTGACCGCCCGGCTGGTGCACGACAGCTTCCCACCGGTAGCCCTTGCCTTCTGGCGCTGGACCTTCGCCCTCGGCCTGCTGCTGCCCTTCACCGCCACCACCCTCTGGCGTCATCGCCACGCAGCGCTGCAGGAATGGCGCGACCTCCTCGTCCTCGGCGCGCTTGGCATGGGCGTCTGCGGCGCCTTCGTCTATATCGGCGCGGACACGACCTCGGCCACCAACATCGGCCTGATTTACGCGGTTTCGCCGATCCTGATCGTGATGCTGGCGCGAATCTTTTATCAAGAACCGCTGACGCTGCTGCAGGGCTTCGGAATCCTGCTGTCGTTGCTGGGAGTTGTCGCCATCGTCTGCCGCGGGGATGTCGGCGTTCTGATGAGGCTCGAGATCGCGAGCGGCGACTTCTGGATCGTGGCCGCCATGGCCTCCTGGGCGCTCTATTGCATCCTGCTGCAACACCGCCCCAGCACACTGCCGACCCTGACCCGCTTCGCCGCCATCGTGACCGGCGGCATCCTGGTGCTGCTGCCTTTCGCCGTTGCCGAGGGTCTCAGCGGAGAGCTGCCGGCACTGGAACCCCGAAGCTTCCTCATCGTCGCCTTTCTGTCGCTCGTGCCCTCCCTCGGCGCCTATCACGTCTATGCCCTGGTGCAGCGCATCCTGGGTGCCGGGCCGACCAGCCTGCTGATGTATCTCGTGCCGCTGTACAACGGCGTGCTGGCCTACCTGCTGCTGGGCGAGGAACTGCGTGGATTTCACCTCATCGGCGCGGCCCTGGTACTGCCGGGCATCTACCTGGCGACCCGCAAGCCGGCGGCGCGAAAGGCGCACACTTCGGACAAGGATTGTGCTACCCAGTCCGAGTGACTGAACCGGCTTTCAACCTCATCCTCGTGGCAGGCGCCATGCGCAGCGGCACGTCTTTGCTGCAGCATGTGCTCTGCTCCTCTCCCGACGCCAATCCTTTCATCCATGGCAGCCGCTACCTGACCTCACAGGTCGCCGTCTTCGCGCAATACGCCGGCAAGGACAGCCTCTACGTCAAGGATTATCTCGGCGGCGGGGAAGAGCTCGTCGCCTTCAGCCGCGACATCATCGACCGATTGCTCGCCGAGACTCACCGCCGGCTTGGCGCCCCGAAGCACCTGGTCCTGAAAAACCCGGAGCTGTCGAGCTACCTGCCCCAGGCGGCGCTGCTGATGCCCCAGGCGCGCTTCGTCATCTCGCTGCGCGACCCCAAGGACACCATCGCCTCGATGATCGGCGTCGGCGAAAAGCACCGGCAAAGCGGCGTTGTGAGCTTTCTCGCCCGCGCCGGCCGCGACATCCGCCAGCTCTGCAATTCCTACAGCGGCTTCTACATCCCGGTCCTGCGGGTGCTGCAGGCGGGCGGCGGCCTCGAGCAGCGGGTCTGTTTCAGCGCCTACGAAGACCTGATTAGCGAGACCGAGAAATCCGTCGCCCGCCTTTCCGAATTCTGCGCCATTCCGCTTTCACTGGAACACCTAGCGCCCGAGGCAGGCTGGCGCAGCAACTTCGATGGGGAAGCGGACGAACTGAGCCGCCATCCGCACTGGAGCGCCTATCTGACGGAACTGAGCGGGGGGCCCATTTCACAGGCCAGCATCGGACGTTACCGCGACGTCCTGAGCGATGCCGAGGCCGCCGAGGTCGACCGCCGCTGCGGCGAGCTGTACCGCAGCCTGACCAGAAGAGCCGCTTAGCCTAACCCTCCTTGGACAGTGCGGCCTCCAACCCGCCGTCGAAGCCGGCATCGAAGAGGCGCGCGGCCAGTGGGTTCTGGTTCTCGTGGCTGAGTTCGGTGAGGCAGACCAACTCGTCGCCCGCCGTGTAGCCCGGATTGCGCTCCAGGAAGAAGCGGACGTCGGGGCGACGGCGGTCCTTCTCCGGGATCTCCGCCCAGTCGGACTTCAGGTGACCGCGCGATTCCGGGAAGTGCACCACACCGGTTTCCGGATTGTAGAATTCCCCAAACTTCGCGCTGGCCAGGTGGTCGATCAGCGCCTTGGCCTCCGGCGGCGTCGGGCGGTTGTAAGCCGGATAGAACACCCGGTAGAAGGCCTTCAGGTAGCGGTAGGTCCGATGGCCCTTGACCAGCAGGAACCAGTAGAGGGGCGTGTCCGGTGCCGCCGCCTTCAGCGCGCCGGAAAAGTTGATCCAGGTGAAGGCCAGGGCCTGCTGACCCCAATGGTCCTGGTGGACGATGGTGTCGCCGGAATACATGATGCGGAAAGTCTTGCCAGCGAGTTCCTCCTGCCAGACCTTGATCGAGGAAAACCCCTGCAGAGTACCCTGGTCGTCGCGCAGCACGACGGCATATTGCTTGTCTTCCAGGTCACCAAGGAAGAGCGCCTCGCTGGTCCCGCCATAGTACTGCTCATAGAGCGCGAACATGTCGGCCCGCGTCCGCGCGTCGAGGCCGGCCGTTTCCTCCACCCGCCCGGTCAGTTCGCCCATCGTACCGCTCCGCCGCCCACGCGCTCAGGCCTCCACCTTGGAAATGAACTCTTCGTACTTGCCACGCGGGCCGGCCGGTATCTCATCGAGATAGGTGAACGTGATCCGGAAAGGGTGGCCGAGATTGCGCACGATCAGCTCGCGCGTCCTCTCCTCCTGTTCAGGCGTCAGGGGCGAGGAGACCACCATGCGTTTCTCGATCTCGTCCAGGCTGTGCTGGATGAACTGGAACTGCCGCACCTCAGGGGTGATCGCCTTGTAATCGTCGTGGTTCCCGAAATAGGGAAAGACCGTTGTGCCGTCCGGCAGCACGAGTCGGTTCCGCTGACGACCCAGGACCTGGTTGACCACCGGCAGGCCGCGCCCGCAGGCGCAGGGCGCGCCGGCTTCCGCATAGTCGCCGAGCTGGTAGCGGATCAGGGGTGTCGCGAAGTTGTGCAGGCTGGTGATCAGCACGCGCCCCACTTCGCCGGGTCTGCAGGCAACGCCCTCGTCGTCGACCACTTCCACCAGCACGTTCTCCGACTGCAGGTGATAAACCTCGTGCTCGGGACACTGGATGGCCAGGTAGCCCGCTTCCTCGCAACTGTAGGAGTCGAGCAGGCGCACGCCCCAGGCCTCGCGCACCAGGTCGCGCGCCTGTTGGGTGACCGTCTCGCCGACGGTCATCACCTGCTTCAGGTTCGGGAAGGTGACCTGCCGCTCCAGGCAGTACTTGGCGAGCGCCATAAGGTTTGAGGGAAAAGAGATGAGATAGTCCGGCTGCTCGCGCTGCAGCCAGTCGACCTGCTCGTACAGTTCGCTGGCGATGTTCAGCAGAACGGCCGGCCCCGTCGGATAGATCGAACCGGAGGCCGGCCCCCAGGAATCGCCGCGCTTGCCTTCCGGGGCCATGGCAATGCCTTTGCGCGCCCAGCGGATGGCGCCCAGCTTGCCGCCCAGATCGCGGCCGTGCCAGAGATGCTCGCGCATCACCCCGGCACGCCAGAACAGGCCGGTGATCTCGGTGCCGAACATGCGCACCGCACGACCCGTGGAACCGGAAGTCTCGATGGTATGTCGCTTGCCGTGCGACTTCGGCAACTCGGCCGCGTTGATGTCGTTGCCCGCGCCCTGCAGTTCCGGACGTTGCAGGATGGGCAGACGCTGCAGCGTCTGCCAGGTCACTTCGGCGGCCGGATCCACGCCGGCCTCGGCGAAGCGCCGTCGATAGAACGGCGACTGCGCGGCGGCATGGGCGAAGAGCACGCGCAGCTGGCGCGCCTGGTGGGCGAAGAGGTCGTCGGGCGGCAGCCACTGAGTCTGCTCCAACTGGTACAGCACGGAAAGCAGCAGTGAGGCCATCCGGCCGGGAATCGCCGGCGAGACGACTCCCGGCACCGTTGAACGTGGTATCTGCATGCTGTCTGTCCCCTCTTCCCGCGCTGTCCGCGCCTTACCCCCTTAACGCAGCGTCACCGCGACGGGCAGTGACTCAAGCCCGCGGATCGATGCATTCCGCTGCCACCGGGGCGCGGGCGCATCCAACTCAATCGCGCTCACACGCTGCAACAGGGCCTGGAAGGCGACCTGCCCCTCCAACTTGGCGAGACCATACCCCAGGCAATGGTGGATGCCCTTGCCAAACGCAAGGTTGCTGCCGTCATGCCGCCCGACATCGAGCCGATCGGGATCGGGGAACTGTTCGGGGTCGCGGTTGGCCGCCCCGAAGACGCTGACGACATAGCTGCCGGCGGGAATGACGTTGCCGCCGAGTTCCACATTCTTGCGCGTCCAGCGGCCGATCTTCTGGATCGGGCTTTCGTAGCGCAGGAACTCCTCGACCGCGCTCCCCAAAAGTCCGGGGTTTTCGGCCAGCCGCGTGAACTCGCCGGGATTGCGCAGCAGGCAAAGCGTGCCATTGCCGATGAGGTTCTTTGTCGTCTCGTGGCCCGCCCACAGAAGGAAAACGCAGTTGGCCAGCAGTTCGTCGTCGCTCAAGGCGTCTTCGGTTTCGCTGTCCGCCAGTATGGCGGAAACCAGGTCGTCCTGCGGCGTGCGGCGGCGCGCGGCGATGAGATCGGCCACGTAGGCCATGAGCTCCTCGGTGGCCGGAATGCCGGTGGCCAGTTCCTCCGCGTCGCCGGTATCCAGCGCACCGGTGAGCTGCCCCGACCAGACCTTCAGCTTGCCGTAGTCTTCCGCCGGCACCCCGAGGATGCGCGAGATCACCATGACGGGCAGGGGGTAGGCGAAGGCGCCGATGAGGTCGAGACGCTCCGCCTCAAGCGCTTCGTCCAGCAGCCGGCCGGCGATGCCACGGATGTCGTCATGCAGGCCGGCGATCCTTTTCGGCGTGAAAGCCGTGCCCACAAGGCCGCGCAAGCGGGTGTGGAGCGGCGGATCGGTGAATACCATCCAGCGGCTGAGCATGCGGTCGATGACGCTGGGCATCCGGGTGCCACGGCTGATCGGGGTCTCGCCATGCGGCGACTGGCGCTGGAAACGCTGGTCGGTCAGGACGCCGGCGACATCGGCATAACGGGTCAGGTACCAGTCGCCCCGGGGGCTCTGGTAGACCGGATTGTCGGCCCGCAAGGCATGGTAGTGGGGATAGGGGTCGTCAAGAAAGCCGGGCGCGTCGACACCGGGCACGAGGCCGCCGGCTGCCGCTCCAGGGGGCGCCCCAGGGGCCGGC
>ENA-ORCZ01000741-ORCZ01000741.1-marine-metagenome-genome-assembly--contig:-NODE-741-length-10561-cov-2.582793_pt1 | contig 10561 bp, 9 predicted proteins | sample MGYA00237785_ERZ508519 | MGnify/ENA primary metagenome ERZ508519 (study PRJEB26189, sample SAMN06268790) | marine metagenome | isolation source: Bioluminescent Bay, La Paraguera, Puerto Rico | place...
TGGCGCCTCCGACGACTTCGAGTACGACGGCCAGACCCGCTCGAGCACCTTGCTGGGCCTTGGCGCCTATTTCGACTATCCGGGGCTGTTCAGCGGCTGGGACCTGAACACCCGCGTGGTCTGGATGCAGACCCTCGACGGCAGCGGCACCCAGGGCCTGGGGCGCGACGAGAAGCGCCTGACCCTCGGCGCCGACTTCAAGTACCTCGGCAACTTCCAGGTCGGTGCGACCCTGGTCAACTACCTCTCCTCGCCGAGCGTCGAGCACGGCCGGCTGCTGGCCGACCGCGACTACCTCTCCTTCAACGTCAAGTACACGTTCTGATCGGACAAGGGATTACTCATGTACCTAGCAAAACATCACCTGCTGCTCGGCCTGGCCCTGCAGTTCGGGCTGGCCGGTGTCGCTCTGGCGGCCGCCACCGAAGCGGAAATCGCCCGCCTGGGCCAGGACCTGACCTGCGTCGGCGCCGAGAAGGCCGGCAACGCCGACGGCAGCATTCCCGAATGGTCCGGCAAATGGCTGGGCGTGCCGCCGCACGTCAGCTTCAAGGGGACCGGCGAACATCCCATCGACCCCTACCCGGACGACAAGCCGCTGTTCGTGATCACCGCGCAGAACATGGCCGAGTACGAAGCGCGGCTGTCCGACGGGCAGAAGGCGCTGTTCGCCAAATACCCGGACAGCTTCCGCATGCCGGTCTACCCCTCACGGCGGGATTTCCGCATGCCTGACAGCGTCTGCCAGGCGACTCTGGAAAACGCCCGCAGCGCCAAGCTGGTCAGCGACGGGGAGGGCATCGAGGCCACCACCGGCGGGATCGCGTTCCCCTTCCCGAAGACCGGCCTGGAGCTGCTCTGGACCTCGAGCTTTTACACCTACCGGCCCTGGACCGAGGAACTGACCTCCGACAACGCCTACGTGCTGGCCGACGGCAAGATCAACTGGGGCCGGGTGAAGTCGCGCAACCTGGCGCCGCACCTGGAGCCCGGCCATGTCGGCCCGCAGGCGGGGCAGTCCTCGTTCTATCTCAACGAGACGCTCAAGCCCAAACGTGACCGTGGCGAGATCAACACCGGCATGGAGTTCTGGAACCACCAGACCCAGCCGCGCCAGAGCTGGCGCTACGATCCGGGCACGCGGCGGGTCCGCCAGGCGCCGGAATATGGCTTCGACATGCCGTTCCCCGGCACCGGCGGCTCGATCACGGTCGACGAGGTGCGCATCTTCAACGGCTCGCCGCAGCGCTACAACTGGCGCATCGTCGGCAAGAAGGAGATGTACGTGCCCTACAACGCCTACCGGGTGCACTCGCCGGAGGTCAGCTACGACGAGCTGCTGATGCCCGGCCACGCCAACCCCGAGCACATGCGCTACGAGCTGCACCGCGTCTGGGTGCTCGAAGGCACGCTCAAGGAGAACTACCGGCACCTGTACGGCAAGCGCGTGATGTACGTCGACGAGGACAGCTGGCTGATGCTCATGGGTGACAACTACGACACCCGCGGCGGGCTGTGGCGCACCTCGATGGTGAACTACTTCTACGCCTACGAGGCCCAGACCTGGCAGGCCGGCGCCGGCTTCTACCATGACCTGCTGTCGGGCACCTACCTGGGCTTCAACCTGGTCAACGAGCAGCCGCAGGCCTATGTGCTCAATCGCGGCAAGCTGACCGAGCGCAACTTCGGCCCCGAAGCAGCGCGGCGCTCCGGGCTGTAGCCGGCGCGGGTACGACCCGCCAAACGCGGCCCACGCCGCTCCGTTCTGTGGGATGCACCCGCCGGCGGAGTGCGTGGGCCGTAGCAGCGAACGGGTTGCGAAGGTTTGCGCCTGAATCGCCAGCCAGTTCGCGCCGACGCTACGGGCCGCTGCCGACGACCTGCGGCGCCGGTAATAAGGCGGTGCGGGCGCGTCCGTTCCTTCCAGAGTCTTCCCTGTCCATACAGACGCAGGTGATCCATGCACGAGCCTTCCTTGTCTCCCTTCACACCCCTGCGCGTCGGCCCGCTGACGCTCCGGAACCGCTTCATCAAGGCCGCCACCAACGAGGGCATGTCGATCGACGGCGCACCCAGCAAGCAGCTGGTGCGCTTCCACGAGTCGATGGCCGCCGGCGGCGTGGCCATGACGACCCTGGCCTATTGCTCGGTTAGCCTCGATGGCCGAACCCTGCCCGGGCAGATCGTGCTGCAGCCCGACAGCCTGCCGCACCTGCGGGCGCTGACCGACGCGGTGCATCGCCACGGTGGTGCGGCGTCCGCTCAGATCACCCATGGCGGCTGCTTTACCTTCCTGCGCGAACGCGCTACGCCGCGTCCGCTATCGGCCAGTGGCGGCTTCAACAAGATCGGCATGCTCAGTGGGATGTTCCGCAAGCAGGCGATGCGCGAAACCGACATGAACCGCGTCATCGGCGAATTCGTCCAGGGCGCGCGGCTGGCCCGTGAGGCGGGCTTCGATGCCGTGGAAATCCACATGGGCCATGGCTACCTGCTCAGCCAGTTCATTTCGCCGCTGTACAACAAGCGCCGCGACGAATACGGCGGCAGCCTGGAAAACCGCCTGCGCTTCCCGCGTCAGGTGCTGCGGGCGGTGCTCGATGCGGTGGGTAACGACATGGCCGTGCTGTGCAAATACAGCATCACCGAGGGCGTCAGGGGCGGCAACCGCCCGGACGACGGCGTCGCCATCGCCCGGCTGCTGGAGCGCGAAGGCGCGCACATGCTGGTGCTCAGTGCCGGCATGAACGCCGAATCGATCACCACCATGTTCGGCTCCTCCTTTCCCAAGGAGAACCGCGTGCGCCCGAGCAACCCGCTGGTCGCCGCCGCCATGGCGATCCAGCAGCTGCGCGAGCCGGTGGTGGATTTTCGTGAGCTGTACCTGCTTGAACATTCGCGGCGCATCCGCCAGGCCGTTGAGCTGCCGCTCGCGTACCTGGGTGGAGTGACCAGCTTGCAGGGGACGCAACAGGTATTGGGCGAAGGCTTCGATGCCCTGGCGCTGGGCCGGGCGCTGATCGCCGAGCCCGACCTGGTCGCCAAGTTCGCCGACGGCACGTCGGAGCGGGGTATCTGCACGGCCTGCAACCGCTGCGTGGCCATGATGTACACCCCAGGTGGCACCAGCTGCGTGCTTGGTGCGCCTGGAGATGCGGTGCTCAATGCGCAGGCGGCGGCTTCATGAAACCCGTGAAGCCTGTTGTTCTAAAACGAGAGAAGCAGGGCGAATCCCGCCATCCGCCAACCCGATCGTTGGGCGGCACACCGCACTGCAGGTTAGTCGTTCAATGAGGAAGGCCCGGCCAAATGGCCGGGCCTTCCTATATCCAGCGTGAGTGTACCTATTGCACCCGCGGCTCGCGCGGCATGCCCAGCGCCCGCTCGGCAATGATGTTGCGCTGGATCTCGTTGCTGCCGCCGTAGATGGTGTCGGCGCGGGTGAACAGGAACAGCGACTGCAGGCGCGACAGCTCGTACGGGCCGCCGTCGAGGATTTCCGCCTGCGGTCCGAGCACGTCCATCGCCAGCTTGCCCAGTTCGGCGTGCCAGGTGGACCAGGCAAGCTTGTAGATCGTCGCCTCCCGGCGCAGGCTGCCGTCCTGCGGTCCGGACAGCATGCGCAGCGAGTTGTAGCGCAGCACCCGCAGACCTGCCCAGGCCTGGGCCAGGCGCTGGCGGATCAGCGGGTCGTCGGCGGCACCGTTGCGCTTGGCCAGGCGGATCACCTCGTCCAGTTCATTCTGGAACTGCATCTGCTGACCGAGCGTCGAGACGCCGCGCTCGAAGCCCAGCAGGGCCATGGCGATCTTCCAGCCGTCGCCCGGGGCGCCGATCATGCAGGCCGCGTCGGTTTGGGCGTCGTCGAAGAACACCTCGTTGAATTCGCTGGTACCGGTGATCTGCTGGATCGGTTGCACGCTGATGCCCGGCTGGTCCATCGGCGCCAGCAGGAACGACAGGCCGTGGTGGCCGCGACTGTCCGGGTCGGTGCGTGCCAGCACAAAGCACCAGTCCGACTCGTGGGCGAGAGAGGTCCAGACCTTCTGACCGTTAATGAGCCATTTGCCGAGTCCCTCGTCGAAGCGCGCGCGCGTCTTTACTGCTGCCAGATCCGAGCCGGCGCCGGGTTCGGAATAACCCTGGCACCAGAACTCACGGCCCCCCAGGATGCCAGGCAGGAAGCGTGCACGCTGTTCATCGCTGCCGAAGGCCACCAGGGTCGGACCGATCAGGCCTTCGCCGATGTGGCCCATGCGGCCCGGGCCGCCGGCACGTGCGTACTCCTCATAAAAGATCACCTGCTGGCTGATCGACAGGCCGCGCCCGCCGTAGGCGCTCGGCCAGCCGAGGCCGATCCAGCCGCCACGGGCGAGTTCACGCTCCCAGGCTTTGCGCTCTTCGGGGAACATGTGCTCATCCCCCGGGCCACCACGAAAACGCAGCGGTTCGTATGGTCCGCACAGGTGTTCGGTCAGCCAGTCGGCGACCTCCTGGCGAAAGGCCTCGTCTTCGGCACTGAATCCGATCTTCATGCGTATTGCTCCAGAAGCAAGTGGGCCAGGCGCTCGCGGTGCTGGGCCGGCGTGCCGAGCAGCTGTTCGCCGGCGCGGGCGCGTTTGAAGTACAGGTGCGGGTCGTATTCCCAGGTGAAGCCGACACCGCCATGCAGCTGGATCGACTCTTCGGCGCAGTGCATGAAGGATTCGCTGGCGTGAATCTTGGCGATAGCGCTGGCTTCGCCCAGCTCGCCGGCGATCACGGGGTCACCGGCCGGGTCGAGTGCCTCGCGGGCCACGCATGCCGCGTAATAGCAAGCCGAGCGCGCACTCTCGATCTCCAGCATGAGGTCGGCGCAGCGATGTTTGATCGCCTGGAAGCTGGCAATCGAGCGTCCGAACTGCTGGCGCTCGTTCAGGTAGGCGAGCGTCAGGTCCAGGCACTGCTGAGCGCTGCCGGTCTGCTCGCAGGCAAGCGCGATCGCGCCCAGCTGCAGCGTGCGATCGAGCAAATGCACGCCATCATCATCCATATGCAAGCAGTCACCAGACGCGATCTGAACAGCTTCGAAGGCGACCCGACCTAGCCGCCGGGTTTGGTCAAGCGTTGGCAGTGCCTCGCGGGCGACACCGCGCCCGTTAGCCGGCACGGCGAACAGGCCAACGGTCGCGCCATCACTCGCCGGCAGGCGCGCGGCGACAATCAGCAGATCGGCCTCGGCGCCGTCGACTACCGCCTCGCAGCAGCCATCCAGACGCCAGCCGTCACCCTCGGCCACCGCCTGCACACCTTGAACGAGCAAATGACCCGGCCGTGAACCGGCCGAGCAGGCGAGGGTGGCGGTCAGGCTGCCGCTGGCCAGTTCGGGCAACAGGCGCGCCTGTAACTCGGCATTGCGGCTCAGCAGCAGGGCGGGGATGGCGAGACAGGCGCTGGCGAAGAACGGCGAGCCGAGCAGGCGCCGGCCCATCTGCTCCAGCAGAATGGCCTGCTCGACGAAACCGAGCCCAAGGCCGCCGTGTTGTTCCGGCACGATCAGCGCGGGCCAGCACAGCTCCCCGGCGATCTGGCGCCACAGCTCGCCGCTGTAGCCGCCACGTTCCATGGCCGCGCGCACCGCGGCCGAGTCCGAGGCCTTGGCGAGAAAGCCAGCGGCGCTTTCCTGAATCATCAGTTGTTCATCGCTCAGCGCGAAATCCATCGTCGGGCTCCTAGGGGGCTTCGTTGGCGGCAGCCTACGGCGCGCCCCGGGAGGCGGAATCCCCGAAACGGACTATCTGCCTTCGAAGGCCGGGCGGCGCTTGTCGAGAAACGCCTGCATGCCTTCCTTCTGATCGCGTGAGGCGAACAGCAGGGCGTTGGCCTTGCGCTCCAGGGCCAGGCCGGCTTCTAGCGAGGCGTCCATGCCGGCGAGGATGACCTCCTTGATCTGTTCGGCAGCTAGCGGCGGCATGGCGGCGATCAGCCGGGCCTGCTCCAGGGCGTGCTCCTGCACCTGCTCGTCGGCGACCACCTCGCTGACCAGCCCGGCGATACAGGCTTCCTCGGCGCTGATCGGGCGGCCGGTGAGGGCCATCTGCATCGCCTTGGCCTTGCCCACCGCGCGCACCAGGCGTTGGGTGCCGCCGATGCCGGGCATGATGCCGATACGGATTTCCGGCTGGCTGAAGCGAGCGCTACGGCCGGCGATGATGATGTCGGCATGCATCGCCAGTTCGCAGCCGCCGCCGTAGGCGTAGCCACACACCGCGGCGATCACCGGCTTGGGACAGTGCTGGATGGGCGCCCAGACCCGCTCGGTATGGCGCTGCAGGATCTCGATCGGACCGACGCCGGCCATGCTGGAGATATCGCCACCGGCGGCGAACACCTGCTCGCCGCCGGTCAGCAGGATGCAGCGCACCGAGGCGTCGTCTGCCAGTTCGCTGAAGTATCGGGCCAGCAGCGCCTGTAGTTCCAGGCTCAGGGCGTTGTTCACCGCCGGGCGGTTCAAGCGCAGGCGAGCAACGCCTTCGGCGGGACGATCGATCAGGACGCTGCGTTCTTCTGCTTGGCTCATGGCGGCCCAGCTCCTCAGGCGGATAGTTGCCGCGATTGTTCGGTGCGGGCTTGGTCGACTCATCGTCCGTTCAGACGACGAGCGGCTAGCGTCGGCTCAATACAGTGAGGCCATTGCTTGAACGAGGACTGAGCGATGGATGCCCCAGCAGACCTGAATTTTTCCGACAAGACCGTACTCGTGACCGGCGGCACCAAAGGCATCGGCGCGGTGATCGCCAGCCGCTTTCTGGCCGCCGGGGCGAATGTGGTGGTCTGCGGCCGCCAGGCGCCGGAGCGTCTGCCTGAAGGTGGCGGCCGGGTGGCCGAGTTCATCGCCGTCGACGTGCGCGACCTCGACTCGTTGGTGGCGCTGTTCGCCGCCATCGACGAGCGCTACGGGCGCCTCGACGTACTGATCAATAACGCCGGCGGCAGCCCGGCTGCCGAGGCGGCCACCGCCTCGCCGCGGTTCCACGAAGGGATCATCCGGCTGAATCTGATCGCTCCGCTGAACGTTGCCCAGCAGGCCAACCGGCTCATGCAGCGCGAAGGCGGCGGGGTGATCCTGTTCATCGGTAGCGTTGCCGCGCTGCGCCCGTCGCCGGGTACCGCGGCCTACGGTGCGGCCAAGGCCGGTGTGCTGGCGCTGGTCAGCTCGCTGGCGGTGGAGTGGGCACCGAAGGTGCGCGTCGCGGCGATCAGCCCCGGCCTCATTCGCACCGAACAATCGCACCTGCACTACGGCGACGAGGCCGGCATCCAGGCGGTGGGGCGCACCATCCCGGCCGGCCGCATGGGCGAGCCGGACGACATCGCCAATGCCTGCCTGTTCGCGGCCTCGCCCATGGCGACCTATTTCAGTGGAACCAACCTGCTGCTGCACGGCGGTGGCGAGAAACCTGCGTTTCTCGATGCCGCCAACGCCGAACAGCATTGATGCAACCCCGGTGATGCCGCCGGCGGCGGCGTCCAGACAGATCCATCAGGAGGCTAACTTGGCTGATCAAGAGCTGATAGAAAAACTGCAGGCCACAGTCGGGCGCGAGTACGGCCGGGTGAACGCCTGGGATGCGGTCAACGCGCCGATGATCCGCCACTGGTGCGAGGTCATGGGCATCGACAACCCGCTCTACACCGACCCGGCCGCCGCGCGCGACGCCGGCTACCCGGATGTGGTGGCGCCACCGGCCATGCTGCAGGTGTGGGGGATGTCCGGCCTGGACCTGGACAACTTCGCCCCGGGCTCCACCGCCGCGAACGTCTTCGAGATCCTCAAGGACTTCGAGGCCTACGGCTACCCGGGCGTGGTCGCGGTGAACTCGGAGCTGAGCTTCGACCGTTACCTGCACGTGGGCGAGCGCCTGTACTACAACAGCCGCATCGACCAGATCAGCGAGGAAAAGACCACCGCCCTGGGGACCGGCTTTTTCGTCACGGCGATCATGACCTACTTCGTCGAGCAGGAAGAGGGCGACGACGAGCGCGTCGGCGAGCTGCTGTTTCGCGTATTCAAATTCAAGCCTGCCGAGCGCCCGAAGGCCGCCGAGCCGGCCGCGGCGCAAACCGAAGCGCCCAAGGCGATGCGTCCGCTACCGGGCATCAGCGACGACAGCCGCTTCTTCTGGGATGGCTGCCGCGAGGGCAAGTTGCTGATCCAGCGCTGTACCGCCTGCCAGACCCTGCAGCATCCGCCGGCGCCCGTGTGCAGCACCTGCCAGAGCTTCGAACTGGACCACGTGCAGGCCAGCGGGCAGGGCGAGCTGTATTCGTTTGTCGTCATGCACTACCCGGAAGTCGCTCCGTTCGAGCCCCCCAACCCCATCGGTCTGGTCGAGCTCGACGAAGGCGTGCGCCTGGTCGCGGGGCTGGTTGGCGTCGTGCCGGGCGAGCTCAAGGTCGGCCAGCGCCTGCAGGTCGAATTCAACACCTTCGATGAGCGGCTGACGCTGCCCCAGTTCCGGCCCGTAGCCGGTTAAGGAGGCCTCATGGATTTCTCGTTCAGTGACGAGCAGCGCGCCATTGCCGAAATGGCGGACGGGCTGTTTCGTGATTACTGCACCGATGATCGCCTGCGCGCCTGGGAGCTGTCCGGCGAGCCGTACATGGGTGAGCTGTGGCAAACCTGCATCGAAACCGGGTTGCATGCGCTGGCGATACCGGAAGCGAACGGCGGCAGCGGGCTCAACATGACCGACTTGCTCTGCGTGCTGCAGGCCCAGGGCGCGAGCCTGGCTCAGGTACCGCTTTGGCAGCATCAGCTGTCGGCCGCAGCCTTGGCGCAATGGGGCGATCAGGCGCACGCCGGTCTGGTGGCCCAAGCCGCGGAGGGCAGTGTGCTGTTTTCGCTGTCCCTCGCGGGGTTGGCCGCGGGGCGGGGCATCGGCCTGCAGATAAAAGAGGTGGCTGGTCAACTGACCTTGTCCGGGGCGGTGGGCGCCGTGCCCCTGGCTTTCCAGGCCGACCGATTGTTAGTGGTGGCCGAATGTATCGAGGGGCCCCGGCTGGTGCTGCTGGACCCGTGTGGCGAAGGCATCGAGCGTGTCGAAGGCGTGGCCAACCATGGCCTGGCCGTCGCCGACCTGCATTGCCACGACGTTCGGCTGACGCCTGAACAGGTGCTGCCGGCGGCCGCGCTGGGCTGGCTGGAGCAGCGCGCCATCGCCGCCACCGCGGCCCTGCAGCTGGGCGTCAGCGAAGAGCAGATTCGTCGCACCGTCGCCTATGTCAGCGAGCGGCGCCAGTTCGATCGCGCCATCGGCTCTTTCCAGGCAGTGCAGATGAGCATGGCCGACTCCTACATCGTCCTCGAAGCGCTGCGCTCATCGCTCTATCAGCTCTGTTATCGCCTGGAGCAGAACCTGGGCAGCGATTCGGAGGCGCTCGCCACGCGCTACCTGGCGTGCGAAGCCGGCCACCAGATCGGGCACAAGACGCAGCACGTCCACGGTGGCATCGGCGTCGATCTGACCTACCCGATCCATCGCTACCTGTACTGGAGCCGTGACCTGGGCCAGAGCCTGGGCGGACCTGCCGCCACCCTCGACCGACTCGGACAGTGGCTTGCCAATAACGACACGCTGGGATGGAAATATGACCTCGAAGAAAACCAAGGCATTCGCTGACGTCACCCTCGGCGAAAAACTGCCGGAAAAACAGATTCCGATCACCGTAACCCTGGTTGCCGGCGGCGCCATCGCCACCCGCGACTACGTACCGGTGCACCACGACGTCGAAGCGGCGCGTGCTCAGGGCGCCCCGAATGTGTTCATGAACATCCTCACCACCAGCGCGCTGGTGCAAGGCTTCATCGAGCAGTGGAGCGGGCCGCAGGCGCGCTTCTCGGACCTGAAGATCAAACTCGGTGCGCCCAATTTTCCGGGCGACAGCATGACCTTCAGCGGTGAAGTGAGCGAGCGCGACGAAGCCGCAAAGCGCGTCGTCGTCAGCCTCAAGGGCAGAAATTCCATGGGCAACCACGTGACCGGAACGGTCACCGTGGCCCTGCCATGATCAACCGGAGGCAGTGTTCATGAGCCAACCCAATCTTTCCGGTCAGGCCGCCATCGTCGGCCTGGGCGCTACAGAATTTTCCAAGAACTCCGGGCGCACCGAGCTGCGCCTGGCCATGGAGGCGACTCTTGCTGCGCTGGAGGATGCCGGCATCGACCCCAAGGAGGTCGACGGCTTCAGCAGCTATACCCTGGACAAGGTGCCCGAGTTCGAGATCGCCCGGCTGCTCGGCTGCGAGCAGGTGCGCTTCTTCTCGCAGATCCCGCATGGTGGCGGCGCCGCATGCGGGCCGATCATGCACGCGGCAATGGCGGTGGCCACCGGCGTGGCCAAGACGGTGGTGGTCTACCGGGCGATGAACGAGCGCTCATGGTATCGCTTCGGCAACGGCAGCTACGGCTTCGGCAATACTCCGATCTTCGAGAACGTCAACTACGGCTGGTACATGCCCCATGGGCTGCATACGCCTGCCTCGTGGATCGGCATGTTCGCCCAGCGGTACATGCACACC
>ENA-ORCZ01000744-ORCZ01000744.1-marine-metagenome-genome-assembly--contig:-NODE-744-length-10514-cov-2.879467_pt1 | contig 10514 bp, 10 predicted proteins | sample MGYA00237785_ERZ508519 | MGnify/ENA primary metagenome ERZ508519 (study PRJEB26189, sample SAMN06268790) | marine metagenome | isolation source: Bioluminescent Bay, La Paraguera, Puerto Rico | place...
CAGCCAGAGGATACCGGCACCGATCATGGCGACCGGCACCGGGTTCTCCCGCACCGTGCGGCTCACGCTGCCGGCGACGGCGCCGCCGTTGGTCCTGGCGTAGTCGACAACGTTGTCAATCACGTCGCCCGGCGACAGCTTGCGCTGGATGCGATCCAGATTGTCGCCGATGCTCTTGCGGGTCGAACGGATCTCCGCCTCGATGCCGTCGGTATCGGCCTCGACAGGCTTACCCGGATCGGTCTCCGGGATGCTGGAATAAGTCTGGGTCATTGGGAAGTCTCCTTCATCGAATGGGTGTCGCCGCCAACGGTGCGCAGCGTGCGCCGCGGCACTAGGTTCTTCGGGGCCAGATTGCTACGGCCCTGGCGGATGAACAGGAAAGCCAGCAGGGCCAGCGCCAGGCCGACGCAGACCGCGGCGAGCCAGGGCGGCATCACGTTGCCAAGGGCCAGGACCAACGCCTGAACCAGAACCAGAAGGGCGCAGAAGGCCAGCAGCAGGCCGGTGATTACGGCATAGACGCCGTTTTCCGCCTGTCGGATCTTCTCCGCCGCTTCTGCCTGCGCCAGGCGCAGTTCCTGACGGACCAGTTCGCCGAGGTCGCGGATCAGATCCCCCAGCAGCTGACTGAGCGAAGCCTCAGCCATGGTCAGGAATTGCCCGCGGCCGCGGTCGTGGTGGAAGCTGTCGTCGTCGAACCCGACGGCTTGGACATCGCAGCGGAAGGGCGCGCAGTCGAGGCGGCCGCGGCAGTCGGCGATGCCTCTGAGGAAGTGTCGGACTCGGAATCCTCATGCCCTTCCTCACTGCTCTTCAGGAAACGGGTGATCCCGAAGGCCGCCGCGAAACCGGCACCGAACACCAGTGCGGGATGATCCCTCGCGAAGTCCTCCAGGTCGCCGAGCAGATCGCCCGGCCCCCGGGCCTGCAGCCGGTCGGCGAAGCCGTCGACTTCCTCGGCCACTCGGGACACGGCGGCAGCGCTGCGGCGATAGCCGGCCGAATCCAGATCATCCGCGCCGCTTTCGGCGGCGTGGGCGATGGCCGAGACGTAGTCGGCCAGGGCGTCGCGCTGGTCACGCACCGCCTGATCGGCCGCGGACTTTGCCGCGGTCTTGGCCTCCTCGGCGAGGTGGCGGGTTTCGCGTTTGATCGCGGCCCCGGCGTCCTGCAGGGCCGAGGTTTCGGAATCTGCGGTCTGTGAGCGGTCACTCATGACACTTGCCCTTTCGCTGTCAGTGATTGGCCGGACAACGTGGGCTGCGCCCGAATGGTTCCGAAAGTGCGGCGGGGCAAAAAAAGAGCCCGGATTCCCGCCACCCCCGAGAAGGCGCGGAAACCCGGGCTCTCTGGTCCCAAGCGGTGGGGGTCAGGCGCCGGCGAAAACCTCTTCGACCGCTTCGCGCATGGCGTCAACGACGATGTCCGCCTCGTCCTCGCTGAGGCAGAGCGGCGGTGCGAAACCCAGGATATCGCCCTGCGGCATGGCCCGCGCGATGACCCCGCGCTTCAGCAGCGCCGCCGCGATCTTGGGGCCAACCTGGCCGGCCGGCTCGAAGAAGCTGCGGCTCGCCTTGTCCTCGACCAGTTCCACCGCGCAGAGCAAGCCTTCGCCGCGCACCTCGCCGACGTGCGGGTGATCGCCCACGGCCCTGGCCATGGCCTTGTTGAAGTAGGCCCCGGTGCTCCGCGCGTTGGCCACCAGGCCCAGGTCGTCGACCAGCTTCAGGTTGGCGACGCCTGCCGCCGCGCCGATGGGGTGCGCCGAGTAGGTCCAGCCGTGGCCGATGGCGCCGTTCTCATCGGTTCCCTGCTCCAGGACCTTCCAAACCCTGTCACCGACGATGGAGGCAGAGAGCGGGGCGTAGGCCGAGGTCAGCCCCTTGGCCGAGGTGATGATGTCCGGGCAGATACCGTAGTGGTCGGAGCCGAACATGGACCCCAGGCGCCCGAAGCCGGTGACCACCTCGTCGGCGATCAGCAGGATATCATATTTCGCCAGCACCTCCTGGATCGCCTGCCAGTAGCCGGCCGGCGGCGGCACGATGCCGCCGGTGCCCAGCACCGGCTCGCCGATGAAGGCGGCGACCGTGTCCGGCCCTTCCGCCTGGATCAGGCTATCCAGCTCGGCCGCACAGTGGGCGGAGAACTCCTCCTCGTTCATGGCGGGATCTTGGCGGCGGAAATAATACGGCGCTTCGGTATGGATCACCTGGGCCAGCGGCAGGTCGAACTTCTTGTGGAACAGCTCCAGCCCGGTCAGCGAGCCGGTCATCAGGCCGGAGCCGTGATAACCGCGCCAGCGGGAGATGATTTTCTTCTTCTCCGGCCGGCCGAGAATGTTGTTGTAGTACCAGACCAGCTTGATGTTGGTCTCGTTGGCATCGGAGCCGGAAAGGCCGAAGTAGACCTTGCTCATGCCCTTGGGCGCCCGCTCCATCACCATCTTGGCCAGGGTGATCGAGGCCTCGGTCCCGTGACCAACGTAGGCGTGGTAGTAGGCCAGTTCTTCCGCCTGCCTCGCGATGGCCTTGGCGATTTCCTGGCGGCCGTAGCCGACGTTCACGCAGTAGAGCCCTGCAAAGGCATCGAGCAGCCGGTTGCCCTCGCGGTCGCGGATGTAGACGCCCTCCCCACCGGTCACGACGCGCTGCGGCGCCTCGCCACGCGCGAACTGCGCCAGATGGGTGGAGGGATGGAAAAAGCACTCCCGGTCCCAGGTCTCCAGTTGATCGTTCTTCAGCATCGTCTCTCTCCTCTCAGGACCGCTCGCGGGTCAGGACCAGTCGCGGCATACGTACTTCACATCGGAAAAGGCCTCAATCCCCAGGCGGGAGCCTTCGCGGCCGAGCCCCGACTGCTTCATGCCCCCGAAGGGGATCGGCGCGCCCGTCACCTTGGTGCGGTTCACCGCCACCATGCCGAACTCCAGGGCGCGGCTCAGGCGGTAGATGCGCGCCGGCTCCTTGGTGTGGAGGTAGGCCACCAGCCCGTACTCTGTGGCGTTTGCGCGCGCGATGACCTCGGCCTCGCCATCGAAGGGCGCCAGCGCGGCCACCGGCCCGAAGGTTTCCTCCGACATGATCCGCGCGTCGGCGGGCACCTCGGCCAGCACCGTCGGCTGGAAGAACAGCGGGCCCAAGTCGTGTCCCTCCCCGCCGGTGAGCAGCCTGGCGCCCTTGGCGAGTGCATCGGCCACGTGGTCCTTCTGCTTGGCGACGGCGGCGGCGTTCATCAGTGGGCCGATGTCCGGGTCGTCGAGCCCCGGGCCGACCGTCAGCGCCTCGGTGCGTTCCGTGAAGCGACGGCAGAAGTCCTCGTAGACCGGGCGCTCGATGAAGAATCGGTTCGCGCCCAGGCAGTCCTGACCGGAGGTGGCGAACTTCGCCCCGATGGCTTCCTCGACCGCCTTGTCGAGGTCGGCGTCGGCGAAAACGATGAAGGGCGCATGGCCGCCCAGCTCCAGACTCAGACGCTTGATGGAGGGGGCGGACTGCGCATAGAGCAGCCGTCCGATCTCCGTCGAACCGGTGAAGGAGAGCGCGCGCACCCGCGGGTCCGAGGTCCAGGCACCGACGATGGGTGCCGGCTCGCCGACCACCACGTTGAAGACCCCCGGCGGAAAGCCGGCGCGCTGCGCCAGTTCCGCCAGAGCCAGGGCGGAGAGCGGCGTCTCCTTGGAGGGGTGCACCACCACGGTGCAGCCGACGGCGAGGGCGGCGGCGGCCTTGCGGGTGATCATCGCGTTGGGGAAGTTCCAGGGAGTCACCAGCGCGGCGACGCCGACCGGCTCGCGCCACAGCTCGACCTCGGCCGAGGGCAGGTGCGAGGTCACGCTCATGATGTCGGGGCGCTTGGCCTCCTCGGCGAAGTACTCGGCGAAGGAGGCCCCGTAGTCGATCTCGCCGCGCGCCTCGGAGAGCGGCTTTCCCTGCTCCAGGGTCATGAGGCGCGCCAGGTCTTCCTTGTGCGCCAGCATCAGCTCGAACCACCGGCGCAGACAGTCGCTGCGCTGCTGCGGCAGCAGCCCGGCCCAGGCCGGAAAGGCGCTCTGCGCGGCATCGACCGCGCCCCGCGCGCCCGCCTCCCCCAGAGCGGTCAACCGCGCGATCTCCGTGCCGTCCGCCGGGTTGATGACCGGCAGGCTCCCGGCCTCCGCCGTCTCGACCCAGGCGCCGTCGATGTAGGATTGCTCGGCCAGCAAGCCTGGGTCTTCCAGCATGAAAACGTCCGAGGCGCCCCTTGCGGGCACCGCTTTGAAACTGGGCGACGGCGGCATGACGCTTCCTCCTGCCAGGTGGGCACGACGACGGGTGACGATTGGCCGGATGGTAGCGGTCCGCTGGAGGAATGTGGGTCGGATTACCCCGGCCCGGGCCGATGAATCCGCGCCGTCTTTCGCGGCGCGGCTAAGATTATTCGGTGGAGCTTACGAGGCGGCCTAGTCGCTGTCTTCGCCCCGCAGCAGGGCCAGCGGCGGCGGCGACTCCTTGACCGGTTTGGTGACCACGAAGGTGAAGTAGCGCTTCACCCCGATGCGGCTCTCCAGGATCTCGTCGATCAGCGCCTGGTAGGCGGCCACGTCGCGGGCCACCACCTCCAGGAAGTAGTCCACGCCGCCGCCCACGGCGACGCAGCGCGTCACCTGGGGGATCTGCTGCACCGCGTCCTCGAAGCGCTGGAAGTCGGCCGCCTGGTGGCTCTCCAGCTCGATCTGGACCAGGAAGCGGGAAGTCGGCGCGATCTGCTCCAGCGCCACCTCGGCATGGTAGCCGCTGATGAAGCCACCCTGCTCCAGGCGCTTCAGGCGGTCCCAGCAGGCCGCCGGCGAGAGGCTGATGCGCGAGGCCAGCTCGGACTTGGTGATCCGACCCTCCGCTTGCAGGATGGTGAGGATCTGCAGATCCCGCTTGTCGAGTTTCATAGAGACCGCAACTGCCGCCGCCGATCGACGATGCCTTTCGCCACTTACCAGCTTTTACGGCAGGCGGCGGCTGCGGTCGACAGAAAACCGACGATTCTTCGGTGGGGCCCCGGAGCGGAGGCCCCCGACCTCTGATGCCCCCCCGACCTCTTACGAACAGACGTCGTCGATCCAGAGCTCCTGGCCGCCGATGGAGAAGCTGTCGACCTGGCCGGTCAGGCTCAGGGTGCCAAGCTGGTTCTGCGCGCCGCCGGCCACCGACACCAGCACGCCGCCCACGGTGACGCCGTTGATGTCCGGGAAGTTCTGGAAGTTCCGGTGGTCGCCATTGACTCGCAGGTTGATGTTGCCGCCGTACTCGCCGACGGCGACCGTGAGGTCCTCCGCCCCCCAGGGCCCGAAGTCGAAGCGCAGGCTCACATTGTTGAGGTTCATGTCCTTGCCGGAGCCGCCCGCCATCTGGTCGTCGTCGGCGCGGGCCTGGTTGCCGGTGACCCAGGTTCCGTTGCTCCACTGAAAGACATCGACGGTGATGGTGACGCCGGAATCGGTGAAGCTGTTGAATGCGACGTAGTCCACCCCCAGCGGCACGCCTTCAAAATCGACGCAGCCCTTGTAGGGCTTGTGGTGGCCGGTACAGGCCGCAAGCGTCAGGCCCAGCAGGGCCACTGCGGTCATGCCGGGAGCGCGGCAGAGCGTACCGCGGGTATGGATCCGGGTCTTGATTGCATCGCGTTTCATGGTCATCCCCTCTTTGCACGGAAGGAGTTTCGCGCAAGGGAGGCCGAGACGCGCCCGAATCGCGGCCAGGCCACGAGATCGGCGGGCTTTTCCGGATCACCGGGGATCGGCAGAGCCGCCGCACGGAGACCACGCAGGCATGCCCGGGACATGGCATCGCCCTCCAGCTTGCGTCCCCGAAGACGGCTGCCGCAAAGCTTGCGCCCGCAAGCCGCAAAACTCAAGGAAAGGGCCGCCGGTGCGCTCCCGCCACCGGCGCGGGCGGCTAAGTGCTGGAGCGCCGCAGCCAGCCCTGCAAGGCCGGGCTCAGCTTATAGGGCGGCTCGTCTTCCTCCGCCTCTGGCCCTGGCGGCGTTGACCACTCTTCTTCATCCCGGCTCTCGAAGGCGGTCGGATACCGCCGTCCGCGCGTCGGGTCCTCCGAAAGCTCGATGGGCCAGTTGCCGTAGTGGAAGCGATGCCAGAAACTGGCGAACAGGAAACAGGTCGCCACCGCATAGGCGCCGAGCCCGATGAGGAGGATCGCCATAAGCGCGGAGCCCGAACTCCACAGGCTGAGGATGAGCGGAAAGGCGATCAGGGCAAGCCCGGCGCCAAGATACAGCTTTGCGCTCTTGGACATCTGGTGGTGTCCTCCAAAAGCGTCTGCCTTCCCCCAAAGGCGCGAGTCTTCAATTGCTTAGTATAGAACTCTTTTTTATTGAGGGAAGACATCTCGCGAAGTGCCCTGAATAGGGGATTTGTCGCATCGCCGACTACTCTTGCGTGTGATCCGGCAGGTGGCATCGGGGAGGAATGGCGCGCCCGGCAGGATTCGAACCTGCGACCCCATGCTTAGAAGGCACGTGCTCTATCCAACTGAGCTACGGGCGCCTGGAGGCTGTGTCCGGGAGGCTGGAAGGCCGCGCGGCGCGAAGCCCCGCGGCGCCCTCTAATGGGTCCAGCGGCCCAGGCGGTCGTAATTGAAGTTGTCCGCGTAAGCCTTTGGTTTGACTTTTCTTTCGTGCGGGCGCTCGACGCTGTACATGAGGCCTTCCTTCTGCGCGTAGGCGATCGCCTCTTCCAGCGTGTCGAAGCGCAGGCGCAGCTGGGCACGGGTGTCCGCCGAGGAGGTCCAGCCCATCAGCGGCTCCACCTGGCGGGCGGCCTGAGGCTCGAACTCCACCACCCACTGCTTGGTGGTGGCCCGGCCGGACTGCATCGCGGTTTTCGGCGGCTGAAAGATGCGCACTTGCATGGTCGCCCCTGCACCCTCGTCAAAATGAGCGTCTTGCGGTGGTCCCGCGGTGGCGCCTCAGCGCCGATGATTCGCGCCGCATGATAGCCGCTGACCGGCCCCGCGCAACGACTTTGATGGCCTCAAGCCTGCTCCAGCGCGGGCTCCCCGGAGACCGAGGCGGCCTCCTCGGCGGCGAAGTCGACGTGGATATGATTCCCGTCGGGATCGTGGATGTTGACCTGGATGATCCCGAAACCCGGTACCACGCCGATCCGGTAGGCGGCGCCATGGCGCTTCAGCTGGGCCAGGAAGTCGCCCAACCCGGCGGCCGAGAAGGCGAAGTGCTCCAGGCGCAGCTCCCCCTCAGGCACCGGCTGACGGTCGACCTCCACAAGGTGGACCGTGGCCTGCCCGCCGCAGTACAGCCAGGCCCCGCCGAAGGGAAACGGCGGCCGCGGGCCCTCCGTCATGCCCAGCACCTGGGTGTAGAAGGCCCGCATCTCCGCCAGCCGGGCGGTGCGGATGTTGACGTGGTCGAGCTTGGAGAGGGCCATGGCCTGCCTCGCTGGGAAGCTTCTGGGGACGCTTGTCCGAGAGGGCCGTTCCACGAGGACCGTACCGCGGTTCGGCGGAAGTGGTCGGGGCGAGAGGATTCGAACCTCCGACATCCTGCTCCCAAAGCAGGCACTCTACCAGGCTGAGCTACGCCCCGATGCGCGGAAAACCTAGGGAGTCGGCCTGCGTTTGGCAATGCCAAAGCTGTCGCGCGGGGGCCCTCAAAGGTCCTCGGGGAGTCTGCCGAAGACCTCCCGGGCCTGGGCCTTGGCCGCCTCGTCCATCGGCGGCGGCCCCAGGTCGACCCCCTTGCCCAGCGTCGCGGTGATGAGGCTGAGGGCCTTGATTCGGGCATATTTTTTGTTGTTGGCGGGAATGACATGCCAGGGCGCGAACTCGGTGGAGGTCCGCGCGACCATCTCCTCGACGGCGACCTCGTAGTCCGGACGGCGGTCGCGGTTGCGAAAATCCTCGTAGGTCAGTTTCCAGCGCTTCATGGGGTCGGTCAGCCGCTGCTCGAAGCGCCTGAGCTGCTCCTCCGGCGTGATGTGCATGAAGATCTTCACGATGCGCGCGCCGTCATCGTGCAGCATGCGTTCGAACTCGATGATCTCCCGGTAGCCGCGGCGCCAGTCTTCTTCCGGCGTCAGCCGCTCGACCCGTTCGACCAGCACCCTGCCGTACCACGAGCGGTCGAAGACCGAGATCGCGCCGACCGGCGGCACCCGCTCCCAGAAGCGATAGAGGAAGTGGCGTTCCTTGTGGAAATTGCGCGGCGCGGCGATGGGCCAGACCTTGAAGCCGCGCGGATCCATCACGGCGCTCATGCGGCGTATGGTGCCGCCCTTCCCGCCGGCATCCCAGCCTTCGAAGACGATGACCGCGCGGTCGCCGGTCGCCAGGTAGGCCTGCTGGATCTGCCGCAACAGCAGCTGCTGCTGCTCCAGGCGCTCCAGATAGGTCTCCTTATGGAGCTTCTTGTCCATATCGATCCGGTCCAAGCGGAAGTCTTCGGCTTTGCCGGCCTTCTTTTTGCTCATTACGGTCATCGCGGGGCTCCCGCCATCCTTTTCCTGCCTCAAGCCTGTCGCAGACCCGCGAGTATTGCAAATCTGCTTAGGATTGCTCGCCCGAAAGCGTTAACCCTCCGGAAAACAGCAAAAAATTCTGGAGTAGAAGCAAGCTTGTCCTTCCTTCTTTTACACTTTCAGGATAATAGGAAGCCTTCTAAGTGGGAGAGTCGCCCTGAATTCGTTCGCCGGGGGGTGGACCGAAAGGTAGGGCAATGCAGTGCTGTAAGCGTGGTGCGCAGGGCGCCAGGCCTGGATACGTGTATGCCGGTCACCGCCGTAGAAGCCGTGATCTTCTCTCTTCCACCGGGCTGACCAGTCTCTTGCTGGCCCTGTCCCTTTGCGGCGGCAAGCCCGCCCTCGCCCAGATCGACTGGACGCCGGAGCTGGCCCCGACGGAGACGGATACCCGGGGCCGCAGCGATCCCATCATCATTCTGCTGCCGGCAGGGCTCGATCCCGCACTTTACGGAAACCTGGCCGTCGAGCTCGACGACCTGGACGTCACCGCCTTCGCCGCCGTCGAGGGGCGTCGCCTCACCGTCACCCCGCCGGAAGCCCTCGGCACCGGTCCGCACAGCCTGCGGCTCATCGAACGCGGGTCGGACGGCTCGATCCTAGAGCGTGGTTTCTGGAGCCTGGAAGTGCGCCATTCGGAGTGGATCCGCGACCTCTCCCTTTCTGCCGACCCGACGCTGAAGGTGAACGGACGGGTTGCCGACGGCGGCCTCACCACACCCTCGCAGCACGTGACCGAGGAAGGCGCCGGCAACCTGGAGGCGGCCGCCGGCGACGAGGGCTGGCGACTCTCGGTGCAGGGCAACTACCTCTACAACAGCCAGCTCGAACTGGGCCTCGACCAGCGGAACTTCGATGTCGGCGAATACCGCATCGACGGCGACATCGAACAAGACGACTTCTTCGCCGGCTTCATCCTTGGCGATCACGACACCGGCATCGACAATCTCATCATGTCGGGCTTCCACCGGCGCGGCGCCTCCTTTCGCGCCGGCCTCGCCGACGACCGCCTTTCGGTCACCGGGTTCGTTCAGCGCACCGAACCCCTGGTCGGCACGCGCCACGCACTTGGCATCAGCCACGACGAGGAGCGGGTCGAGGGTGCTTCGATCTCGGTCCGCCCGATCGAGGCGCTGAAGGACAACATCGTCCTCACCGGCACCTTCTACACCGGCGAGGGTGGCGACGGCGGCTTCGGCGTCGGCACAGAAGAGGTGGTGAACGAAGGCCACGGCTGGTCGATCGCCGCAGACACCCTGTGGTTCGACGAGGCCCTGCGCCTGCGCGGCGAATACGCCAGGGCAAGCTTCGATTTCGACGGCAAGGACGAGGGCTTCGACGCGGAGACCGCCGATGCCTATGCGGTTCTGGCGGCCCTGGAGCCGCTGCGCGGCGCCACCCTGGACGGCAGCGTCTTCACCTGGACCATCGGGGTGCAGCGTGAAGAGGTCGACACCTTTTTCAGCAGCCTCGCCAACCCCTACCTGGAGTCCGACCGGGAAACGACCTCGGTCTACACGGATTTCTTCTGGGAGGAATTCACAGCGCATCTGCGGGCCGATCATCAGCTCAACAACGTCGACGAGCTGGACTACCTGCCAACCGACCGCAACATCAACGTCTACTTCAGCGGCAACTATACACCTTACGTCGAGCCGCTGGACGACGGTTCCCTGCCCTGGCACGGGCAGCCTTTCTTCGGCCTCTCGGCGGCGCTCTACGAGATCGACCGGGTGGAACGCTCCGAGGACTTTCCGGACGACGATGCGGACAACACAACGCGATCGCTCACCCTCTCCGCCGGGTCCAACTACAACTCCTGGAGCTGGAACCTCTCCCACACGGTCTACTCCTTCGAAGACCACGTCGACCTGAGCAGCGATACGCTGAACAACACCACCGGGCTCAGCGCCTACGTCCTGGTCGGAGACTGGTTGACTCTCTCACCCGGCCTGCAGTGGGACGATTTCCGCGACCTGGACAG
>ENA-ORCZ01000745-ORCZ01000745.1-marine-metagenome-genome-assembly--contig:-NODE-745-length-10513-cov-2.736106_pt1 | contig 10513 bp, 9 predicted proteins | sample MGYA00237785_ERZ508519 | MGnify/ENA primary metagenome ERZ508519 (study PRJEB26189, sample SAMN06268790) | marine metagenome | isolation source: Bioluminescent Bay, La Paraguera, Puerto Rico | place...
ACCGTCAAGTCGAAAGAAATCTGGAAGAAGGAGAATACGCCCAGCACCACGATTACGTCATGGAACAGCGAGAGGACCGCACCCAGGCCGAACTTCCATTGGAAGCGGAATGCCACGTAAACCAGGATTCCTCCCAGCGCCAGCAGCATACCCAGGCCACCCTGGTCGCGTAGCTCCTCACCAACTGCCGGCCCGACGAACTCCACACGCTTGACGCTGACAGAGTTGCCGCCATCGGCGTTACGCAAGGCGCTGGCGATACGCTCACCCAACTGAGGATCGTCGCCCGGCATACGCACCAGCACATCGGTGGTGGCACCGAAGCTCTGCACTACCGCATCGGTGAAGCCGGCCTGCACCAACTGGCCGCGCACCTGCTCGAGCCCCACCGGCCGCTCATAGCCCAGCTCGATCAACGTGCCACCGGTGAAATCCAGACCGAAATTCAGGCCCTTGACCACCAGGCTGCCTAGCGAGGCGATGGTCAGCAGCACGGTGAGGGCGAATGCCAGATGGCGGACGCCCATGAAATTGATTACGCGTTTCATCGTGCTAGCCCCTTAAATCCACAGCTTCTTGAGATCGCGGCCACCGTAGATCAGGTTGACCATGCCGCGCGTCACGATGATTGCAGTGAACATCGACGTCAGGATGCCGATCGACAGGGTCACCGCAAAGCCCTTGATCGGACCGGTTCCCATGGCGAACAGAATGCCGCCGACCAGCAAGGTGGTCAGGTTGCCGTCGAGAATCGCCGAGAATGCCCGGTCGAAGCCCTCGTGAATGGCCCGCTGAATCGACATGCCATTGGCGATCTCCTCCCGAATACGCGAGAAGATGAGCACGTTGGCGTCAACCGCCATGCCCATGGTCAGCACGATACCGGCGATACCTGGCAGCGTCAGCGTGGCGTTGAGCATCGACATCAGCGCCGTGAGCACCACCATGTTGAACAGCAGCGCGATGGTGGCAAGCAGACCGAAAAACTTGTAGATCAGCAACATGAAAATCGCGACAAAGAGGAAGCCCCACATGGCGGCCTGCACACCCAGCTTGATGTTCTCGGCGCCCAGGCTCGGGCCGATGGTGCGTTCCTCGGCGAAGTACATCGGCGCCGCCAGACCGCCGGCACGCAGCAGCAGGGCAAGCTCGGACGATTCACCCTGGCCATCGAGACCGGTAATGCGGAACTGACTGCCGAGCGGCGACTGGATCGTCGCCAGGCTGATGATCTTCCTCTCTTCCTGGAAGGTTTCAACCCGTACTTCCTGTTCGACACCGTCGACCATTTGCCGCACGTAGCGGGTCATCGGCCGCTGCTCGATGAAGATCACGGCCATGCTGCGCCCGACATTGCTGCGCGTGGCGCGATTCATCAGATCGCCGCCATGGCCGTCGAGACGAATGTTCACCTGCGGACGACCGTTTTCATCGTAACTGGCCTGAGCATCGGTTACCTGATCACCGGTGATGATCAGAGTGCGCTCAAGCTGCACGGGCGGGCGACCTTCTTCACGGAACTCGAACGTCTCGGTCGAAGCCCGTGAGGCATCAGGCTCAGCGGCGAGACGGAATTCCAGGTTCGCCGTCTTGCCAAGGATGCGCTTGGCCTCGGCCGTATCCTGCACACCCGGCAGCTCGACCACGATTCGGTTGGCGCCCTGGCGCTGCACCAGAGGCTCAGCCACACCAAGCTCATTGACACGGTTGCGCACGGTGGTCAGGTTTTGCTTGATCGAATATTCGCGGATTTCCGCCAGCTTGGCCTCGGTCAACGTCAACCGCAGCACCTGCTGGCCGTTACGCTCACTGGACGCGAACTCGAAATCGGTGAAGTTCTTGCGAATCAGCGCCTGCGCGGCAGCGAGCGTCTCCTCGTCAGCGAAGCCCAGCTGCACGGCATTCTTCAGATTCGGCAGACTGCGGTAACGCACTCGCTCCTTGCGCAGCAAGCTCTTGACCTCGCCTTCCGAAACGTTCAGGCGCGTCTCGATCGCCTTATCCATGTCGACTTCCAACAGGAAGTGCACACCACCAGAGAGGTCCAAACCAAGCTTCATCGGGCTTGCGCCAAGGTTGCGCAACCACTCCGGCGTGGTCGGAGCAAGATTGAGCGCTACGACGTAAGCGTCGCCCAGAGCACGACGAACGATATCCTTTGCAGGCAACTGGTCGTCCTGGCGCTCCAGACGCACGAGACCGCCGCGCCCCTGTTCATCGAGCGACGCCGACTTAACGGCGATACCGCCATCTTCGAGCGCCTTGCTGATGCGTTCGAGATCTGCCGAACCGATCTCCTGCGCCGTGCTGGCGCCAGTGACCTGGATCGCCGGGTCGTCCGGATAGAGGTTGGGTGCCGAGTAAACGAAGGCAATCGCGAGCACTGCCAGAATCAGCAGGTATTTCCAGAGAGGGAATCTATTGAGCATGACGCAGCCCGTTTAATGAACGAGGGGCGCCTTGCGCGCCCCGTCGATATTGAATGAAGTCAGCTCAGATGGCTTTCAGAGTGCCCTTGGGCAGGGTGGCAGCGATCGCCACCTTCTGGAACTTCAACTCAACGTTGTCGGAAACCTCGATCACCACGAAATCGTCAGCGACCTTGGTGACCTTTCCAGCGATACCGCCGGAGGTGACTACCTCATCGCCTTTCTGCAGCCCGGCGATCAGATTTTTGTGCTCCTTCGCACGCTTGGCCTGGGGACGCCAGATCATCAGATAGAAGATGACCAGAAAACCGACCAGGAATACCCACTCGAAACCGGTGCCGGCAGGACCTGCGGCAGCCTCCTGGGCATAGGCGGCGGGAATCAGAAAGCTCATGTACCACTCCTGTTGCAGAAAGGATTGTGTTGTTCTGGCACGTCACGCAAGCGGCGGCGTTGGCAGACCGCGCTTGGCATAAAAGGCGTCGACAAAGGCCGCCAATGTACCCTGTTGAATGGCGTCGCGTAAACCAGCCATCACCCGCTGGTAATGCCGCAGGTTGTGGATGGTATTCAACATGCTACCCAGCATTTCGCCGCATTTATCCAGGTGATGCAGATAGGCGCGGGAGAAGTGTTTGCAGGTGTAACAATCGCAGCCCGGATCCAGCGGCGAATCGTCGTGCTTGTGCACCGCGTTGCGAATCTTGATGACGCCGGTGTCGGTGAACAGATGGCCATTGCGCGCGTTACGCGTCGGCATCACGCAGTCGAACATGTCGACACCACGTCGCACGCCCTCGACCAGATCCTCCGGCTTGCCCACGCCCATCAGATAGCGCGGCTTGTCGGCCGGCATCTGCGGCGGCAGGAAGTCCAGCACACGGATCATCTCTTCCTTCGGCTCGCCCACCGAGAGACCGCCAATTGCCAGCCCGTCGAAGCCGATCTCGCAAAGCCCTTCCAGCGAACGCATGCGCAGCGACTCGTGCATGCCGCCCTGGACGATGCCAAACAGTGCCGACGGGCTGTCGCCATGAGCGACCTTGGAGCGCTTGGCCCAGCGCAGCGACAGCTCCATCGAGCGACGCGCGACGTCCTCGTCAGCCGGATAGGGCGTGCACTCATCGAAGATCATGACGATATCCGAGCCCAGGTCACGCTGGACCTGCATGGACTCTTCCGGCCCCATGAACACCTTGGCGCCATCGACCGGCGAGGCGAAGTAGACGCCCTCCTCCTTGATCTTGCGCATAGCCCCCAGACTGAACACCTGAAAACCACCGGAATCGGTAAGGATCGGCCCCTGCCACTGCATGAAGTCGTGCAGGTCGCCGTGGCGCTTGATCACCTCGGTGCCAGGTCGCAACCAGAGGTGAAAGGTGTTGCCCAGGATGATCTGCGCACCGATCGCTTCGATGTCCCGCGGCAGCATGCCCTTGACGGTACCGTAGGTGCCCACCGGCATGAAGGCCGGCGTTTCCACGGTTCCGCGAGGAAAGGTCAGACGCCCCCGACGCGCCTTGCCATCGGTGGCGAGTAGCTCGAAAGACATGTGGCAGGTACGGCTCATCGGGTTTCCTCGGGACCGCGCGGTGCGGGGTTGCGGGTAATGAACATGGCGTCGCCATAGCTGAAGAAGCGGTAGCGCTGCGCCACGGCCTCGGCATACGCCACCATGGTTTCCGGATAACCAGCGAAGGCGGAAACCAGCATCAGCAGCGTCGATTCGGGCAGATGGAAATTGGTCACCAGCGCATCGACCACATGAAAGGTCTTGCCCGGGTAGATGAAGATATCGGTGTCGCCACTGAACGGCTTGAGCTCGCCGTCGCGTGCGGCCGTTTCCAGCGAGCGGACACTGGTGGTACCCACCGCGATCACCCGACCTCCGCGTGCGCGGCAGGCCGCCACCGCATCGACCACTTCCTGCGTCACTTCCAGCCACTCGCGATGCATATGGTGCTCTTCGATGCGCTCCACGCGCACCGGCTGGAAGGTGCCGGCACCGACATGCAGGGTGACATAGGCAGTCTGGACCCCAGCATCGCGCAGCGCACCCAGCAGGGCCTCATCGAAATGCAGCCCGGCGGTCGGAGCCGCCACGGCGCCGGCTCGCTGCGCGTAGACGGTCTGGTAGCGCTCTCGATCGGCGGCATCGTCCGGCCTGTCTATATAAGGAGGCAACGGCATGTGACCGATGCGCTCGAGCAGCGGCAACACGTCCTCGTCGAAGACGAGTTCGAACAGGGCATCGTGCCGCGCGACCATTTCAGCTGTGCCGCCACCGTCGAGCAGGATCTGAGAGCCGGGCTTGGGGGACTTGCTCGAGCGCACATGCGCCAGCACGCTGCGATTGCCGGTCACGCGCTCGACCAGGATCTCCAGCTTGCCGCCCGTAGCCTTCTGCCCAAACAGCCGCGCCGGAATGACCCGCGTATTGTTGAAGACCATCAGATCACCGGGCCGCACGTAGTCCAGCAGATCGGCAAAGTTGCGGTGCGACATCTGCCCTGACTCACCGTCGAGCACCAACAGTCGGCTCGCTCTGCGCTCGGCAAGTGGATGACGGGCAATCAGTGCGTCGGGGAGCTCGAAGTAGAAATCGGCGACTTGCATGGGCGGTTTCGGGGCGCGGAAAGGGCGCAGATATTAGCCGAAACACGTCGACCTGACCACGCCAAACGATTGACCACTCAGCCCGGCATCCCTATACTGCGCCGCCACTGTGCCTCGATGGCGGAATCGGTAGACGCAGCGGATTCAAAATCCGCCGTTGGTAACAACGTGAGAGTTCGAGTCTCTCTCGGGGCACCATCACAGTATCAAGCCAGTGTTCGGCGAACTCAGATCGATACGCACACGGGCAATTAACACCCAGTTCCACTGCCTTCTCGCTGACTGACAAACAATGCAGCCAGCCGTGGCCTTGACGATCCGCAGCAGCGGAGCAGCACGTCAAACCACCCTTCACAAGTGCCGAAATGGCGCCGCCTGGACAGGCAAATTCTATGGCTCCGAGGGGTTGGCATTCCCCGGCGAGTTATCGTAGAGTGTGCCCACTGTGTTTGCATGGGTCGCTGTTGAATCGTGACCTGGTGCAGTAGATCTTCAGATCCGCTACTCCGCTCGACTCTCTTACTCCTTGCAACCAGTTCCAGCCTCCTGTTTTTTGCGGGAAGCAATTCTACTTTTGAGTTTCAAGGATACAAAGACATGTCGAATCGTCAGAACGGTACCGTCAAGTGGTTTAACGACGAGAAAGGTTTTGGTTTCATCACTCCCGAGAGCGGTCCGGATCTGTTCGTGCACTTCCGCGCGATCGAAGGCAACGGCTTCAAGAGCCTGAAAGAAGGCCAGAAAGTCAGCTTCATCGCCGTGCAAGGTCAAAAGGGCATGCAGGCCGACCAGGTTCAGATCCTGGGCTAAGCCTTCTCTCCGAAAAGCCCCTGATGGCAACATCAGGGGCTTTTTTATGCGCGCAATTCCGTAGAATGCCCCGCCTTCCACTTGATCGAGACACCCAATGCGCCGACATCTGCTGAGCCCGCAGGGCCAATTCCCCGCCGCCGGTCTGATGCGACGACTGGCAGCAATGTTCTATGACAGCCTGCTCTGCATCGCCCTGATGATGGTGGTGACCCTGTTCTATCAACAGGTGCTGCTGCGCCTGCTGTATGGCAGTGAACAGCTGAAGATGCTCGCCGAGGCCGGCCGCCTGGACATCGACCCCCTGCTTTCCACGCTGCTGCTGTTCAGCCTGTTCGGCTTCTTCGCCAAGTTCTGGACCCACAACGGTCAGACACTGGGCATGCAGGTCTGGGGCATCCGCATCCAGAACAGCGACGGACGCGCCATCGATCTGTGGCAGGCGCTGCTGCGCTTCCTCATCGCAATCGTCTCGCTGCTGTGCCTGGGAATGGGTTATTGGTGGATGCTGATCGACAAGCAGAAGCGCACCTGGCACGACATCTACTCCGAGAGCCAGGCGGTGCAACTGCCGAAGAACATCCACAAGAAATAATCGCAGCGCCCGGCCGTCTCTCATGACCGGCGCTTGCCCCTCAATCTATCGCGACCGCCATGCGCGACGGCGCAGCCTCAGCCGGCGCGGCGCAGCAACCAGGCACCAATCAACGCACAGACACAGGCCGGCAGCACCACCGCCAGCAGTGGCGAGAAGCCGAACACCTGGCTCGCCGGCCCCAGCAGATCCTGAATGATGCGGAACACGAAGCCGACGACCACGCCGGTGAAGATCCGCTGCCCCAGCGTCACCGAACGCAGCGGCCCGAAGATGAAGGAAATCGCCAGCAGCACCAGCGCAACGGTGACCGCCGGCTGTAAAACCTTGGTCCAGAAAGCCAGCCAGTAACGACTGTTGTTCAGCCCCTGCTCGCCCAGATAGTGGATATAGCGCCACAAGCCGGTGATCGACAGCGCCTCCGGCTCCATCACCACGGTGCCGAGCAGCTGCGGCGTCAGCTGGACGTCCCAGCGCTCCTCTGGCGCGCGCATGACTTCGGTGTGATCACCACGGAAGTGAGTGGTGGCGATGTTCTCGAGCCGCCAATGGTCGCCCTGGTAGCTGGCGCGGCGCGCAAAACTGGACGACAACAGACGACGCTCTTCGTCGAAGCGGTAACGCGTGACGCCCACCAGCACACCGCCGGGCTGCACCGCGTTGACGTGCACGAACTCGTTTTCCTGACGATGCCACAGCCCACGCTTGCTGCTCTGCGCCTCACCTGCCCCCTGCGCCAGGGAGCGCCTGGCCTGGGCGATGTCTTCGCTCAGCGGCGCGACATACTCGCCGATGAGGATTCCGGCGACGAGCAGGACGAGCATCGGCTTCATCACCGATAGCACGATGCGTCCCAGGGAAACCCCGGCGGCGCGCATGATGGTCAGCTCACTACTGCTGGCCAGCGTGCCGAGACCGATCAGGCAGCCGATCAGCGCCGCCATCGGCAGCATTTCGTACAGCCGGCGCGGCGAGGTCAGCAGGACGTATTGCAGAGCGTCACCCAGACCGTAGCTGCCCTGGACGTCACCCAGCTCGTCGATGAACGCGAACAACAGCGCTAACCCAACGATGATGCCGAGCACCGTGAGGATGGCGAGAAAGACATGGATACCGATATAGCGATCGAGCTTAACCACGAGCCACCTCCAGCTGCGCGTGGCGCTTCTTCATTCGCAGCCTGATCGGCTCCCAGAACAGCATCAGCAGGCCGATCGCCAGGAACAGCCCGTGCACCCACCACAACCCCAGAGCCATGGGCAGGCGACCCTTGTCCAGCGCGCCGCGCACCGCGATCAGCAACGCGAGATAGGTCATGTACAACAGGATGGCCGGCAGTAGCTTGAGGAAGCGCCCCTGCCGTGGGTTGACCTTGGCCAGCGGCACGGCGAGCACGGTGACGACGAACACCAGCAGCGGCAATGACAGCCGCCATTGCAGCTCGGTTCGGTGCCTGAGGTTGTCGCTGCCGAGCAACTCGTGGGTCGGCATGGCCTCGCGCTCGCTCAGCTCCATGCTCACCTCCGGCTTTGGCAGCAACACACCATAGGTGTCGTACTGGATCGCCCGGTAATCCGCCTGCCCCGGGTTACCGTCATAGCGGTAGCCATTTTCCAGGATCAGATAACGACTACCGTCCGGTTGAATTTCCTGACGCCCGCTTTCGGCAACGAGCACGGACAGCCCGCTTTCCTTGCCGGTCTGGCGTGAAACATTGGTCTCGGAAATGAACACCCCGCCCAGTTCGCTACGGTCGGCCGACAGCTCACGGGTATAAGTCACCCGCGAACCGCCGCGCAGGGTTTGGAAACGCCCCGGAACGAGGGTGTCGAACTCGGTCAGCGAATCCTGCTGACTGAGAATGCGCTCGACCTCGGCGATCCCCTGCGGCGCCAGGCCCAGACTCAGCCAACCGACCAGCGCGGCGACCAGCGCAGCCGGCGCTAAGCTGTAGACCAGCAGCCGGCGTTGGCTCATGCCGGTAGCCGAAAGCACGGTCATTTCGCTTTCCAGATAGAGGCGCCCGTAGGCCAGCAGGATGCCGAGGAACAGCCCCAGCGGCAGGATCAACTGCAGAAAGCCTGGCAGGCGGAAGCCCATGATCAGCAGCAGCACGCCCGGATCGAGCACCCCCTGCGCAGCCTGGGCCAGATACTTGATGAAGCGGCCGCTCATGATGATCACCAGCAGCACGGCACTGACCGCGCTCATGGTGATCAGCAGCTCTCGGGACAGGTAACGAAAGACGATCAAACCAGACACTCCAGGGTTGTCAGGCTCTGGCGGCAACGCTCAAACTAGCCGCCAGTTGCCGGCCCGCCGCAGCAGACCGTTGGAATTGGTAATGGCGCGCAAGTCGCGTCGGCGCGATCACTGACAAGCTCAGGTGATTGCAACGTTTCTAGCCTAGCGCAGTCGCTAACAACGACCGAACAGGCGAACCACCGGAAAATAAGCCCGGCATTATCCTGCAAACCCGACTCTTTGTCTTGGGGACACCACGTCATGGAATTTGTTGTCAAAAGCGCCAAAGCCTCCACCCAGAAGACCGCAACCCTGATCCTGCCGCTCGGCGAGAACTGCCTGCTCGGCAGCGTCGCACAGAGCGTGGACAGCGCCAGTGCCGGCGCGCTCAGCACTGCGCTCAAGCGGGGCGACATCCAGGGCAAGCCGGGACAGACGCTGTTGCTGCACGGCCTGCCGGGTCTCAAGGCCGAGCGAGTTCTGCTGGTCGGCACCGGCAAGGCGGATGAACTCGACAGCCGCCAATGGCGCAAAGTGGTCAGTGCAGCATTGGCGGTCATCAAGAACCTGGGTGGTGGCGATGCTGCTTTCGCCATGCAGGACGTACAGGTCAAGGGGCGCGACAGCTATGCCCGCACGCGCCTGCTGGTGGAGATCGTTGCCGACGGCCAGTACGTGTTCGATCGCTTCAAGAGCAAGAAGGCCGAACCGCGTGCACTGCAGAAGATCATCCTGCTCTGCGACAAGGCCGAACAGGCCGGCGTCGAGCGTGCCGCCAACGAGGCTTCGGCGATCGCCACCGGCATGGCCTTCACCCGCGACCTGGGCAACCTGCCGCCGAACGTCTGCCACCCGACTTTCCTCGCCGATCAGGCCCGGCAGCTGAGCAAGGCCTACAAGGGCGTCAAGCTCGATGTGCTGGACGAGAAGAAACTGCGCGAGCTCGGCGCCGGCGCGTTCCTCGCGGTATCCCAGGGCAGCGACCAGCCGGGCTGCATCATCGTTCTGCAGTACAACGGCGGCAAGAAGGGCGATAAGCCCTACGCACTGGTCGGCAAGGGCATTACCTTCGACACCGGCGGCATCAGCCTCAAGCCGGGCCTGGGCATGGACGAGATGAAGTACGACATGGGCGGCGCCGCCAGTGTGCTCGGTACGCTCAAGGCCGTGCTCGAACTGCAGCTGCCGATCAACCTGGTCTGCCTGCTGGCCTGCGCCGAGAACATGCCCAGCGGCGGCGCGACTCGTCCGGGCGACATCGTCACCACCATGAGCGGCCAGACCGTTGAGATCCTCAACACCGATGCCGAAGGCCGACTGGTGCTGTGCGACACCCTGACCTACGCCGAGCGCTTCGAGCCACGCGCCGTAATCGACGTGGCCACGCTGACCGGCGCCTGCATCGTCGCGCTGGGCAGCAACACCTCGGGCCTGCTGGGCAACAACGACGAGCTCATCCAACAGCTGCTGCAGGCCGGCGAGAGCGCTGCCGACCGCGCCTGGCAATTGCCGCTGTTCGACGAGTATCAGGAGCAGCTGGACAGCCCCTTCGCCGACATCGCCAATATCGGCGGGCCCAAGGCCGGCACCATCACTGCCGCCTGCTTCCTCTCGCGCTTCACCAAGAAGTACCCATGGGCCCACCTGGACATCGCCGGCACCGCCTGGACCAGTGGCGGGAAGGAAAAAGGCGCCACTGGCCGCCCCGTGCCCCTGCTGACCCAGTACCTGCTGGACCGGATCAACTGATGAGCCCCATCACCGCGTGTGACACCGACCGGCACAGCCCCACGCTGGCCGGCCCGGCGGGCGCTCGCCC
>ENA-ORCZ01000748-ORCZ01000748.1-marine-metagenome-genome-assembly--contig:-NODE-748-length-10439-cov-4.083092_pt1 | contig 10439 bp, 9 predicted proteins | sample MGYA00237785_ERZ508519 | MGnify/ENA primary metagenome ERZ508519 (study PRJEB26189, sample SAMN06268790) | marine metagenome | isolation source: Bioluminescent Bay, La Paraguera, Puerto Rico | place...
CGCGATAAATATCGACCGTCGAAACCGATGGTGGTGCAACACCCTTGAGGAAGAACAATGCCCAGCCAAACGGTGGTGTCAGGAAGCTGGTTTGCAGGTTCATCGCCACCAGAATGGCAAGCCATGCCATATCGATGCCGCTATTGAGGAAGACCGGCAGGAACATTGGCAGCGCGATATAGGAAATCTCGATCCATTCGAGGAAGAAGCCGAGCACAAAGATCACGCCCATCATGAACAGAAGATTGCCCATGTCACCACCCGGCACCCATTCAAACATCGCATGAACAAGCCCCTCGCCGCCCAAGCCACGGAAGGCCAGACCAAACGGTTGTGCGCAGATCAGGATAAAGAACACCATCGCACTGGTGATCAGGGTGTCATGCAACACATCGCGCATCACCGACATGTTAAGACGCCCGGTGATTAGCGCCAGAAGCAACGCCCCAAGCGCGCCCATCGATGCGGCCTCGGTCGGGGCGGCAATACCGCCAACGATGGAGCCCAGCACGGCAAAGACCAGCGCCAGTGGCGGCACGACCACCTTGGCAATCTTGATCAGCAATTGCTGCGTGCTCATGGCATCGCGTTCGTCCTTTGGAATGGCGGGCACCATGTCGGGTTTGAAAATCCCCAACAACACAAGATAAAGACCAAGCATCCCGGCCAGGATCAATCCCGGCACCATGGCGGCGGCAAACAGGGTTCCGACGGATTCACCGAGAATATCGGCAAGCAGGATCAGCACCAGACTGGGCGGGATGATCTGCCCCAGCGTGCCTGATGCGCAAATCACGCCACTTGCGACCCCCTTGTCATAGCCGCGATTGATCAGGGGCTGCAGGGACAGCAATCCAACAGTCACCACCGTCGCGCCGACCACGCCCGAAGACGCGCCCATGAGGACACCAACGATGACAATGGCAAGGCCCATGCCGCCCTTAAGCCGCCCCATGGCATGACCGATGACATCAATCAGTTCTTCGGCCAGCTTGGATTTTTCAAGCATCACCCCCATGAAGATGAAAAGCGGCAGGGCAAGCAGCGTATAGTTGGTGACAACCCCGTACACACGGGCGGGAAGCAGGTTAAACAAACCGGTGCCAAACCCCATAATCCCAAAGGCAAATCCCGAAATCGCAAGCGAGATTGCCACTGGCACACCGAGCACAAGGAAGCTAAAGAAGCCCCCGACCATGCCGATGGCCAGCCATTCATTTCCGGTCATGTCTGATTAGTCTCCTGCACCGGTTTGCGTGACCGCATCAGGTGCATCAAAGGCGGGTTTGCTGCGATCACCCGCAGCGATTTGACGATAATTGATCAGTCCTTGCGCAATCGCCTGAAGCAGCAAAAGACCAAAGCCAATCGGGATAAAGGCCTTAAGCAAAAAGCGATATGGCAGGCCACCCGGATCGGGGGAGCCTTCGCCCATCATGATGGATTGTTCGACATAGGGGATCGAAAACCAGATCAGGGCCGCACCCAGCACCGCCATCAAAACGGCCGAGAAAAGGTCGATGATCGCCTGGGCCCGCGGGCCCAGACGTTCATAAAGGAAATCGACCCGCACATGGCCGCCATGGCGCATGCCATAGGCCATCCCCATCAGGGCAATTGGCGACACCAGATGCCATTCAAGTTCCTGCATCGCGACACTTCCGGAATTAAACAGATAGCGCAGCAACACATTGCCCCCGACCACCAGAACAAGGGCCAGACCGCTGATCGCGGCCGCCCATCCGGCAATATCGACAACCAGACCAAGAACACGGTCGGGTAACGGCTCAGTACGGGTCGAGGTCATATCAGCTCATCCCGCCTTTGGATGAAATGATCCCGTGATAGGGTTTTTCACTGATTGCGGCCCATTCACGGTGGGTATCGCGGAAGGCCATGAAGCTGTCATGGACCTTTTTGGTGACCGGGTCCTTGGCCGCTTCGGCTTCAAGGGTATCCTTGGTGATGCCCTTAAGCTTGGTAACGACCTCATCCGGAAGGGTTTGCGCCTTAACACCAAAGTTCTCGACCAGATCCCGCAGGGCGGCCGCGTTATTGGCTTCGCACCAGGAATGGCTATCAAGGTTGCAGGCCTGTGCAGCGTTTTTGACAATCGCCTGAAGGTCGGCCGGCAGGCTTTCCCAGGCCTTCTGATTGATCAGAAGTTCGGTGACGTTGGACGGTTCATGCCAGCCGGTGGTGTAGTAGTATTTGGCGGCTTTCTGCAGACCCAGACGACGGTCCTGATACGGGCCAACGAATTCGGCCGCATCAATCACGCCACGTTCCAGTGCCGGGAAGATTTCCCCGCCCGGAAGCAGTTTCACTTCAACGCCGATCTGCTGATAAACCTTACCCGCCAGACCCGGGATACGCATTTTAAGACCGTTGAAATCATCAAGGCTTTCAATCGGTTCACGGAACCAGCCGGTCATCTGAACGCCGGTATTGCCCATCGGGAAGGCCACCAGACCATATGGCTGATAAACTTCATGCCACAGTTCCAGCCCGCCTGCATGATACAGCCAGGCATTCACGCCCTGGAAGTTCAGACCGAACGGCACCGTGGTGAAATACTGGGCGGCAAAGATTTTACCCGCCCAGAAATAGGCGTTGGCCGCATTCATTTCGACTGTACCGGCCTGAACCGCGTCAAAGCCCTCAAGGGCCGGGATCAGTTCGCCAGCGGCGAAATGCTGAATGTTCAGACGGCCATTCGACATTTCCGTCACGCGTTTGCAGAAATCTTCCGGGCTGCCCGGGCCGGTCACATAAAAGGGTGATCCTGGACCATAGGCATTGGTCATTTTCCAGTTAAAGGTTTCCTGTGCGCGAACGATGCTTGGCGCGGCAATAACGCCTGCCCCAGTGGCCGCCGCACCGATTGCCGATTTGGTCAGAAAATCGCGCCGTTTAATGTTTGTCATTGATGTCTCCCTGATAGAGATAGCTATTTCTTTGAAACGTGATCTCAACGGAATGCATTCCGCATTGTGTATACATCTTGCAACACCCATGCCATCACATATTTTTCAAATACTTAAATGTTTTTCACCCATTCCAGACAACATCAAAATGCGCAATATTTCATCAATATACCTCATCGCACATTTTAAATGCATATAAAATACGCAATTCAAGGAAGGAAAAATGAAGCAAATTTTACACCCCTTGAGATACTTGGCCTTGATGCAAATATTGGTGTATACATTCGAACCAAATAAACCTCGCAAGAAGGGTCTAAACGCCAGATGATCGAGCTTCGCCAAGCGCTCAGCACCCCGTCCGAACAGACCGAGCAGGTCGGCATCGCCCAACAGCTTTGTCAGGCGCTGGAAGATGACATCGTCAAAGGGAAGCTCCCACCCGGGCAGCGTTTGGAAGAACCGCTTCTGGCCAAGCGGTTTGGCGTTTCACGCACACCGGTGCGCGAAGCCTTGCAGCTTCTGACCGCGACCGAACTTGCCGAAAAAATCCCGAACCGCGGTGTTTATGTCTCACTCGCCACACCAGAACGCTTAACCGCGATGTTTGAAAGCATGGCCGAACTGGAAGGCACCTGCGGGCGGCTTGCAGCCAAGCGCATGACAAGTGGTGAGCGCCACAATCTGGAACGCCTGCACCATGAACTGGCCGAAACCGTGCGTCTGGGCGACAGCGACGGTTACGAAACGTTGAACCGGTCGTTCCACAACACGCTGTATCGGGGCACCCATAATGATGTGCTGGTCGATGTTACGCTTTCGGTGCGTCGGCGCGTCGCCCCGTTCCGCCGCGTACAATTCCAAAGCCTGTCGCGCCTTGCATCCTCACACGAAGAACATCAGGGCATTGTCGATGCCATCCTGCGCGGTGACGTCAAGGCCGCCGAAGACTTGCTTTACGGGCATATCATGGCAGTCCACGAGATCAGCCAAGACTACCTCGCAAGCCTGCGCCAAAGCAAAATGTCGCCAGAGCGTGTTTCCTCTGACGACATAGCAGTCGGTAAATAGCTTGCCAGTGCAAAGCCTGCCTAGCGCATGGCGCGGCGCACCCAGTGATCGAGTGATAGCTTCCCGCCCCCGGCAAAGACCATAGCAGCCAAAAGTGCGATCCACAGTAAACGCCGATCAATCAGCTCGCTGGGCAGACCATTGGCAAGCATACCAAGGGCTGCGCCATGAAACGCCACATCGACAATGGTTTGCACAACGACAAAGCCGATCATGCCGAGGGCTGCAAGGCGGGTGAACAAACCGGCAACAATCAGGATCGGCAAGACAAACTCGCCAAGGGTTCCGGCCCAGACAATCAGGTGCCACGGGAAGAACGGAATGGCGGAGGTATCATATAAATACTGCTCGGCAATCGGCGGCAGGATCTGCGCGAAGGCACCCGCACTCAGGCCAAAGCCATCGATCTTGGTCAGTGCGCTATTGATGTAATAGGGCAGCAGCAAAAGGACAAAAAGCCCGCGACTGCCAAGCGCGACATATTCACGCCCACCACGGGCATCCATTTTCATTTCCAGACGGGCGTAGCCGCCGATTACACTATTCATCATCATGCCCGTTTCCTCTCGGGATATTAAAACGGGCATCGAATGCGCCCGATGTTAAAAATTCGGCAAAGCTCGCCATGACATCAAAACTGGCGTCAGCCTCAAGGGCTTTGGCACAGGAATCACCAAGATCGAGCCGATCTTGCGTCAGTGCGGCAAAGAACACCGCCTGCCCAACTGTCAGCGGGCGCATGTCGACCTGCATATATGGCCGCGTGACCAGAACGGTTTCAGGGCGTTGCATAATGCTGGTTTTGCCGCTTTGTGCGTCTTCCACCCGGTTCTGGGCCATCCAGATTGCGAAGACCGGATATTCCGATGCGATCACCTGACACGCCGGATGGGCGCGCAAAATCATCGTTTCAAGCTGGTCTTCAAGCCCGGCAAGATCACTGGCCAGAAGCGGTTTGGCGTCCGCAGATGTGCTGACTTCAAGCCGCGCACGTTCCAGCCGGGCGATATCGGGCAAATATGGCAGGCTTTCGCGGACCGGGTGACCTGCCAGAAACGCCGCGAAACCTTCGCCATACAGGGCCAGCGACCCTGAACGCACGGTTTCGGATTGAACAAACCCCTTCGCCAATTGATCAAAAAATCCATCGCCGACCAGCTTGCGCACAGTCGGGTATGCTGCACCCAACGCGTCATAAAGACCGCGATGGACATTGTTGCGGTAAATCGCAAAGCGGTGCGCATATCCGTCTGCGACACTGCTTGGTACTGCATCTGGTTCCGGTGCGCGCAGTGCATCGGCAAAGCCGTCATAGAAGGATTTAAGCTCCGTCATGACGCGGCCTCAAGCTGTGTTGCCACGGCCCGTTCAAGATGGCGATCAGCAAGGGCGGCCTCATGGGCCAGAACGTCCCAGCCCGGCACATCATTATCCCATTCAATCAGGGTCGGACGCCGCCCGATACGGGCAATCAGGCGATCAAACAGATCCCAGACCGGATCGGCCACGGGGCGTGAATGGGTATCGATCAGAACGTTGTCATCCGGATTGGCATCGCGCTCGTGCCCGGCCAGATGGATTTCACCGACCAGTTCGCCCGGCACCGCATCAATAAAGGCATTGACCTCAAAGCCCAGATTATGCGCCGATATGTAAACATTGTTTACATCAATCAGCAAACCACAGCCGCTACGCTCCGCGGTTTCGCTGATAAACTCAAGTTCGGGGATAGAGTTTTGTGGCAAGGCCACATAGGAAGTCGGGTTTTCAATCAGGATCCGCCGCCCGATGAAATCCTGCACAGTATTGATCGCATCGACCAACCGCACCAGCGAGGTTTGCGTCATCGGCGTTGGCAGCAGATCGGCCATATAAAGTCCTTCGTGGGCAGACCATGCAATATGTTCGGACACCATGGCGGGATTAAACCGGTCAACCAGCCGTTTGAGGTCTGCCAGATGGTTCTTGTTGAGCGGCTCCCCGCCCCCAAGTGACAAGCCGACGCCATGCATGGAGACCGGATAGTGCGCACAAAGCTCTTCAAGCATGGCAAGTCGCGGGCCACCGGCAACCATGTAGTTTTCCGGATGAACCTCAAACCAGTCAACAGTCGGCTCAGCCGCAAAGATATCTTGGGCATGCTCGGCTTTGAAGCCGACACCTGCACGTTCAGGAAGCTGTGTCAGCGGTGTCATATCGGGGCAACCTTATCTTTTCGCCGTTTGAGCGGGTGGACGGCCAGCACATCGGGACAGGGGGAGACATATGCTGATCTGTGCTGACCGTCCGTTGGGACGCGATTAGGCTTAGGGTTAGGCTTGGGGGATTGCCGGAGTTAGCCCTGAGGGATATCGCGCTCCAGCGCTTCAAGGCTGCCCATGACTTCACGACCATCCGCCGTGGTGAAGCTCATATCTTCGCAGGTACCAGCCGGAACCAGCTTCCAGGCATTGCCCTGATAATCAACAGTCGAGGTACCGGCACAGGTCGTGCCCGGGCCAGCGGCACAGTCATTTTGACCGGCGAGCGATACACCAAAGCATTTTTCCTTGGCACCATCGGCAGCAGCCTGATTGACGGCTGCCATTGAAACAGCAGCACTCAATGCTGCACCCAGAACCATAGCTTTTTTCATCGTCTTTTCCCTTCGGTTAAAGTCGGAACACCACATTCAAGTGATGGTTTAACCGTAAGGGCGAAGATCTATTTGGTCACTGCACCATTCGCACACAAAACATCAAGTCAGTGTGAAAGATTCTGAACTTCTCATCACGGAAGCGTGAAATTGCCATCCCCCACGAATGGTCAACTAACCCAGTCGGCGAAATGCAATGCGGACATGGAGAATCCGGAATCAAAAGCACTCAACCTTCCTTGGGCGGCTCAAAATTCGTTTTCATTTCCATCATTAATATCACTTTTTTTAACAGCTCTTTTCAACAATCGCCACACAGCCATCACCGACACGCACTCGATACATTCATCGCTGACATCGATCTGCCACCTGACGACAGATATCACTATTTATTATTTATAAACAAATATTTACCACATCATCAGCCGCCTTTTCATCTATCCGGATACCCGAATAAAACTGAGCAGGAGTCCCCCTCTTGAGTAGCGTATTACAATATCTCAGATTTATTTCAAATTTGATAAATTTGATAAATTTGATAATTTTTATTGTCTACTTCCACACAACATTCTATGGAGTTTCCTGTTTCCGATAACCCGGCATCATGGAGGCTCACATGAACCAGATCAGCGAAGACATGCAATTCCACACGGAAGTACTGAAAAACCAGAATGAACTGCGCAACAATCTGCGCTCGCATTATGACTTCATCGTTTGCGGCGCAGGTTCAAGTGGCTGCGTCGTTGCCGCACGACTTGCCGAACGCGAAAACATCCATGTGTTGTTACTCGAAGCCGGCAGTGACGATATTGCGCCGTCTGTCACCGAACCGGGCCAATGGCCCTTGAACCTCGGCAGTGAACGCGATTGGAACTTCATCGGCCAACCCACCCCGTCACTTAACGGGCGCACGTTGCCTCTAAATATGGGCAAAGGGCTCGGCGGCGGATCGAGCATCAATGTAATGGTATGGTCCCGAGGCCATAAAGACGATTGGGACTATTTTGCACGTAAAGCCGGTGATCCGGCTTGGGGCTACAAATCAGTTCTGGAATATTATCGCCGGATCGAAGATTGGCAGGGCACCCCTGACCCGAAACGCCGCGGAAAAGGCGGCCCTGCCTATGTCGCACAACCATCGTCCCCCCAGCCAATTGCGCAAACCATGGTTGATGCCGCCGGTCTTTTGGGAATACCGGTATTTGACAGCCCGAACGGGCGAATGATGGAATGTTCCGGTGGGGCTGCGATTGCCGATCTGCGCATCAAGGACGGAAAACGCCAGTCAGTCTTCAGGTCTTACACCTACAAGGCCATGCACCAGCCAAACCTGACGGTCCTGACCGGCGCGCAGGTTTCCAATCTGATATTCGAAGGCAACAAGGCTGTCGGCGTAGAAGTCATACTCGACGGTAAAGTGCAACAGTTTCGTGCCTCCTGCGAAATCATCCTTTCTCTTGGTGCGATCAACACACCGAAAGTTCTGATGCAGTCCGGCATCGGCCCTGAAGACGAGCTCAACAGAAACGGCATTAAAGTCCGCCAACACCTTCCCGGTGTCGGTCAAAACCATCAGGATCACATCGCCTTTGGCTGCACATGGGAATATCGCAAACCCGAGGAAGTCGGCGGCGGCGGATGTGAAGCGACCATGTACTGGAAAAGCAACAATCGCCTCCAACAGCCTGACATCCTCCAATGTCAACTTGAATTCCCTGTTCCTTCGCCAGCAGAAACAGGATTAGAAACACCCGAATATGGCTGGACAATGTTTGCCGGACTGGCCCGCCCCAAAAGCCGCGGGCAGCTACGACTATCCGGCCCAACCATACACGACAATGTTCTTATCGAACCCAATGCGCTTAGCGCCCCGGAAGATGTGACAGCAGCCCTTGCAGCGGTAGAACTGTGCCGAGAAGTTGGAAACCACGCAGCATTCACCCCATTGGTTCGCGGTGAAACCGCCCCCCGATCACGTAACCACGCGGGCCTTGTGGAATTTGTTCGAAACTCGGCCGTCACTTACTGGCACCAATCCTGCACGGCCAAGATGGGCCTCGACAGCATGTCGGTCGTTGACGCCCAACTCAAAGTCTATGGCATTGAAAATATTCGCGTCGCGGATGCTTCGATCATGCCGCGCATCACGACCGGCAACACGATGGCACCCTGCGTTGTGATCGGCGAACGTGCTGCGGATATGGTCCTCGCCGCACACGACACACAACTTGCAGCCGGAATAAAGCAACAGCGCCCCGCTCCCTCATAACCCCACGCTGTTGCTTTCCGTGGGGCCGAAAAGGTGTTTTCTTTCCGGCCCCGCGGCCCCACATCTGGTGATCACGCCACGTTCAGAGCAAGAAGATCAACACGCCGCCCTCTTTCCCCTGATCTCATCACGATCGAAACACGCTTTCAAACTTTCCATTTCTTGCATTTTTGGCAAATTTTGCTATTTCATTGTTTATAAGAAATGGATGATTGATGTGAAAGATATCCTGACGACGGCTAAGGCAGCGGAAATTCTGGGCGTATCCATACGGACAGCCCAGCTTTGGGTCGAAAACGGACAACTCCCTTCATGGAAAACTCCCGGCGGGCATCGTCGTATACCGCGCCAGGCTGTCATGGATCTGGTTGAACACAATACTGCCAAACCGCTCCCTTCACTGAGTGCCCGGGCTGTCATACTTGCTGGCCATGGCAGGAGTTCCGAATGGCATTCGCATGGCCTTAAGGGATCCGGACTTTTACTTGACGTCACCGAGGATGCGCTGGAAGCACGAAAGTGGTTATCCCATACCTGTCCGATGCTCATTCTAATTGAAAACACCACGTCGGGTGAGAACAGAAAACTGCTTACCGAACTGCATGATGACCAGCGCTTTCGGCGGACAATCATCATCTCGTCGGTAGACAATGCAGAAAACGAGACCAAAACGATCGGGTCCAACCGGCATCGCTTACCCCTTTACCCCGATGTTGCCACGACCAGTGCCGCCGTCCACAGGATTCTGACAGCTCCAGCAAAAAAGCAAACCAATGTATCGGGCTATCCGTTGCCATGGAACGAGCGCGTCCGGCTAGAAGCCGTAAGACAATCGGGGCTTGTCGGCTCCGGACCTGAAACCAGTTTTGACAACCTTGTCAATCTGGCAGCATTTGCCACCAGATCACCAATCGCGATGTTCACACTTGTAACGCAAACCGAACAGTGGTTCAAATCCCGCACAGGTTTCGAAGGGGAATCGACACCGCGTGAATGGGCGTTTTGCAACAAAACCCTGTACGAAAATGACCTGACGGTAATCGAGGACCTGTCGAAAGACCCTCATTTTTCAACCAATCCCGTTTTGTCCGAACCCTTCGGGTTTCGTTTTTATGCAGGGGCCCCTGTGCGTGACATGCTGGGTTTTGCCCTTGGGTCAGTCTGCGTCATAGACAAAATTCCCAGATCGCTTAGCCAACCGGAACGCGAAGCCCTCTCGACAACCGCCGATGCGGCATCAAGCCTGATCCGGCTTCGCGCTCTTGAACGCGAAATCGAACGACACCGTGAAATGTAGCTGTGACAATCGGGTATTAGCGCAGCAAACTTCATAAGATTCTGGCCTCTGATACCGTCATTGGCGTCTCCCAAGCAAAATGTCAGAGAAGTCCGAAACGACAAAACCCCCAACCAATTAAGGTCGAAGGGTTTTTAAAGTCGTGTATTTACAGGTCATATGAATACTGTATTTGGAAGGCCCGGCGGTGACCTACTCTCCCGTGCCTTAAGACAAAGTACCATCGGCGCAGGCTGGTTTCAC
>ENA-ORCZ01000749-ORCZ01000749.1-marine-metagenome-genome-assembly--contig:-NODE-749-length-10434-cov-2.584918_pt1 | contig 10434 bp, 10 predicted proteins | sample MGYA00237785_ERZ508519 | MGnify/ENA primary metagenome ERZ508519 (study PRJEB26189, sample SAMN06268790) | marine metagenome | isolation source: Bioluminescent Bay, La Paraguera, Puerto Rico | place...
TCAGGCGGGCGTAGCCTTCGGAGTCCTTGAAGGTGCGGCGCAGGCTGGCGATGTCGCGGAAGCGCACCACCGCGTCGCCGTTCACCTTCACCGGCAGGTTGACGATGTCCTCCATGGTCTCGAACAGGCCGGGCACCTTGACCGCGAAGCGCCCCTGGCCGGTGTCCAGAGAGCCGGCGGCGACCACCAGGTTCGACTTGGAGACCATCTCCAGGATGTCGGAGGCGTTGAGGTTGTAGCTCTCCAGCGCCAGGGGATCGATGATCACCTCCAGCAGCTCGTCGCGGTCGCCGACGATCTTGGCTTCCAGCACGCTGGAGATGCCTTCGATGCGGTCCTGCAGGTCGCGGGCGATGCGCAGCAGCGTGCGCTCCGGCGCCGTGCCGGAGAGCGAGACCGTCAGCACCGGGAACAGCGACACGTTGATCTCGTGCACCGTCGGCTCGTCGGCGTCGGCGGGCAGCTCCGGCTTGGCCAGGTCGACCTTCTCGCGCACGTCGATCAGCGCCTGGTCGGCGTCGAAGCCGGCGTCGAACTCCATCATCACGTTGGCGCCGCCCAGGTAGGCGGTGGAGGTCATCTCCTTCACGCCCTCGATGGCGCGCAGCTGCTTTTCCAGCGGCTTGATCAGCAGCCGCTCGGCGTCCTCCGGCGCGATGCCCTCGTGGGTGACCGCGACGTAGATGTTGGGGATGTTGATGTCCGGCGAGTCTTCCTTGGGGATCGCCACGTAGGCGAAGCTGCCGGCCAGCAGGATCAGCACCAGCGTCAGGATGACCGTGCGGCTGTGGGAGACCGCGGCGTCGATGACGGCGTTCAAGACGACAGATCCTTCAGCCGTTCCTCAATGGCGGACTCGGGAATGGGCCGCACCTCCTCGCCGTCGCCGACGTACTCCTGGCCGACGGTGATGAGGGTGACCTCCTCGGGCAGGCCGGAGATCCAGACGCCCTGGTTGTCGGTGTCGACGATCTTCACCGGGTGGAAGACGACGCGACTGTTCTCGTCCACCGCCTTCACGCCGATCAGCCCGCTGTCGGACAGCGTCAGGATGGCGGGGGAGACCAGGTGGGCCTGCACGCGGCTCAGCGGCAGGGCGATCTCCGCGGTCATGCCGTCGGCGATGGTGCCCTCGGGATTGGGCACCTCAAGCTCCACCCGGAAGGTGCGCGTCGCCTCGTCGGCGACGGCGGAGATGTGGCGGATGTGGCCCTCCACCGTCTCGCCGGTCATCAGGCGGGCGGTGCCGGGGGCGCCGATCGCCAGGCGCTGCACGTCGCGCTCGTTCACCTGGGTGACGATGAGGATGGGGTCCAGCTCGACCAGCTCGGCGATGGCGTCGCCGCGGTCGACGAAGTCGCCGATCTCCACCATGCGGCGGTCGACCACGCCGTCGAAGGGCGCCTGGATGCGGGTGTAGCCCAGCTCGACCTCGGCGATGGTGACGGCGGCCTCGGCCGCCTGCAGCGAGGCCTCGGTGGCGGCCAGCGTGGTGTCGGCGCGGAAGCCCTTCTTAGAGAGCTTCTGGTCGGCCTCGTACTCGATCTTGCGCTGCGCCAGCAGTGCCTTGGCCTCGGCCAGGCGCGCCGGGCGGTCGCCGGGGGAGAGGCGGGCGATGACCTCGCCCTGCTTGACCCGGGTGCCGTCCTCGATGGCCAGCTCGATGATCCGGCCGTCGGTTTCCGACTTGATCTCGACCAGGCGGTTGGCTTCGCTGCGGCCGCGCAGCAGGTCGACCACGGCGTGGGCCTGGGCGGTGGAGGCACGCACGCGCACCGCCGGCGCCTCGTCCAGCGCCGTCAGGTCAGCGGGCGCCTTCTGCACCTCGGGCGCGGCGCCGCTTTCGCCGAACTGGCCCGAGAGGACCCAGCCGACGGCGACCACGGCGAGCACCACCGCGAAGATGACGGAGCGTTTCATCGGGGGGCGCTCCTCCTGGTCAGTTCGAACCGCTTCATGTTCTTGTCCGATCGTAGTACGCGGCGGCGGGCCGCGACGTTCCTCGTTGTCTGCCTGTTTCGCGGATTATTCGGCGACCAGGGCGGCCGGCTCGGCGATCTCCGCGATCAGTTCCGCCCGGTGGGTCTCCAGGTAGTCGGCGGCGGCGCGGTAGACGGCGATGCCCATGCCGCGCACGAAGGCGGGGCCGGCGGGAATGCTGCCCGAGCAGGCGCAGCTCTCCATGCGCTCCAGGCAGTCGCGGTACCAGGCGATGCGCTGGTCGATCAGCCGCTCGACGTGCGCCGGCGGCAGGAACTGGGCGAAGGAGAGGATGAACAGCAGGTCGGAGCGCATCACGTCGGGCGCCGGTTCCACCATCAGCGCCGCGATGAGGGCGTTCTCGCCCTTCGGCGTGATGGCGTAGATCTTCTTGTCCGGCCGTTTGTCCTGGGCCTGGGCGCGGCCGCTGATCAGCCCCTCCTGGCTCAGCGCGTTCAGGGCCGGGTAGATCGAGCCGAAGCTGGTCTGGTGGAAGTGGCTGAAGGGCCCTTCCTCGAAGGCCTTCTTGATCTCGTAGCCGCTGGCCTCGCCGCGCGCGAGAACGCCGAGGCAGAGGGTTTTCGCATCCATGGGTCGCTTGCCTTTCCGGGCCGCCGGTGGGTCTGCAGGGGGCCAAAAACCGGCGGAGTCTCTATATCGGGCCAATATATATCAACCCTATATAGGTGCGGAGCCGCCCCGCGCCCAGTGCATGGCGCGGATATTTCCGCCGCCGGGCCCCAAACTCGATAAAAAATACATAAAATTCAAATATTTGATCGAGGTTCGCCGGAAGCATAGAATGGCGTGTTTTTGGTGTGATGAAGAGGTTGCCCATGATCGCCGGATTTTCGGCGTCCCTGTCGGGCCTCATGGCGCAGAGCAAGCGCCTCGCGGTCTCGGCGGACAACATCGCCAACATGCGCAGCCCTGGGCTGCGTGAAGGAGGGCTGCGTGAAGACGGTGCTGCTGAGCAGCCTGGCGCTTTCGTGCCCAAGCGGGTCGACGACGTCACCACGGCGGGCGGCGGCGTGCGCGGCGAGGTCCGCCCGGTCGATCCGCCCTCGGTCGAGGTCTACGCGCCCGGCCGGCCGGATGCCGACGCCAACGGCGTGGCGGCCATCCCCAACGTGAACCTGGCCGAGGAACTGGTCACCCAGATCCAGGCGCAGCGCGCCTACGAGGCCAACGCCAAGGCCATACAGACCCAGGATGAACTGACCGACAGCCTGCTCGATATCAAGTCGTGACGGCCTAAGGCCGGCCCGGCCTGACCAGCGGCCTGACGAACGCAGAGAGCCGCGCCGGACGGGCGTCCGCGCGGTCTCAAGACTATTCCGATTTTCGAAGAGTGGAACGGCGGCTGCTGGTGTCCCGGCGGGGCTTGGCGCCCGGCCAGCAGCAGCCGTCGCTGATGCCTTACCCGGAACCAAGTGACGCCGCAGTCGGAAACCGCGGCGACAAGGTCAGGGTAAGGGAAGTAGCTTGCTTAAGCGGCGATGCCTTCGCGCCACGCGCTGGTGGACTTGCAGGACTGGCAGACGCGCTCGCCGGGCCACGCACTCATGAACTCGGAGCTGCACATCAGGCAGTTCCGGCGCTTCTTTTCGTAGGCGCGGTCCGATTTCGGTTTGGAGTTTTTCGTGGAGTCACTCATGGGCGCGGTGATACCGGGACCAGCATTTGAATGCAACAAAAATGTTGCACCGCAATGACGATTCTGCGCCGATCTATCCAAAAGAAGTAAAAGGCCGTCACTAAGAGAATAATCATTCGGATTATCGCCACTGGTGGGTCATTTCTGAAGCGGCGCTGCTCGCCGAGTTCTCCCCGCCGGTGCGGCGTTAACCGTGGTGTTAACCTTTACGGACCTCCAGGGCGCTCTCCGGCCGATTCGATAGTTGCCGCGCGAAAAACCGGGGCGAAGGAAAAAAATCATACCCATGCCTCCACCAGGGGGGCTCGAAGCTTGCCGCGGCGGAGGGGGACGGGGCCGCTCGGACACTGCGGGAGGGCTTCTCGGCCAAATCGGCTTTTGCTATCATTTTGTCGACATGCGGGTTCCGGGTGCCGTGAGGGGCGGCGCCGCAGACCAGAAGCGACCTCCCGGAAAGGGAGCGGCCTCCTGCGAGGAGGGCCTGGCCCAGGGACCGCGTTGGGGAGGGAGACGAGATGTATCGTTCGGTCGTCGAAAGCGAGCAGCAAGGCAGCGAACGCCGGCGTCTGTGGCGCTGGGTCGAAGGCGTGCTGGTCGCTTTGGTGGTCGTCGTCGGCGTGACCTATCTGTTCGGCCTGATCACCTTCTAGAGCAGATCAGGGTTCGGATCATCTGCGCTCAGAAAGCCGGGCAGGTCTGGCGCCTGGACGGGGAGACCGTGCCGAGATCCCTGCGGCGTCTTCGCCGTGGCGCGTGGTAGCCTGCGCCATGGCTCTTTCCCTTCGGCAGGTCCGCTACTTCATCGCCGTGGCCGAGAACGGCTCGGTCACCGGCGCGGCCCAGCAGCTCTCCGTTTCGCAGTCCACCGTCACCGAGGCCATCAAGGGCCTGGAGGATGAACTGGGCGTCCGGCTGATCGAGCGCCAGGCCCGCGGCGTCGCCCTATCCTACAAGGGCCAGCAGTTCCTGCGTCACGCCCACCGCATCCTGGCCGAGGTCTCCGACGCCCAGAGCGCCCTGCGCGACGAGGAAACGCCGTTGGCCGGCAGGCTGAACATCGGCGTGACCACCCTGGTCGCCGGCTATTGCCTCTCCGACCTGCTGGCCCGTTTCCGCCGGGTGTTTCCTGCCGTGCAGGTGCGCGCCGTCGAGGACACCCGCGACTACCTGGAGCACCTGTTGCTGAACGGCGAGATCGATGTCGCCGTCATCATCGTCTCCAATCTGCGCGACAACGTGGCGCTGGAGACCGAGACGCTGCAGACCTCCAGCTATCACCTCTGGCTGCCGAGCGGCCACCGCCTGCTGCGCAGCGGGCCGGTCAGTCTCACCGAGATGGCGGAGGAGTCCCTCATTGCGCTGACGGTGGACGAGATCGAGGAGGTCACCGGTCGCTACTGGCGCCAGGCCGGGGTGCGGCCCAAGGTGGCCTTCCGCACCCGCTCCGTCGAGGCGGTGCGCAGCCTCGTCGCGACCGGCGCGGGCGTCGCCGTGCTGCCGGACCTCGCCTACCGCCCCTGGTCGCTGGAGGGCGACCGCATCGAGGCGCGGCCGATCCAGGAGCGCCTGCCGGAACTGACCGTCGGCGTGGCCTGGCGCAGGGGGCTGCCGCTGCCGGCGGTGGCCGAGACCTTCATCGACCTGGCCGTCACCCAGCGTCGTCGGTGAGGTCACCACCTGCACGCCCGCAGTCAGCTATCGGTTTTTCCGATAATTCTTTTTAACTTTTTGAATTGGCGAAAACTCTTCGGCCGTCGCTATCATTTTTCCCTCAGCGACGGCGAGACGGCCTCGAGGCCTGCCCGCAAAAAGGCGCCGCCGTGCGCGCACAATCCGCAACGGGGAGCTTCAGGATGGTGAAATTCATACGGGCTGCGACCGCGGTCGCAGCGCTATTCGCTCTGCAGGGGCCACTTGCGGCCGCCGAGATGAAGACCGAGATCGGCGAAGGCGAGGGCGTCGTCGACATCGTCGCCTGGCCCGGCTACATCGAGCGCGGCGAGACCGACAAGGCCTTCGACTGGGTCACCGACTTCGAGGCCAGGACCGGTTGCCAGGTGCGCGTGAAGACCGCCGGCACCTCCGACGAGATGGTCGCGCTGATGAACGAGGGCGGCTTCGACCTGGTGACCGCTTCCGGTGACGCCAGCCTGCGGCTCATCTCCGGCAAGCGCGTGCAGCCGATCAACACCGATCTGGTGCCGAGCTGGTCCAAGATCGACGAGCGCCTGCAGAACGCGCGCTGGCACACCGTCGACGGCGTGCACTACGGCGTGCCCTACCAGTGGGGCTCCAACGTCCTGATGTACAATACCGAGGTCTTCAAGGGCGAGACGCCGACCTCCTGGAAGGTGGTCTTCGAGGAAACGACGCTGCCGGACGGGCAGACCAACAAGGGTCGCGTCCAGGCCTTCGACGGCCCGATCTACATCGCCGACGCCGCGTTGTATCTCATGACCCACCAGCCGGAACTCGGCATCAAGGATCCCTACGAGCTGAACGAGGAGCAGTACAAGGCGGCTCTCGACCTGCTGCGCGGCCAGCGCGAACTGGTCAGCCGCTACTGGCACGACGCCTTCATCCAGATCGACGACTTCAAGAACGAAGGCATCGCCGCCTCGTCGTCCTGGCCGTTCCAGGTGAACCTGCTGGTCGCCGACAAGAAGCCGATCGCCAGCACGGTGCCCGAGGAAGGCGCCACCGGCTGGGCCGACACTACCATGATGCATGCCGAGGCGCCGCACCCGAACTGCGCCTACATGTGGCTGGAACACTCGATTAATCCCAAGCTGCAGGGCGATCTCGCCGCCTGGTTTGGCTCGGTGCCGGTGGTGCTCGACGCCTGCAAGGGCAACGCCCTGCTGGGCGACGAGGGCTGCGCCACCAACGGCCTCGGCGACTTCGAGAAGATCAGCTTCTGGCGCACGCCGGTCTCCAAGTGCGAGACCCAGGACAGCTGCGTGCCCTACTACCGCTGGGTGACCGACTACATCGCCGTGCTGGGCGGCCGGTGACCGTTGTGCCCTCGGGCCCCTGCCTTCGGGCGGGGGCCCTTTCCGGAGCCATGACCTATGCCGTTGGACAGGGCAGGGGGCGAGGGGGCCGCCGTGACCTCTGATTCCGCCGTGACCTCTGAGCCCACCGCAGCGGCCGTCGCCGTGCGCTTCCAGAAGGTGGCGCGGCACTTTGGCGAGGTGCGGGCGGTCGATGCCGTCGATCTCGCCATCCGCGCGGGCGAGTTCTTCGCCCTGCTGGGCCCCTCCGGTTCCGGCAAGACCACCTGCCTGCGCCTCGTCGCCGGCTTCGAGCAGCCGGACGCCGGCCATATCGAGATCTTCGGCGAGACCGTCGAGGGCGTGCCGGCCTATCGCCGCAACGTCAACACGGTGTTTCAGGACTACGCGCTCTTCCCGCACATGACCGTGCTGGACAACGTCGCCTATGCCCTGCGCATCCGCGGTCTCGGCAAGGCCGAGCGCCACGACAAGGCGCGCAGGGCGCTGGCGCTGGTGCGGCTGGAAGGCTACGACGACCGCCGCCCGGTGCAGCTCTCCGGCGGCCAGCGCCAGCGTGTCGCGCTGGCCCGCGCCCTGGTCGGCGAACCGAAGGTGCTGCTGCTCGACGAGCCGCTGGGCGCCCTGGACCTGAAGCTGCGCGAACAGATGCAGGTGGAACTGAAGGAACTTCAGCAGCGCCTCGGCATCACCTTCGTCTTCGTCACCCACGACCAGGGCGAGGCGCTGTCCATGAGCGACCGCCTGGCCGTGTTCAACGAAGGCCGCATCATGCAGGTCGGCACGCCGGAGGAAATCTACGACGCGCCGCGCAACCGCTTCGTCGCCGGCTTCGTCGGTTCCTCCAACGTGCTGGAGCCGCAGGTCGCCGACGCGCTCTGCGGCACCCGGGGGCTCTGCAGCCTGCGGCCGGAGCGGGTCCGCCTGCTGGCACCGGGCGAGGCGGCCGCGCCCGAGGAGGTCGTGGCCGAGGGCCGGGTGACGAGCCTGCAGTTCCACGGCGCCACCCGGCGTCTCGCGGTGGCCCTGCCGGCTACGACCTTGACCGGCACCACCCTTCACGTGACCCTTTCCTCGGCGCTGGGCCTGCCGCCGCAGGCCGGCGCGACGGTGCGCCTCGCCTGGCCGCGATCGGCCATGCACGCCATGGACGACGTGTGATGGCGGACGCGGCGCTGACATCCAACGCGGTGGAACGCGGCGGCGGGGGGCTGCGTCGCTTCTCCGACGTCCTGGTGACGCGGCCGCGCCTGCTGCTGCTGATCCTGCTGGCGCCGCCGCTCGTCTGGCTGGGCGTGGTCTACCTGGGATCGCTCTTCGCCCTGCTGCTGCAGAGCTTCTTTTCCATCGACGAGTTCTCCGGCCTGATCCAGCACGAGTTCACGCTGAAGACCTACGGCGAACTGCTGCAGCCGGCCAATCTCGACATCATCCTGCGCACGGTGACCATGGCGGCCTGCGTGACGCTGGCCAGTGCCGCCATCGCCTTTCCCATCGCCTACTACGCGGCGCGCTACGCGCGCGGGCGCTGGAAGGCGCTGTTCTATCTGGCGGTCATGCTGCCGCTGTGGTCCAGCTACCTGGTGCGGGTCTACTCCTGGAAGCTGATCCTGGCGAAGGAAGGCATTCTCAACTGGGTCTTCGCCGAACTGCATCTCACCTGGCTGCTCGACGTGCTGCTCGCGCTGCCGGTGATCGGCGGGCCGTCGCTGTCGATCAGCTACATCGGCACCTTCCTGGTGTTCCTCTACATCTGGCTGCCCTTCATGATCCTGCCGATCCAGGCCTCGCTGGAGCGGGTGCCGGGCAGCCTCATCGAAGCCTCCGGCGATCTCGGCGCGACGCCGCGCCAAGCCTTCGCGACCGTGATCCTGCCGCTGGCGCTGCCGGGCATCGTCGCCGGCTCCATCTTCACCTTCTCGCTGACGCTGGGCGACTACATCATCCCGCAGATCGTCGGCTCGTCGCGCCTCTTCATCGGCCAGGCCGTCTACACCCACCAGGGCACCGCCGGGAACATCCCGCTGGCCGCCGCCTTCACCGTGGTGCCCATCGTCATCATGGGCTTCTACCTCTGGGGGGCGAAGAAACTGGGGGCCTTCAATGCGCTCTAGCGGCCAGACAACGGGGACCAGGGCCTCGACCGGCCTGAAGGTGGCGGCGGCGGCCGGCCTCGCCTTCCTGCACCTGCCGCTGCTGCTGATCTTCCTCTACGCCTTCACGACCGAGGAGAAGAGCTACCAGTTTCCGCCGCCCGGCCTGACCTTCAAGTGGTTCGCCGTGGCCTGGGCGCGCGACGACATCTGGGCGGCCATCAGCCTCTCGGCGCAGGTCGCGGCGGTCTCCACCCTGATCGCCATGCTGCTGGGCACGCTGGCCGCCGGGGCGGTGGCGCGCAGCCGCTTCTTCGGCCGCGAGACCGTCTCGCTGCTCATCATCCTGCCGATCGCCCTGCCCGGCATCATCACCGGCATCGCCCTGCGCTCCGCCTTCAGCCTGGCGGAGATACCCTTCAGCTTCTGGACCATCGTCCTCGGCCACGCGACCTTCTGCGTCGTCGTGGTCTACAACAACGCGGTGGCCCGCCTGCGCCGCGCCTCGGGCTCGCTGATCGAGGCCTCCATGGACCTGGGGGCCGACGGCTTCCAGACCTTCCGCCTGGTCATCCTGCCGAACCTGGCGACCGCGCTGCTCGCCGGCGGCATGCTGGCCTTCGCGCTCAGCTTCGACGAAGTCATCGTCACCACCTTCACGGCGGGCCAGCAGTCGACCCTGCCGATCTGGATGCTGACCGAGCTGGTGCGGCCGCGCCAGCGCCCGGTGACCAACGTGGTCGCGGTCTTCGTCATCGCCGTGACCTTCATCCCCATTCTCGCCGCCTATTACCTGACCCGCGAAGGCCAGCACAGCGGCGGCGAGGGCAAGTGATGCAACTCGAACAGGGAGACCTGCCATGCAGACCGCTATGCTGATCGGCGCCGACTTCGAAGCGGGCAACGAAGCGGCGGAGACCGTGCTGAACCCGGCGACCGGGGAGACCATCCTGGAATTGCCGGAAGCCTCGTCCGACCAGATCGACCGCGCCGTGGCGGCGGCGGAGAAGGCCTTTGCCACCTGGCGCCGCACCACGCCGGCCGAACGGTCCAACGCGCTGCTGAAGCTGGCCGACAGGATCGAGGCGGAAGGCGCGGAGTTCGCCCGCCTGGAGGCGCTGAACTGCGGCAAGCCCTACAACAACGTGCTGAACGACGAGATCCCGGCGGTGGTCGACGTGCTGCGCTTCTTCGCCGGCGCGGCGCGCTGCCTGCACGGCTCGGCGGCGGGCGAGTACCTGCAGGGCTTCACCTCCATGATCCGGCGCGATCCGGTCGGCGTGGTGGCCTCCATCGCGCCGTGGAACTACCCGCTGATGATGGCGGCCTGGAAGATCGGCCCGGCCATCGCCGGCGGCAACTGCGTGGTGCTGAAGCCGTCCGAGCAGACGCCGCTGACCACCCTGAAGCTGGCCGAGGTCGCCGCCCAGGTGCTCCCGGAAGGCGTGCTCAACGTGGTGCTGGGGCGCGGCGATTCTGTCGGCAACGCGCTGATCAACCATCCGCGCGTGCAGATGATCTCGCTGACCGGCGACGTCGCCACCGGCAAGAAGGTGCTGGCCGCCGCCGCCAAGTCGGTGAAGCGCACGCACCTGGAACTGGGCGGCAAGGCACCGGTCATCGTCTTCGACGACGCCGACATCGGGGCTGTGGTCGAGGGGGTGCGCACCTTCGGCTACTACAACGCCGG
>ENA-ORCZ01000750-ORCZ01000750.1-marine-metagenome-genome-assembly--contig:-NODE-750-length-10433-cov-4.264677_pt1 | contig 10433 bp, 11 predicted proteins | sample MGYA00237785_ERZ508519 | MGnify/ENA primary metagenome ERZ508519 (study PRJEB26189, sample SAMN06268790) | marine metagenome | isolation source: Bioluminescent Bay, La Paraguera, Puerto Rico | place...
GGCGCTCGAATTCGGCACGGGTCTCGGCATCGGCCTCGGCAAAACGCTTCTGCCAGTCCTTGTGCGCCTGGGCGGAGCGCAGGCCCGCAATGCGCCAGGCATCGAGGATGTCGCTCGGCACTTCGAACGGCTCATGCGGCCAGTTCAGCGCGGCGCGGGTGCCGGCGATCTCGTCCTTGCCGAGCGGCGAGCCATGCACCTTGGCCGTGCCGGCCTTGGTGGGGGCGCCGAAGCCGATGGTGGTCTTGGCGGCAATCAGCGTCGGGCGATCGCTGGCCTGGGCCTGGCGGATGGCGGCGGAAATGGCGACCGGATCGTGGCCGTCGACGCTGAGCGTGTTCCAGCCGGAGGCGGCGAAGCGGGCCCGCTGGTCGGTAGAATCGGTGAGCTCGACCTTGCCGTCGATGGAGATGCCGTTGTCGTCCCAGATGACGATCAGCTTGTTCAGTTTCAGGTGACCGGCAAGCGACAGGGCTTCCTGGCTGATGCCTTCCATCAGGCAGCCGTCGCCGGCAAGCACATAGGTGTAATGGTCGACGAGGGCCTCGCCGAAGCGGGTCGACTGCAGCCGCTCGGCAATCGCCATGCCGACTGCGTTGCCGAGACCCTGGCCGAGCGGGCCGGTGGTGGTCTCGATGCCTTCGCCGTGGCCGTATTCCGGGTGGCCGGCGGTGCGCGAGCCGAGCTGGCGGAAATTCTTCAGTTCGTCCAGCGTGAAGTCTTCGTAGCCGAGCAGGTAAAGCAGGCTGTAGAGCAGCATGGAGCCGTGGCCGGCGGACAGGACGAACCGGTCGCGGTCGGACCATTTCGGTGCCGTGGGATCGAATTTCAGAAATTCGGTGAAAAGAACTGTCGCGATATCCGCCGCGCCCATGGGCAGGCCCGGATGACCGGAATTGGCCTTTTCCACGGCATCGATGGCAAGAAAGCGGATCGCATTTGCCATGCGCTGGTGTTTATCAAGATCGGTCATCGTCTTCCCGTTGCTTGGAGCCCCCCTTTACCGGAGCGGCGCGCTCGGCAAGGCAGATTTGAGGTGCGTTGCTCACTATTCGACTGTCGCCAGTTTCGATCAGGCGCCAGACAAATATCAGGAACCGCACCCGAGTCAATAAAGCTGCCTTCCGGCATCCAGCGGCATTGTGGCGGAAGAAATTTTCTGCCCGAGAGTTATAGAGTTGAGGATTCTGCCAATGGCGGCATTGACTGTGAGAAGATGCGGTGCCTAAGCTCGGTGCCCCAAGATAGATTTGCTCTTTCGCCGCGGGACGCGCGGCTGAATGCATTGTCCGCGATGCACTCTTTTTAGGCAGTCGCCGACGGGGTGAAAGCGCCAAGTCTCCAGTATGACTCGGAAGGAACGGGCGGACCGCCGCAGAAAAAGAACAATTGGGACGACGTAATTAATGGCGGATGTCGACTGCATGGATAAGACCAGCCTTGCCGATGCTGTAAAGCGCCTGGAAAAGGCCCTCGGCCATCTGGAAACAGCCGTCCAGCGGCGTCTGGACGCGGACAGGTCTCTCAATGCATTGCAAGACGATCTGCAGCGGCTGGGCGAGGACCGGTCGCAGCTTGCCGCCTCCCTCGACGAAAGCGAAGCCCGTGCCTCGCGGCTCGAAGAGGCCAACAGGGATGTCTCCCGCCGGCTCGTCTCCGCCATGGAAACCATCCGCAGCGTGCTCGACGCGCACGGAGGCTGAGGACGAATGGCGCAGATCACGGTCACCATCAACGGCAAATCCTTCCGCATGGCCTGCGACGACGGCGAGGAAGAGCGCCTCATGGGGCTCGCCGCGCGGTTCGACGGCTGGATCAACGATCTGCGTGGCGCCTTCGGCGAGATCGGCGACCAGCGCCTCACCGTCATGGCCGGCATCATGGCCGCGGATCAACTCTCCGAGATGGAACGCAAGGTTGCCGGGCTGGAAGAAGACCTGGCCGCTGCCAGAAAGCAGCAGGTCGACGCGCTCGACAACATGAGCCAGAACGAAGAAGAACTGTCGCGGGCGGTCAACAAGGCCGCCGCACGCATCGAAAGCCTCGCCGACGGCCTCACAAAGAGCCTGCGCAGCTCGGAAGTATCCTGAGCGTTTTCTGAGACAAATCGTACGATCTAAAGTCGGCTGAGCCAGATAAATCTGGTGCTGCTGTTACTCTATTTTGGTGTGTCCAACTTCCCGTTTTTTGCTACTAAAATAGTCAAATCCGGAAAGTGGGTGAATAGTAAATGTACTACATTATCATCATATTTTTACTATTGGCTTTGGTGTTCTGCGGCTTTTTTGTTCTCCGTATAGGTGTAAGTGAAAATATTCGAGCTGAAGTCCAGAATCATGGGTTAGTAAAAGGATATTTGAGATGGTCTTCTCGCATCATAGTTCACGTTGTCGGAGGCATCGCCTTGTGTGCACTTGTTTTTCTGATTTTTTACTTTGAAGAATTTTCGAACGCTGTTTTGTGATCTGTTCGCGTCTGGAGTTATTGCGGAGTCTCGGTGCGCTTCGTTTGTGATGAAATCCGTGCCGCTCTGGTAATCGCGCTCAAGCCGGATTATATGCGTTAGTTGCGGCTGCCCGATACGTCAGGAACATTATCCCCGGGGCCTTACGCATTCCCTTGGGAGCTGTCCCTGCTTCGGGCCGTGGTCCGTTGCACACGGCGCCCACCTACATTGTAGGTTTCCCGGGATTGCAAATCCAACGGTCGGGCGGCTGCGCGTTCTCTCCCCGGACGGAGAGCGGGCCGTTCTGTTCTCTCGAGGCCTCATGACTGTTCTTTCCCCCCTGGCACTTGAAAAAGATGTATTCCGCAAGATGGCGCTTGCCCGCCGCAAGGCCTTGAGCGACGTCGAACGGATCGAAAAAAGCCTTGCTCTCGCCGAACATGCCGAGAGCCTCCCCTTGCCGGAAGGCGCAGTGGTTGCCGGGTTCTGGCCGATCCGGGACGAAATCGACCCCCGGCCACTGCTCGACTGCCTGAGGCGCAGGGGACATACCCTGTGCCTTCCCGTCGTCGCGGACCCGCATCTGATTTTCAGGAAACTGGATCGGGGCGCGGACATGGCGCCGGCGGGTTTCGGGACGATGGCGCCGGGCCCCGAGGCGGAATTGCTGCGTCCGGACGTTCTCCTGATGCCGCTGGCGGCGTTCGACAGGTCCGGCAACCGCATCGGATACGGCAAGGGGCATTACGACACGGCGATCACCGCGCTGCAGCAGACCGGCCCGCTGTTGTGCATCGGACTTGCTTTTGACGTGCAGGAGGTTGACCGCGTGCCTACGGAAGCGCATGACAAGCCGTTGGATGGAATTCTGACCGAACAGGGATACCGGTCCTTCGTCTGACGGCTCCTTTCGGGGCCGGGCGGCGGGCCAGCGAGGATATATGCGCATTCTGTTTCTGGGCGATCTCGTCGGCCGCGTCGGCCGGAGCGCCGTCATTGAGCAATTGCCGGAGCTTGTGGAAGCCAACCAGCTCGATTTCGTGATCGTCAACGGCGAAAACGCCGCCTCCGGCTTCGGCATAACCGAGGCGATACTGCAGGACGTTCTGGACGCGGGTGCGGATGTGGTCACCACCGGCAATCATGTCTGGGACCAGCGCGACACGCTGGTCTATATCGAGCGTCAGGACCGGCTGCTCCGGCCCGTGAACTATCCGAAGGGTACGCCGGGACGCGGTGCCCATCTTTATACCGCGCGCAACGGTGCGCAGGTCATGGTCGCCAACGTCATGGGCCGCATTTATATGGATGCGCTCGACGATCCTTTCGCCGCCATCGACAAGGTGGTGAGCGATTGCCCGCTCGGGCAGGTCGCCGATGCCATCATCGTCGACATGCATGCGGAGGCGACCAGCGAGAAACAGGCCATGGGCCATTTCCTCGACGGCCGGGTCAGTCTTGTCGTGGGCACCCATACGCATGTGCCGACCGCCGATCACCAGATCCTGGAACACGGCACGGCCTACATGTCGGATGCCGGCATGTGCGGCGCCTATGACAGCGTGCTCGGAATGGACAAGGAAGAGCCGGTCAACCGTTTCCAGCGCAAGATCCCCGGCTCGCGCTTCACGCCGGCAACCGGCGAGGCCACGATCAGCGGTGTCGCGATCGAGACCGACGACCGCACCGGCCTTGCGCAGCGGATCGCGCCGCTCCGGCTCGGCGGGCGGCTGGAACCGGTGGTGCCGAAGTTCTGGAATGGAGGCTGACAGGCCTTCATCGTGAATTTCTCTAAGCTGGATTTTCGGCGCCAACTTGCCTATAAGCGGCGCAGTTTTCACCGACATCACCTTAAAAGAACCGAGAAGAGCCATGGCAGGCCATTCAAAATTCAAGAACATCATGCATCGCAAGGGACGCCAGGACGCGGCCCGCTCGAAGATGTTCTCCAAGCTGTCCAAGGAAATCACCGTCGCCGCCAAGATGGGCGACCCGGATCCGGACTCCAATCCGCGCCTGCGCCTTGCCGTCCAGAACGCCAAGGCCCAGTCCATGCCGAAGGACAACATCCAGCGCGCGATCAACAAGTCGCAGGCTGGCGATGCGGAAAACTATGAAGAGATCCGCTACGAGGGCTACGGCCCTGCCGGGGTCGCCGTCGTCGTCGAGGCGCTGACGGACAACCGCAACCGCACGGCGTCCAACATCCGCTCCTATTTCACCAAATGCGGCGGCTCGCTGGGGGAAACCGGCTCGGTATCCTTCATGTTCGACCGGGTCGGCGAGATCGTCTACAAGCCGGAAGCCGGTGAGGCCGATGCCGTCCTGGAAGCGGCCATCGAAGCCGGTGCCGAGGACGTGCAGTCCGATGAAAGCGGCCACACGATCTACACCGCCTTTGAGGATCTGAACGAGGTTTCGGCGGCGCTGGAAGCTGCGCTCGGTGAAGCGGAAAGCACAAACATCATCTGGAAGCCGCAGAACCTGACTCCGGTCGATTCCGAAAAGGCCCAGACGCTGATGAAGCTGATCGACATGATCGAAGACGACGACGACGTCCAGAACGTCTACACGAATTTCGATGTCGACGAAGACACCATGGCGGCTCTGGCCTCCTGATCGAACGTTTCGATCCGACCTTGTGAACCCCGGCGCCGCCGGGGTTTTTGTTTGCACGATTGCCCTTTCCATCGTCATCGCAAGCAAGCTGCTCCTGATCTTAAACACCCTGCGTCCGGGATGACTGAGGAGGGATCGTGCTCACCCAAATGGAGACAGGCATGTTCAATATCTACGACCTCACCCGGAAGGACCCGAAAACCCTGCAGGAGCGGGCGTTGAAGCTGGTGGAGGAGGCCGGGGAACTGGCGCAGGCGGTGCTGTCGGCGACCGGAGCGCCGGGCAGTGCCTACAAGAAGCAGACGATGGCGGACGTGCGTGAGGAGGCTGCCGATGCGGCGATCGTCGCACTCAGCATCCTGGCGCAGGCTTCGGACAGCCGCGAGATGTTCGAGGCCGAGCTCGACCGGCTGATGGCGGACAAATGCGCCAAGTGGCAGGAAAAGCTGTCAGGGTAACTCATCCCGTCTGAAGGGCGCGTCGCTTAACAACGGCCTCATCCTGAGGAGGACCGATAGGTCCGTCTCGAAGGATTGGCAGCATACTCCCGAACAAGTTGCCAATCCTTCGAGACGCGCGCAAGCGCGCTCCTCAGGATGAGGTTGAATTTGTTGGTGTTTGAGAAAAACAGACCTAGCGGAACAGCGGGTCAAGCAGCGGCATGCTGGTGAGGGCGGCGAGGGCGATCAGGCCGTAGGCAAGCTTGCGGTAAAGGCCCGGATCGGCCCGCTTGAAGCCGTTCGAGCCGGCATAAATCGCCAGGGCGTAGACAGGTACCGCCATGATCAGCAGGTGAAAGACCTGAAGCGTGAAGAAGCCGTTGAGCGCATAGGCGATGAAGGTGCCGACGCTGGCCAGGGCAAAGAACACGATCAGGTTGGCGCGCACGATCACCGGTTCCTTGGCGCTCGACAGCCAGAAGGCGACGACGGGCGGGCCGGAAACCTGCGAGATTCCACCAAGGATGCCGGCGACCGCTCCGACGGTGAGGGAGACCGGCATCGTCGGCTTGCGGTGATAGCGCCAGCCGGACACCAGAAGCAGCAGCAGGCCGGTGACAATGGCAAAGATCGACCAGCGCAGCACCAGAACATCGGTGTTGGCCAGAAGCCATGCGCCGAAATGAACGAAGACGACCGCACCGATGACCGCGGGCAGGACGGTCGCCCAGTCGCAGATCCTGAGAGCGCGGATCACCAGCGGCAGGGCGACGATGCCGTCAATGAAAAGGAAGGCGGCGGCGGCCGTCGAGGGCAGCATGACGCTGGTGGCGACCGGCATGAAGATCATGCCGGCTCCAAAACCTGCAAACCCGCGCACGCATCCGGCGATGAAGAGGACGGCTGCCAGAAAGGCGACGAGGGCGGGCGAAAAGGACTGAAACAGCTCGAACATGAAGAACTCGGCAGGCAACTGCGGGAGGGCCGGAGCGTGATGCTCCGGTCCCGGACACCGGCGCGAGGGCAGACTTGCCGCAACGGCTGCCGGAAAGAGTGCCCGGAAATACTTTTGGACAGGCTTTCCGGTGGTAAGCCGCGCTTTGTCTGGCGTCAACGGGGAAGTTTTGTTACCGATTTGTTCCATGACACATGCGATTCGATTGCTGGGCATCGACCCGGGGCTCAGGCGAACCGGCTGGGGCATTATCGAGGCGGCCGGCAACCGGCTGAGCTTCATTGCCTCCGGCACGGTGACGTCCGACAACAAGAAGTCCCTGGCCGAACGCCTGGTCGAGCTGCATGACGGCTTGAGCGACGTGGTGCGCCGGCACGATCCGGTCGAGGCCGCCGTCGAGCTGACCTTCGTCAACAAGGATGCCGGCGCGACGCTGAAGCTGGGCCAGGCCCGCGGTGTTGCCCTGCTGGTGCCGTCCCTGGCCGGTCTGCCGGTCGCCGAATATGCGCCGAACCTGGTCAAGAAGACCGTGGTCGGCACGGGCCATGCGGAAAAGGAGCAGATCCGCGCCATGGTGAAGATCCTGATGCCGCGCGCCACCTTCAATTCCGACGACGCGGCCGATGCACTGGCGATTGCCATCTGCCACGCCCAGCACCGGGCCAGCAGCACGGCGCGCCTCGCCGCTCAGGTCGTCGCCAAGGGGGCCGCATGATCGGCAAGCTCAAGGGAACGGTCGACAGCTACGGCGAGGATCACGTGATCCTCGACGTCCATGGCGTCGGCTACCAGGTCCATTGTCCGAGCCGCATCCTGCAGGGCCTGCCGCGGGCCGGCGAGGCGGCGGTGCTGTTCATCGAGACCATCGTGCGCGAGGACATGATCCGCCTCTATGGTTTTGCCGTCGAGGCGGAACGCGAGTGGTTCCGCATCCTGATGACGGTGCAGGGTGTCGGCGCCAAGGTCGCGCTCGGCATTCTCGGCATCCTGAAGGCGAGCGAGGTCGCCAATGCGATCGCGCTCGGCGACAAGGCGACAATTTCACGGGCACCGGGTGTCGGCAAGCGCGTGGCGGAGCGCATCGTCTCGGAACTGAAGGACAAGGCGCCGGGCCTTGCCAGCATCGACCAGGGCACCATCGCCATTGCCCAGAACGTTGCCGACAAGGTTGCCTCGCGTCCCGTGGCCGAGGCGGTTTCCGCGCTGACCAATCTGGGGTATGCCCAGGCCCAGGCGAGCGCCGCCGTTGCCAAGGCCGTCCAGTCGGCCGGCGAAGAGGCGACGACGGAAACGCTGATCCGCCTTGGATTGAGGGAACTGGCCGGATGATCACCTTCACCTATGCCGCCATCGCCATCGTCTTCGTCGTGCTCGGCATCGGCGGTATCATGTATCTCGATCACCGCTTTTCCCTCTCCGTCGGCGACCGGCCCTATGCGGTAAAGGGGCGGCGGATCGAATCGGACGATCCGTTCGTTCGCAGCCAGTACAGGAAGTTCTATGCACTCAGGGTGGCCTATTCCTTTGCCCTGCTTGTGCTCTTGTTTGTGGTCGTAAGCCATGTCGGATGACAGCCGCATCGTCACACCGGAAATCCGCGGCGACGAGATCGACAGCACCATGCGCCCGCAGGCGCTGGACGACTTTGTCGGCCAGGCCCAGGCACGCGCCAACCTGAAAGTGTTCATCGGCGCGGCCAAGGCGCGGGGAGAGGCGCTCGACCATGTGCTCTTCGTCGGACCACCAGGCCTTGGCAAGACGACGCTGGCGCAGATCATGGCGCGCGAACTCGGGGTGAATTTCCGGGCAACTTCAGGTCCTGTGATCGCCAAGGCGGGCGATCTGGCCGCTCTGCTCACCAACCTTGAGGAACGCGACGTTCTCTTCATCGACGAAATCCACCGCCTCAATCCTGCGGTGGAGGAAGTGCTCTATCCGGCGATGGAGGACTTTCAGCTCGACCTGATCATCGGCGAGGGACCGGCGGCCCGCTCGGTCAAGATCGACCTTGCGAAATTCACGCTCGTTGCCGCGACCACGCGTCTGGGTCTCTTGACGACACCCTTGCGCGACCGCTTCGGCATCCCTGTGCGCCTGCAGTTCTATACGGTTCCGGAGCTGGAACACATCGTCAAGCGCGGTGCCTCGATCCTCGGGATCGGCATGGCGGAGGACGGTGCCCACGAGATTGCCAAGCGCTCGCGCGGGACGCCGCGCATTGCCGGCCGTCTGTTGCGCCGGGTGCGCGACTTTGCCGTCTTCGAAGGCGCGGAGCGGGTGGACCGAGTGCTCGCCAACAAGGCGCTGCTGCAGCTGGAGGTCGACGGGGCCGGGCTCGACAGTCTCGACCGGCGCTATCTCCACCAGATCGCGGTCAATTTCGGCGGCGGGCCCGTCGGCATCGAGACCATTGCCGCCGCCCTTTCCGAGCCGCGGGACGCGATCGAAGAGATCGTCGAACCCTACCTGATCCAGAACGGCTTCCTGCAGCGCACGCCGCGCGGGCGAATCCTGACGCCGATGGCGTTCGAGCATCTGGGGCTGGCCGTTCCCTCCAGGCCCGATGCTCCGCAGATGGGCCTCTTTTCAGATCCTGACTGAAGTCATGCCTTCGGGTACGGCTGACTGGGATGATGAACCAAAGGTGTGTCACAGGCCCGGCATATTGTTTCCGCGTTTTCTTGCAGTCGATAAAACGCGGCATGGTTACAACTGACTAGGCCTCTTCGGCGATTAAGCATTTATTCGCGAATCCTTGCCTATTCTCTTGTTAACTATGTGGGGGAAACCATGCGGAAGCGGCTTTCATCTAAACTGGCACTTATGTTTCTGGCCGGCGCACTGACGATGTGCGTGGCCATCGTCACGGTCACTTCGATCATTTCCCGGGACGTTGCCAACGGGCAGGCGGATGCCGGGCTGACCAGCGCCACCAGCGCCAAGCAGAAGGTGCTTGAACTCTCCCTCGGGCAGGTGAAGGACAGCGCGGCGTTCTTCTCCACACTGGAGGGGGCCAAGGACAGCCTGATGAAGACCATGGTCGGCTGGAAGAACCTGAAGGAGGGCCAGAACGAGCTGCTCCGCAAGATCTTCGTGACCGACAATCCGCATCCGGAGGACGAGCGCCACCTGCTCGTCGAACCGGCGGAATCGAACTATTACGTGAACAACCACAAGGTCGTTCATCCGATCTTTCAGGAGCTGACCGGCCAGGGCCTCTTCTCAGACGCCGCCCTTGCCAATCCGGAAGGTTACATCACCTACTCCTATCGCAAGGGGCCTGAATTCGCCTTCCACGTCGGCGACGCGGAAATCCAGGGCAATCCGGTCCAGATCGCTTTCGGCAAGCTGTTTGCCGCTGAAAAGGACGGGACGCTGGCCGGCGGCCAGATCTATTCCTCCGGTTTTGTCACCACCGAGGACGGCACCGTTTCCCAGGTGCTGGCCGTTCCGGTGTTCTATCTCGACCGCTTCTTCGGCGCGATCTCATTTTCCGCCAACATGGAACAGATTGCGGCACTGTTGAACGAGAAGACGGGGCTTGGCGAAAGCGAACGAAGCTTCCTGGCCGACGCTGACGGAAAGCTGGTGAGGCTTGATGCGGCAGGTGGTGCCGCCACGGTGCACAACATCGACGATATCCGGGTCGACGACCGCCTGATCCAGCTCGATGACGGCGTCTATCGTTTCGCCGAGGCCAGCAACACCTTTGTCGGCGCGCCTTTCGGTGTCGTCGAGGCCGTGAAACAGACCGAACTGTCGGCTGCGGCGGACCGCATCACCTACGGCGCGATCATCTCCGGCTTCCTGTGCCTTGTGCCGATCGTCGGCCTGATCTGGTGGGTAACCCGGCGCATGTTCGCGCCGATGGAGCGCCTTTCCGTCGCCGCGCGCAGGATCGCCGACGGCGACCTCGAAGTGGCCGTCGAGGCGACCGAACGCCAGGACGAGATCGGCCGCATGGCCCGCTGCA
>ENA-ORCZ01000751-ORCZ01000751.1-marine-metagenome-genome-assembly--contig:-NODE-751-length-10422-cov-2.503045_pt1 | contig 10422 bp, 9 predicted proteins | sample MGYA00237785_ERZ508519 | MGnify/ENA primary metagenome ERZ508519 (study PRJEB26189, sample SAMN06268790) | marine metagenome | isolation source: Bioluminescent Bay, La Paraguera, Puerto Rico | place...
GTCCAGCCCGACGTGCACGTGCATGCCGCAGATGAGCAGGCGCCGCACCACCGCCTGCATGTCGCGCGCCAGGCCGTCGTAGCGTTCCTTGCGGGTGTGCTTCTGGGCGTCCCACTGGGCGAAGGGGTGGGTCGAGGCGGCGATGGGCGCCAGGTTGTAGTCCTTGGCGACCTCGGCGATGGTCCGGCGCATCTGCGCCAGTTCCGCGGCCGCCTGGCCGACGGTGTCGCACTTGCTGGTGCCGACCTCGATCTGCGACTGCAGGAACTCCGGGCTGACGTGCTCGCCCAGTTCCTTCTCGCAGCGGCTCATGAGGCTGTCGGGCGGATCGACCACCAGATCCCGGGTGTCGCGGTCGACCAGGAGGTATTCCTCCTCCATGCCGACGGTGAAGGAAGGCTCCGCCCGCTTGGCGCCGCCGCTCATTTCTGCTGTCCCATGGGCGCCCTTTCCTCAGCCGCCGCTCAGTAGTGTTCGACGCGGTAGAGCGCCTGATCGCCCAGGACCGCCTCCAGGGTGGTGGCGAGGCGCTCGGCCCAGTCGGCGGCGCCCTGCTGGGTATCGATCAGGTCCTGGCGCACCTCTATCAGCACGTTAGCGAGACCGCGCCGGTCGCCGTGGATATGCTGGGTGTAGCCATGGCCGTCAGCGCCGGAGTAGGGCTCGTTGTCGCCCACCGTCAGCCCCTCGGCCCGCAGCCGCTCCATCAGCGGCCGCGGCAGGCGCGGGTCGCGGTTCCACAGGATGCCGATCTCCCAGGGACGCTGCAGCCCGTGCATGACCGGCGTGAAGGAGTGCATGGAAACCAGGACCGGCGCCCGGCCGCTGCCGCCGTCCGGCCCCTCGGCCCCGCTGGCCGCGCCAGCCGCCAGCATGGTGTCGATCTGCCGGGCGATGGCCTCGTGATAGGGCCGGAAAAAGGTCTCGATGCGCGCCGCCCGTTCGGCCTCGCCGAGGCCGCGGTTGCCCGGCACCACGGTGCCGTCGCTGATCTCCGGCACCAGGGTCGGGTTGTCGAGCAGGCGGTTGGGATCGACGATGAGGCGCGAGAAGTGACTCATGACCGCCGGCGCGTCCAGGCGGCGCGCCATCCGGCGGGTCACCTCGGCGATGCCGATGTCCCAGGCGATGTGGCGGCAGAGCTGGGCTTCGTCCAGCCCCAGGGACTTCAGGCTGCGCGGGATGAAGCGCGTCGCATGGTCGCAGAGCAGCAGCAGCGGCGCCTTGCCCCCCGGGTTGACGATGTCAAAAGGGCGCGGTTCGTCCGGGGCCAGAAGCCCGGATTTCCGCGTTTTTTTGCTTTCTTCGCCGTGCATTTCGAGGGTGGACATAAGAGGTCGACTATAGCCGCCCGCCCCGCCCCAGGAAAAGCCCCCCAGGGAGCCCCTTCGGGACAGGCTCCCGGGACGAGCTCCCGCGCCCCCGCGGGCAGACGAGACCCCATTGCCAAGCAGGGGGCCCCGCCCCGATACTGCGCGGCATGACTGACACGAGCTCGGCAGCGGGCGCGATCCGCCCCAACACCTTCTTCTGCATTGACGGGCACACCTGCGGCAACCCCGTGCGCCTGGTGGCCGCCGGCGGCCCGCAGCTGCAGGGAGCCTCGATGAGCGAGCGGCGCCAGGATTTCCTGGCCCGCTACGACTGGATCCGCACCGGTCTGATGTTCGAACCGCGCGGCCACGACATGATGTCCGGTGCGATCCTCTATCCACCGACGCGCCCCGACTGCGACATCGGCGTGCTCTACATCGAGACTTCGGGCTGCCTGCCCATGTGCGGCCACGGCACCATCGGGACCGTGACCTTCGCCCTGGAGCGCGGCCTGGTTCAGCCGCGCGAGCCGGGCCTGCTGCGCCTGGAGACGCCGGCCGGGCTGGTCGAGGCGCGCTACTTCCTGAAGGACGGTTTCGTGGACTCGGTACGCCTCACCAACATCGGCAGCTACCTGGCGGCCGAGGGCGTCACCGTCGACTGCCCGGAACTGGGCCGGATCACCGTCGACATCTCCTATGGCGGCAACTACTACGCCATCGTCGAGCCGCAGGAGAATTACAGTGATCTCGCCGACCTCTCGCCCGGCGACATCCTGAGGCTTTCACCGCTGCTGCGCGCGGCCTTGAACGAGGCGACGGACATCGCCCATCCGGGGAACCCGACGATCCGCGGCGTCAGCCACATCCTGTGGACCGGCAAGCCGACGCAGCCGCAAGCGGACGCGCGCAACGCCGTCTTTTACGGCGACAAGGCCATCGACCGCAGCCCCTGCGGCACCGGTACCTCGGCGCGCATGGCCCAGCTGCATGCCAAGGGGCGGCTCAAGACCGGCGACCGCTTCGTGCACGAGAGCATCATCGGCAGCCTCTTTACCGGCCGCGTCGAAGCCGAGACGCGGGTCGGCAATCATGAGGGGATCGTGCCCTCCATCGAGGGCTGGGCGCGCATGACCGGCCTCAACACCATCACCATCGACGCCCGCGATCCCTACGCCCACGGCTTCCAGGTGGTGTAGGGCGGATGTTCTAGGGCCGCATGGGGCATCAGCATCACGGGCACTCCCATGACCATCGTCACCGGCATGGTCATGGCGCGGGCGCCGACAGCGAGAAGCGCGTCCTCTGGGCCTTCCTGCTCACCGCCGGCTTCATGGGCGCGGAGGTGGTCGGCGGACTGATCTCCGGCTCGCTGGCGCTGCTGGCCGATGCCGCGCACATGCTGACCGACGCCGCCGCGCTGGCGCTGGCCTGGTTCGCCTTCCGCATCGCCCGCCGCCCGGCCGACCCCAAGCGGTCCTACGGCTATCACCGCGGCCAGGTGCTGGCCGCCTTCACCAACGGCGCGGTGCTGATTGCCATCGTCTTCTGGATCTTCGTGGAAGCGATCCAGCGCCTGCGCGAGCCGGTGCCGGTCCAGGGCGGCACGATGCTCGCCGTTGCCGTGCTGGGCCTGCTGGTGAACGTCGTCGCCTTCTTCATCCTGCACGGCGGCGACCGGGGGAACCTGAACCTGCGCGGCGCGGCGGCCCACGTGATGGGTGACCTGCTGGGCTCGGCCGCCGCGGTCATCGGCGCGCTGGTGATACTGCGCACCGGCTGGACGCCGATCGACCCGCTCCTCTCCCTGCTGGTCGGCCTGCTGGTACTGCGCAGCGCCTGGCTCGTCGTGCGTGAGTCGGCGCATATCCTGCTGGAAGGCACCCCGGCGGAAATCGATCCCAAGGGGCTGCGCCAGGTCCTGCTGGCCGAGGTGCCGGACCTGAGAGACGTGCACCACATCCACGCCTGGTCCCTCACCCCGGAGCGCCCGCTGCTGACCCTGCACGCCCGCATCGGCCAGGCCGCCGACCCCCAGGCGACCCTGGAGCGCATCAAGCAGGTGCTGTCCAAGCGCTACGGCATCGACCACTCCACCGTGCAGATCGAGCGCGGCCCCTGCGGCGATGACTAGGGCCGCGGACGATTGGATCGGCGCCCCCTAGAACGGCGACGGTTGGAGTTGCGGCGTCTGCGGGTGTTGCCCGCCCCGCGCGAGAGGACCGGCAAGACGGTTGACCTGTGGCAGAAAAGGCGACATTAAATGCGATGTTATCTCATCGCATAGAGGCTCTCCAATGCACAGCTTTCGGACGCTCGCGGCAGCTCTCGCCGTCGGAGTTACGGCCTTGGTCGGTTCGGCGCAGGCGCAGGTCCTGAACGTCGTCGGGCCTTGGGAAATCGCCGGCATCGACCCCGCGCAATCGGGTTACGTCTTCAGCCGCCTGCAGGTCGCCGAAACCCTGGTCTCAGTGGATCCCAGCGGTGAGCTGGTCCCGGCGCTGGCCGAGACGTGGTCGGTGAGTGAGGACGAACTGACCTGGCGCTTCACGCTGCGCGGCGATGCTGTCTTCCATGACGGGACGCCGGTGACGGCCGCAGCCGCGGCGGCGAGCCTGCGGCGCGCCTACGAGGGCGTCGGCGTGCTGACCCAGCTGCCGATTGCCGAAATCACCCACGACGGCCAGGACGTCGTCCTGCGGCTGGACAAGCCCTTCGCCGCCGTGCCGGCCTATCTCGTGAACTTCAGCACCATCATCCTGGCACCTACGTCCTTCGACGAAAGCCAACGCGTGACGCAGATCGTCGGCTCCGGGCCCTACAAGGTGAAGAAGATCACGCCGCCGCTGAAGCTGGAACTGGAGAACGCCGGAACCTGGTGGGGTGGCCAGCCGGGTATCGACGAGGTCAGCTACCTCGCTGTCGGAAGGGGCGAGACGCGGGCGCTGATGGCCGAGAGCGGCGAGGCCGACCTCGTCTTTTCCATGCTGCCGGTCTCCGTCGAGCGGCTGAAGCGCAATCCCCGGCTGGATGTGAAGATCGCCACCATTCCGCGCACGCGCATCCTGAAAGTGAACGCCGCGTCTCCCTTCTTCGACGAGGCGGAGGAACGGCGCGCGGTCAGCCTGGCCATCGACCGCGTCGGGATCACCAGCGTCATTCTGCGCAACAAGCAGCTCGCGGCGACGCAGATCTTCCCGCCGGCCCTGGGCGACTGGCATGCCGACGACCTCGCGCCTCTTACCTACGATCCTGAGGAGGCCCGACAGCTTCTGGCCGCAGCCGGATGGCAGCCGGGCAGCGACGGCATCCTGGAACAGGACGGCCGGCGCTTCAGCGTCTCGCTGATCACCTACGCCAGCTGGCCCGAACTGCCACCGATCGCCACGGCTCTTCAGGCGCAGCTCCGCCAGGTGGGCATCGAGGTCAGGGTCTCGGTGGGCAACAGCTCTGAAATCCCCAGCCGGCACAAGGACGGCACGCTGGAGATGGGCCTGATCTCGCGCCTCTACTCCATCGTCCCCGATCCGGTCGGCACCCTGCTTCAGGATTACAGCCCCGGCGGCAGCGACTGGGGCTCGATGGGCTGGGCGAACGACGAGATGGTGGGGCTGATCGACAAGCTGATCGCCACCAGCGCGCCCGAGCAACGGGCGCCCTATCAGCACCGTGCGGTCGAAATCCTGCAGCAGGAGCTGCCGAGCATCCCGGTCACCTGGTCCGAGCTCGCCATCGTCGCCAACAAGCGCGTCACCGGCGTGCGGGTCGATCCGCTGGAAGTGAATTACGGCGTCGCTTTCATCCGCTGGGCGGATTGAAAGCCACCAGGATGAGACGCTTCCTGCTTTCGCGCCTGGCGCAGGCGGGGCTCGTCGCGCTGGTGGTCGGCGCCTTGAGCTTCGTCCTCATGCGCGCGCTGCCCGGCGATGCGGCCATGCGCATCGCGGCTGGACGCTACGGCCCCGACGCTCGCATCGCCGAAGCCGCCGAGAAGGTCCGGCTGGAACTCGGCCTCGACCGGCCGTGGTTCGTCCAGTTCGCAGACTGGCTCGGCAACCTGTTGAGCCTGAACCTGGGGCATTCCCTCGTCACCGGGGCCCCGGTGCTGGAGGAGCTGGAAGTGCAGCTCGGCGCCTCGGTCTGGCTTGCCGCGGCCGCCGTCGTCCTGTCCCTGCTGCTGGGACCGATCATCGGCGTCGTCGCCGGCCTCAGGCCGAACGGCTGGAGCGACCGGCTGGGCCTCGCCGGTTCCGTCATGCTGCGGGCCTTGCCGCCCTTCGTTCTCGGCCTCCTCCTCATGCTGATTTTCGCGATCTGGCTCCGCTGGCTGCCGCCCGCGGGCTTCGGGAGCTGGCGTGAGCTGGTCCTGCCGGCCTTCACGCTGGCCCTGGGGCTCGCCGCCGTCTCCAGCCGCGTGACCCGCAACGCCATCGCCAGTGTCACCAAGGCCCCCTACTTCACCTTCGCACGGCACAAGGGCCTCCCCGAGGCGGTCGTCGTGCGCCGGCACGGCCTGCGCAATGCCGCGATCCCGGTGGTGTCCTATCTCGGCGTGCAGGCGATCTATCTCGTCGAAGGCGTGGTCGTGGTGGAGTCCATCTTCGCCTACCCCGGCATCGGCCATGCCCTGGTTCATGCGATCGTCGAGCGGGACATTCCCATGGTGCAGGGCACCGCGCTGGCCATGGGACTGATCTTCGTGGCTATCACCGCCTTGGCGGACGGCGCCTGTCTGTGGCTCGATCCGCGACTGAGGCGGGCATCATGAGCGTCCAGGCGCCTCCCGCGGCCACCGCGCTGCGATTCCCCCCCTCCCGCCTGGCCGGCGCCGGCCTGCTGGCCGCGCTGGCCGCCTTCGCGATCCTGGGGCCCTGGCTCATCACCGCCGACCCGGCCGAGCAGGACTTCAGTGCCAGCCTGGCACCGATCGGCGGCGAGTACCTGCTGGGCGCCGACCACTACGGCCGCAGCCTGCTCGCCCGGCTGGCGCACGGCGCCCGGCTGTCCTTCGGCATGGCCGTGCTCACCACCCTGACGGCGGCGCTTCCCGGTATCCTGCTGGGGCTTCTGGCGGCCTGGCACGGCGGGCTCGTCGAGCGACTGCTGGAGTTTCTGGCGAACATTGTCCTGGCGCTGCCCGGCCTGCTGCTGGTGCTGCTGCTGCTCGCCTTCGCGCCCGGCGACTTCGGACCGCTCTACGTCGGCCTCGCGCTGACGCTGTGGGTGGAGTTCTACCGGGTGACCCGGGCGACCACTGCCGCTCTCCTGAAGCAGCCGCACATCGAAGCGGCGAAACTGCTCGGCTTCCCGCCCGGCTATATCCTGCGCAGCTACGTCCTGCCGGCCATCGCGGCCAACACCGTGACGCTGGCCGCCTTCGCCATGGCCGCCGCCATCATCGCCGTTTCCACGCTCAGCGCCATCAGTGTGGGGCTGCAGCCGCCGACACCGGAGCTGGGCAGCATGATCGTCGAACTCCTGCCCTACTATTCGGAGGCCCCCGTGCACCTGCTGCTGCCGGCACTGCTCATCTTCCTGCTGGTTCTCGCCCTGCAGCTCGTGGCCCAGAGGCAGGACGGATGAACGCTCCGGCACGGCTCCAGCACCTCAACGCGAGGGACCTCAGTGCAACGAACCTCTGCGTCCATGCCGCGAGCGGCCCGATCGTGCGCAACGTCGACTTCTCGGTGGGGCCCGGCACGCCGCTGACCCTGCTGGGGGAGAGCGGATCGGGCAAGTCCCTGGTCGCCCAGGCGGTGATGGGCGCGCTGCCCGCCGAACTCCAGGCCTCCGGTGCGATCCATCTGAACGGGCACGACCTGCTGACCACCTCCTCGGAGGACCGCCGCAAGCTGTGGGGCCGCAGAATCTCGCTGCTGCCCCAGGAGCCGTGGCTTGCGCTGGACCCGACCATGAAGGTCGGCGAGCAGGTCTCGGAGGTGCACCGCTTCGTCCACCGGCAGAGCGCAGGGGAGAGCGAGGTGCGCACGCGGGACAACCTGGCGAACGTCGGTCTCGACAGGTCCGGCGCGCTCTATCCTTTCCAGCTTTCCGGCGGCATGTGCCAGCGCGCGGCGCTGGCCATCGCCCAGGCCAGCGACTGCGGCCTGATGATCGCCGACGAACCCACCAAGGGGCTCGACGCGCAACTGCGCGACGGTGTCGTGACGCGCCTGAAACAGGAAGTCGCGGCCGGGCGGCTGGTCTTCACGATCACGCACGATGTCGGCGTGGCCCGGGCCCTGGGCGGCACGGTCGGGATCATGCTGGACGGCCGGCTCGTCGACTACGGCCCGGCGGCGGAGGTGCTGATCCGGCCGACGCACGACTACAGCCGTGCCCTGCTGCAGGCCGATCCCGAAACCTGGGCCGGCCGCACGCCGGATCGCGTCGGCGACAGCGTCCTCACCGGCCACGGTCTCGCGAAGTCCTTCGGCGACAAGACCCTCTTCACGGGGCTGGACGTCGAAGTCGGCGCTGGCGAGATCGTCTGCATCCTGGGCCCCAGCGGCTGCGGCAAGACCTCGGTCGGCAACATCCTGCTCGGGCTTCTCCAGGCCGACGCGGGAAAGGTCGAGCGGCGGGGCGATATCGCGGCCCTGCGCTATCAGAAGCTCTATCAGGATCCGCCGGCAGCCTTCGCGCCGCACCAGGTAGTGCGCAGGGGGCTTCAGGACCTCGTGCGGCTGCACCGGCTGGAGTGGGACAAGGTCGAGGGCCTGCTGGCACGACTGAAGCTGCCCGCCGCCCTGCTCGACCGGCGGCCCGGCCAGATCTCCGGCGGCGAGTTGCAGCGCCTTGCCATCCTGCGGGCGCTGCTGCTGGAACCCGCCTTTCTCTTCGCCGACGAAGCGACCTCGCGGCTCGACCCCCTCAGTCAGAAGGAGGTCATCGAACTGCTGCTCGAGATCGTTGAGGAAACCGGGCTGGCGATCCTGCTGGTGACCCACGACCGGGCGCTGGCGGAGAAAATCGCCAGCAGGACAATCATGCTGCAGGGAGGACCAGCGTAGAACCCGGCCGGCCGCATGACCGTCGCGGCACCGGTGGAGGCTGGCGCTATGCGGCTTCGCCGCCGCGCTGGCAGTTGGGGCAGAGGCCCTCGGCTTCGACCACCGTCTGTTCGATCTTGAAGCCGGCCTCCCGCGCCGCCTTGCCGATCGGACTCTTCGCGGGCGTCGAGGCGGCTTCGGCGACCGACTTACAGCCTCGGCAGATCATGAAAGCCGGCGTGTGCGCCTCAAGGGGCTGGGCGCAGGCGATGTAGGCATTCAACCGCTCGACCTTGTGCGCGAAACCATGGGTGAGCAGAAAATCCAACGCCCGGTATGCGATGGAGGGCTGCGACCCCCGTCCCTCCTGGGCCAGGCGTTCGAGGATGTCATAGGCCCCCAGGGGCCTGTGACCCTCCAGCAGGATCTCCAGCACCCGGCGCCGCGTCGGCGTGAATTTCAAGCCCTCGGCGTGGCAATAAGCCTCGGCGGTCGCGATCGTCCCCTCCGCACAGGCGGTGTGGTTGTGCCTCTTGAACCCGATCGCAGCCATCCTCCAGCCTCCTGCTCACGCTAAGCCGCTTGCCGCCGAACAGTATACAGGCAGATCACCGCCTCACACAAAGCGATGCGGCCCTGCCGGGATCCCGCCGCAAGTGCACGTCGAGGCGCTTGAATAATGCGATGTTATCACATAACATTATTGGAATCACTCTCATAAGCCCCTGCGGATGGTGCCCCTTGATAACGCTGCCCGTTACCGTGCTTTCCGGCTTTCTCGGCGCCGGCAAGACGACGCTGCTGAACCACATCCTGAACAACCGCGAATGCCGGCGCGTCGCGGTTATCGTGAACGACATGAGTGAGGTGAACATCGACGCGGACCTCCTGCGCAACGGCGGCGCCGCCCTGTCGCGCAGCGACGAGAAGCTGGTCGAGATGACCAACGGCTGCATCTGCTGCACCCTGCGCGACGACCTGCTGCAGGAAGTCCGCCGCCTGGCCGCGGAAAAGCGCTTCGACTACCTGCTGATCGAATCGACGGGGATTTCCGAACCCCTGCCCGTGGCCACCACCTTCGACTTCCGCGACGAGGCCGGCGAGAGCCTGGCCGACGTCGCGCGCCTCGATACCATGGTCACTGTCGTCGACGCAGCGCATCTGCTGCGCGACTTCGGGTCAAGCGAGTTCCTGCGTGACCGTGGCGAGTCGCTGGGCGACGACGACGACCGCACGCTGGTGGATCTTCTGGTAGAGCAGATCGAGTTCGCCGATGTGGTGGTCCTCAACAAGCTCGACCTCGCCAGCCCGGCGCAGGTGGAAGCGGCGCGCAAGATCGTGCGCGCGCTTAATCCCGAAGCCACGGTGGTGGAAAGCACCATGGGGTGCATCCCGCTGGACACGGTGCTGAACACCGGTCGCTTCGACCTGGAAAAGGCACAGGCCCATCCGCTTTGGTACAAGGAGCTCTATGGGGCGGCCGAACATGTCCCGGAGACGGAGGCCTACGGCATCACCTCCTTCGTCTATCGCGCACGCCGCCCTTTCCATCCGGCCCGCTTCTACGACTTCATCAACCGTTCCTGGCCGGGCGTGATCCGGGCAAAGGGGCACTTCTGGCTGGCCACGCGGCCGGACTGGGTCGGCGAACTCAGCCATGCCGGCGCGGTGGTGCGCCACCAGGCCATGGGGATCTGGTGGGCCGCCGTGCCCCGCGAACGCTGGCCGGAGCATCCCGAGTGGCGACGCAGCATCGAGGAGAACTGGGACAGCGTCTTCGAGGACCGGCGCCAGGAGATCGTCTTTATCGGCGCCGCCATGGACGAAACGGCGATCAGGGCGGATCTGGATGCCTGTCTCGTGAGCGATAGCGGCGCGGGCGACTTCGATCCCTCCCGCTGGCGCGACCTGCCGGATCCCTTTCCGAGCTGGCAGCGCGGCGCGGCATGACAGTTCCTCTTCCGACCCTGGATCACTCGGCGGCCGGGGGTGCCTGCGAGACGGTTTTCGGCGAAGACAGCCGGGTCCTCGCCGAAGTGGCGCGGCCTGAGGTGGGCATGGCGGTCTGGTGCCGTCCGGCCGACGAAAGGCTGAGCGCCTGGCTTGATGGCCTGCCT
>ENA-ORCZ01000752-ORCZ01000752.1-marine-metagenome-genome-assembly--contig:-NODE-752-length-10420-cov-3.318670_pt1 | contig 10420 bp, 10 predicted proteins | sample MGYA00237785_ERZ508519 | MGnify/ENA primary metagenome ERZ508519 (study PRJEB26189, sample SAMN06268790) | marine metagenome | isolation source: Bioluminescent Bay, La Paraguera, Puerto Rico | place...
GAGATGCTTGAGGAAGTTATCAAGCAACAGAACTACTCTGATCAAATAGTAAATTTGCCTCATGACGATGGACGTCGAACAAAGCTTGATTATCGTTTGGCTTGGGCCCGTACTTATTTGAAACATGTTGGTGCTGTTGAGAGGAGTGGGCGTGCTGTTTGGGCTATTACTCCTTTTGGACGAGACCTGAAGGAAAATCAGATCGATGATTTGGTTAAGCAGGTTAAGCACTCCAAAAACACTGACAAGAAGACAAAACGTCGCAGCAAAAATGAAGTTGTGGATGAAGAGCCCAACTCAGAAGAAAAATGGAAAGATGAGCTGCTTCGTGTCGTGCGCTCAATGGACCCATCTGCTTTCGAGAGACTTTGTCAGCGTGTGCTGCGAGAGTCAGGCTTTATTAAAGTAGAAGTTACAGGAAGAGCAGGAGACAAGGGCATTGACGGTGTCGGTGTACTAAGGATCAAACTTTTGTCGTTTCATGTTTCTTTTCAGTGCAAACGCTATAGGGACTCTGTTGGATCTCCGGAGATCCGTAATTTTCGCGGCTCTATGAGTGCAAAGACGGATAAAGGCATCTTCATCACCACAGGCACCTTTACTAAGGATGCACAAGAAGAAGCAATTCGGGACGGCGCCGTTGCTATTGACTTGATCGACGGCGACGAGCTTTGCGATTTGCTTGAAGAACTACAGCTGGGCGTTACAACTGAAATGGTCAAGCAGTGCTCGATTGCGCCTGGGTTCTTTGCTTCAATATGAGATATCTGGAGGCCCGATCATGACCGATACAAGCCCCGACCCGTCAACGGGGGATGGCAGCATCGCCGTCCATGCCTGGATCGAAGGCCGGGTGCAGGGCGTGTGGTATCGCGCCTGGACCGTCGAAGAAGCCCGCAAGCGCGATCTGACCGGCTGGGTACGCAATCGCAATGATGGCTCGGTCGAGGCGGTATTTTGCGGCCCGGCCAAGGTGGTGCAATCCATGATCACCGCCTGCCACGATGGCCCGACCCATGCGCGCGTCGATCGCATCCATGAAGAACCGGCGCTTGAAGACGGGTTTGCCACGTTTGAAAAGCGCCCAACCGCCTGAAAAAGTGGTTTCGCCAAGGTGTTGGCGGCTTTGTTAAACCGATTGGAAAAGCCTTTTTCCAATTGATTCTGGAAAAAGGCTTTTTCTTTATCGCACTGCGGTGGCATGGTTATGAAATCCTGACTGCATGGTCAGACGCGATGCGTCGGGAAATCAACAGGGAGACTACACATGACCTTTATCGCAAAATCATTTGGCGTTGCTGCCATTGTTGCGACCAGTGCGCTTTGCGCATTCGGCGCACAGGCAGAGCCGGAACAGAATGACGGCCTGAACGGCACGCTGTGGCTGCAGACCTCGGTCGAATACAAAACGACCGCCATGTCGGTTTATGCCGGTGCCACCCGTTTGCTGGACGCTGCCATTGGCGATCACAGCTGGACCGCAGCCCTTGAGCAGGACGGCAATTATATGACCAAGCCGCCGGCGGTTATCCTTGATGTCGATGAAACGGTTCTCGATAACTCCGCCTATCAGGCATGGGTTGTCACCGACAAAACCCATTACAGCTCCAAAACCTGGGCGGCCTTCGTCCATGACATGATTTCCACCCCGACGCCGGGCGCGCTGGAATTCACCAAGGCGGCTGCCGCCCGTGGTGTTGAAGTCTTCTACGTCTCGAACCGCAAGGCACCGGAAGAAGAACCCACCATCGAAAACCTCAAGAAATATGGCTTCCCCTATGCGGATGAAAAACACGTCATGCTGCGTGGTGAAGTCGAAGAATGGGGCTCGAACAAGACCCCGCGCCGGGCGGCTGTTGCTGAAGATTACCGTGTGATCATGCAGTTTGGTGACAATTTCGGTGACTTCACCGACGAAATTGATGGCTCGATCACTGAGCGTCTCGAAGTCATGGAAAAATACGGCAATTACTGGGGCGAACGCTGGTTCATGCTCCCGAACCCGAGCTACGGCTCATGGGAAGAAGCAGCCTTCGGTGGCGACTGGGGCAAGTCCGGCGACGAACGCCGTCAGGACAAACTCAATGCCATGACCCCGTGGGCGGGCCCGACCGAGTAATCCTTACCGACAACTTACGTTAAAGGGCGTCCCGAGCGGGGCGCCGTTTTTATATCTAACCTTATGCGCGACCTCCGGGGTTCATCTTTGCCGCGCAATGGTGTTAGGGTCATGTATCGGGCTTTAACCGCTTTGCACGCGCCAGCATGCGCCACCACGCGCCACCCACGCAGGATGTTATGAAAGCGACTGCCAACGCCGCCACCCCGCACCGTGATCGTGTCCCACTTGCTGTCGGGACGATCATTTTTACCGTCTTCGCCCTGTCGCTGGGTGATGCGCTGATCAAGCAATCGAGCAGCCAGTTTGTCATCTGGCAAATATTCGTTATCAGATCCGTAATCGCCATACCCTTTCTGGTGGGCTATCTGGCAATTCGTGTCCCGTCGGCCTTGCGCCTTGGTCATGCTTTTGGCTGGACCACGTTGCGCAGCCTTTTACTGGTGGTGATGTGGGTTTGCTATTATCTGTCCCTGCCGCATCTGACCCTGTCTGCGGCGGCGGCAACCTATTACACTCTGCCGATTTTCATCACGCTGTTCAGCGCCATCACGACCCGAACCAAAATCAGCAAAACGGGCTGGTTTGCTGTCATCATCGGCTTTGCAGGTGTGTTGTTTATTCTGCGTCCGGATGCCGGAAACTTTAATGGTTATGCATTGCTGCCGCTTTTCGCGGCCATGCTTTATGCGGTGGCAATGATCTTGACCCGCACCAAATGCCGGGACGAACATCCGATCAAGCTCTCGCTTGCGCTGAACATCGCTTTTGTTGCGGTCGGGGCCATTGCTGCGCTGGTGATCAGCATGCTGTCTGATGATTTGCGTGATGGCTTCCTTCTTGCCCCCTGGCGCACCATGACCTTGACCGGCCTGGGTACGATGGCGATTCTGGCGGCATCGATTATGATTGGCAGCATCGGGGCCGCCATTGCCTATCAAAACGGCCCGCCCGCCATGATCGGGACGTTTGATTTCGCCTATGTCGGGTTTTCGTTTGTCTGGGGTGTGGTCTTCTTTGCCGAAACCCCTGATGCCTTGTCGCTCATCGGCATTGTCATGATCATTAGCGCCGGGATCATGGCCCTTCGCCAATAAGCAATACACATCGACTTCCGACTACTTCAAAACCCACGCAAAGGCGCGTTTAAGTTCCGCCACTGTATTGTTGGTGTAACACCGCCCATGCGCGAGAACGATATAATCCGGGTTCCAGCCAATCATGGTTTCAACCGCCTTGCGCAATCCGTCCTTGTATCCGGCAAAGGTCAGGCGCATGTCGCGCGGCATACTGCCATACGGGTCCATGGTGCCAAACAGTTTGACCATGAACCGCCAGATCGGGCTCTTGATTTTGGGTGCTTCGAAATTCTCGATCAGGTCGGTCAGGATCAGGGTTTTGGACTTGGTGTGGAAAAACACCGCCTCGTTGAGATAGCTACCCCGCACCAAGATTTGCTCGATTTCATCGGCCCATTCGGTTTCCGGCGTATCGGCAAGTTCCGCATCAAACGCAACCGGAATATCAACCGATTTGGCACGCTTGATCACACCGGGCGCACAAAACGCCTGGGCAGCTGGATAGGCCTTTTGCCAATCGGGCACCCCGGCATAATGGATGGTGTTGGGCGCAATCAGATAGGCAACCTCGCCCAACTCATCAACCGCGGCCTTTAGTGCATCGTTCAGCCGGATCGGCGAATGGACAAACAGTTTGCCACTGGCAAGGCGTATAATGGTCATCCGGGTGGGGAAGGGCAACTTAAGCCTGGCATACTGAAACCCGATCACCGGACCGTCAAAGATCCAGACATCCTTGGCAATTTGTTTGGGCGTATCAATCGGGGCATAGGTATCGACAGAGAACATGTGGGGCTCTAGCGGCTTGGGCTTAGCAGATGAAGCAGGTAGCAAAGCTCTGTAGTTCGGGTGGTTGGGAAAGCGTCGTCTACACAAGCGTAATAGAGTCTCTTGCGAGCATTCGTTATAACATTATGAGACTTTGTTAGTATCTGCGGCCCTGCGCTATCCCTTGTAATAAGAAGTGTTTATAGGGATCTACACCTGCTTGTTGGACATCTGGATTCAGCCGATAATAACGATATGCGGAAAATGGTAGCTTAATCAGATTGTTTCCAAGCGCTGCTCGGATAAGAGCAGTCGTAAGCTCGTCGCGTTCTTCACTGGTTGCAAAGTTTGTGAAATCTTTGCACACGTGGCGTTCCTGATAGTGGCGATCCGAAAGGTACTTTTCAGAAAACACAGCTTCTAAGGATGAGTCCTCTGCGATCATTGGTTTCGCGATTTTGGTGCTCGATTCAAGTGTTTCGCTGAGAATGTAGTGTCTTAGGTCAGCATCAAGGACAAACGGAACCTTTCTTTTGGGGAGGTCGAGTATATTGTTCAGGTGAAATTCCATGCCACTATTGTGCTCCCCGCGTCCAAATTCTTGCTGATATTTGATCAGATGTTCTAGCAGTGCAGGGTGCGTAGAAACATTTAAATGGGGTGCCGGTGCGCTATCCAATTCAAGTATTTCTTGAAGGCGCTTGAACGGGTTTTGCTGCAATTCAATCAGATGAATTTTTGATACATTGGGCAAGTTGCCCCATTTCTCGGCCAGTTCGGCAAATTTGACCATGCCGATCCTTTTCTTCGTATCGGCTTCAATTGTATTGCCAGTCCATACGCCCCATTGCCACCAAGCACTATTGAGCAAGTCAATTGGAGAACGCACGACGAAAATGACTTCGACCTCAATTTCTGCTTCCTTGAAAACATGGGAGAGATCAAAAGATCGTATTTCTTCTGCCCAGGCCTCAAAGCTTAAGACCGCCACTTCATTTTCAGCTAAACGATCTCTTATATTCTTAAATGTTTGAACTGCGTTGTTGTAAAAAGCTCGAATTGCGCAACTGCAAACATATCCTGATGGACTGCTTTGATGCGCCAGAAGCAAGTCCTCACCGGAGACGATTTCACCGCCGGGACGAATGCAAAAGTACCTGTACTGCGGGCCCGATGAGCTTTCATGTTCAGGAACAACGGAAAAGTTTTGTCCAAAATACGCTTGGATGCTCGAGCTTGCGCATTTTCCAGATCCGATATGAAGGATAAACTTTTTCATCTTGTATAATTCTCACAAAATCTTGGTAACGAAGAGCGTTACATTTGAAAAATATCCTAGATGTGGGATTACCGGAATGAAATGACTTTATCCGGATTTAATCTATTTTTCCCGTCTAGTGCCCGTTTTATATCTTTCAGAAGCCGAAGCTTAACGGGATCAGCGCGCAGCGCGAGCTCGTCGCGTTTTAACTGCCCGATGCCATGTTCGGCGCTGATCGATCCACCAAGCTCGGTGACGATGTCGTGAATGACGCTGTTCAGGCTTTGCCACTCTGCAAGGTAGCTTTGCGTGTCCATGGTGGCGGGCTGGGTGAAATTGAAATGGATATTGCCGTCACCGACATGGCCAAACGGGCAGGGACGAATACCGGGAATAAGCGCATCTGCTGCTGCCATGCCCCGCTTCAGAAGATCGGGCACTTTCGAGATGGGGACTGACACATCATGCTTGATTGACCCACCTTCAAAGCCTTGTGCCTCGGGGATGCCTTCGCGGATCGCCCAAAGGTTTTCACGCTGGGCTTCGGATTGGGCAAGGGTGGCATCCGTCGCAAGCCCGATCTCAACCGCCTGCGCCAACAAATCGACCAGGAGTGTTTCCAGATCATCCTTCGGGCGCGAGGATGTCAGCTCGATCAAGACATGCCAGTTCGTCTTGGTCGAAAGCGGGCGTGTTAGTCCCGGCAAATAGGTCACCGACAGATCATGGGCAAAACTGCTGATCAGCTCAAACGCTGCAATCCCATCACCGGTATGGCGGCGCGCCAGGGCCAAAAGATCAATCGCACATTCCGGCGTCGGCACAGCAACCCATGCGGTGGCAATGTGTTTGGGCTGGGCAAACAGTTTTAACGTCGCCTTGGTGATAATGCCAAGCGTGCCCTCGGCGCCAATAAACAGATCACGCAGGTCATAGCCGGTATTGTCCTTGCGGAGTTTTGAGAGCCCGTTCCACACGCTGCCATCGGGCAACACAACCTCAAGCCCAAGGCAGAGATCGCGCGCATTGCCATAGCGTATAACGTTCAGCCCACCCGCATTGGTCGCAAGGTTGCCGCCAATCTGACAGGTGCCCTCGGCCCCCAGCGACAGGGGAAACAGTAAATCCTGTTCTTCTGCTGCTTCCTGAATGTTTTGCAGGATCGCACCGGCTTCCACGGTGGCTGTGAAATCCCGCGCATCAATCTCGATCACGCGGTTCATGCGTTTCAGGTTGATCAGAACCTGCTTGTCATCGGCAACCGCCCCGCCGCAGCGCCCGGTATTGCCGCCTTGCGGGACAATCGCGATGTTATGGGCTGCACAGATGGCAACCGCCTTGGCGACCTCGTCGGTGCTGGCGGGAAACAGGATGATTTCGGCATGGCCTTCAAACTTGCCGCGTGCCTCGGCGTTGTGGGCTGCAAGCACATCGCTTTCCATGCTAAGGCCCTTGGGGCCCAGTAGGTCTTTAAGCTCATCAAGGGCGGCTTCTGGCAGGAACGACATGGCGCTGTTCCCTTACGGCTCGGAATGCGGCGCGCGCGGGGCGCTCGCACGTTTCAAACGGTCATTGATCGCAATGCCCAGGCCCGCATCCGGGATCGGGGCAATCGCAATGCCGTCAAAATGGCTTTGGTCGGCTTCATGCAGCTTGGCAAACAGATTGGCGGCCGCCTCGATATCATTGCCCGATTTCGACAGCCAAAGCACTGCCTCAAATCCCTTGGTATTGCAATCGCCAAAGCCAAGCAGGACCTCATGGCCGTATTTCGCCGGATCGGCAGTGGTGGCATCAAGGCGCACCGGCAGGCCCGGCGCATAATGGCTGGTCATCATGCCGGGGCTTTTGGGTGCGGTATCATCGCTTTCCGCCATGACAACATCCGTACCCAGCAGTTCTGAAACCTGCTTGGCAGTCACCCCGCCGGGGCGCAGCATCACCACCCGATCGGTGGTCAGATCAATCACCGTGCTTTCCAACCCGACCCCGCACGGCCCACCATCCAGGATCATGCCAATCGCATCACCGAGTGACTGCGCAACATGTGCGGCCGTTGTCGGGCTGATTTTGCCGGACCGGTTGGCCGACGGCGCGGCAACCGGGCGACCCACTGCGCGCAGCAATTCGCGCGCCATCGGATGGGCAGGCACCCGCACCGCAATGCTGGGCAGGCCAGCGGTCACCAGATCACAAACATCACTATCGGCCTGGCGCGGCAGAACAAGTGTCAAGGCACCCGGCCAGAATGCCGCGGCCAGCTTGTCGGCCCGCGCATCAAACACCGCATGTTTGGCCGCCGCATCGCGGTCGGGAAAATGGCTGATCAGCGGATTGAAGCTCGGTCGTTTTTTGGCGGCATAAATCCCTGCCACCGCATCGGCATTGGTCGCATCCGCACCCAGCCCATAGACCGTCTCGGTCGGAAAGGCGACCAACTCGCCCGCGCGCAGCTTCGCTGCCGCCTGACTAAGCGCGCCTTCGGAATAGGGGCGGATGGTAAGGGCAGGGGACATCAGGCATTCCATGAAAAATACAGCGCTATGAAATACCTAGCGATGATGCAGTGCCATGACAAGGAAGAACGGGCTGCATTGTCTGTATGGCAGACAAAAAACAATCGCATATTGGATTGCATATGCCCAAACAGCGCAGAGCCGCCATAAAGAATGGCGGCTCCATTTTACGCTCTAGCCTCATCTCGCCCCGCGGTGGTGAGACAAGACCGCGTCGCCGTGATTCCGGCGGCTATTTACGTCACCTACACTCTGTGTGGCGATAAGGAATTGATAGCGCAAAACATCCGGAAAGTCAAGAAAACTGCGGTGTATAGCAGTTGTAAGCTTTCGCGAAAAATGCCTGTTTGGATCGTGCTGCACTGCGCAAAAGACAAGCCGCTGTTCGCGCTTTGAAATTCGCTTTTGATCCCGCTCTGCGAAGGATTAATCCTGATAGGTTACCGGCACGGATGGGCTGCGCGCGATGAAAAACGGGTTGCGGAAATCGGCCTTGCCGTAAAGGAATCGCGACCCGTCCATATTTTCAACCACACCACCGGCGGCTTTCAAAACCGCATGCCCGGCGCCGATATCCCATTCCATGGTCGGGCCAAGGCGGGGATACAGATCGGCTTCACCCGCCGCAACCAGACAAAGCTTGAGCGAGCTTCCCGCCGGACGCAGTTCCTTTACGGCAAGATCACCCAGAAAAGCCTTCATTGCTTCCGGATCGCCGTGCGAACGCGATCCCACCACGACTACGCCATCTTCTGGCATTTCGCGCACCGAAATCGCGTTGGTTTTCGGCGCCATAACGTCGCCTTCGATCAGTTTCGCGCCATCCGGCCCGCCGTAATACAGCTTGTCGATTGCCGGGGCATAAACCACGCCCAATACCGGCGTGCCTTTGGCGATCAGTGCGATATTGACGGTGAATTCGCCGTTGCGCTTGATGAATTCCTTGGTGCCATCGAGCGGATCGACCAGCCAGAAAAAGTCGGTATCGCCATTCACATCGGGCACGTCGCCCTTGGCGGCACTTTCCTCGGACACGATTTTCACATCCGGGGTCAGGGCGTGCAGGCCCGGCAGGATCACGGCCTCTGCCGCGTCATCGGCCTCTGTCACCGGGCTGGCGTCATCCTTGGACCGGACTTCGAAATCGGTCTGATAGATGGCCATCATCGCCGCACCTGCCTTGCGGGCAATTTCGATCAATCCGTTTTCAAGGGCATGTGCATCGGCGGGCAGGGCAATGGTCATTGGGTGCTCATTTGTTTGGCGTGAATGTCTGATGGGTTTTGGATAGGGAATTTTCCGCCCAAGGTCCAGTCCGGCTTTACCCAATGACGTTCTTTTAGGATTGCCGTCTTCTCAGCTTTGGTTGCCAAACCGTTCGTCCATGACGTCCTTAAGGGCTGCCATCACATCATTGCTGAGCTGGTCGGGGCTGACCACGATGGCGGGCAAGGCCTGGGTCGGGCAGATGCCCGCCATGATGTTTTCGGCCCGCCATTGCACCATCAGGCTTTCCATCAGTTCCACAAGCGTGATCGCGGTCGGTACATGGTCGCTTTGGATGCCCGCCGCAAAGCTTTTGGCCTCATCGCGCAGCGCAAAGATCGGGCAGAATTTCTGGCCGCTATCCGTCGTGTGCAGCAACCAGCCATTATGATACAGCGCCCAGACACCTTCCCATTCCGCCACCTCGGCGATGAAATCGGCGTAGCGCGTATCATCTTGTGTTTTGCTTGCCATGGCGTTTAATCCTGCTGATCCCAAAAGCCGCTCGGGGAACTATCCCGTGAGGATATCCCGCGCGTAATAAACCGCTCTGCGCGCATATGTGGGGACCAGTAATCCATCGGCAACCCCGCCTTGCGTTTAAGATGGGCCAGAAAGTCTTTCGGGTCCGGCAGCTGATCCCAAACCTGTGGCAGAAACAATCCCCGCCGGTTGCCATCAGACAAAATAATCCCGTCCTCAAACGGTGTCAGTTTGCTGATCAAATCGGCCTCGCAGCCAAACGGAAACGGCGCAGGCGGCGACAGGACTGAAATCGAAAGCTCCAGATCATCATTGATCTCACTTGGTGCCAGCCCGGCAAAGCGCGGATCGCGAAACGCTGCTTTGAACGCGTTCTCGCACAGGTCCGTCGCAAGCGGCGCATGCGCCATGATTGATCCGATACAGCCGCGCAACTGCCCGGCTTTCTTGAGCGTCACAAAACACGCCCCCGGTGCCGACAACTCCGGGCCAAATTCATTGGGTGAAACCTGTAACGGCGTCCCGGTCTCAAGCCCATGCCGGATCGATTGCCGACACAGGCCCAGCATTTCTGCCCCATGCGCCTTGATCAGATCTTCAGTCGCCTTGGCAAAATCATCCGCGCCGTCATCCTGCATATTCGCGGCCTTTGCCTCGTAAATCGCCCAGGCACCATAGCCGACCACGCGCGATTTATCGCCCGTGACATCGCCGGAATTGCGCATGCCCAGTGTCTTGATCTTCATGGCGCGATTGCGCGCCGCGATCAGCATCCCGGCGACCGGCAACGCGCCACAGGCATCGCTGGTATCGATATTCTCGGCATCGAAATTCTCGATCATCGCCCGTGTGCGGTTATCCATGCGTTGGGCGGTGTCATAATCATGGAAATGCGACAAATCCGAGGAAATCACGATCAGGGTTTCCG
>ENA-ORCZ01000753-ORCZ01000753.1-marine-metagenome-genome-assembly--contig:-NODE-753-length-10416-cov-3.702099_pt1 | contig 10416 bp, 9 predicted proteins | sample MGYA00237785_ERZ508519 | MGnify/ENA primary metagenome ERZ508519 (study PRJEB26189, sample SAMN06268790) | marine metagenome | isolation source: Bioluminescent Bay, La Paraguera, Puerto Rico | place...
AATGCGATACCCAGTTCGTGCTGCGACGGTGCAACTTCGTGGTGGTGCTTTTCGCAACGCACGCCCATTTCGTTGATGTAGTTGACCATTTCGGCACGGATGTCGTTTGCCGAGTCAACCGGCGGTACCGGGAAGTAACCACCCTTCGGACCCGGACGGTGGCCGCGGTTGCCGCCTTCGAATTCGGTGCCGGTGTTGTACGGACCTTCTTCGGAGTCAAGCGCATAGGCCATGCTCTCCTGCGAGGTGCTCCAACGAACGTCGTCGAACATGAAGAATTCCGGCTCTGCGCCGAAATATGCGGTGTCGCCGATACCAGCGGATTTCATGTATGCCAGTGCGCGTTTCGCGGTCGAACGCGGGCAACGCTCGTAACCCTGGCCGGTGGCCGGTTCGATAACGTCACAAACAAGGATCAGGGTCGGCTGCGCGGTGAACGGATCAACAACGGCGGTCGACGGATCCGGCATCAGGATCATGTCGGATTCGTTGATTTCTTTCCAACCGGAGATCGACGAACCGTCGAACATGATGCCGTCAACAAAGACGTCTTCGTCGATGGTGCAGATATCCTGTGCGGTGTGCTGCCATTTACCTTTGGTATCGGTAAAGCGCAGATCGACAAACTGGATGCCTTTTTCTTTGATCAGATTAAGTACAGAAGCAGCGTCAGACATGATGCAACCCTTTAAAACTCATAAACAGTTACCGTATGGTGTTCAACGAAAGGCGTGACCGATCAGATCGCGTCGTTACCCCGTTCACCAGTACGAATACGGATCGCGTCCTCAAGTGAGGAAACGAAAATTTTACCGTCGCCGATACGCCCGGTATGAGCGGCTTGCTGGATTGCCTCAATCGCACGCTCAACCAGCGTGTCCTCGACGACGATTTCCAGCTTTACCTTCGGCAGAAAGTCCACAACATATTCGGCGCCGCGATACAGCTCCGTATGACCTTTCTGACGTCCGAAACCTTTGGCTTCGGTGACGGTAATCCCTTTGAGACCAATCTCTTGAAGGGCCTCTTTTACCTCGTCAAGCTTGAACGGCTTGATGATGGCTTCAATTTTTTTCATTAGCGCCCTCTGCTTTTTGGCGAGAGTTGCGTTGAACTCTGTAAAGCGTAATGCTTCGCCCGCTGACTATTGCACGGACCATGCCAGTTTTCACCGGCAACCGCATTCTAAGGATTCTCTGTGCGAAAACCCAGCAAAACCCATGAAATTTTTAAGATTTTCCAGTTTGCTGGTGACTGTGTTTTAGGCAAGATGTTCAAAAAATATGCAAACACCCTGTTTGAAGGGCAGGCAGGCCCGTTCAAACCTCTCCGGGCTTGCCAATCCGGGGCCATCATGCGACAGGATTTGCTATGCAAGGGTGTGGTCGGCCACAAAAATTATACCCGATGACCGGGACTCGACTGACCATGATACGACCGGGGGCCACCATCCGGTGAACGACCATAATATAAAGGACGCCTCATGACCGAATTCGTCGGCAATCCGCTTTTCGCTTCGGGCGGGATCACGATCTTCGAAGTGATGAACGAACTGGCCCAGAAACATAAGGCCATCAATCTGGGGCAGGGTGCGCCGGATGAGGATGGTCCGGCTGATATTCGCGAAGCCGCCGCCAAGGCATTGATGGAACTGTCCAACCAGTATCCGCCGCTGGCCGGTGTGCCCGAACTGCTTCAGGCCGTTGCCGACCATAACAAGCGATTTTATGGCATCGAGGTTGATCCGAAAAAAGAAGTGCTGGTCTCCGTCGGTGCGACCGAGGGGTTGGCCGATGTGATTCTTGGTCTGGTCGCGCCGGGTGATGAAGTCATCCTGATTGAACCGCTTTATGACAGTTACCTTCCGATGGTGAAGCTGGCGGGCGGTATTCCCAAACTGGTGCGCGTCACCCCGCCGCAGTGGGAACTGCCGCGCGAAGAACTGGCTGCGGCCTTTTCGGAAAAAACCAAGCTGATCCTGCTGAATTCGCCGCAGAACCCGTGCTCAAAGGTTTATGGCGATGATGAGCTGCAATTCATTGCCGATCTGTGCATCAAGCATGATGTGATCGCACTCTGTGACGAGGTTTATGAGCATCTGGTCTTTGACGGGCGCAAACACAAACCATTGATGACCTTCCCGGGCATGCATGAGCGCACCGTGCGCATCGGATCTGCGGGCAAGACCTTCTCGCTGACCGGTTGGAAGATTGGCTATATCACGGCCTGCGCCAAACTGATGGAACCGATCAAGAAGGCGCATCAGTTCCTTGTCTTTACCGTCGCACCCGATCTGCAACATGGTGTCGCCTATGGGCTTAACAAGGATGATGCCTATTTCGAAAACTTCACCGCCGAAATGCAGGCCAAGCGCGATTACCTGATGAAGGGGCTTAAGGAGGTCGGGTTTGATGTGCTTGAGTCGCAGGGCACCTATTTCATCACCTGCGATTTCCGACCGCTTGGCTATGATTGCGACGATGTCGAGTTCTGCCAGATCATGATCAAGGAAGCCGGCGTGGTTGCCATCCCGGTATCGGCCTTCTATCAGGGCGAAGATGGCGGTGTGCGCAACTTTGTGCGGTTCTGCTTCTGCAAGGACGAAGCCAAGATGGCAGAGGCGATTGCGCGGATGAAAAAGGCGTTTGCCAAGTAAGCCGTGGGCGCAAAACAAGGCATTTGAAAGAACATCGGGCCGACATGGAAATGTCGGCCCGATTTGGTTGCGCGAGGGCGATGGTGTCAGGCTGTTTGTTCAAGTGCGCCCTGACCCTGAAGCGGCAGGCCCGCCTCGCGCCAGTCATTCTTGCCTTCGTGATAATCGCGCACATTGCTGTAGCCAAGCTTGGTCAGCGCCATCTGGGCAATGCCGGAATTCTTGCACGGGCCGCTGGCGCAATAGACAACAATCGGTGCATCCAGATCGGGCAGAATCTGTTTGATACCTTCATCGATCGCATCGTGGGGAATGTTGATCGCACCGGGCAGGTGGGCATCAACATAATACCGCGCCGGAAGTGCTTCGATCAGGGTCGGGGCATTGGCGGTGCCAAGGGCGGCCTTAAGCTCGTCACGGGTAATGGTTCTGGTCATTTTCCAATCTCCATCTGGAATATCGTTGGTTGATGGGATCAGTATTGATGTGCGTATGTGCGAAGTAAATTTGCAATAAATCGAATTGTATGTGCAATAATACGAATGAGCGGAAGGCGCGTTCGGAGGATGTCACATGCTGGAATGGGATGATTTGAAACTGGTGCTGGCGGTGGGGCGGGCGCGCAGCATCACGCAGGCCGCCAGACAAACCGGCATTCACCATTCCACGCTGTTTCGCCGCATGGCAGATATTGAAAGTCGCATCGGTACCAAGCTGTTTGAGCGGCAGCAGGGTGATTATCAACCAACGCCAGCGGGATTGGCAGCCATCGAAACCGCCGAAAAGCTTGAAACCGAAATGGCCGTACTTGCCCGAACCCTGGCGGGGCAGGATATTCGCCCGTCAGGCACGGTGCGCCTGACCACAACCGATACGTTGCTTCATGCCGTGCTGGCAGATGATCTTGCGGCGTTTGCGCAGGCCTATCCGGAAATCACCGTGCAGGTTGTGACGGATAACCGGTTTTATGATCTCAACCGCCATGATGCCGATATCGCCATCCGACCCAGCAATGCACCGAATGAAAATCTCGTCGGACGGCAAATTGCCCCGATCAGGTCGGTGGTCTGTGCGGCCAAGGGCATGGGCGATCCCAAGGATGGCGATGGGCCATGGATCACCTGTGATGAAAGCCTTGCCCATATCAAGGCCGCCCAGTGGCGCGACAAACATTTTCACGATCAGCATGTCGTGATGCGCAGCAATTCACTTTTGAATGTGGCGCGGCTGGTGAATGCCGGGGCAGGTTATGCGGTACTGCCGGTGTTTCTTGCCGGGGCATTTGAAAATATCTCGGTCCTTGGTGATGCGATTGACGGGCTTGATAATGATCTTTGGATGTTGATGCACCGCGATCTCAGGGCTGTGCCGCGAGTTCGGGCCTTCAATGACTTTATGTTTCCGCGGCTCAAGGCCAAATCCGCCCTGTTTGCCGGTGCGTGAGTGCGCAAAGAAAAAGCCGGGCTTCCCCGGCTTTTGTGCAGTTGAATATCGGCAAGACAAATGATCAGGATTTGACCATTTCCCAGCTGCCGGTTTTCGCAGAGCGGGCAAACGCATCCAAAATCTGCATATTGGCAATTGCATCTTCAATCGGATAATCGACCGGGCTTTCGCCGGAAAAGATCTTGGTCGCGGCTTCACCTTGCAGGGTGTACTGGTTGCAAACCGGGAATTTGATCTCGCGCGCGTCGTCAAAGCCCGGTTGTTTCTGACCGGCAACGCGAATAACCGCTTCGTTTTCCGGCACGGCATTAAACGGCATCAGGATTTCAATTCGGCCCTCGGTGCCCAGAATATGCACACGCTGTACGGCGGCCGACTGGGTGCCGCAGACAAAGCTTGCCTGCAGGCCGGATCCGAAATCAAGCATGCCAGATACCAAACGGTCGGTACCGAATTTCGGGTCCTTGTCCATTAGCGACACGACGCGGACGGGCTCCTTGCCGGTGATAAAGCGCGGTCCGACAACGCAATAGCACCCGATATCAAGCAATCCGCCGCCGCCAATGTCCTTTTTATTGCGGACATTGTTCGGATCGGCATTGAAATAGGTAAAGATGCTTTGCACGGTCGTCAGTGTGCCGATCTGACCGCTTTCGACGATCTTGCGGGCCTCCAGCCATTGCGGATGATGGCGGACCATAAAGGCCTCAAGCACTTGCTTGCCGCTTTTGTCGCGGGCGCTAATCAGGCGTTTGGCATCTTCGGTATCAAGGCCGATCGGCTTCTCACACAGCACATGCTTTCCGGCCTCAAGCGCCTTGATCGTCCATTCGACATGCAAATGGTTGGGCAGGGGATTGTAGATCGCCTCGATTGACGGATCAGCCAGCAGTTCCTCGTAGGAACCATAGGCGCGCGGAATGCGCATGTTTTCAGCGACCTCACGGGTCTTTTCAAGATCACGACCGGCAATCGCCAGGATTTCAAGCTGATCGCTTTCCTGCATGGCCGGGATGACCTTTTCCGTGCCGATCTTGGCGGTGCTAAGGATGCCCCACTTCATTCCGATACTCCGTCTGTTTTTCTATTATTTGGCCGTTTCCATGCCAAGACAGGCAAGCAACCCTTTATATATGGTGTCTTGGTAACCTGCATTTGTGGCAATAGCCTGTTATTGAACCAGATTAATTAATCCATGTGATCATGGATGCAAGATGTTCAGACGGGTGGGGTGCCCAATTTACGGATAGGAAAGGACAAAGAATCCCGATCAGGATTGCTCAAGCCCGCAAAAATCGGTGCTTTGAACAACTTGGCGGAAATCGGGCTAAAAAATTGAAAATATGCGCTTGACGTTGGGGGCCTCGGGCCATATAAACCGCGCCACACGATGGCGGGTGTAGCTCAGGTGGTTAGAGCACCAGTTTGTGGCACTGGGGGCCGTGGGTTCAAGTCCCATCACTCGCCCCATTTGTGAAAAGGTCAGGCAGAAATGCCTGGCCTTTTGTCTTTTGCGCACCTTTTTGCCGCTGGCCCGGTTGCCTTTGACGGGTGATCGACTAGACTGCCCGAAAATATCAATGTTCGGGGCGATATGGGACGGCATGGCGAAGCTCAAAGTTGATCAGGCAATGAAGCGCGCAAAGGCGCATATGCGCAAAGGCGAAATGGCCGAGGCGCGCGCCCTTTATGAAGCCATTCTTGCCGATTATCCCAAAAACGAACGGGTCAAGACGGCCCTTGCCGAACTCAGCGGCCCGGTGAAGGTTGCCGCGTTTGCAAAGGGGGCTGCGTCCGGTGCGGCAGAGCCACCGGCCGAGGTGTTTGCCAAACTTTCGCAAGCCTATCAGGCCGGTCGTTTGCAAGATGTGCATGCCATGACAGGCCAGCTTTTGGGCCAGTATGGCAATTCCGGCAAGCTTTGGAACTTTCGTGCCGCAGTGAGCAGCAATCTGAACCTGCTTTCCGATGCCGAGCAGGCCTTGCGAAACGTTGTCCGCTTGCAGCCCGATATGGTGGCGGCCAAAAGCAACCTTGGTGTCATTCTGGAACGTCTGGGCAAACTGGACGAGGCAGAGGAATGCTATCGCGCGGTGATTGCGCGCACCCCCGAATTTGCCGAGGCGCATAACAATCTGGGCAATATCTTAAAAGGTGCCGGCAAGCTTGCAGAGGCGCAAGCCTGTTACCTGAACGCGATTGCGCGTAAGGCCGATTACGTCGATGCGCACTATAACCTTGCCAATACGCTGCGCGAACGTGACCTGCTTGAAGACGCCAAGCGGCAATATTTCAAGACGCTCAAGCTGCAACCAAAATTGGCCGAAGCCTGGTACGGGCTTGGTCAAACCATGGCCGCCCTTAAATCCCTGCCAGAGGCGGTAGAGGCCTATCAACGCGCACTGGCGGTCAAGCCGGGCTATGTCCCGGCCATGGTCGAACAATTGCGCGAACAAAGCCATCTGTGCGACTGGCGGGCCTGTGATCTGTTTGCGCAACATGCCGCTCAGCTTGGCATCACGGGCGATGCGGCCCTGCCATTCCCGCTTTTGCCGTTTGAAGATAACCCGGCGCATCAGCTTGCCCGGTCGCGGAACTTTGCCAAAAACCTTTTGCCGCCAGCAGCACCGGTTTCAACGATCAAGCCAACGTCGCCAGAGGGCCGCAAAATCCGGCTTGGCTATTTCTCGGCCGATTTTCATGATCATGCGACCATGTTCCTGATGGCAGGCATTTTGCGCCATCATGACAGATCAAAGTTCGAAATCTTCGTATTCAGCTACGGCAAGAACAAGGATGGTGCACAGCGCGATCAGGTGCTTGATAACGTTGATCAGTTCTTTGATGTGCGCGATATGCCCGATGGCGATCTGATCACGCTTACGCGGGCGCAAAACCTTGATATCGCCATTGATCTGAAGGGCTATACCCGCGACAGCCGGCTGGAGCCGTTTGCCGCCCGCCTGGCACCGCTGCAAATCAGTTATCTTGGCTATCCCGGCACACTTGGATGCGATTTCATCGACTATATCGTGGCCGACCCGGTCGTCATTCCGCCCGAACAGCGCGGCGGTTATCAAGAGAAGATCATTTATCTTCCCGACTGTTATCAGCCCAATGACAATACCCGCGAAATCTCGACGAAGGCGATGACACGGGCCGAGCTTGGCCTGCCCGAGGATGGCTTTGTGTTTTGTTGTCTCAACAACAACTACAAAATCATGCCAACCGAATTTGCCATCTGGATGCGGGTGATGAAGAAGGTTGAGGGCAGCGTGCTTTGGCTGTGGTGCAATAATGATGTCGCCAAGGCCAACCTGCGTGCGTCAGCGGAAAAGCAGGGTGTCTCGGGCGACCGTCTGATCTTTGCCGGGTACATGCCACAATCCGAACATCTCGCGCGCCTGCGCCACGCCGATCTGTTTATCGATACTTTCCATGTCAACGCCCATACGACCGCCAGCGACGCGCTTTGGGCTGGTTTGCCGGTGGTGACGCTGGCCGGCAAACAGTTTGCCGCCCGTGTTGCTGCCAGCCTGCTGTCGGCGGTCGGCCTGCCCGAACTGATCACGGATACACCCGCGGCTTATGAGGAACTCATCCTCAAGCTCGCGCAAAATCCCGACATGCTGTCCGATATCCGCACCAAACTTGCCGCGAACCGCCAGACCAAGCCACTGTTTGATACCGAAGGCTACACGCGCGGGTTTGAGCAGGGGCTGGAGCGTGCTTTTGCGCAAAGACTGGCAGGCGAAGCATTTTCGGATATCGCTGTGAATGCCTAGGTCCTGACCCAGGCTCCTGACCGGGGCTTGTCCGATTGTGATCCGATGTCACATTCCTGACGAATTAATTCCAGATAAGAAATATGTCTTCTGGCTTACTTGGCTGGAAGGATGAGTGCGCATGTGATCCCGACCGCCAAGGACTGATGGATATGCCGAGCGACCAACCACGTCCGATGCTGACCCGCCGTGCCTTCTCAGTAACCCTTCTGGGTGCTATGGCCACTCCCTTTGTGGCCAGGGCCTTCGCACAAACGCCATCCGACATCCGTTCGCGAATTGCGAACATGTCCCAGCTTCATGCGATCCTGGTGCAACGCGGGGAAGATATCATTGTTGCCGAAGCACCGCGCGGGCCGGGCCTGGATCGGGTTGCGAACATCAAGTCCTGCTCGAAAAGCATCATTGGTCTTCTGACGGGCAACGCGATTGCGCAAGGGGCGATCCCCTCGGTCAACGCCACCATCGGCGAAATCGCGCCGTCTATCATTCCAAGCGGCGCCACCCCCGGTGTGGAAGGCCTGACCATCGAAGATCTGGTGACGCTCCGGGCCGGGCTTGAGGGCACATCAGGGCGTAACTACGGCGCTTGGGTTAATTCCGATAACTGGGTTTCCTTTGCGCTGCGCCGTCCGATGGTCGCTAGCCCGGGCGGGCGTATGATCTATTCCACCGGTACCACGCATATCCTTGGTGCGGTGCTTACGGTTGCGACAGGAAAAAGCCTGCTGGAACAAGCGCGCGATGTCCTTGGTCAGCCGCTTGGCATTGAAATTCCCGCGTGGACACGGGATCCGCAAGGCTATTATTTCGGCGGGAACCAGATGGCGATGACGCCGCGCGGGATGTTGCGCATTGCGACCCTCATGCGCGATCAAGGCCGTTTCGATGGCGATCAGATCATTCCAGCCGACTGGATAGACCAATCCACCCAAGCCCACACGCGATCACCTTACTCGGGCCTTGCGTATGGCTATGGCTGGTTCCTGAGCCGCAGCGGCTTCATTATCGCACGCGGCTATGGCGGCCAAATCATCGCGGCACATCCGGAAAAGGATCTGGCGGTGGCCATCACCTCTGATCCGACCTCGCCCGCACGATCCGGCGGATATTTCGGGCAACTGATGGACCTGCTCGATGGGCCCGTGCTTTCGCTGGCCTGACAGAAGTCATAAAGAGCATGCGAAATGGGGAGAGTGGCCATGGTGGCGCAGAAGAATAAATCTGCCTCCATTTTCTCTCAAATGGCAAATATGCCAACTCCTCTCTCTTTCGGGCTCTTACCGTCGCATATATCAATTGCTGATTTTATGTCGTCATTTAATTGAAATATCAACAATGGTTTTGATCCAGAGCCACGGTAGAATTTAGTTAGTTCTTCCTGTGTTGGTTTTTTCTGCTCGGTATAAAACCTTTGAGCAACTTGATCGCAAACGAGACAAAACTCTTCAGAATATTTCACTAGTTCTCGGATAGTTTTAGTGGCTCTAGCAAGTCGATTGCGTAGGCTTGGCGGTAAATTGTGGCCAAGATTCTCAACAGTGTCAGACAATGTTATTTCGAGCTCTTTTACAAGGCTTGCACTGCTTCTTGAGCAATTTTGAGCAGTAATAACCAACGTTTCTATTGTTGGTCTATCTTCCTCGGGTGCATCACCTTCATATCCGCCTGAGTACTGAATTATCATATCGCTGATTTTTGAATCTGCTTTTACCAAGCGACTGGCAATCTGTTCGCAATATTCAAATTGCTCTCGTGCGACCTTAAACGCCTCTCTACGAGGCTGTGAAATTGTATAATAAGCAGCTAAAATAGCCCCAAGTGTTGTTATGCTGGCTCCTACAACTGTCGCAATAAGCATCATGTACCCAGTTGTTGGGTCGGTTGGGAGACCGATTTCCCGGCGTGTGACATCTGAAATAGTTGTTACTAACAAAGGGGAAATTACTGCGCCCATAATTGTGCCGCACAATAAAAGAGCGGGTGCTGAGAGATTACTTCGCCGCATGTATTAGATCCTCAGGGTCTTGAGAGAGCCGCATTTTGGTTTAAAGCAGTATTTTTCATTCGCCAGAGTAAATCTAGGTTCGAGTAAGCTGTAGCTTTTTTCCTAATGTTAGTTGATCGCTTTCCATTTTCAAAGTTGGTCCAATCTGCTAGGTAACCCAACACAAATCCCGGATGGGGTTCATTGCTTGCCAGGAGATCGCCCTATGTCGACCAATTGCATTACCCTTCGCCGTCCTGATGACTGGCATTTGCATTTGCGCGATGGCGAGATGTTGAAATGTGTGATTGGCGAGACGTCCGAGCATTTTGCCCGTGCGATCATCATGCCCAATCTGGTGCCACCGGTGGTCAAGACGGCCGATGCCGTGGCCTATCGCGACCGGATTACCGCAGCAATCCCGTCGGGTCATGATTTTACGCCGATGATGACGCTGTATCTGACCGAGGGCAGCAATCCCGATGATATCGAGGAAGGCTACAAGGCCGGGGTGATCACGGCACTGAAGCTTTATCCGGCCG
>ENA-ORCZ01000754-ORCZ01000754.1-marine-metagenome-genome-assembly--contig:-NODE-754-length-10331-cov-2.929686_pt1 | contig 10331 bp, 9 predicted proteins | sample MGYA00237785_ERZ508519 | MGnify/ENA primary metagenome ERZ508519 (study PRJEB26189, sample SAMN06268790) | marine metagenome | isolation source: Bioluminescent Bay, La Paraguera, Puerto Rico | place...
GGCGAGGGGCTTTGCGTCGAGATGATCGCCATAAGCGGCTCCCGGCGCTTGCCCATGGACGTGCGCAACACGTCGTAGAGCTCCCTCCGCTTCCACTGGGCCAGTTCGTCGGCCGCGATGAAGGATGCCGCCAGGCCGTGCGCCGCCGGCCCGTCGCTGGCGAGGGCGCGGTAGATCGAGCCGGTCTCCAGGTCCTCGATGGCCTTGCCGAACCGCTTGACGTTCAACCTGGCTCGCAGCCACGGCACGCGGATGATCCAGGCCTCCAGCTCGGCGAAGATGAGGCCCGCCTGGTCGCGGGTCGCCGCGGCTGAGTAGACCTCGCCGCGGGACTCGGCCTCCGGGCCCACCAGGTGCGCCAGGCAGAGGCCTGCGATCAGCACCGTCTTGCCGTTCCCGCGGCCGGCGGAGAGGACGGCTGTGCGCACCAGACGCAGTCCGTCGTCTCCCTCGGCATAGACCGCTTCGATCCATTCCTTCTGGAACGACAGCAGCTTCAGCGGCTCGCCGGCGCCGAGGCCCTTGGTGCACGGCAGGGTTTCCAGGAAGATGATGACCCGCTCGGCCCGCGTCAGGCCTTCGGCCTCCCATGGACGATCATCCGAATGGTGCTCATCTGGGGCGGCGCCGGCTGCTTTCTTGGCCCTGGAGCCCGGTCCTCGCAAACCCATGATTCATCTTCACCTTTCAGCAAACTAACTCAAAATGTGGGGCCCACACCGGTCCGCAGAGGCTCAGCTCTGAGAGATTTTTTCATGCCAGGGGTGCTCCGGGTCGAGCGGCACCCCGTCCGAGTCGCAGCCCTTCACCGGCACCCTGTCCTTGCCAAGGATGTCGACGTGCATCGTCTTCCTGCTGTGACAGGGGTGACAGGCTGAGGCCAGGTTGTCCCAGGCCCAAGGGTCACCGCCGGACTTGATCGCCTGGCGGTGGTCAACCTCAGTTGCCGGCGTTACCTTACCCCTGGGGCAGTATTCGCAGAGCGGGTTCTTCCCCAGCTTCTGCAGTCGGAGGCGCTGCCATCGCCTGGTGTTGTAGGGCCAGTCAGCCATGCTGATGCGCCTCCGCCCTCTGCCTGGCTTCAGCCACTCGGGCAATCTCGCTCACTTCAATCTGTACCGGCGCGCCGAGGATTTTTTCGACCCGCCCGCAGTAGTGCTTGATGACCCAATGCCGATGCCATGGCGACGGTGCGCCCAAAATGAGCTTGTCACCGTCGTAGCGCAGCGGGATCAGCCGACCGAGGAAGTGAGCAGCGCGCACGCGCCCAAACGCCCGTTCGAAGGCCGGCATGGCCGCCTTCCACTTGCTGTTGATCGGCGCTTTGGACCCGCTCATGGCTAGGCCGCCCGCCCTCGGTGCGTCCATTCCAGCAGGATGGTGCGGAGCTTTGCGCCGAACCAGCCGTTCGCCCTTGCAGTCTCAAGCGCCCTGACCGTCTCGGCATCGCCCAGAGATTCCCGGATCTGCGCTAGGTCACCCCTGGCGTCCGCCCTGCTCCCATCGCTCCAGTGCTTCGGATAGTTCACCTGGTCGGCCAGCCATTCTTGCCAGGCGTACCAGTCGACCGGCTCGCTCGAGTCTGCCGCTCCTTTTCTTCCCGAGATTCGATTTTTTCCCTGTTCAACAGCGGGATAATTATGAACTCGGGAAGATTCATTAGAGGTGTCGCACCCGTGAGACGGGGGGGTCTCACAGGTGCGACGGCGGACCGCGGGGGCAGCGGCCGCTCGGGCAAAGGCCTGCACGGCCGGCCCGATGAGGTAGTGCGTTGCGAGCTGTCGGCCATCGACTCCATGGTTCTGACGGCGCTCGATCAGCCCGGCATCCTCAAGACGCCCAAGCGCACGAAAGACCGTCGCGCGGCTGGTGCCGAGCGCATTCGCCATGGTGTCAACCTTGCGAACGCAGTCGCCGGCCCGGTTATCCATGTTGCTGGTGATGTAGACCATGACGGCCAGGTCAATCGCCTGGCACTCACCCTTGGCCATGGCCTCTAGCACGGCCTCATGAGCGCGTAGCTTGGTGACCGGATGCACTACAATCCGCTGGTTTTGCGGACATACTGCGGACCCCGGCGCCTCGCTGGACCGGTTACCGTTGACTAAATTGTTGGGATCGTTGGCGGACCCGACAGGATTCGAACCTGTGACCTCTGCCTTCGGAGGGCAGCGCTCTATCCAGCTGAGCTACGGGTCCCCGGGGTGAGCCCTGAGGCGGGCTGCTGAAGGAACGGCCGGACAATACTGCAAGAACCCGAGGGGCGCAAAGGGCTTTGCGCCCGCTCGAAGACGGCTAGAATCCTCAACAGGCGGCGGCCTCGCAGGCCGTGGCCGTTTCCTCTTCGTCCGCTTTCCCTTCCGCCTGTGCCGGGTTTTCCTCCCCGTGCTGCAGGGCGGCGGCGGCGAACTCTTCGGCGCCGGAGGGCAGCGGCGCGGTCTTGTCCCGGGTCCAGGCGGCGATGTCGTCGATCACCACCTGAGCCTGCAGGTCGCGCAGCAGCATGTGCCAGCCCTCCGGGTAGAGGGCCAGGCGCTGGCGGGCTTCGGATTCCGCGGGCAAGCTGCGCCACAGCTGGTAGGTCGGCTCGGCCGGCACCACCTCGTCGCGGGCGCCGTAAAGGAAGAGGGCGTCGGCCCGGATTTCCGGGCCGGCCTGCAGCGCGGCATCCATCAGGTTCACCAGGCCGTAGATGGCGTCGACCCGGGTCTCCTTGATGAAGAGGGGATCGCGGCCGAGTGCCCGCAGCATCTCGATGTTGTCGGAGGCCTGGATGCCCAGGCCCTTGCCCGTGAACTTCGCCCAGGGGAAGAAGCGGGCGCCGAGCCACAGCGCCGCGCTCTGGTAGAAGGGCATGGTCGAACGGGCCCAGACGGCCGGGGCGGCCAGGATGACCCCGTCTGTCTCGCCCGCCGCCAGCGTCGGCGCGGGACCGGCCAGGGCCGCCATGATCACGGCGCCGCCCATGGATTCGCCCAGCAGGTAGATAGGCAGGCCGGGGTGTCGGCGGCGCAGCAGGCGGGTGGCGTCGGCCAGGTCGCCGGTCAGCACGTCGACCCCGGCCCAGAGCCCGCGGTGCGGCGCCTCGCCGAAGCCGCGCTGGTCGTAGGCATAGACGATGAGACCTTCGGCGGCGAGGGCGGGCCCGGAGTCGACGAAGGCATGGCTGTAATCATTGAAGCCGTGCAGGGCCAGGACCACGCCGCGCGGTGTGTTTCCTTCGGGCTGCCAGGCGCGCAGCGGCAGCTCGCTGCCGTCGGCGGTGATGAAACGGTCGCCGCTCAGCGCCGGCCCGTTCAGTCCGTGGACCGCCAGGCCCGGCCCCTCGGGGGCGAGGCGCGGCGTGCAGGCGCCCAGGAGGAGGAGCGGCAAGAGGAACAGCAGCGGCCGCAGGGCCGCCGGCCGTCGGCCTTGAAAGGTCGGGCCCTCAGGCCGCCGCATCGTCGCCCTTGGCACGAGGGCTGCTGTCAGGGCTCCCATCTGGGCTGTCGTGGGCGCCGCGGGTGAGCTGCAGGAAGATGTCCTCCAGGTCGGTCTCCTCGGTCGACATGTCGACCACCGACAGGCCGGCGCTGCACACGGCGTCCAGGATCTGCGGCACCGGGCTCTCGCTGGCGTGGTAGTGGAACAGCAGGCGGCGCGGGCCTGTCTGCTCCGGCGTGAAGCCGGCGAGGCAGTCGGGAATGGCGTCCAGCTCTCGGTCGAAGATCAGGGTCAGCGCCTTGCTGTCCAGCCGCGCCAGCAGGCTTTCGGTGTCGTCGCAGGCGATCACCTTGCCGTGGTTGATGATGGCGATCTTGTCGCAGAGTTCCTCGGCCTCTTCCAGGTAGTGCGTGGTCAGCAGCACCGTGGTGCCGGCGCGGTTCAGCTCGCGCACGTTGGCCCAGAGCTGCTGGCGCAGCTCAATGTCGACGCCGGCGGTCGGCTCGTCGAGCACCAGCACAGGCGGTTGATGGACCATGGCTTTGGCGACCATGAGGCGCCGGCGCATGCCACCGGAGAGGGTGCGGGCATAGGCCTCCGCCTTGTCGGCCAGTCCCATGGCGGCCAGGATCCGGTCGCTCATGCGCTCGCCCGGCGGCACGCCGTAAAGCCCCGCCTGCAGCTCCAGCAGCTCGCGCGGGGTGAAGAAGGGGTCGATGTTCAGTTCCTGGGGCACCACGCCGATGGCCGCGCGGGCCTGGCGCGGGTTGGCGTCGATGTCGTAGCCCCAGATGCTGGCCGTGCCGGCGGACTTGTTCACCAGGCCGGCCAGGATGTTGATCAGGGTCGACTTGCCGGCGCCGTTGGGACCCAGCAGGCCGAAGAGCGAGCCGCGCGGGATGTCCAGGTCGACATTGGTCAGCGCCTTCTTGGGCGGCGCCTTGCCGCTGGCCTTGTAGGTCTTGGTCAGACCCTGCAGGGAGACGGCCATCTCCGGAAGCGCAGGCGTCTCGCCCGCGCCGGGGCCGGGCACTACCTCCGCCGGCCGAACATTGTCGGACATGCTGGTTTGATCGCTGGTCATCGCTGCCTTTTCTCGTCTGCCCCCTACCTGGCGTCGCGCCGGGAGGCCAGGGAGGCCATTTCTTGGGGTCGCGCCGGGCGGGCGCGGGAACGGCCAGGGTGCGGCGGCCATGGGTAACACCGGCCCCGGCGGCGGTCAACAAAGCGCCGCCCGGCCGCAGTTCTTCCGGTCCGGGTCGTCAATACCGAGGAAATCCGCTGGTTTTGCGGGCCTTTGTCTCGGCGCTAGGACGGGAGTCACATGGGTTGGCGCCTGGGAGGGGTCAAGTCCTTTGCCTCAGCTTCGCTGCCAATGCTATCCGGAGGAATGCGCCCGCCGCCCCGTGACCCCCGGCCCCTCTACCGCCCACTGCCCAGTGCCCATGCTTCGGTGGTCTGGCCGGCCCTGCCCGGGCCTCAGGCGGCGGTGACCGCGGCCCTGCTGCAGCAGCTCGACCAGAGCCAGTGGTGGACGCCGGAGGACCTGCTCGCCCAGCAGCTGCGCCAGGCCGGTGCCCTGCTGGACCATGCCTACCGCCATGTCCCCTTCTATCGCGAGCGCCTGGCCCAGGCTGGGCACGTGCCGGGCAAGGCGCCGACGCCGGAGGTCTGGGCCCGCATTCCCGTGCTGGGCCGGGCTGAGCTGCAGCGGGCCGGGGCGGAGCTGCGCAGCCCGCGGGTCCCGCAGGGCCACGGCGGTACCTACGAGGTCAGCAGCAGCGGCTCCACCGGCCAGGTGGTGACGGTGCAGGGCACGCGGCTGATGCAGCTGTTCTGGGACGTCCTGAACCTGCGCGATCACCTCTGGCACCGGCGGGACTTCGCCGGGCGGCTGGCCGCCATCCGGCCCTATCCCGCGGGCGTCGCCGACTATCCCAAGGGGGCGGCCGCGGCCAGCTGGGGACGGGCGACCAAGGGGCTCTTCCGCAGCGGACCCAGCGTAATGCTCAACATCTCGACCAGTGCCGAGCAGCAGGCCGACTGGCTGCAGCGGGTACGACCGGACTACCTGCTGACCTATCCCTCGGCCTTGCGCGACCTGCTACTGCATTGCCGCGCGGCGGGGATCGACCTTCCCGGCCTGCGCGAGGTGCGCACGCTCTCCGAGACGCTGCCGCCGGAGACCCGCCGGCTCTGCCGGGAGGTCTGGGGCCTCGACATCACCGACGGCTACAGCTCCCAGGAGAACGGCCTGCTGGCGCTGCAGTGTCCCGACCATCCGCCGCACTATCACGTGCAGGCGGAGGCGGTGATCCTGGAGGTGCTGAACGAGGCCGGCGAGGCCTGCCGGCCGGGTGAGGTCGGCCAGGTGGTCGTGACCTCGCTGATGAACTTCGCCATGCCGCTCATCCGCTATGCCCTGGGCGACATGGCGGAGGTCGGCGGCCCCTGCCCCTGCGGCCGCGGCCTGCCGGTGCTGACCCGCGTGCTGGGCCGCCTGCGCAACACCCTGACCTATCCCGACGGGCGTCGCGGCTGGCCGATGATGGGCGACATCTACCATGCCGGGGTCGAGGGCATCCGCCAGTACCAGATCCTGCAGCACGCCCCGGACGACATCGAGCTGAGGCTGGCCACGGCCGCGCTCCTGGGGCCGAGGGACGAGGCCCGGCTGCGGGACTGGCTGCACCAGCGCAGCGGCTATCCCTTCCGGGTCCGCTTCTCCTACCTGGAGGAGATTCCGCGTGGCCCCGGCGGCAAGTTCGAGACTTTCATCAGCCGGATTCCGGCCTCCTGAGGGACGAAACAGGGGATTGAACCCTGGCGCGGCGGCGCTATCATCGCGGCCAGCCAAATCCCTGCCGGAGACGACGCCCATGGCCACGGAGCCGACCGAAATCATCGATGTGGACACGCCGAAAGTGGCCTGCGACGGCGGCAAGGGCGCGTTGGGCCATCCGCGCGTCTTCCTCAACATGGAAGGCAAGGGCCAGATCGACTGCCCCTACTGCGGCCGGCGCTTCGTGCTGAAGCAGGGCGCGGCCGCCCCGGCCCACTAAGCCACGGCCCACTAAGGCGTCAGCAACCTGTCAGCTTCCAGGGGCGCCACCTGCCCTTGAGCGCTCGACTTCCCCGGGGGGCTCCGGCATTCTCCCGGGCATGACGAAAGCCCCCTACAAGCACCTCTATCTGGTCGACGGTTCCGGCTACATCTTCCGGGCCTACTTCGCCATTCCGCCGCGCAACACCTCAGAAGGTGTGCCGACCAACGCCACCTTCGGCTTCACCAACATGCTGGTGAAGCTGCTGCGCGACAGCGACGCCGACGCCATCGCCGTCATCTTCGACGCCTCGGGCAAGTCCTTCCGCAACGATATCTACGCCGACTACAAGGCGCACCGGCCGGAGCCGCCGGAAGACCTGATCCCGCAGTTCGCGGCGATCCGCGAGGCGACCCGGGCCTTCAACCTGCCCTGTATCGAGATGGAGGGCTACGAGGCCGACGATCTCATCGCGACCTACGCCCGTCTGGCCAAGGAAGCGGGGGTGGAGGTCACCGTGGTCTCCTCCGACAAGGACCTCATGCAGCTGGTGGACGGCGGCATCACCATGCTCGATCCGATGAAGGACAAGAAGATCGGCTTCGAGGAGGTGAAGGAAAAGTTCGGCGTGACGCCGGACAAGGTCATCGACGTGCAGGCCCTGGCCGGGGATTCGACCGACAACGTGCCCGGCGTGCCCGGTATCGGAGTGAAGACCGCCGCGCAGCTGATTGAGGAGTACGGCAGCCTGGAAGCGCTGCTCGAGCGCGCCGGAGAGATCAAGCAGCCCAAACGCCGCGAGAAGCTGATCGAGAACGCCGAGCTGGCGCGCATTTCCAAGCAGCTCGTCACCCTGGCGCAGGACGCCCCGGTGGAGGACGACCTTAAGGACTTCGGCCTGAAGCAGCCGGAGCCGGAGGCGCTGCGTGGCTTCCTGGAGCGCTACGAGTTCCGCTCCCTGCTGCGCCGCCTGTCGGACCAGATCGGCGGCGAGGAGGCGGCGGCGGCCGCCGAGGCCGCTCCGGAGTCGCCCAAGGAGGCGGCCTACGAGTTGGTGCAGGACATGGCCGCGCTGGAGCGCTGGATCGCCGCCGCCCAGGCGCGCGGTGTTGTCGCCGTGGATACCGAGACCACTTCGCTGGACGCGCTGACGGCGGACCTGGTCGGCGTCTCGCTGTCGACCGCGCCGGGCAAGGCCTGCTACATCCCGCTGGGCCATAGCGGCAGCGGCCCGGCCGACGGCAGCCTTGATCTGGAGGGATCGTCGGACGCGCCCAAGCAGATCCCTCTGAAAAAAGCCATCGCGGCCCTGAAGCCGCTGCTGGAAGACCCCGGCGTCCTCAAGGTCGGCCAGAACATCAAGTACGACCTGCTGGTCTTCGCGCGCCAGGGCATCTCCGTCGCGCCCATCGACGACACCATGCTGCTGTCCTACGTGGTGGAAGGCGGTCTGCACGGCCACGGGATGGACGAGCTGGCGCAGTTGCATCTCGACTACCAGACGATCAAGTTCAAGGACGTCGCCGGCAGCGGCAAGAACCAGGTGACCTTCGACAAGGTGACGCTGGACAAGGCGCTGGACTACGCCGCCGAAGACGCGGACATCACTCTGCGCCTCTACGACGTCCTGAAGCCGCGCCTGGTGACGGATCGCCTCACCACGGTCTACGAGACCATTGAGCGCCCCCTGGTGCAGGTGCTGGCGGAGATGGAGCTGACCGGCATCAAGGTCGATCGCAACACGCTGCACCGCATGTCCAACGACTTCGCCCAGCGTCTCGTCGAACTGGAAAAGCAGATCTATAAGCTGGCGGGGCGCGAGTTCACCATCGGCTCGCCGAAGCAGCTGGGCGAGATCCTCTTCGACGAGATGTCGCTGCCCGGCGGCAAGAAGGGCAAGTCGGGCGCCTACGCCACCGGCGCCGACATTCTGGAGGGCCTCGCCAACCAGGGCCACGACCTGCCGGCGCGCATTCTCGACTGGCGCCAGGTCTCCAAGCTGAAGAGCACCTACACCGACGCGCTGCAGACCCAGATCAACGAGGAGACCGGGCGCGTCCACACCTCCTACTCCCAGGCTGTGGCCTCCACCGGGCGGCTGTCGTCCAACGATCCCAACCTGCAGAACATCCCTGTGCGCACCGAGGAAGGGCGCAAGATTCGCACCGCCTTCGTTGCGGAGAAGGGCCACACCCTGCTGTCGGTCGACTACAGCCAGATCGAACTGCGGCTTACCGCGCACATCGCCGAGGTGGAGGCGCTGAAGCAGGCCTTTCACGAGGGCCAGGACATCCACGCCATCACCGCCTCGCAGGTCTTCGGTGAGCCCATCGAGGGCATGGATCCCATGACCCGTCGCAAGGCCAAGGCGATCAACTTCGGCATCATCTACGGCATCTCCGCCTTCGGCCTGGCGCAGAACCTGGGCATTCCCCAGGGCGAGGCCAAGGCCTATATCGACGCCTATTTCGAGCGCTATCCCGGCATCCGCGATTACATGGCGGAGATGAAGAAGGCCGCGCGCGAGCAGGGCTTCGTCACCACGCTCTTCGGCCGCAAGATCCACGTGCCGGGCATCAAGGACAAGAATCCGGCGCGTCGAAGCTTCTCCGAGCGCGCGGCGATCAACGCCCCGATCCAGGGCACGGCGGCCGACATCATCAAGCGGGCGATGATCCGCGTCGTGCCGGCGCTGGAGGACGCGGGGCTGGGCGCGCGCATGCTGCTGCAGGTGCACGACGAACTGCTGTTCGAGGTGCCGGACCAGGAGGTCGAGGACACCTCGGCCCTGGTGCGCGAGGTGATGGAGAACGCCTGCGCGCCGGCCGTCGAGCTCTCGGTGCCGCTGGTCGCCGACGCCGGCACCGGCGCCAACTGGGCCGAGGCGCACTAGGCAGAGGCGCACTAGGCAGTTCTCGTTTGGGGGGAGCGTGATCCGAGGATTTCTGTTTGTGCTTGGCGCTGTGTTGGTGCTTGCAGGCTGTGGCGTGCAGAGCAAAGCGCTCGGACCGCCGGTCTACGAGATTTACCGCATGCCGGAGGAAGAGGTGCGGCCGTTGCTCGCCGGCAAAACGATGATGACGTTTATCGATGTCTATCGCGACTGCCATACCATCCCGGTTGGCCAGTATTTTTCGAGTTATTGCAATGAAAGGCCGGGTCCGGGCACGCAGGTCGAGTTCCTCGCCGAGGACGGATGGTCCTACCTCTGGTATCCTGGCAACCGCAGTGTGGTGCGTGGGCAATGGACGCTGCATCATTGGTACGACAAGTACGCCATCTGTTTTCGCTATAGCGCCGCGACGCGGAAACCCATGACAAGAGACCCGCGCGACAGTTTCGACTGTACGCTGTTGTCGGACTATGCCCCCACTGTCGCTGAAAAGAGAGAGGGTGATCCCTTCAATCTGGCGAGTGGACGCTTGCCCTTTGTGTTGGTCCGCGACAAGACCACCATCGATGACCTCCTGAAGCGCACGACCCAATGACGGCGATGTCGCGCCGCCCCCTGCCCGCCCCCAAAGCCGACTTCATCGGCCTGGAAGGCAAGGTGCATCTGGCGACGGGCGGCGAGCCGCCGCTGCTCGTGCAACACCGCGCGGCCTTCGAGGCCTTCGCCGCAGACAAGGCGCGCGGTTACGACGGCTACTGGACCCACTGGAAAGTCGACGACGAGGTCCGAAAGCAAGTCGCGCGCCTCATGTGCCTCGAGCCGGAGGACATCGCGCTCCTCGGCAATGCCTCCGATGCCATCATGGCCGTCGTCTCCGGCTTCGACTGGCAAGCGGGCGACAGGGTGGTGGTCCCGGAGCTGGACTACGCATCCGGCCGTTACGCCTTCGCCAGCCTGAAGCGGCAGGGGGT
>ENA-ORCZ01000756-ORCZ01000756.1-marine-metagenome-genome-assembly--contig:-NODE-756-length-10323-cov-2.506149_pt1 | contig 10323 bp, 8 predicted proteins | sample MGYA00237785_ERZ508519 | MGnify/ENA primary metagenome ERZ508519 (study PRJEB26189, sample SAMN06268790) | marine metagenome | isolation source: Bioluminescent Bay, La Paraguera, Puerto Rico | place...
GCGCCCAGCAGGGCGCGCCTGAAAGGCGTTGAGATGCGGGTCATACCTCGCCGCCGCCCGGCGGCAGGACTTCGCGTTTGCCCACGTGGTTGGCGGCAGAGATCAAACCTTCTTCCTCCATGCGCTCGATGATGCGGGCGGCGCGGTTGTAGCCGATCTGCAGGTGGCGCTGGACGAAGCTGGTCGAGGCCTTGCGGTGCTGCAGGACCACGGCCACCGCGCGGTCGTAGAGCTCGTCGCCGCTGCCCTCGCCGCCCATGCCGCCACCACCGCCGCCGCCGTCGAAATCGGCTTCGCTCTCGTCGGTGATGGCTTCGATGTAGGAAGGCTCCCCCTGCTTTTTCAAGAAGGCGACCACGTCCTCCACCTCCTGGTCGGTGACCAGCGGTCCGTGGACGCGCAGGATGCGCCCGCCCTGGGCCATGTAGAGCATGTCGCCCTGGCCCAGCAGCTGCTCGGCGCCCTGTTCGCCCAGGATGGTGCGGCTGTCGATCTTGGAAGTGACGTGGAAGGAGATGCGTGTCGGGAAGTTCGCCTTGATGGTGCCGGTGATGACGTCGACCGAGGGACGCTGCGTGGCGACGATCAGGTGGATGCCGGCGGCGCGCGCCATCTGCGCCAGGCGCTGGATCGCGGCCTCGACATCCTTGCCGGCGACCAGCATCAGGTCGGCCAGTTCGTCGACCACCACGACGATGAGCGGCAGCGGATCGAGATCGAAAGGCTCTTCCTCGTGGATCGGCTGGCCGGTCTCCGGGTCGAAGCCGGTCTGCACCTTGCGGGTCAGCACCTCGCCCTTGCGGCGCGCTTCCTCGACGCGGGCGTTGTAGCCTTCAAGATTGCGCACGCCCAGACGCGACATGGCGCGGTACCGCTCCTCCATCTCGCGCACCGTCCACTTCAGCGCGACCACGGCCTTCTTCGCCTCGGTCACCACCGGGGCCAGCAGATGCGGAATGCCGTCGTAGACGGAAAGTTCCAGCATCTTCGGGTCGACCATGATGAACTTGCAGCGGTCGGGGCCCAGGCGATAGAGCAGCGAGAGGATCATGGCGTGGATCGCCACCGACTTGCCCGAGCCGGTGGTGCCGGCGATAAGCAGGTGCGGCATGCGCGCCAGGTCGACCAGCGAGGGATTGCCGCCGATGTCCTTGCCCAGCACCAGCGGCAGCTTGCCGCTGTTCTTCTCGTAATCCTCGGCCGCCAGCAGTTCGCGCAGGAAGACGGTCTCGCGCTTGGCGTTGGGCAGCTCGATGCCGATGACGCTGTCGCCCGGCACCACGGCGACGCGCACCGAGACCGCGCTCATGGAACGGGCGATGTCGTCGGCCAGGCCCACCACGCGGCTGGTCTTGGTGCCCGGCGCGGGCTCCAGTTCGTAGCGCGTCACCACCGGGCCGGGGCGCACCTTCACGATCTCGCCGCGCACGCCGAAGTCTTCCAGCACCGTTTCCAGGATGCGGGCGTTCTTCTCCAGGGCGTCGCGGTTCAGGCCTTCGCCCTTGCCGGCCCCCTTGGGCAGGTCCAGCAGGGTGAGCGGCGGGGTTTCGTAGGCGCCGGTCGGGCCGAGGTCGAGACGGCCCTGCGCCGCCGACTTCGCGCGCTTGCCGGGCTTGGACTTGCGGCGCGGCGCGGCGACCAGGTCGGCGTCCTCCTCGTCCTCTACTTCACGGGCCGCGCGGCGCGGCGTCACGATCTCTTCTTCCTCGTCGTCGTAGGCCTCGTCCCCATCGAACCTTGGATCCAGCAGCGGCTCCAGGCGCTGGCGCCGGGCGGCGGCGCGGGCCTCGCCCGGTTCCACCGCGCTGTCGCGCTCCATGACCGAGATGAGGCCGCGCCGCGCGCCGCCGAAGACCCAGGCCACGCCGCCGCGCAGCACGCGCCACTCGCTGGCGGTCAGGCCCAGCGCGAAGAACAGCGCGGCGAGGCCCAGCGGAAAGGCGACGACCGCCAGCAGCCAGGGCGGCAGGTCGCTCAGGCGATGGACATGCCACAGCACCAGGTCGCCGACGAAACCGCCCAGCTTGTTGTCCAGCGGCCAGGTCGCCGGGCGCGGGAAGGATTCCAGCGCCATGGCCAGCAGGATGAGCCCGCCCGGGAAGGCGGCCAGGCGCCACCACCAGCGCGTCGGCAGCAGGCGCTCGCGCAGCAGGCGCCAGCCCCAGGCGAAGAGCACCAGCGGCGCCAGCAGCGCGGCCATGCCCAGCGACTGCATCATGATGTCGGCGCTGTAGGAGCCGAAGAGGCCCAGCGGGTTGCTGACCGCGCGGCCGGTGGAATCGTTCCACGACGGGTCCTGCGGGTTGTAGGTCAGGCAGGCGATCAGCAGGGCGAAGGCGAAGACCGCCAGGACGCCGCCGCCCAGTTCTATGGCGCGCTTCTTGAAGAACTCGCTGGTGCCGCTGGGCAGCAGGGTGGTGCGGCCGTCGCGGGCGGTGCTGTTGCTGCGTGACGCCATGGGGTCAGCCCTCCGCCGCCGCGGCCTGCGGTGCCGCCGCGGTATCTTCGTCGCCCAACACCTGGACGATGCGGTTCAGGCCTTCCTCGGTGACCGCCTCGTCGTAGACCAGGGCGACGCGGATGTACCGCGCGCCGGGATTGAAGCCCTCGGCGTCGGGCTCGGACATGTAGCCGCCGGGCACGACGCGCACGCCGGCCTCGCGCCACAGCTTCAGCGCCGCCGCCTCACCGTCGCCGACGTCGAGCCACAGGAAGAAGCCGCCGTCGGGTTTGCGGAAGCCGAAGCGGTTGCCGAGGATGCGCGCGGCCAAAGCGAAGTTGCGGCGGTAGTAGTCGCGGTTGGCCTCGACGTGGGCCTCGTCGCGCCACAGCCGCGTGCCGGCGGCCAGGATCGGCAGCGACACGCCGGCACCGCCGACGCGCAGGGCGAGGTCCAGGTCGTCGATCAGGGCCGCGTCGCCGGCGACGAAACCGCAGCGCAGGCCCGGCGCGGAGGAGCGCTTGGAGAGCGAGTGGAAGACCAGGACGTTGTCCAGCAAGCCGCCGTCCTCGGCGACGATCTCCAGCGCGCCGGTCGGCGGCGTCGTGTCGTAGATCTCCGCATAGCACTCGTCGAAGCCGACGGTGAAGCCGTGGCGGCGCGCCAGGGCGATGAGCCGCGCCAGGTAATCACGGTCGGCAGCGGCGCCCTGCGGGTTGGCCGGCGAATTGAGGAAACAGAAGATCGCGCGGTCGAGGACCGCCGGGTCGAGGGCTTCGTAGTCCGGCATGAAGCCGGTCTCGGCCGTCGCCGCCACGAAGACCGGCTCGGCGCCCATGGCCACGGCCGAGCCGGCGTAGACGTGATAGAAGGGGTTGGGCAGCAGCACCACGGGCGGGCGGCCGTCGCCCTTGCCCTCGACGGCGTGTTTCTGCGCCGCCGCCATCACCGCGAAGAACAGGCCCTCGCGGCTGCCGGGCAGTGGCAGGACGTGGCGCGCCGGGTCGATCAGGTCCCGCGGCAGGCCGTAACGCCGGGTCAGCCAGTCGGCGCAGGCGCCGTTGTAGTCCGCGGTGCCACGCGGCGGCGGATAGCTCGACCACTTCGCGGCCGCGCCGACGATCTCCTCGGTGACGAAGGCGGGCGGCTGGTTCTTCGGCTCGCCGATCGACAGCAGGATCGGCGTCTCGTGACCGGCCGGATGGGCATCCAGCAGGCGGCTCAGCCTGGCGAAGGGATGGAAGGCTTGAAAGCTGCGGCGATCTGGCAAGACGCGTGGATTCCGAGTTGTTCCCTGGGTGGTGCCCGTGATCCGACCTTCCGGGTGATCTTCCCTTCCGGGTGATCCGACCTTTTCGCAGGGCGCGGGGCCCCGTCGTGCTGCAGGCGCCGGAAGGCTGGTCACAGGGACCGTCCGCTCTCTTGGCGCAAGACGGTACAAAACGCAAACGAATCCAGTCGATTCTATCGGGGCGGCCGGGGCGCGACAAGCCTCCCCCCGGCGCCGGTCCTGGGGCGCAGAGGTCAGGCTAGCCGCGAAATGGGGCGAAATACGGGCAGGGGGAGAGGCCGAAAAAAGAGGCCTGGGAGCGTCAGCTCCCAGGCCCAGTCTTGGCAGAGGATAATCGTGTTCCTGAAGGAGCTCGATTATCAGGTGGGTTTCAAAAGAAACCCGGTCAGAGGGAAATCCCTCTAAAGCGATTGCGAGCCATGGCCGAACTCGGGATAGGCCTCCATCCCCAGTTCCGCCTTGTCCAGGCCCATCTCCTCGGCTTCCTCATCGACGCGCAGGCCGATGGTGAACTTCAGGACGAGCCAGACGATGGCGCTGGTCACGATCATGAAGGCGCCGACCGCGACGATGCCGATGATCTGCACCACGAAGTCGCCGCTGCCGAAGATGGCCACCGCGAGGGTGCCCCAGATGCCGGCGACAAGGTGGGCCGAGATGGCGCCGACCACGTCGTCGATCTTCAGCTTGTCGATCAGCGGCACGGCGAAGACCACCAGCGCGCCACCGATGCCGCCGACGATGATCGACAGGAAGTGGGGCTGCAGGTCCGGGCCGGCGGTGATCGCGACCAGGCCGCCGATGGCGCCGTTCAGCGACATGGTGAGGTCGATCTTCTTGTAGATCACCTGGGTCAGGATCATCGCGGCCACCACGCCGGCGCAGGCCGCCAGGTTGGTGTTCACGTAAACGATGGCCATGGCCGCGGCGTCCAGGGCGGAGCCCAGGGCCAGCTGCGAGCCGCCGTTGAAGCCGAACCAGCCGAGCCACAGGATGAAGGTGCCCAGCGTGGCCAGCGGCAGGTTGGCGCCCGGCATGGGGTGCACGGAGCCGTCGGCGCCGAACTTGCCCTTACGCGGGCCCAGGATGACGGCACCGGTCAGGGCCGCCCAGCCGCCCACCGAGTGGACGATGGTGGAGCCGGCGAAGTCGGAGAAGCCCATCTCGCTGAGCCAGCCGCCGCCCCAGGTCCAGGAGCCCTGGATCGGGTAGAGGATGGCGGTCAGCACGACCACGAAGATCATGAAGGGCCAGTACTTGATGCGCTCGGCCAGGGTGCCCGAGACGATCGAGGCGGCGGTGGCGACGAAGACCATCTGGAAGAACCAGTCGGACATCACCGAGTAGCCGTTGTCGGTCACCGCGGCGACCAGCTCCGGCGTCGCCTCGTCGGCGCCCAGCAGCGCCAGCTCGGCGTCGCCCGGGTTGTAGAAGATGCTGAAGGAGCCGATCCAGCCCGACACATCCACGTACATCAGGTTGTAGCCGACGATGTAGTACATGATGCCCGCGACCGAATAGAGCGCGATGTTCTTCAGGCAGATGGTCGCGGTGTTCTTGGTGCGCACCAGGCCGGATTCCAGCATGGCGAAGCCGGCGGCCATCCACATGACGAGGAAGCCGCTCACCAGGAAGGCGAAGGTGTTGAAGACGAAGGCCGTCTCGGCGGAGACCTCGGCGCGGGCCGGCGCGGAAGCAACCAGCACCGCCGCGGCGGCGAGGCCCGCCAGGCCCAGCTTGCGGCCGCCCGGAATGCGGCTAAGAGAAGTGCCCATAACTCTCATTTTCCCTGTATCCCTTCTTACAGTGCCTCGGCATTGGTCTCGCCGGTGCGGATGCGCACGGCGTGGCCAACGTCGAGAACAAAGATTTTTCCATCCCCGATCCGGCCGGTGTTGGCCGAGTTCTGAATGGTCTCCACCACCTGCCCGACGGCGTCGTCGGACACGGCGACCTCGATCTTCACCTTGGGCAGAAAATTCACCGAGTACTCCGCGCCGCGGTAGATCTCGGTCTGGCCTTTCTGGCGGCCGTAGCCTTTGACTTCGCTGACCGTCAGGCCCTCGATCCCGATTCCCGTGAGGGCTTCTCTCACATCATCCAGCTTGAACGGCTTGATGATGGCCATAACCATCTTCATGCGCCGGTATCCCCTCTTCCTCTCGCGCACCGGTGTTCTCCGGACGGTCCCCGGTGCAGTTGAGCCGTCCGCCGGGCCCAGGGCCCGGATCACTATGTCGGCGCCCGAAAACGCCGGCACTCGGCCCTTCCAGAGTCAAGAAGCGTGCCAAGTCGCTTCGTAGGCATGAAAACGACCGGATTCCGCCAATTCCGGTGATCCGGCGGCGCCGAACTGCCCAAAAGGAGATCGTTTGCGTGCGCCTATTTTTTAGGCAGGCGTTAAGGGCTGACTACTTTTTGTGCACCGCGATATGCCCAGATTTTCGCCCCCGTATTCTCCCCCTTGGCGTCCTTGCGGGCTGCGACAAGGCGCGGCTGGACAAGCCTTCTCGCGGGGGTGAAGCTGCCGACTCGCAGAGGAAAAAAGGCGTGCACGGGAAAGGGCTCATGACGGCAGGCGGGACGGAAAAGCGCGGAGCGGAAGTCGAGGTGGAAGTGCTGGTGGCCGGCGGCGGCATGGTCGGCCTGGCCTTCGCCGTGGCGCTGGCCGAGGCCGGGCTCGAGGTGCTGGTGGTCGACCAGATGGACCCGGCGCTGTTCCGCGAGGAGGCCTTCGACGGCCGTTCGTCCGCCATCGCGCGCGGCTCGCAGCAGGCGCTGCAGGTGCTGGGCCTGTGGGAGGGCATGGCCCCGGCGGCCTCGCCCATCCGCGACATCCGCATCTCGGACGGAAGTTTGGGCAGGCGCCAGCGCGGCGGCGCCTCGTCCCTGCACCTGCACTTCGCCAGCCAGGACGTCAGCGAAAGCGAAGACGACCCGCGCCCGCTGGGCTACATCGTCGAGAACACCGCGATCCACCGCGCCGCGCTCGATCGCGTGCGTGCGCAGGCGAGGATCGACCTGCGCGCTCCCGCGCGCCTGATGGACGTCGCGCGGCGTAGCGGCGGGGTCGTCGCGCGGCTGGATGACGGCACGGCGGTGCGCGCGCGCCTGCTGGTCGCCGCCGACGGCCGCCGCTCGGCCCAGCGCGAAGCCGCCGGCATCAAGGTGATGGAGGTGCAGTACGGCCAGACCGCCATCGTCGCCACGGTGGCGCACAGCGCGCCGCACAACGGCGTGGCGCACGAGCACTTCCTGCCGTCCGGCCCCTTCGCCCTGCTGCCGATGACCGACGCGCCGGACGAAAACGGCCAGAAGGTGCACCGCTCCTCCCTGGTGTGGACCGAGAAGCGCGGGCTTATCGAGGCGATGATGGCGCTGGACGACGCCGCCTTCGCCGGCGAGTTGCAGCGCCGCTTCGGCGACTCCCTCGGCCGCCTCACGCTGTGGGGCGGGCGGCGCTGGTCCTACCCGCTGTCGCTGCTGCACGCCGAGCGCTACATCGACACGCGCCTGGCCCTGATCGGCGATGCGGCGCACGGCATCCACCCCATCGCCGGGCAGGGCCTGAACCTCGGCCTGCGCGACGTCGCGGCGCTGGCCGAGTGTATCGTCGATGCGCGCAGGTTGGGCCTCGATATCGGCAGCGCCACTGTCCTGGAGCGCTACCAGCGCTGGCGGCGTTTCGACAACATGGCGCTGATCGCCGCGACGGACTCGCTGAACCGTCTCTTCTCCAACGACCTGCCGCCGGTGCGCCTGCTGCGCGACCTGGGCCTCGCCGCGGTGAACCGGGTGCCGCCGCTGAAGCGCTTCTTCATGCGCCACGCCATGGGCCTGGTCGGCGACCTGCCGCGCCTCGTGAAGGGCGAAGCCCTTTAGCTGACATCAGTGAGCGTGTCGCACGGCATCGCCGTACGCGGGCGCCAAGGGATCCCGGGAACAAGTCCCGGGATGACAGAGGCGTGGGCTGAAATGCCGTAGCGACGAACCTGCTAGACCTCCCGGCCCAGCAGGTCGTCTTCGTAGGGAAAGGTGGAGAGCAGTTCGACGCCGGTCTCGGTGATCAGCACCTGCTGTTCCAGCTTCACGCCCTGGGGGCCGCCTTCCTCGCCGATGTAGCTCTCGACGCAGACGGTCATGCCGGCCTCGAAGACGCCGTCGTAACCGGCGGTGTCGAAGTCCTGGTGATAGACCACGCCGGGGTATTCGTCGCAGAGACCGACGCCGTGCACCACGACGGAATAGCGGTTGGCCGCGCAGCTCGCCGGCAGTTGCCAGGCGCGCTCGGCCAGTTCGCGGAAGCCGAGGCCGGGTTTGAGAAGCTCGCTGTTGAAGCGGATCTGCTCGACGGCCAACCCGTAGAGGCGGCGTTGTTCGTCATTCGGCTTCACGTCGCCGCAGAGAAAGCAGCGCGAGATGTCGGCGCAGTAGCCGTAGGGGCCGATCATGTCGCTGTCGAAGCTCACCAGGTCGCCCGCCTGGATGACGCCGTCGCCGCATTCGTGGAACCAGGGATTGCTGCGCGCCCCGGCGGCCAGCAGGCGCGTCTCGATCCACTCCCCGCCGCGCGCGGCGTTCACCTGGTTGAGGATCGACCAGAGCTCGTTCTCGGTCATGCCGGGGGTGAGCGCCGCGCGCATGGCGCCCATGGCCTCGCCGCAGACGGCGACGGAGGCCTTCATGCAGGCGATCTCCCCCGGTCCCTTGAGGCGCCGCGCCTCTTCCAGCACCTCCTGGCCGTCGAAGACCTCGATGCTCAGAGCCTGCAGCGCGGCGACGCCCAGGAAGTCGCACTTGTCGACCGCGAGCCGACGGTTGCCGCCGCCATGGCGCATCACCAGCTCGGCGATCTCCGCGGCCCAGCGCTGCGCGAACTCCGCGGCGCGGCCGCCGGCGGCGAAGTAGAACCAGCCGGTCGCCGGGCGTACCTCGGCGACGACCTCGTTGCCCTCGGAAAGATGGCCGCAGTTGTGGAAGTCGAACAGCACGACCGGCCCCTCGATCGGCACGAAGACGTAGCGCACGGCGTTGTGCAGGCACCACACCGACATGTTGCGGGCATCGCAGGCGTAGCGGATGTTGATGGGGTCGTAGAGAACGGCGCCGGCGTAGTCGCGCGCCTTCAGCTCGTCACGCAGGCGGCCCAGGCGCCAGGCGCGCAGCGCCGCCAGGTCGATCGACTGCTGGGCAGCCTGGTGGGCGGCCGGCTGCGCGGATGATGCGGGCAGTGTGGTGTCGGGTGCCATGGCCGAACCTCCCCAAGCTGAAGCGGCAGGCCAAGCTTGGCACGAGAGGGGCGGAGGGCGTCTTGCCGCCCCGCGACGTGGCTCATGGCGGAATCAGGCCAGCGGTACGACTTTGCGTCGTTCAGGGATCGCGGCTCAGGCCTTTTGCGGCCAGGGTGTCGAGATAGGCCTGCCAGATCTGATCCTGGTCGCGGCCGAGGCGGTAGAGGTACTGCCAGGAGAAGATGCCGCTGTCGTGCAGGTCGTCGAACTTGATGCGCACGGCGTAGTTGCCGACCGGCACGATCTCCATGATGCCGACGTGGCGACGCCCGGCGACGGTCTGCTTCTGCCCGGGCCCGTGGCCCTGCACCTCGGCCGAGGGGCTTTCGACGCGCAGCAGCTCGGCCGGATAGGTGAAGGTCTCGCCGCTGTCGAAGGCGACGAGCAGCTTCTTCTCCTCGGAGAGATAGCGCAGTTCTGTCGGCCAGTGCTCGGTATCGAAGTCCTGCGCGGACTCTTCCTGAACGGACTTGGATTCAGTCATCGAGCTGGCGGGCCTCGTCCACCAGCATGATCGGAATGCCGTCGCGGATCGGGTAGGCCAGCTGCGCCTGGCGGCTGATCAGCTCCTGCGCCTCGGCGTCGTACTCCAGCGGCCCCTTGGTCAGCGGGCAGACGAGGATTTCCAGAAGCTTGGGATCGACGGTTTGGGTCATGGCTGCCTTCCTGCTTGCGCGCTCAGTGATGCTTGGCGTCGCTCTCGCCGGGCTTGCCGCCCGGGCCGCTGTGGGTCGCCATCTCCATGATGGCGGTCAGCGCCTCGGCGCGCTCGGTCAGCGTCATGGATTCCAGCAGCACCTGCTTCTCCGGCGCGCCCAGCGGACAGATCATCGCCAGGGAGGTCACCAGGCGTTCGTCGCTGGTCTGCTCGATCGCTTCCCAGTCGCCCTCGATGGAATTGGCCTCGAAGTAGGCATTGAGGACCTCGACCAGCCGCTCGCGGTCGATGGCGCCCTTGTCCTCTTCCATGTCGTTCCTGAAGCGCGCGTAGTCCGGCTCGACCTGGCGGTAGCTGCCCGACGGCAGTTCGCGCGCCACGTCAAAGCGCAGCAGCCCGGACAGCGTCACCAGGTAGCGGCCGTCGTCGGTCTCGTTGAACGAGGTGATGCGTCCGACGCAGCCGGTCTCGTAGACCTTCGGCGTGGTCTCGCCACGGCTCTCGTCGCGGGGCTGGATCATGCCGATCAGCCGGTTGCTCGCCATGGCGTCGTCGAACATCGCCAGGTAGCGCGGCTCGAAGATGTTCAGCGGCAGCCGTCCGCCGGGCAGCAGCAGCACGCCTTCCAGCGGAAAGATCGGCA